>OIXX01000341.1_pt1 | contig 31187 bp, 22 predicted proteins | sample 1588161 | NCBI WGS metagenome assembly OIXX01 (sample SAMN03283274) | human gut metagenome | biome: human-associated habitat; material: feces | host: Homo sapiens | place: Peru | collected 2012
GGGTTGCAGCTGACGTAGACCACCCGGCGGGGGGACATCTGGACGACGGCGGAAAGGGTCGTTTCGTCGCAGCCCTTGCGGGGAGGGTCGAGCATGATGACATCAGGCCGCAGGCCCTCAGCGGCGAGGCGGGCGGCGGCCTGACCGGCGTCGGCGCAGAAGAAGCGGCTCTTGGCGGCGACGGCGTCGCCCATCCGGGCGGCGTTGGCCTTGGCGCTGTCAATGGCCTCAGGCACGATCTCTACGCCGATGAGCTCCCGGCAGCGGTCGGCCATGGAGAGACCGATGGTACCCATGCCGCAGTAGAGGTCGAGCAGAACGTCCGAGGGCTCCAGCTGGGCGTACTCGGCAGCGATGCCGTAGAGCCGCTCAGCGGCCAGTGTGTTGACCTGGTAGAAGGAGAGGGGGCCGAGCCGGACCGGCACACCGCAGAGAGTATCCTCGATATAGCCCGGGCCGTAGAGGGAGACGGTCTCCTCGCCGAGGATGACATTGGTCTTCTTGGCGTTGACGTTGATGAGGACGGACGCAATATCGCTGAACTGCTCCCGCAGCGCGGTCACGAGCTCCTCGCTGTGGGGGAACTTCGGGCGGGTGCAGACGAGGCAGACCATGATCTGGCCGCTGTGGGTACCCCGGCGCAGGAAGATATGCCGAACAAGGCCCTTGCCGCTCTCCTCGTCGTAGGGCTGGATGCCGTGGGCGGCGAAGAAGCTGCAGAGCGCGTTGCCGATGTCGTTCAGGACGCCGGGCTGTAATCTGCAATCGGGGCAGGGGACGATGCGGTGGGTGCGGCCGGCGTAAAAGCCGATGCAGGGCGCACCGTTTTTGTCGCGGCCCACCGGGAACTGTACCTTGTTGCGGTAGCGGTCCACCTCAGGGGAGGGAAGGGCATCCAGCACCGGCACATCCAGTCCGCCGATGCGGCGGAAGGCGTCGGCGACGCTCTCCTGTTTGGCCCGCAGCTCGGCGGCATAGTCCATGTGCCGCAGACTGCAGCCGCCGCAGGGGCCGGCGACAGCGCAGTCCACCGGGATGCGGTCAGGCGAAGGGGTGAGCAGCTTGTCCAGGATGCCGAAGGCATACCGGCCGCAGTCCTTGACGATACGCACCTGAGCCTCATCGCCGGGGGCAGTACCCGGGACGAAGACGGCCTCGCCCTCCGGCGAGTGGGCAACGCCGCTGCCGTCGCTGGAAAGACGCTCGATGCGGAGGGTGAGAAGCTGGTTTTTCTGTAAGGGCATGGAATGATCTCTCCTTATGTCTCGTCAGGGGCGGGCTGGACGTCTGCGTCAGTCTGCGAGGTCATATACTTGCTGGGCGGCACACCTTTGGCGCGCTTGAACACCCGCGAAAAATAGAACTGGTCGAGGAAGCCCACCGATGCCGCCACCTCGGCGATGGACAGCGTGCCGCTGCGCAGCAGCTTGCAGGCTTCGTTGACCCGGTATTCGGTCAGATAGTCGATGGGGCTCTTGCCCACATTGAGCATGAACACCCGGTACAGATGGCTCCGGGAGACGCCGACGCTCTTGGCGACATCGTCGATGGAGATGTCGTGGGAGTAGTTGAACTGGATGTACTTGATGGCGTTCAGGACATACTGGCTGGAAGAAGAGGTGCTGTGGGGGCGGCTCTCACTGGTCTCCCGCATCAGGGCGGCGATGAAGAGGTAGAGATAGCCCACCATCGCGGCCTCGTCCTGGGGCTGCAGGCCGCGGGAAGAGTAGATGCTGCTCAGGGCCGCCCGCATCCCCTCCAGATCCTGGGTGTGGTGGACGGGGGCAGCGTCGGTGAAAGGCAGCTGCGCCGCAAGCTTGTTGGCGCAGGCACCGTTGAAGCCGACCCAGCTGTACTCCCACGGCTGGGCTTCGTCGGCAGTATAGCGGATGAGCTGGTTGGGGCGGGCAAAGAACAGATCGCCCGGCACGACCTCGTAGGTGCGCCCGCCGACCTCGAACACGCCCTTGCCCGAGACGACCAGATGGATGAGGTAGTGGTCCCGGATGCCGGGACCCCAGGTCTGCCCCGGAGCACAGCGCTCCAGACCGCAGTTGAAGATGGACAGCTCGATGTTGTGGGTGTAGTTCTGCTTGAACGACTGCTTGTAGACGTCTGCCATTGCGGTTCCCTCCTGCCTGTTGGCTCTATAGCCTGAGTATACCACATCTGCCCCCGCAAATTCAACAAAAGTACATCTTATTCTTTGGGCTGGACACCGAAAATCACTTTTTTTGCGGGTTGAAATTGCAAAATGGCAGCGGATGCATTACAATAGCGGTAACAAACCGAACATTGCAGAGAGTGCAGGGAGGGGTTCTGGATGGCAACCAGCAGGCAGCTCAGAGAACAGATCGCAGCAGGGAGGTGGGACGCCGCGCTGGCCGCGCTCTACGGCGGCAGCGAGGAGGTCCTGGCCCGCCAGCGCAGCCGTTATGGTGCGGCCCTCGAGCAGTTTGAGCTTTACTATGGGCCGGGGCGGCAGGTGCAGGTCTATTCGGCCCCGGGCCGCACAGAGCTTGGCGGCAACCACACCGACCACCAGCACGGTTACGGTCTTGCGGGTGCGGTCACGCTGGACCTTGTGGCGGTGGCATCCCGGAACGAGGATGGCTTCATCCGGGTCAAGTCCCGTGGCTTCAACAAGCTGGACGTCATTGATTTGACAGAAGAGGAGCCGCAGCAGGGGGAAGGCACCCATTCGGCCAGCCTCATCCGGGGCATCGCGGAGGGCTTCCGGGCAAAGGGCTGCGATGTGGGCGGCTTCGACGCCTACACGGCCAGCGATGTGCTGCGGGGCTCGGGACTGTCCAGCTCAGCAGCCTTTGAGATGGGCGTGGCCATTATCCTCAACACGGAATACGGCTGCGGCATGGACGCCCCTGCGCTGGCCCGCATCTGCCAGTTTGCGGAGAATACCTACTTCGGCAAGCCCAGCGGCCTGCTGGACCAGCTGACCAGCGCCGTGGGCGGGGTGCTCTTTGCGGATTTTGCCGACCCGACGGCACCGAAGATCGAGAAGATACATGCCGACGGCGTCCTGCCCGAGGGCATGACCCTCTGTGTCACCGATACCCGCGCCAGCCACAGCGAGCTGACCGGCGAGTTCGCGGCCATCCGGAACGAGATGGAGGCCGTGGCAGCCTGTCTGGGCGGCAAGGTGCTGGGCGAGGTGGACGAGAAACGCTTCTGGCAGGAGCTGCCCCGCCTGCGGGAGCAATGCGGCGACCGCGCCGTGCTGCGTGCCATCCACTATTTTGAGGAGAATGCCCGTACCCTTGCCCAGAGAGATGCTCTTGCGGCGGGAGACTTTGCCGCCTTTGCCCGGCTGGTGGAGAAGAGCGGCCACTCGTCCTTTGAGTGCTGCCAGAATGTCTACTGCGCTTCTTCGCCGAAGCATCAGGGGCTGTCGGTGGCGCTGGCCATCAGCCAGAGCATCCTTGCAGGCACCGGCGGTGCATGGCGGATGCAGGGCGGCGGCTTTGCCGGAACGATCCAGGCTTTTGTACCGGATGCGCTGATAAAGCGCTACTGCGCTGCGATGGAGGCGCTGTTCGGCCCGGGCTGCTGCTATCTGCTCTCGCTGCGGGAGCAGGGAGCCGTGCGGGTCATGTAAAACACAAAAAGAATGCCCTGCGGCATGGTGAGGATCCACCGCCGCAGGGCATTTTTGATTTCAGGAAAAATCAGCCGCGCTGAGACTTTGCGTCTGCACGCAGAGCGCTCATATCGTTCTTGTAGGCCTGAAGGTCTTCTGCAGCCTTGCTCGGTCCGCCGAAGAAGAAGGTGTGGACGTCTTCCACGACATTGAAGCCGGCCTTGACCACATTGAACAGCAGCTTCGGAATGAACGAGATGGAGAGAGAGAGCAGTCCACCTCGAAAGAAGAAATCAGTGAAACGGAGATGGTCCGTAAATGAGGTCCATGCGTCACGAAATGCGCCGCCGCCGCCAAGAAGGGCTTTTTCTCCGTCCGGTACAACAGCATAGGAAGAAGGCATCTGGATGCGTTTCATAAACGACTCCTTTCTATCACTCCGTCAAATCAAACAGACTCAGGCAGCTGCAGCCACGATGGGGTCGGTGATGCCGGCATCCTGCTGCTGGGACGCGGCAATATTTGCCTTGGTCTGGGCGTAAGCATTCTTGAGCTCAATGAAGATGGACTTGACCGTGTTATAGATCTGGATGGCCTGCATTGCGCCGTACCAGCCAGCGAGAGCGCCGACCGCCACAGTGGCAGCTTTGCCGGCCTTGTTCTGGCCGTCCCAGTAATAGGAGACCGACTGGGACAGAGTCAAACCATCCTGGTGCATCAGGATGAGGCCGCCAACGGCTGTGCCGAGGGCTGCTTTGCCCATCAGCTGGGCAAAGTTGATCGTGAAGTTGACCACAGACTGAAGCAGGGCCTCAGGATGAAATTCGATGAGATAAGAGCCTATCTGGATGGCGCCGCCATCAATATAGGTCATTTCATCGGCAGAGAGGGCCGTGTAGGATGCCGGCATCAGCGGGCTCTGATATGTAAGTTCCATAGTGGGAATGCTCCTTTCGCACATGTGCTCCGTCCACAGACGGGGACTAAGTTACCTGAATTATAGCATAACTGCCCAAAAACAACAAGAGAGCGAAAAAAGATAATCGGAACGGGATTTGGGACTCCGAAACGGAAAATCCAGGAGAAACAAACGAAAAAACGATAAAATATAAAGAGCAAAGCAGGCCGGAGACTCCGAAAAAATGTTGTGTGAAATTTGAAGAAAAACGCAAAAACAGCAGCGCCCCGGCTGCTGTCCGGTGAGGGGACGGCAGGCAGGGCGCTGCTGCTATCAGGATGAATCGGAGAAAAATGGGGAAAACTTAAAGTTCTTCGCCCGGCACACGGTGGTACAGCGCGGTCAGCTCAGCGATGTGAGCGCTGAGGGCCGGGGTGAGCGGCTGGGTGAGCCGCCACTGCCAGTTGGCACCCTGGGTGCTGGGGGTGTTGATGCGGGCCTCAGCGTCCAGATGGAGCCAGTCGGCCAGCGGGATGACAGCCATCTCCGACACGCAGGAAAGGCAGGCGCATATCATGGCCTCAGTGAGGTCTTCGGGTGCGCAGCGCAGGTAGCGGCAGGCATAGGCCACATCCTCGGCGCTGGCGCTCTGACGCCAGCCCTCGGCGGTCACGTTGTCGTGGGTGCCGGTGTAGACCACACTGTTGCGGGGGTAGGTGTAGGGCAGGTAGTTGCCCGGCTCGCGGCTGTCGAAGGCGAACTGCATGATCTTCATGCCCGGGTAGCCGCTTGCGGCCAGCATGGCCTTGACCTCGGGGGTCAGATAGCCCAGATCCTCGGCGATGATGCCACCCTCGCCCAGCGCCTTGTGCATGGCGTCGATGAAGGCGCGGTCAGGGCCTTTCTCCCAGTGACCGCCCGCAGCGGTCTTGTTCCCGGCGGGGATGGAGTAGTAGCTCTCAAAGCCCCGGAAATGGTCGATGCGGACGACGTCGTAGATGGAAGTGGCGTACTTGATGCGCCGCTTCCACCAGCGGAAGTCCTCGGCCTCGTGGCGGGGCCAGTCGTAGAGCGGGTTGCCCCAGAGCTGACCGTCGGCGGCAAAGGCGTCGGGCGGACATCCGGCAACGCTGGTCAGGTGGACGGCGCCGTCGGTCTGGAACAGCTCCGGGTGGGTCCAGAGGTCGCTGGAATCGGGGCTGACGTAGATGGGGATGTCGCCCACCAGCTGGATGCCGTGGCTGTTGGCGTAGGCCTTGAGGGCGTTCCACTGGGTATAGAAGAAGAACTGCACGGCCTTGTAGTAGTCCACCTCGGCGGCCAGCCGCTCCTTGGCGGCGGCGAGGGCCGCAGGCTCCCGGGTGCGCAGGTCGTCGGGCCAGTCGGCGAGACCGGCCTGCCCCTGCTCGGCCTTGACGGCCATGAAGAGGGCATAGTCCTCGAGCCAGCCGCTCTGGGCTTCACAGAAAGCCTCATAGGCCGGGGTGGGGGAAGCCAGCAGCCGGTCAGCCGCTTTATGGAGCACCACGGGCCGCTGCCGGTAGAGCGCGCCGTAATCGACGGGACCCACCGGCTGGGGCGCGGGCAGCTCAGCCTCGGTGAGGAGGCCGTCCGCTGCCAGCAGACGGAAATCGATAAAGTAGGGGTTGCCGGCAAAGGCAGAAAAGCTCTGGTAGGGGCTGTCCCCGTAGCCCGTAGGGCCGATGGGGAGTATCTGCCAGTAGGTCTGCTTTGCGGCCGCAAGGAAATCGACGAAGGCAAAGGCTTCATCTCCCAGCGTGCCGATGCCGTAAGGACCCGGCAGGCTGAAGACGGGCATCAGAATGCCGCTTGCACGCATGGCTGGAACCTCCTTGCTTTAGCCCTTGACAGCGCCTGCCACGACACCCTCGATGATGTACTTCTGGCAGGTCATGTAAAGGATGATGATGGGGATGATGGCGATGATGATGCAGGCCATCATGGGGGCCAGCTCGACGCGGCCATAGCCGCCGCGGAAATACTGGATGGCCATGGGGATGGTGCGGTACTTCTTGATGTCCAGCACCAGCGTGGGCAGCAGGTAGTCGTTCCAGACCCACATCGTCTCAAGGATGGCGGTGGAGATCATGGTGGGCTTGAGGATGGGGAAGACGATCTTGAAGAAGATCTGGATGGGGTTGCAGCCGTCGATCATGGCAGCCTCTTCGATCTCGATGGGGACGCTCTTCATGAAGCCGGTGAACATGAACACGGCCAGACCGGCACCGAAGCCCAGATAGATGATGCAGATGTTCCACGGGGTGTTCAGCTTGAGGGTGTCGGCGGTCTTGGACAGGGTGAACATGACCATCTGGAAGGGGACGACCATGGAAAAGACGATGAGCAGATTCATGAACTTGCTCAGCTTGTTGTTCACGCGGGTAAGGTACCAGCCGGTCATGGAGCAGCACAGCAGGATGAGGGCCACGCTGGACACGGTGATGACGAGGCTGTAGCCCAGGCTGGACAGAAAGCCCATCTTGGTGACGCCGTAGATGTAGTTGCTAAGGCCCGCGAAGGTCTCAGCCGTAGGCAGCTTGAAGACGGTGGAAGTGGTGAAGGTGCCTTCCATTTTCAGGCTGTTCTGCAAGATCAGGACGATGGGGTAGATCCAGAGCAGGCACAGCAGGCTCATGATGACAGTGAGGATGTTGTCCCACATTTTTTTATCTTTCGGCATTACTGCTGCACCTCCTTGGAGCGGGTAAACTTGAGCTGGATGAGCGAGATGACCACGACGACGAGGAAGAACACCACGGCCTTTGCCTGGCCGATGCCCTTCCACTGAGCGCCGGAGCGGCCATAGAAGGTGTTGTAGATGTTCAGGGCCAGCATCTCACTGGCGTTGGCAGGCTCACCGGCGGTCAGGGCCACGTTCTGGTCGAACAGCTTGAAGCTGTTGGTCAGGGTGAGGAAGGTGCAGATGGTGACGCTGGGCATGACCATCGGGATCTTGATCTTGAACAGGATCTCACGGTCGTTTGCGCCGTCGATCTTCGCGGCCTCGATGAGGTCGCCGGGGACGCTCTGCAGGCCCGCGACGTAGATGATCATCATGTAGCCGATCTGCTGCCAGCACATCAGGATGACCAGACCGACGAAACCGGCCTTGGCGTCCAGCGCCAGCAGAGGCTTCTGCAGGTTGGCCAGCACACCGTTGAGCAGGATCTGCCAGATGTAGCCCAGCAGGATGCCGCCGATGAGGTTCGGCATGAAGTAGACGGTGCGGAAGAGGTTGGTGCCGCGGATGCCGCGGGTGAGCACCAGCGCGATGGCGAAGGCGCAGACATTGATGAGGACGGTGGACACCACGGTGAACGCCGCCGTGAAGCTGAAGGCGTGGAGGAAGGTCTCGTCCGAAAAGACGCTGATGTAGTTCTGCAGGCCCACGAAGGTGGTCTTGCTCACGGTGGTGAAACGCTGGAAGGAAAGATAGATGCCCCAGATGAAGGGCCAGATGAAGCCGATGATGAACGCCAGCAGGGTGGGCAGTACGAACACCGGCCAATATTTACTGATGGCCTTTTGCATGATATACCTCCTGAAAAAGAAGGGGAGGCGGGCGAACACATCGCCCGCCTCCCCGTTATCCAGCTGCTGCGGAAGAAGGAGAACGCTTAGCCGTTGGCCAGCTTGTACTCCTTGGCCCAGCCGTCCACAAAGGCGGTGACCACATCGTCCCAGCTGCCGGTGCCTGCTGCATAAGCGGTCAGTGCAGAGCCGACACCGTTCTTCCACTCCTCGGAAGGCATGGTGGAGAAGCACCAATCCACGCTGGTCTTGCCCTCAGCAACGTAATCGTTGGCGATGGCGATGAGGGGGTTGGTGGAGTCCTTGGCGGCCTTGAAGGGGATGACGAAGCCCATGTCATCGGCCATAGCGGAAGTACCCTCGTCGGAGGTGACACACCAGTTCAGGAAGTCCAGAGTAGCCTGAATGTCCTCATCGGAGGAGGTGTTGTTGACGCACCAGAAGTTCTCGGAGCCGGTGCACAGGCCCTGATTCTCCTCGCCCTCAGCGCCGATGTAGATGGGCAGCATGCCCAGATTGTCGTCGCCCAGATCCTTCACATCGCTGTAGGCCCAGGTGCCGTTCTGGTAGAAGACGGCCTTCTTGCCCACGAACTCAGCCACGGCGTCGTTGCCGGTCTTGGAAGCCAGCAGCTTGGGGTCGCAGGTAGAGTCGGTGATGTACAGGTCCCAGATCTTCTTGTAGTTGTCGAGGTAGGTGCCCTTGATGGCGTCGGTGGAGCTGATGCCGTCAGCCTTGTACTCGTAGTAGATGGGCAGGTTTGCCAGATGGGTCTTGAAGCGCCAGTCGGAAGAACCGTCCATGCCGGCGGAGGTGAAAGCACCCTCGACGCCCAGCTCAGCCTTGCGGGCCTGAATGTCGTCGGCGACCTTCTTCAGGTCATCGAAGCCCTTGATGTCGTCCTGAGTGTAGCCGGCGGCGGTCAGCAGCTCCTTGTTGTAGATGATGCCGTAGGTCTCGATGACGTAAGCGATACTGGTAACGGCGTCGCCGTCCTTCAGTGCGAAGGAGTCGCTGGTCAGCTGGCCGTAGACATCGCTGCCGGACAGGTCGAGGCAGTAGTCCTTCCAGTTTGCCAGACCCACAGGGCCGTTGACCTGGAACAGGGTGGGAGCCTCGCTCTTCTCCATCTCGCTCATCAGGGTGGTCTCATACTGGCCGGAAGCGGCGGTCACGACGGTGACAGGCACGCCGGTCTGCTTGGTGTAGGAAGCAGCCAGGTCCTGCCATGCCTGATCCTGCTCGGGCTTGAAGTTCAGGTAGTAGACCTTGCCGGCAGCTGCGGGAGCGGCAGAAGCTGCGGTAGAACCGGCGGTGGAAGCAGCGGTGCTGCTGGAGGAGCCGCCGCAGGCAGCCAGACCGAGGGCGGCAGCAGAAGCGCCGGCGACTTTCAGGAAATTACGACGAGAGATCATCTTTTTCATAATTGTTCTCCTTCTTCATCATGTGATATACACATTCCGCCTGGCAGCGGAAATGAGACGAAATAAATCAGACCGCCCTTACGCTCTCACCGACCTGCAGCTCAGGCTGGAGGGTGATCTTCTGGGCCGGGGCGCCATGCTCGATCTGCCGCACCAGCAGCTCGATGCTCTGGAGCGCGATCTGCTCGCCGGGCTGGACGATGGTGGTCATCACCGGCACACAGTAGCGGGACATCGAGATGCCGTCGAAGCCGATGACCGATACATCTTCCGGCACCCGGAACCCGGCGCTCACCAGCGCCCGGATGGCACCGAAAGCGATGACATCGCTCATGGCGAACAGGGCGGTGAACTCGGCCCGTCGGGCCAGCAGGCTGTTCATGGCATGGTAGGCAGACTCGAAATCGTAGTTGGACAGGCCGTAGAGCCGGTCGTCAAAGGTGAGCCCGGCATCCTCCATGGCATCCTGTGCGCCAAGGCGGCGCATCCGACTGGGGTAACTGGTGGCCGGACCGCCGAGAACTGCTATCTTCCGGTGGCCCTGCGCGATGAGGTGGGAGACGGCGGTGCGGGCCGCAGCCCGGTCATCCACGCCCACCATCGAGAGGTTCGGGAAATCCAGCTCGTCGGAGACCAGCGTCGTCAGCACCGAGGGGACGGTGATATTCGCAAAGCCCTGCTGGAAGTTCGCCACGCTGCCGCCGAGGAATATCATGCCTTTGGGCTTTATCTCCCGCAGGATCTTTTGGGCGGCGTCTATCTCGTTGGCATTCTCGTCCAGGTAGGAGACGATGCCGCTGTACCCGTAGAGGGTCGCGGCCCGCTGCAGCTGAACGAGGAAGTCCGAGAAGAAGAGGTTCCGGGTACCCTTGACCACAAAGACGAGGCTGCGGGACTGCTGGATCTTCAGCTGCCGGGCGTTGGTGTTTGGCACGAAGCCCGACTCCCGCATCATCTGGAGCACCTTTTCCTTCGTTTCGGGACGCACATCCGGCCGGTCATTGATGACGCGGGAGATGGTGCTGACGGAACAGCCGCTCAGACGGGCAATGTCTTTGATGGTCATGTTCGGCATCCCGGGAAGCACCTCTCTTTCGGTCGAAGTTCTGGTTTTTACTGAAATCGTGCGGGAACGATGTCGGGAACGGTTTCAGTGACTATAGTATGGCATAATTTGTGGAATAAATCAATAACCCTGAAACACTTTTGGTAAAATTGCATAACAAATCGACCCTCCTTTGTGCAGGTTGATTTGCCCGCAGAGCGAAAAGCGAATGGATTTCCGGCAATTCCCGGTACACGTCAGAATCTCCCGGGACGACCGTACTCTTTTGTAACCTTTAGAGCAAAAAAGCGCGTTCTTATGCAGGATGGATACAAGCTGAACCGACGGGCCGGAGCAAAATAAGCCGAAAAAATCCCGGTATCCCTGCCGCCGGAGCGGAAAGGATACCGGGAATGAGATCTCTGGGGTCTACTCGGCGCGCAGGGCCTTGACGGGGTTGCACTTGGCTGCGCCGCGGGCCGGGATGATGCCGGCCAGAATGGTGAGCAGGGTGGCCAGTGCTACGAGGAAGAGGGCTGCATCCACGGGCAGGGAGGCAACGAGGGTCGAAGTGCCGGAGACTTTCTGGATGATGATGTTTCCGGGGATGAGCAGTATCTCGCTGAGGACGATGCCCATGACGCCCGAGCAGAGGCCGATGATGAAGGTCTCTGCGTTGAACACCTCGGAGACGTTCCGCTTGGAAGCGCCGATGGCGCGCAGGATGCCGATCTCCTTCCGGCGCTCGAGGACGCTGATATAGGTGATGACGCCGATCATGATGGAGGAGACGACCAGCGAGATGGAGACGAAGGCCACCATCATGCTGCTTATCATGTCCACGATCTCGGTCACGCTGGTCATCAGGGTACCCACGAGGTCGGTGTACTGCACCATCTTTTCGTCTTCACCCTTTGCAGACATCCCGGCGTTGTAGGCATCCAGCTTTTCCAGGATGGAGGCCTTGCTGGCGAAGTCCTTCGGATAGATCTTGATCTGGCTGGGGACGGCCTCGTCCGCGTAGCCGAAGGCCGTCAGGTTGGCCTCATAGGTGGCGGAAGAGGAGCGGAGGGTGGAGCGCATCAGCTCGGTCAGCTCGGAGGCGGTCATGTTGAGCTGGATGGCCTTCTTGAAAGCCGACGCGTCGATCTTGATGGCGTTCTCCATCTGGCTGCTCAGCTTGCCGATGTTCTGCTGGATGGCCGTCTTGAGCTGGGACTGTATCTGGTCCTGGAAGGTGACGATGCCCTTCTGGATGGCAGCGTCCAGCTGGCTTTTCAGCACCTCTGTGATTTGGTCGGAGTAGGTCTCCATCACGGTCTGGATGGTGGTCTGCAGAGCGCTCGAGAGCTGCCCCTGCAGCTTGTCCGGGTCAACGAGGTCTTTCATGGACTCGGCCATCAGCTTCTGGAACTGCTCTGACTTGAGGTAGGCAGAAAAGCTCCACTTCTTGAAGTTGAGGATGCCGTTGCCGATGATATATTTCTTATAGTCCTTGAACACCTTCTGCACGAGGTCCTGCAGGGCCTCCGGCGAGACGGAGAGGTCCAACTCTGCAAAGGCGTCGCTGAGGTCGATGTCGGGCAGCTCGTCGATGTCGAGGGAGAGATCCGAGAAGTCGATGAGGCTGCTCAAATCGAAACTGCCGCTGCTGAGGTCGAAGGCACCGTTCAAATCGAAGTCGAGGGCATCGGCATCAAAAGAGAAGGCATTCTTGAGGGCGTCGGTGTCGATGGAGAAGAGGCTGGTCAAATCGAAGTCGCGGAGGCTCTCGGCCTTGCCGAAGCTCTCGCCGGTGAGGACGTTGGTGGCGGGGTCGGCCATCTGCTGTTTCACGATGTCGCTGTCGGCAGCGTCCTTCATGACCTTCTCGGTCAGGGAGGCGGGGTAGGCGATGCCGGAGGTGAGCATGGAAGCGGAGGCGGTGTAGTCCGGCTGGACGATGCCCACGATGGTGATGTCCTCGCCGTTCTCCACCAGCTGCTTCATATAGTCCTTGTCGTCGGCCTTGCTCTTCCAGATGCCGTAGGTGTCGTCGTAGACGTAGGTGTCGGCGCTGTTCACCAGCTTGAACTTCAGGCCCATCAGCTCGTCGTAGCTGTAGGTGCGGAAATCGCTGGGGACATCGACGTTCTGGTTCTGGGCAAACTGCTGTATCATCTTGTCCAGCTCGGCGGAGTCCCGCAGACCCATGGAGTAGAGGGCGTAGTCGGTCACAGTGCCGTATTTGCTCAGCACGGCGACACATTCGGTGGGCTTTTCGGGCCAGCGGCCGGCCTTGACTTCGTACTGGGACTTATAAAGGTCACTGTTGGCGGGCAGCTGATAGAAAACGCTGGTGTTGCTGCCCATGCTGTTCATGAGGCTGCTGGTGACGGAGGTGGAGCCGGGACCCGAGCTTCCCAGACCCAGCATCGAGAGGGTGGAGTCCGGGTTGACCTGATGCACACTGCCGTCGGCGTCCTGCCGGTAGATCTGGGGCGAGACGCTGTAGGAATACTCGATGGAGGTGGCGTCATCCGCAATGGTGGACTCGTCGCTGTCGAGATATTTCTTTAAGGAAGTGAGGTCGTTGGACGTCAGGCCCGACACCATCTTGGTGATGAGCTGGCGGACCGAGACCATTCCCTCCGCGCCGCCGGAGGTGTCCTTATTGCCGTCCTCGTCGGTGGGCAGGCCGGTGGCTGTGGTGCCGCCGCTGCTGCCCGAGGACAGAAAGCTCGTGATGTCCACGCCGCTGCTCAGGATCTGCAGCGGGTATTCGCTCAGGGTGGAGCGCTCTATGTCGGCGATATAGGCGTTGACGCCGGTGGACAGCGAGATGATGAGGGCGATGCCGATGATGCCGATGCTGCCCGCGAAGGCTGTGAGCAGGGTGCGGGCCTTTTTGGTGCGCAGGTTGTTGAAGCTCAGGGCCAGCGAGGTGAGCCACGACATGGACGAACGGCCCATGTTCTTATGGATGGGAGGGGCAAGCTTTGTGTCGTCCGGCTCGAAGGGGCGGGTATCGTCGGTGACAGCGCCGTCCCGCAGACGGACGATGCGGTTGGCATACTGCTCCGCCAGTTCGGGGTTGTGCGTGACCATGACCACGAGGCGGTCTTTTGCCACATCCTTCAGCAGCTCCATGACCTGGATGCTCGTCTCGCTGTCCAGTGCGCCGGTGGGCTCGTCGGCCAGCAGGATGTCGGGGTTGTTGACGAGGGCGCGGGCGATGGCCACGCGCTGCATCTGGCCGCCCGACATCTCGGTGGGGCGCTTGTGGAGCTGGTCCCCCAGGCCCACCTGCCGCAGCGCCTCGGCGGCACGGCGGCGGCGCTCAGCGCCCGACACGCCCGAGATGGTCAGGGCCAGTTCGACGTTGGCGAGGACGGTCTGGTGGGGGATGAGGTTATAGCTCTGGAACACGAAGCCGACGGTGTGGTTGCGGTAGGAGTCCCAGTCCCGGTCGGTGTAGCGGCGGGTGGAGATGCCGTTGATGATGAGCTCGCCGCTGTCGTAGCGGTCGAGGCCGCCGATGATGTTGAGCAGCGTGGTCTTGCCCGAGCCGCTGGGGCCGAGGATGGCGACAAATTCGCTGTCGCGCAGGTTGAGACTGACCCCGTTGAGCGCTGCCTGTGTCAGATCGCCGGTGGTGTATTTCTTTTCGATATTGATAAGCTGAAGCATTGGCCTGCCTTTCCGGCAGCAGAACGGGGAAGTGTCTGCTGGCCTATTCCGCCCGGCATTTGTGGACGGAGAGGGAAACATAGTATCTGCTTGATTTTATCAGAAGAATATGAACAATTTATGTCGTAACGGGTGCCAAGTTCTGTGTTTTCTGCCGAAGGATGGAAAAGCGCCGCATCCTGCGCGGAAAAGCGTCCCAAATCAGGAGGATGCGGCAGATGTGTCTTGATTTTTGGAGCGGTTGATGGTATTCTTGAGACAGTATCCATGTTAATATCTTCAGTGTTCCAAAATTCGACGAAAACTGACGCAAATATGTCGTTGCAACTCCTTTCGACGCTCCATACACTTTTATACAAGATAGTATGAAGCAGTTTGTCCGGCATAAGTGGAAGGGCCGGACAGATGGGGCAAGGAGGATGCAGAATGAAACAGGATGTCCCGTTGGTGAGGAGATTTTCGACGCTGGAACCGTATCAGGAGGCGTATACCCTTGCCTGTTCTCTGGAGACGGAGGGACAGGGCTGCTGGCTGACCGTGAGCCGGACAAAGGCTCCGGACGACCCGGCAGACACAGCCCGTACATGGGTCCCGGCCCCGGAAGAGGAGTGCGGACGGCTGCTGCAGTTTTTGTATGAGAATTCGGTCCAGCCGGAGCTGTGGCAGGATGTTATTTCCTGCTGGTATCCGCAGGCGAAGCAGGCAGAACACCTGCAGGAAGGGAGGCGCGTCGTGTGAGCTATGAGGAACAGAACGTCATATGGCGCGTAGCGCTGGCCAGCTATGACCCCAGAGAGATGCGGGTATGGACGCGCTATCTCGAGGAGCGCAACCCGGCCATCCGCTGCACGGGCTACCGCAGCAGCCGGCCGCTGCTGGAACGGCTCGAGCAGGGCGATGTGGACGTTCTGGTGCTGGGCGGCAGGCTGGAGGACATGGACAGCATCCGGTTCCTGCCCAGGATACGCGGCCTTGCCCGCAAGCCTCTGGTGCTTCTGCGGGACGACGGACGCAACGAGAAGTCGGCAGTGGAGAGCCTGAGTCAGGAGGATGCATGCTACCTCATCCGTCAGGCCACACTGGAAGATATGCTGCAGGAGCTGCGCGCCCCGGCCCACCGCCCGGCGGAGAGCCTGGAAAAACGCTGCGAGCGCATCTATCGCAGCTGGGGCGTGAGCACCTGCGACGCCAACAAGCGCTACCTGACCGGTGCGCTTCGGGTGATGATGGGCTCCGACCACCGTCTGGCCATCCGCAAGGAGATATTAGGGCCGGTGGCGGAGGAATACGGTCTCACCGTTGCGGCTGTGGACAGCGCCCTCCGGCGGCTGCTGGAGACGCTGGACGAGACCGGCACCCAGACATGGCGGGATTTTCGAAAAGAGTATGGCTTAGAGCGCAGGAAGGTGACCATCGGCCGCCTGCTTTATGCGCTGGAAAGTAGACTGAGTCAGCAGTGAGGTGCTGACCACACGACGCGGAGGTAGAGCAGAATGCGCAGGCGAAACGATGGAGCAGGAGCCTCCCCTCAGGAGGAGTTTGGGGATGTGTGCTTCCATGCCCTTGGCATCATCGACCAGAACCGGGAGTATCTGCAGATGCATCTGCTGGCGTCGGCCGACCTGCCCACCCGGCAGGCACTTTCAGACATCCAGATAGAGTCTGCCCGGCTGGACCGCACGGTACGCAATGCCATAACACTTTATCAGCTGGAAAATGAAGAGCTGAGCGAGCTGCAGCCTCTGGACCTGTGCGGTCTGCTGGAAAAGGCGGGGCGTCTTGCCCCGGACATCCGGCGGTCGCTGGAAATAACGCTCACGGCGGAGAGCGGGGGCATCGAGCACTGCGCCGTCATGGGCGTCCCCGATGAGGCCGAACAGCTGCTGCTCCACCTCATCTCCAACGCGCTGCGGGCCTGCGATGCAGGCGGCAGGGTGTGGGTGAGCCTGAAACAGAAAAAGACGGGCGTCGCGCTCCGGGTAGAAGACGACGGCTGCGGCCTGATGGAGGAAGACCCCATCGAGAACAACCGCCGCTTCCTCAGCGGCGCAAAGCTGGGCCTCCGCATCTGCAAGCTCATCTGCCGCCGTGCAGGCTGGAAGCTGACGCTGACGGCCCGGCCGGGCGGCGGCACCCGGGCGCAGGTGGTGTTCCCGCTGGCCTCCTGCGAGGACATCCCGCCGGAAATGGAACTCCACTCCGACGAGGAGAACGACATCCGCGCAGCGCGGTTCGCAAGCCGGGCGGCACAGGAGCTCCTTCTGCTGCGGAGATATTGAACGAGACAAAAAGGCATCTGCAATGCGGCCGGGACGGCGCAGCGCAGGTGCCTTTGCTTTGTGTGCGGGACAGGGAAGAGAGCGGAAAAATTGACAGACGGTAAAGAATCTTAGCAGAAACAGCCCGAAACTCACAGAAAAGTTTGCGAAATTAACAAAATGTTTAACTTTGAAAGGTGATTTTACTGTTTCTAAGGTGTAAAATAATCCCGAATGATTGATTGTCAGCCGGATTTGGTTTATAATACGCATGTATGCGAGTCTGAGATTTGATTCGTTAGCAAACAACTTCTGCCCGGGCCGGAGAGTCCTGTGTGCAGAGGGAGAGTGCATTGTCCTTCAGGAGGAAAAACAACTGTGAGAGTAGGTCTTGACATCGGCAGCACTACCATCAAATGCGTGGTGCTGGATGAAAACGATACCCTTTTATATTCGACGTATGAGCGCCACTACAGCCACATTCTGGAAAAGGCGCAGGAGCTGCTGCGCCGCATCGACGCAGAGCAGCTGCATGGCCGGAAAGCGCTGCTCAGCATCTCCGGCTCCGCCGGCATGGGCCTGGCCGACAGCTGCGGCGTGCCTTTCGTGCAGGAGGTGTTCTCCACCCGCGTGGCGGTCAAAAAGTTCGTCCCTGCGACGGACTGCGTCATCGAGCTGGGCGGTGAGGATGCAAAGATCCTGTTCCTGACCAACGGCACCGAAGTCCGGATGAACGGCAGCTGCGCCGGCGGCACGGGCGCTTTCATCGACCAGATGGCGACCCTGCTCAAGATGAGTGCCGATGAGATGAACAAGGCGGCCGAACAGGCCACCCGTACATACACCATCGCATCCCGCTGCGGCGTTTTCGCCAAGAGCGACGTGCAGCCCCTCATCAATCAGGGCGCAAAGACCGAGGACATCGCGGCCAGCATCTACAAGGCCGTGGTCAACCAGACCATCGCCGGTCTGGCACAGGGACGCCCCATCCAGGGCAATATCCTCTATCTGGGCGGTCCGCTGACCTTCAGCACCGTGCTGCGCAAGAGCTTCGACGAGGCACTGGGCGTCACCGGCACCTGCCCCGAGAACAGCCTGCTCTATGTCGCGCTGGGCGCTGCCCTCTACGCCGACAAGGAGTTCGTCCTCTCGGACGTGGCCGCTGCGCTGGATGAGTACGCCGCCACGGCGACCTACGCCAGCGAGCCGCCCCTCTTCGCCAGCAAGGAAGAGTACGAGGCATTCCATGCCCGCCATATGTCCCACAGCGTGCCGCGGGTGGCGTTCAGCGCCCAGTGCGGCCCGGTGCATATCGGCATCGACTCCGGCTCCACCACCGTCAAGCTGGTGGTCGTGGACGAGCAGAGCCAGATCCTCTACACCAACTATCAGCCGAACCTCGGCAACCCGCTGCCCCTTATCCGGCAGCAGCTGCTGAAAATTTATAAAGAGCACCCCGGCCTCAAGGTGGCCAGCGTGACCACCACCGGCTACGGCGAAGAGCTGGTCAAGAACGCCTTCCGCTGCGACTTCGGCCTCGTGGAGACCGTGGCCCACTTCACGGCAGCAAAATACTTCATGCCGGACGTGGACTTCATCATCGACATCGGCGGTCAGGACATGAAGTGCTTCAAGATCGAGGATGGTGCCATCAGCAACATCTTCCTGAACGAAGCCTGCTCTTCCGGCTGCGGCAGCTTTTTGCAGACCTTCGCGCAGGCACTGGGCTACGACGTCAAGGAGTTCGCGGCCCTCGGCCTCTTCGCCGACCGCCCCGTGGACCTGGGCAGCCGCTGCACCGTCTTTATGAACAGCTCGGTCAAGCAGGCCCAGAAGGACGGCGCGTCCATCGAGAATATCTCGGCGGGCCTGTCCATCAGCGTCGTCAAGAACGCGCTGTACAAGGTCATCCGTGCGTCCAGCCCCGAAGAGCTGGGCCGGAAGATCGTCGTGCAGGGCGGTACGTTCTACAATGAGGCCGTCCTCCGCGCCTTCGAGAAGGAGATGGGCGTCGAGGTCATCCGCCCCGACATCGCCGGTCTGATGGGCGCTTACGGTGCGGCCCTCTTCGGCCTGCGCCAGTGCCGCAAGAACGGCCAGACCACCTCCGCCATGATGAGCGAGGAAGAGCTGGAGAGCTTCGACCAGAAAGTCGTCAGCGTCAAGTGCGGCGGCTGCGGCAACCACTGCCAGCTCACCGTCAACACCTTCGCCGATGGCCGCAAGTTCATCTCCGGCAACCGCTGCGACAAGCCCGTCACCGGAAAGAGCGAGGACAACAGCCTCAACCTCTACGCCTACAAGCAGCAGCTTCTGGCCGGCTATAAGCCCGTGGCCGGTAAGCGCGGCTCCATCGGCATCCCGCTCTGCCTGAATATGTACGAGCTGCTGCCGTTCTGGCATGCCTTCTGGACAAAGCTCGGCTTTGCCGTCCACACCAGCCCGGTGTCCAGCCGCGGCCTCTATCTGGCCGGTCAGGCTACCATCCCCAGCGACACTGCCTGCTTCCCGGCCAAGCTCAGCCATGGCCACATCAAGGCCCTGACCCAGATGCATCTGGACGCCATCTTCTACCCCTGCCTGACCTACAACATCGACGAGGGTCTGGGCGACAACCACTACAACTGCCCCGTCGTGGCCTACTATCCCGAAGTCCTCGCCGGCAACTGCCCCGAGCTGGAAGGCCAGAAGTTCATCTACGACTACGTCGGCATCCACCGCCCGAAGGATTTCGTCCACAAGATGGCGAAGGACGTGCTGCCCAAGTATTTCGGCGGCATCTCCGAGAAGGAAGTGCAGGAGGCTGCCAACGCCGCCTACGCTGAGTATGAAGCCCACATGGCACAGATCCGGGTCAAGGGCAGCGAGATCATGGATGAGGCCCGCCGTCAGGGCAGGCGCATCATCGTGCTGGCCGGACGCCCCTACCATGTGGACCCGGAGATCAACCACGGCATCGACCACCTCATCACCCACCACGGCGCGGCGGTGGTCACCGAGGACAGCATCTCCAACCGCGTGGAAAAGTTCCCCACCAGCGTGCTGAACCAGTGGACCTACCACAGCCGCCTCTATGCCGCCGCCAAGTACTGCACCACCCAGAAGGATATGGACCTGGTGCAGCTGGTGTCCTTCGGCTGCGGCGTGGACGCCATCACCACCGATGAGACCCGCGAGATCCTGCAGGAGGGCGGCAAGCTCTACACCCAGCTGAAAATTGACGAGATCACAAACCTGGGTGCTGTCAATATCCGCCTGCGCAGCCTGTTCGCCGCGCTGGATGAGCGAGACGAAGATAAGAAGTAACATAGGAGGAACCTATGGAATACAATTACCCCAAATTCACCCCGGAGATGAAGAAAACTCACACCATCCTCATCCCCAACATGGCCATCACCCAGTTCCGCCTGCTGGAATACGCCCTGCGCTACGACGGCTACAAGTGCGAGATCCTTGGCAACTGCGGCAGCGCTGTGGCGCAGCTGGGCCTGAAATATGTCCACAACGACACCTGCTATCCGGCACTGCTGGTCATTGGCCAGTTCCTCGACGCGCTGAACAGCGGCAAGTACGACCTCGAGCACACGGCCCTGCTCATCACCCAGACGGGCGGCGGCTGCCGTGCCTCCAACTACATCCACCTGCTCCGCAAGGCGCTGGTCAAGGCAGGCTATCCGAACATCCCGGTGGCCAGCCTGAACTTCTCGGGCCTCGAGAAGGACAGCGGCTTCCAGATGACTCTGCCTCTGGCCCGCCGGGCCATCGCCAGCGTGTTCTACGGCGATATGCTCTGCGCCCTGCGCAATCAGGTCGCTCCGTATGAGAACGAGAAGGGCGCTGCCGATAAGATGGTAGACCTCTGGGTCGAGCGTCTGGGCCGTGTGCTGCTGGCGGGCAAGGGCTTCACCTCCCGTGAGATGAAGCACACCTTCCCCCTCATCGCAAAGGACTTCAAGTCCATTCCCGTCACCCGTGTGCCGAAGGTCAAGGTCGGCGTCGTGGGCGAGATCTACGTCAAGTACAGCCCGCTGGGCAACAACGACCTGCAGAAGTTCCTCGAGAGCCAGGACTGCGAGGTCAACTTCCCGGGTCTGATGGGCTTCGTGCAGTACTGCATCTTCAACATGGGCGAGGACCATGTCCTCTACGGCGGCAAGCTGGCCATGAAGATGGGTACCGACCAGCTGCTCAACTGGCTGGACAGCGTGGAGCGCTCCATGCTCAAGGCCGAGGCCGACGCCGGGTTCTACGCCCCCGGCCCCTTCAAGGAGCTGGTGGAAAAGCCCGAGGGCATCATCTCGCTGGGTGCCAAGATGGGCGAGGGCTGGCTGCTGACGGCTGAGATGATCGAGCTGGTACAGGGCGGTTACGGCAACATCGTCTGCGCACAGCCTTTTGGCTGCCTGCCGAACCACATCGTGGGCAAGGGCATGGTAAACAAGATCCGCGCGATGTACCCCAGCGCCAACATCACCCCCATCGACTACGACCCCAGCGCCACCAGAGTCAATCAGGAGAACCGCATCAAACTGATGCTGGCCGTAGCAAAGGAGCGTCTGAACGCCCCTGCCGAGGCGAAGCCCCTGACCGCCGAGGAGATCGCGGGCGGTGCGCCCAGCCTGTCCCACGCCTGAGAAACCACAGAAGAAACAAAGAAGCCGCACGGTACAGTTTTTCGCTGTACTGTGCGGCTTTTCTTATGCGCCGGAGCGCTTATTTCTTGTGATACTTGCGGTCTTCCTGCTCATAGGCGGGCTCGCAGGTGAGGTACATCCCCAGACGCTTGATGGTGTCCGTATCCACGCTGGACAGGATGACCGTGGAGTGCATGTCGCAGCCCTTGAGCTTGGAGAGCTGCTGCAGAGCGACAGCAGCCGTCTCATTCTCGGCGGCAGAGCTGGACAGCGCGATCAGGATCTCATCGGTGTGCAGGCGGGGATTCCGGCTGCCGAGGTAGTTGGTCTTGAGGGTCTGGATGGGCTCGATGGCGCGGGCGGAGACCAGGTCGATCTCATGGTCGATGCCGGCCAGCTTCTTGAGGGCATTGAGCAGGGCAGAAGAGGCTGCGCCCAGCAGGGGACCGTTCTTGCCGGTGACGACGGTGCCGTCCGGCAGCTCGATGGCGGCAGCGGGTGCGCCGCCGGTGCGCTCGGCCGCGGCGTGAGCCTGCTTTTCCACGGCACGGTCGCCGACAGCCAGACCGGCCTGATTCAGCAGCAGCTCCAGCTTGAAGATCTCACTGTCCACGTTCTTGCCGGTCTTGTGGTCGCAGAGGGCCTTGAAATAACGGCGGATGATCTCGTTGCGGGAGGCCTCGCGGCAGGCTTCGTCGTCCACGATGCAGTTGCCGGCCATGTTCACACCCATGTCCGTGGGGGACTTGTAGGGGCTCTTGCCCGCGATGAGCTCGAACATCGCGTTGACCACCGGGAAGATCTCGATGTCGCGGTTGTAGTTGACGGTGGTGACGCCGTAGGCCTCCAGATGGAAGGGGTCGATCATGTTCACGTCGTTCAGGTCGGCGGTAGCGGCCTCGTAGGCGAGGTTGACCGGGTGCTTGAGGGGCAGGTTCCAGATGGGGAAGGTCTCGAACTTGGCATAACCGGCCTTGACGCCCCGCTTGTGCTCGTGGTAGAGCTGGGACAGGCAGGTGGCCATCTTGCCGCTGCCGGGGCCGGGGGCCGTGATGACGACGAGGGGACGCTGGGTCTCGATGTAGTCATTCTTGCCGTAGCCCTCGTCGCTGACGATGCGGGCCACGTCGTTGGGGTAGCCGGGGATCTTATAGTGGCGGAAGGTGCGCACGCCCACGCTGTTCAGCTTGTGCTCAAAGGCTTCGACCTCGAGGGCGGCGGTGTACATGGTCACGCAGACGCTGCCCACGAACAGGCCCATGCCCTGAAAGGCGTCGATGAGGCGGAGAACGTCGAGGTCGTAGGTGATGCCGTAGTCGCCGCGCACCTTGCTGCTGATGATGTCCTGCGCGCTGATGACGATGACGATCTCGGCCTGCTCCTTGAGTTGCAGCAGCATCTGCAGCTTGGAGTCCGGCTCAAAGCCCGGCAGCACGCGGGAGGCGTGGTAGTCGTCGAACAGCTTGCCGCCAAACTCGAGGTAGAGCTTGTTGTCGAACTGTGCGATGCGCTCCCGGATGTGCTGGGACTGCATCTGAAGATATTTCGCGTTGTCAAAGCCTTTTTTCATGGAATGCTCCTCTTCCTGATCTTACAACTTCATCTCCGGCACGTCGGTGGTGCGGCGGGCCGGAGGGTCACACAAACACCCTATAGTATAGCATACGACAGGCTTCGGCGCAATTATTTTTTGAGGAGCTCCTCGTGCTCCAGGTGCTCAAATTCTTCCAGCTCCTCGATGTCCTCCTTCAGGAACATCAGGCAGAAGCTGATGAAGAGCAGCAGGCAGGAAAGCCAGATGGCCCGGCTGCCCATGGGGGCCAGTGCAAGGCTGCCGAGGCCGGCACCCAGCGCGAACAGGAAGATGATGGCGAAGTAGTGCATCGCCTTGCCGAAGGCTTTGGTGCTGCCGCCCACCAGCCATGCGCAGAGGGAGTCCATGCCGCTGCGCAGATTGCCGATGCACATGGTGCTGGCGAAGGCATAGCCGTTCACCTTGCGGAAGGATTGTACCTGCATGGCGCAGGAGAAGGAGACGAGGGAGTTGGCCAGAAGATTCAGCTCCTGCGGCAAAAAGCCCACGACGAAGAGCAGCAGGATCTCGAACAGCACCACCAGCTGACGCCAGTGGAGCCACTGCATCCGCTTGAGCTTGAGGCGGATGAACTCGGCCACAAAAATGCCCAGCGCAAAGGCGCAAAGGGGCATCAGGTAGCGCAGTGCCTCGCCCCACTCGCCCGCAAACAGCTTGACGGCCATCAGCACGATGTTGCCGGTCTGGGCGTTGGCGAAGACCTTGCCGCGGTATAAATAGGTATAAACATCCTGTAAGCCGCCCGAGACGGAGAGAAACAGGGCGGTGATAAAAGCTTCGGACATCTGTCCGTGAGGTTTGAGAGATGGCATAAAAGCTCCTCCTTCTATCCAGAAAATAATTCCATGCCATACTATAGCGCAAAACCGGCGTTTTGTCAAAAACTGCGCCATATTTTTTATAGATAATGACGATTCCGGGCGGGTATCGCAGGATGCGCTTTGTTTTGCAATGCGGCGCAGACTGTGGTAGAATACATAAAACGGCTTTTTTCAGGAGAAGGAGGGGCTTTCTGTATGCCCAATATCATCGAGATCACGGATTTCCACGCACCGGAGCTGGACCCTTATGCCCGGCTGACCCAGAACCAGCTGCGCAATCGCCTCGAGCCGGAGAAAGGCATCTTCATCGCCGAGAGCCCCAAGGTCATCGACCGTGCGCTGGACGCAGGCTACAAGCCCGTGTCCCTGCTGATGGAGCGCAAGCAGATCACCGGCCCGGCAGCGGGCATCCTGAGCCGCTGCGGCGACGCGCCGGTGTACACGGCAGATCGGGAGATGCTGGCAGAGCTCACCGGCTTTGAGCTGACCCGGGGCGTCCTCTGCGCCTTCCGCCGCCCGGCACCCCGCCCGGTGGAAGAGCTCTGCAAAAACGCCCGCCGGGTGGCCGTGCTGGAGGGCATCGTGGACTCCACCAATGTGGGGGCCATCTTCCGCTCGGCGGCGGCGCTGAAGATGGACGCTGTCCTCATCAACCCCTCCTGCTGCGACCCGCTCTGCCGCCGCGCCGTCCGCGTCAGCATGGGTACGGTGTTCCAGGTGCCCTGGGGGCAGCTGGGCGAGACCCCGGCAGACTGGCCGGAGAAGGGGATGGACATCCTCCACTCCCTCGGCTTCAAGACCGCCGCGATGGCCCTCAGCGACCGCTCGGTGAGCATCGACGACGAGCAGCTTGCAAAAGAGCCGAAGCTTGCCATCGTGCTTGGCACCGAGGGCGACGGCCTCGCCGCCGGCACCATCGCTTCCTGCGACTACACGGTCAGGATCCCCATGTCCCACGGCGTGGATTCGCTGAATGTCGCTGCAGCCAGCGCCGTTGCGTTCTGGCAGCTGGGCAAACAATAAACGAAAAAGGAATGCCTCCCCGCCGGGGAGGCATTCCTTTTTATGCTCAGATACTTGCTAAGAATCGCTCAAAGCCTGCACGGCCTGCCGTGTCCATCTTGTAGACGCCGGCGTCTGCGAGGACTTCGGCAAAGACATGGCCGATCTCGTCCTGCACGATGGTGCGGACATTTTCGGCGTTCAGCTCGGGGTGGCGGGCGAGGATGTCCATCGCCCACTCGGCGTGCTTCTGGATGTTCTCGCCGTACTCGGCGGCGGGGGTGCGGGCCGCGAGGGCGGCTTCCACATCGGCCATCTCGGCTTTCAGGCGGCTGGGCAGAACGGCCAGACCCATGACCTCGATGAGGCCGATGTTCTCCTTTTTGATGTGGTGGAGCTTTGCGTGGGGGTGATAGACGCCCAGCGGATGCTCCGGCGTGGTGATGTTGTTGCGCAGCACCAGATCCAGCTGGAACCTGCCGTCCCGCATCCGGGCGATGGGGGTGATGGTGTTGTGGGGCTCGCCGTCGGTCTCGGCGTAGACAAAGCAGCTCTCGTCGGTGTAGCCCCGCCATGCGATCAAAATCCGATCGGCCAGCTCCACAAGGCGCTCGTCGTCGGCGCAGGTGAGGCGGATGCAGCTCATGGGCCAGTGGACGATGCCGGCGTCCACGTCCTCAAAGCCGGGGAAGACCCACTTCTTCTCGATGGGCGCTTTGGCCATGGCGAACTCGTAGTGGCCGCCCTGGAAGTGGTCGTGGCTCAGGATGCTGCCGCCCACGATGGGCAGGTCGGCGTTGCTGCCCACGAAGTAGTGGGGGAAGAGGGCCACGAAGTCCAGCAGCTTGCGGAAGGTGGCCCGCTCGATCTTCATGGGGGTGTGCTGGCTGTTAAAGACGATGCAGTGCTCATTGTAGTAGACATAGGGGCTGTACTGGAAATTCCACCCACTGTCGTTGATGGTCAGCGGGATGATGCGGTGATTTTCCCGGGCGGGATGGTTCAGCCGGCCGGCATAGCCCTCGTTCTCCACGCAGAGCTGGCACTTGGGGTAGGCGCTCTGAGGAGCCAGCTTTGCGGCTGCGATGGCTTTGGGGTCTTTTTCGGGCTTCGACAGGTTGATGGTGATGTCGAGGTCGCCATAAGGAGTCCGGGTCACCCACTTGACGTCCCGCTTGATGCGGTAGCGGCGGATGTAATCGGTGTCCTGGCTGAACTTGTAGAACCAGTCGGTGGCGGCCTGGGGGCCGTCGGTCTCGTACCGCTCTTCGAAGTTGGCGCGGACGATGCTGGGGCGGGGCGTCAGCACACCCATGAGCCGGGTGTCGAAGAGGTCGCGGGCCGTGGGGCTGTCGTCGCAGACGCCCCGGGCTGCGGCGTCGTCCACCAGCGTTTTCAGGATGCTCTCGAGGTCGGCGTAGCAGACGTCGCCCTCCGGCTCTGTGAAGCTGTCGAGCTGCATGGTCATGAGCAGCTGGTTGCGGATGTAGATCTCGTCGTCAGGCAGGATGAGGCCGGTGTCCAGACCGTAGTTGACGAGCTGCTGGATGGCAGTGGAGATCATAGGACAGCGCCTCCTTCCGGGCGGATGGACAGGACGTGGCAGCGGCCCTCGCCGAGGATGGCTTCCATACCGGCCTTGAACTCATCCAGCATCTCCACAGGCACGAAAGCCTGCACCGTGCCGGCGAAACCGCCGCCGTGGACGCGGACAGCGCCCTTATCGCCCAGCAGATGCTTGGCGGCAGCGATGGTCACACCCACTTCCTGATGCTCCTTGTAGCCTGCGGGGATGACGTTCTGCAGATACTCCCAGCTGCTGCGGCCGGACTCGTTCACGAGGCAGAGGAAGGTGTCGAAGTCGCCATCGTGGAGTGCGGCCACCTGCTTTGCCACACGGTCGTTGTCGGCGTAGACGTGGAAGGCGCGGAGGACGGCGCGGTCGCCGCACTGCCTGCGGCACTCGGGCAGCTTTGCAAGGAAGGTCTCGAACGGCACATCCCGCAGCACCTCGCCGCCGCAGACAGCGGCCACGGCGCGGCACTCAGCCGGGATGGCGGCGTACTCGTCGGTCAGGTCGGCGTGGTCTGCGCCGGAGTCGAGGATGCAGAGGGCCAGACCGGCCTTGGAGAAGTCCACAGCCACCGGCTCCACCACGGGCTTTGCGGGGCTGGCGAAGTCGATGGTGATGATGTTGCCCACGCTGGAAGCCATCTGGTCCATCAGGCCGCAGGGCTTGCCGAAGTAGACGTTCTCAGCCCACTGGCCGATCTGCGCGATGGCGATGGGGGAGACCTTCTCGGCCATGAAGCAGTCGTTCAGGATGACGCCGATGAGCACCTCAAAGGCGGCAGAAGAGGAGACGCCGCTGCCCTTCGGCACGTTGGAAGAGATGTAAATGTCCAGACCGGCCAGCTTTGCGCCCCGCTGGGTGAAGGCGGCGCACTCGCCGCGCAGCAGGGCGGCGGTGGTGTTCTCCTCTTCCTTGCGGGCCTCGAGGTCATTCAGATCAATGACGCACAGATCATAGCCCTCGCTCTGGACGCGGAGCTGGTTCTTGTCGTTGGGGGCTGCGGCGGCGATCATGTCGATGTTCACGCTGCCGGCCAGCACCCGGCCATGCTGGTGGTCGGTGTGGTTGCCGCCGATCTCGGTGCGGCCCGGCGCGCTGTAAAGGCCGGCCTCAGCGTGGGAGCCGAAGGTCTTTTCCAGCCCGTCCAGCACGGCGGCGTAACGGGCGGCTTCAGAGGCCGTCTCGGCGGGAGCACAGCAATACAGGGAGGCGAGGCGTGCGGCGTGGACGCCGTCGGACAGCTCCTGCTTCCATACGGGAATGGACTTCATCATGGAATCTTCCTCCTGACAGACAGATACTTTTTTATTTCGTGTGGGCGATACAGCCCGCTTCTAATCCTATAGTAAAGGATTTGTCCGGAAAAAACCATGTGTTATTGTTGCATCTCAATGAAAAGTTGCAAAAAATCCCCTCCGGGGCTGTCCGGCGGGGATGCAAAATAAAAATCTCGGATAAATTACAACTGAGACAAAAGTTTTTTCGAAACCGGGAAAGCATTGTGTAACTGCGCCGAAACTTCCCGCTGCCGCGTCCCGGCGGGGGAGCGGGCTGCGATATGGAGAAACCTTACTGCGGCGGGCAGTGCAAAAGAAAAGGCCGCGCTCCGCTTTTCCGGCGGAGCGCGGCCTTCTTGTCAAGGGAAGAAAATTATGATGTCAGGCGGAAGGCGAGGGAGCAGCGCCCTCCGGCCCGGGAACACAGGGAAAAATCACTGCATCAGGCTGCAGACGGCCTCGGCGTAAGCGGCGGGGTCATCCACGGGCAGGCCCTCGATGAGCTGTGCCTGTGCGTAGAGCAGAGCGCTGTACTTCTTGAGCTTCTCGGTGTCGCCAGCCTCCTGTGCGGCTTTCAGCACAGCGAAGACGGGGTGGTTGACGTTCAGCTCCAGCACCTTGTCGCTCTTGACGCCCTCACTGCCGGGCTGCTTGGACAGCACCTTCTCCATCTCGATGGACAGCGGGCCGTCGGCGGACAGGCAGACGGGGTGGTCCTTCAGGCGGGTGGAGACTTTGACCTCCTTGACCTTGCCGTCCAGAGCGTCCTTCATGGCGTCAAACAGAGCCTTGTTGGCGGTGGTGGCCTCTTCGGCGGCCTTCTTCTCGTCCTCGGTCTCGAGGCCCAGATCGCCGCTGTTGACGTTCTTGAACTCGACGGTGCCGTCCTTGCCCTCGGCATCCTTGCGGGGATAGGTGCGCATGATCTGCAGGCAGAACTCATCCACATCCTCGGTCAGGAGCAGGACGTCATAGCCCTTGTCCATGACCAGCTCAGCGGCAGGCAGCTTTGCCAGACGGTCGGTGGAGTCGCCGGCGGCGAAGTAGATGTACTTCTGCTCGGCGGGCATCTTGTCCACGTACTCCTGCAGAGTGACCATCTTCTGCTCCTTGGCAGACCAGAACAGCAGCAGGTCGCGCAGCAGCTCGGCGTGCATCCCGTAGTCGGAGTATGCGCCGAACTTCAGCTGACGGCCAAACTCCTTCCAGAAGCTCTCGTACTTCTCGCGGTCGTTGGCCAGCATGGCGTGGAGCTCGTTCTTGATCTTCTTTTCCAGAGCGTTGTGGATGAGCTTGAGCTGATTGTCCTTCTGCAGCATCTCACGGCTGATGTTCAGGCTCAGGTCCTGGCTGTCCACGATGCCCTTGACGAAGCTGAAGTAGTCGGGCAGCAGGTCGGCGCACTTCTCCATGATGAGGACGCCGGATGCGTACAGAGCCAGACCCTTTTCGTAGTCCTTGGTGTAGAAGTCATAGGGGCGGTGGCTGGGCACGAAGAGCAGGGCGTTATAGTTCGCGGTACCCTCGGTGCGGCTCACGATGACGCGGGCGGGGTCGGCGTAGTCGCTGAACTTATCCTTGTAGAAGTTTGCATACTCCTCGTCGGTGACTTCGCTCTTCTGCTTCTTCCAGATAGGCACCATGCTGTTCAGAGTTTCCAGCTCGGTGTAGGTCTCCCACTCGGGCTTGTAGTCGTCGGGCTTGGGGTCGGGTTCGGGCTTCTGACGGCTCTTTTCGCGCTCCATCTGGATGGGGTAGCGCACATAGTCGCTGTACTTCTTGACGATGGCCACGATGCCGTACTCGTCGAGGAAGTTGTCGTAGTTGTCGGTCTCCGTGTCGGGCTTGATGTGGAGGATGATGTCGGTACCGGCAGTCTCCTTCTCGGCAGGCTCAAGCTCATAGCCGTCAGCACCGCTGGACTCCCACTGCCAGGCCTCGTCGGAGCCGTAAGCCTTGGAGATGACCGTCACCTTGTCGGCCACCATGAAGGCAGAGTAGAAGCCGACACCGAACTGACCGATGATGTCGATGTTCTCGTCCTTGTTGTCCTTCTTGAAGTCGAAGGAGCCGGAGTGGGCGATGGTGCCGAGGTTCTGCTCCAGCTCTTCCCGGGTCATGCCGATGCCGTTATCGGAGATGGTCAGGGTGCGGCTGTCCTTGTCGCGGGTGAGCAGGATGCGGAAATCGCCTTTGTTCATGCCGACGGAAGTGTCGGTCAGGCTCTTATAATACAGCTTGTCGATGGCGTCCGAAGCGTTGGAGATCAGCTCGCGCAGGAAAATTTCCTTGTTGGTGTAGATGGAGTTGATCATCATGTCCATCAGCTTTTTGCTCTCGGCCTGAAATTCTTTTTTCGCCATAATACAAAACCTCTTTTTATCAGATTTTAGCGTCCCGGCGGCGGAACTGCCCGGGCGCGTGTCGCATCAGGAATTGCCTGTGGAGAGTGCCGGCACACGGAGCGGAAAACCACTCGTGAAAGCTTAGCACTCACAACTTTCGAGTGCTAATATACACCGCTGGGAGACAAAAATCAAGGGGTTTCATAAAAAGTTCAAAAAACTTTCCGTTCGGGGCCAAAGCCGCCTTTACTTTCCCGCGCCAAAGCCGTATAATGGGCCGGAATGACAGACCTGTCTATAAGGAGGATGAAGGATGCGGCAGATAGAGCTGGAACTTGCAGGCGGCGGTGTGCTGACGGTTTCCCTGCGGGCGTCGCTGGACGCCATGCCCGCCGTGAAGCAGCGGCCTTTGGTGCTGGTGGTGCCGGGCGGCGGCTACAACCATGTCAGCCCCCGGGAGGGCGACCCGGTGGCCCTGCAGTTTGCGGCGGCGGGCTATCACACCGCTGTGCTGACCTACAGCGTGGGGGAGGGGGCGCAGAACTATCGGCCTCTCCGACAGCTGAACGAAGCGTTGGCTCTGCTGCGGCAGAATGCGGAAGAGTGGCACATCCTGCCGGATAAGATCGCCGTCTGCGGCTTCTCGGCGGGCGGACATCTGGCCCTGTCCGCCGCGGTGCTGGACATTCCGGGTGAGACGGCCCAGCAGAGGCCCAATGCAGTGATTTTGGGCTACCCGGTCGTCACGGCAGGGGAGTTTGCCCACCGGGGCAGCTTCGTCCAGCTGGCGGGCAGCGAGGATGCTGCCGCACAGCAGGCGTTCACCTTGGAGGATAAGGTGACCTCCGACACACCGCCGGTCTTCGTCTGGCATACCATGGAGGATAAGACCGTTCCGGTGGAGAACACGCTTCTCCTGCTGGCCGCCCTGCGGAGGGCGGGCGTGCCGTGCGAGGCGCATCTGTTCGAGAAGGGCGCTCACGGCACCAGCATCAGCACCGCCGAAGTGGATGCCGCCGACCCTCACCGCGCCCATTGGGTGGCTCTCTGCCTCGAGTGGCTGGGGGAGACGTTTGGGTTCAAATTGAGTTGAATTTGGACATTCCTACAAAAAATTCATAAATTTATGGTTGACCTGCCCAAGATTTGAGCGTATACTGGTCAGCGGAAACAAACGAGGAAGAAGGAAACATACATGGAAAAGAAGATCTCGGTCAAAGACCTGCTGATGCAGGCATTCCTGACGGGCTGGGAGCTCTCCGACAAGAGCATCGCTCAGGACGAATATCTGCAGAGCGCCATTCAGGTCATCGAAGTGCTGCAGGTGGAGCCGGAAAACGTCTACGCGGAAGAGGGCCTCGGCCTGACCGACGGCGACGAGGTAGACCATCTGGACGACCTGCTCCGGGCCGACGGCCAGTGGCTGTATTACGGCGTGGAGGCGGAGAATTTCTTCCTCATCCAGTGGTACCCGGACGAAGCATCCGCCAAGGCAAA
>OIXX01000342.1_pt1 | contig 31060 bp, 20 predicted proteins | sample 1588161 | NCBI WGS metagenome assembly OIXX01 (sample SAMN03283274) | human gut metagenome | biome: human-associated habitat; material: feces | host: Homo sapiens | place: Peru | collected 2012
GCCATCGGGAGTCGGTGAACCGCTTACGCGCTCTTGGAGCGGCGGTACAGGATGGCGGCGAACACGAGGCCGAGCAGGCCAACACCGCCCATGGCAAGGGCGAAGGTGGGCAGGCTGGAGACCGCCTCATCGGCGTTCAGCGAGGTCTTGGCGATGGTGCCGACGGCGGCATCCGAAACCTCGCTTCCATCGGCATCCGTGTTGGAGGTTGCGGCCGGGCTGGCGGAAGCCGTGGTGTCGGCGTCAGCGTTCTCATCGGCCTTCTTGCCCGCCGCGGCCTGCGGTTTGGGCGTCTCATGCGCGGCGGGCCGCTTCCTCGGGTCGTCCTGCGCCTTCGGCCGCTCCTCTTCCTTGGACCCCTCGTTCTTGCCTTCCTCGGGAACCGGTGCGGGCGTGATGGGGTCCTTACCGCCGTTCTCGCGCTCAACCCCGCCCTGCGTCACGGCACCCAGGAAGGACCAGTTCACGGAGCCGTTAGCGGACACCTGGTACAGGGTGAGCGCCTGCAGGGCCTGGACCGTGGGCATCAGCTCGGCCTTTCCACCCTTCAGGTGCGAGAAACCGTTGCCGCTCACCTGATAGGAAGCGAGGGCCGTCACCACGCTGTGGGAGGCGTTGGCAAAGCCGACAGCCTCGCTTGCGGGGTCGAGGTCGAGTGCCAGCAGGGCGAGCAGCACCTGGGCGTTGGACTCGGCGGAACCGAAGTCGCAGGTGCCCGCGCTCATCTGGGTGCGCAGCCACGCGAGTGCGGCGTCCACGGCGCTCTGCACGGCGCTATCGCTCGCGTAGTAGGGGGCGAGCGCCTGGATGGCCATGGCGGTCATGTCGACGCTGCCGTGGCTCTCCGCGCGCGCATCCGTCAGGCCGGCGGTCACCGCGTCCACGAGCTTCCCGCGCGTCCATGCGCTCCCAGCGGCGGGCGTCGCCCCGGCCTCGTCGATCATCAGGAGTGCGTAGACGAGCTCGTTGTAGGTACGGCCCAGGTTCGGGTTGTTGCACACGGTGGCCACCAGGTCGGTACCGTCGAAGCTGGTGATGTCCTTACCCAGGGCGGCGAGCGCCAGGCCCACGCGCTCGGTCTCGGTGGGGGTGCCCAGCCACGTGGCGCGGGTGCTCTTGGCCGAGGCGACGTAGCGGTCGAGCATGGCCTGGGGAATGGTACGGCCGGCCTTCAGGAAGGAGTAGAGCTCCCACTCCTGCAGGTACTGGTAGGAATCCTCATAGCGCGTGGCATCCAGATAGCGCGTGGCGCTTTCCAGGCCGGTCTGAGCGACCTGCTCGGTCTTGGGGGCGGGCGCCACACCGGTGACGGTGATCGTTACGGTGACGGGCTGGGCACCGGCGGTCTGATCGATGGGCGTGCCGGTGGCCACCACGGTGCCGGCCTTGAGTGCCGTCACCGTGTAGTTGCCGGTTGCCAGGAAGAGGCCGTCGTCGGGGGCGCCGGCCTGGTGCTTCCAGGCGCCGCCGTCCGTGGGGTCGATGCTCACCACGCCATCGGTGCTGTAGGTCCAGGTGAGGCCCGGCTCGGAAACGCTGTAGCCCTCGTTATCGCGCTCACCGGTGTATGCGAGGTCGAGCGCGGCGCTCTTGCCCGCCTTGAGGGAGAGCTTGCTGGTCTTGGCCTTCACGCTCTTGAGCGGGTTCTGGTAGGCGTAGGCCACATCTACTGAGGCGCTCAGCTGCGTGCCGTCCGCATCCGTATCGGGCAGTGTGGCGGTGAAGGTGGTGGTGCCGGCCTTATAGGGCGTAAAGCCGATGTCACCGCTCGTCGTGTACGCGGCCACAGCGGGATTGCTCGAGGTGACGGTGAAGTTGCCACGGTTGCTCGCGTTGTCCGGTGTCACGACGGGGCTCGCCTTATCCGTGAGGAATGCGAGGCCGCGCGAGGAGAGCGGGTTGCGCCCGTGCAGCAGGATGGGCTTGCCGTCCGCGGCGTATCCCATCTGGATGCCCGTGGCGGCGACGGGCGTGGAGGTGACGGTCACGCTCTTGGTGCCGGCATCAGCCCACGAACGGGAACTCACGGAGATCTTGGCGGTGCCGGTGCGCTTGAAGTAGAAGCACGCGGAGTAGGTGTTGCTATAGAGGCTGCTCGGGTCGCTGCCCTGGAACACGAAGCGCGTGAAGCTCACGGGTACGTATTCGCCCGCGGCGGCGCCCGTGTAGTGCACGCGGACCTCGAGGTTGCGCACCTCGGAGCCGGCGACGGTGATGTTGCCGCCCGTCACGTTCTGGCCGTTGTACCAGATCTGGAAATCATCGATCGGCTGCGACTTGGCGCGGATGATGACGGTGGCCGCGGTGCGGGTGCTGCCGTCCTTCAGGTGCTCGGTGGCCGTGATGGTGCCCGTAGCGTTGCCATAGATATAGAGCTGGCCGGTCGTCTCGTTGACGCCGATGTTGCCTTTGTTGGCGTCCGCGGTACCCCAGGTGATGGTGCTGCCCGCGGGCACGCCCGTGAGCGCGAGGGTGCCGATCTGGCGATCTTTGGCCACGTCGTCCGGCGAGAGCTCGAGCGTGTGGTCGGCGAGCGTGGTTTTGGTGCCCGTGTTGTCGGTGAAGGTGATGCCGTAGAGGTTGTCCGGCGCGCTCTCCGCCGGGGTCTCATAGCCCTGGTCGGTGCCGAAGTAGGGGTTGCCGTTCGCGTCGCGGCCCCAGCTCGTGCCGAAGGCGCCGCGGTTGGCGTTCAGCAGCTCGACGAAGCCCGCCGTCTTGGCGTCCTCGGCCGAGACGGCGAAGGAGTTGACGAGCGCGCTCGCCGGGAAGCTCGTCTGATTGGGCAGGTCATCTTGCCAGTAGGTGTTGACCAGGCGCCCGGAGGCGTACGTGGCGAAGAGCGGGGCGCCCACCTTGGTGCCGCGGGCGGCGCTCCAGCAGTTGGAGACCACGCCGCCGGCGAGCGTGCGTGCAAAGCCGGCGATGTTGTCGCCCGTGACGCTCGTGCTGCAATTGATGATGGCACCGGAAACCGTGATGCCAAAGGGGCCCTGGGCCAGCTTGTTGCCGCTCTCGTAGACCATCTCGCCGGTGACGTTCAGGTTCTGCACCACGCCGGTGGCGCCGATGCCGGCAAAGAGCTTGGCGCCCGCGCCCGCGTTCTTGAAGGTGATGGTGTGGCCCTGACCGTCGAACGTGCCGTTCAGGGTGACGAGGCCGCCCATGAAGAAGCCGAGGTCGCCACCGTCGACGACGATGTCGTTATCGAGCACGTAGTAGGCATCGGCGCTCGCGGTGAGCTTGTCCTCCAGGTCGCCCTGGGTGGAGAGGTGGATGACGCTCTCGGGCTGCTGCACCGGGGCCGTGGGCTTCTTTTTGACGAGCGCCGCCTGCGCGGCGGTGAGCGCCTGGGCCGCTGCGTTCACGTCGTCCTGCGTGGCGCCGGTATCCTTCAGCACCGTCTGGGCGTTCGCGAGCGCGTTGGCGAAGGCGCTCCAACCGGCGGTCTCGTAATCGGTCTCGTTCAGCGCGGTCGCCGCGGCAACGGCCGCCTTGAGGGCGTCCTTGTTGACGACGACGGGCGCGGAGTCGCTCGTGAGCTGCGGATAGCCGCCCGTGAGCGTCCAGGAGAAGCCGGTCTTGGGAGCGTTGGCGTTCAGGATGTCCGTGGCTGCGGAGGTCTTGAGCTCGCCGGCGGAGAGCCGCTTGTTGTTCTGCTTCACAAGCGAGCCGTATCCCATGGAGACCTCGCTGTCGCCCACGGTGAAGACGTTGTTCTCCACGGTTCCGGTAGAGCCTTCGCCCACGATGCCGCCGCTCATCATGGCGGTGATCGCGCCGGCAAAGTACGAGTTGCGCACGGTGCCGCCCTCGAGCTTGCCCACCAGGCCGCCGACCTCGCCTGACCAACCACTTAGATTGAGGCTCGCGCTCGACCAGCACATCTGGATGGTGCCCGAGAGCGAGACGGCGAGGGAGCCAAGGTAGTCCTCGCTCGCGATGGTGCCCGAGCTGGTGACGCCAAGATTCTGGATGGTGCCGGAGACCTGGTTCGCGAGCGGCTTGTCGGTGAGGGCGATGGTGTGGCCCGCGCCGTCGAGCGTACCGGCCACGGACTCGATCTGCTGGTCCGCCGCCAGGGTGATGTCGGCGCCGAGCGTGACGGTGGCCCCGGCCTCGATGGTCTGGGGCAGCTCGTTGGCGCTCATGACGGTGAGATGCTCGCCTGCGCGCGCGGTGCGGGTTGCCGGCTGTGCCTGGGCGGTGGTGCCGGCTGCCGGCGCGTCGGCTGCCGTCGTATCGGCTGCCGTCGTATCGGACGCTGCCGCGTCACGCTGCGTCGCGCCCCCCTGCGGGATGGACGCCGTGCCGTTCGCGGTGTCGGCGTCGGACGTCTCATCCGCGGCTGCGCCGGTGCCCTTCTGCTCGGCTGCGTTGCCGGATTCAGACTCGGTGGCGCCGCCCTCCGCGCTCTCGGCGGCGCCAGTGGTCGTCTCCGCCGTCTTTTCGCCCGCGGCCTCCTGCACCGCGGCGGTTGCCTGCCCGATCTCCTCGGCAAGCGCCATGGTGCCCGAGCCGGACCAGGCGAACACGATCGCCATGGCCCAGACCAGGGCTTTTCTCAACCAGGTATGAACGCTGTGCTTCATACGCCCTTCCCCCTTCACGTCCCGCCGAGGCTTCGGCGGCTACCTTTCCTGCCTGTCGCGTGGGGAGACCAGAGCGCATCGCGGGCGCGTGCGCCTCAAAACGATGCTGCGCGCGCCGTGGTTGCCGGAGTTCAGCGGCCCCCGCGGCGTTCTCGTTCCTCACGAGGGGGTGTGGACAGGCGATCTGACTCGTCGGCGTGCCTGGCGCCGGCTCACAGTAACTGCCTTGTTCGGGATTCCCACCCGATTCTCCTGTAGCCGCGCATTCGCGTACCACGCCCCGGCTTCTGTACCGCACCATTGTATAGAGGAATACGCCCGCGTGGGCGATTATCTCCCGCTTCGTCGGGTAGGATAGTCGCGTCAAATTCGAACCGGTTGACGCACGGCCAAGGCTCGCCCGCGCGATAGCAAGGAGCCCCCTATGCTCGAGCTCAAAGGAATCACCAAAGATTACCCTTCGGGGGACACCGTGGTCCATGCGCTGAAGGGCATCTCCGTTGCCTTTCGCGACCAGGAGTTCGTGAGCATCCTCGGCCAGTCTGGCTGCGGTAAGACCACGCTCTTGAACATCATCGGCGGGCTCGACCACTACACGCGCGGCGACCTCATCATCAACGGCCGTTCCACCAAGAGCTACCAAGATCGCGACTGGGATACGTATCGCAACCACTCGGTGGGCTTCGTGTTCCAGAGCTACAACCTCATCCCGCACCAGAGCGTCATCGCCAACGTGGAGATGGCGCTCCTGCTCTCGGGTGCGCCCAAGGCGGACCGTCGCGCCCGCGCCGAGGCGGCGCTCGCGCAGGTCGGCCTGGCCGAGCAGATGCACAAGCGGCCCAACCAGCTCTCGGGCGGGCAGATGCAGCGCGTGGCCATCGCGCGCGCCATCGTCAACGACCCCGAGATCATCTTGGCGGACGAGCCGACCGGCGCGCTCGATACCGAGACCTCGGTGGAGGTCATGGAGATCCTGAAGCGTCTGAGCCGGGACCGCTTGGTCATCATGGTCACGCACAACCCACAGCTCGCCGAGGAGTATTCCGACCGCATCGTGCGCATCCGCGACGGCGAGGTGACGAGCGATTCGCGTCCCGTGGACGCCGAGGCGGAGTCGCTCACGCCCGAGCAGATCCAGGAGCACGCCGTGGCCGACGCCCGCAAGGGCAAGCGCGGCATGAGCTACCTCTCGGCCATCCAGCTCTCGTTCAACAACCTCATGACCAAGAAGGGCCGCACGTTCCTCACGGCCTTTGCCGGGTCCATCGGCATCATCGGCATCGCGCTCATCCTCTCGCTCTCGGACGGCGCGCAGAACTACATCGCCGAGACCGAGGAGACCACCATGGGGAGCTATCCCCTCACCATCCAGAAAACCGCCGTGGACATGGCGAGCATGATGTCCGCCATGATGGGCACGGGAGACGCCAAGGGTGAGGCGCCCAAGGGGACCGCCGAGAGCAAGAACATCGTCACCGACATGGTGGAGAGCATCGGCGGCGGGGCCACAGAAAACGATATGAAGGCCATCAAGCAATGGCTCGAGACCAATCCCGGCGACATCAGCGACCTGGTGACGGACATCCAATATAACTACAGCACACCGTTGAACGTGTTCAAGGACGATACCTCGGCCGGAGCGGTGCAGGTGAACCCCGCCACGGTGATGAACGCGCTCGGCATCTCCACCTCGGGCTCCACGCAGACGCAGCTCATGAGCTCCATGGCCTCCACGGGTGCGGGCTACGACGTGTGGAGCGAGCTGCTCTCGAGCAAGAAGGCCGTGGACCGCGACTGGAAGCTCGTGGACGGTCGCATGCCCCAGGCGTGGAACGAGGTCGTGATAGCGCTCGACGAGCATGGTCGTATCTCGGACTACACGCTCTATGCGCTGGGGATGCTCGACCAATCGGACCTGAAGGGCATGATGCGCAACGTGCTGGCCGGCAAGAAGGTCGAGGGGGCCAAGGAGACCTCGTACTCCTACGACGAGCTCATGAAGCTGGTGTTTCGCCTGGTGCCCGAGAGTTCCAAGTACCAGAAGCAGGCGGACGGCACGTGGAAGGACATGTCGGAGGACGCGGCGTTCATGAAGAGCGCGGTGGCCGCCGGCGAGCAGGTGCACGTGGTGGGCGTGGTGCGCGCCACGGGCGACGCCGGCGCCACGGTGGCCCGCTACGGCGGCGTGCTCTACCCCGCGAGCCTCATGAAGCACATGGTGGAGACGGTGGCGGCGAGCGACGTCGTTGCCGCCCAGAAAGCCGATCCGGGCACGGACATCTTCACGGGCTACCCCTTCTCGGATACGGCGTCTGCCACCATGAGCCTGGACGAGATCGAATCGATGATCGGCATGATGGGTGGCGAGCAGGCTACGCAGGCGCAGGCCTACATCGACCAGATGCGCGCCCAGGGAAGCTCGGATGAGGAGATCGCGGCGGCGTTCTCCAAGCTCATGAGCTCGCAGACCGATGACGCCACCTACGACGGCAACCTGGAGAAGCTGGGCGCGGCGAGCCTGGACGATCCATCGGTCATCCAGATCTACCCCGTGGATTTCAAGGCAAAGGAGCAGATCGACACCCTGATCGACGACTACAACAAGGACATCAAGGCGGCGGGCGAGGGAAGCGAGATCCAGTACACGGATATCGTGGGCACGCTCATGAGCAGCGTGACCTCCATCGTGAACTCGCTCACCTACATCCTGATCGCGTTCGTGGCCATCAGCTTGGTGGTGAGCTCCATCATGATCGGCATCATCACCTACATCAGCGTGCTCGAGCGCACCAAGGAGATCGGCATCCTACGCGCGATCGGCGCGAGCAAGCGCGACGTGAGTCGGATCTTCACGGCCGAGACGTTCATTACCGGCTTGGTGTCCGGCTTGCTCGGCGTGGGCATCACGGTGCTGCTCGACTTCCCGGTGAACTGGATCATCGAGGCGGTGGCCGGGGTGCGCAACCTGGCGGCGGTGCCCGCCGGCGCCGGGGCGGTGCTCGTGCTCATCAGCGTGACGCTGGCGCTCGCGGCGGGGCTGGCGCCCAGCCGGATGGCCGCCAAGAAGGATCCGGTGACCGCGCTGCGGACGGAGTAGCCGGAGGCTGGGCCCGGGGTTGTGGGGGAACGAACCTGGTTCATTTTTTCACCGGTGCCCCCAACCCCCCCGCGCCCGCGTTGCGCGCTGAATGAACCCGCAGCGCCGGCCCGCCGGCGGGCGCGGGCGCAACGAAACGCTGAAACGTAGAGTTATGCGGCCCCCGGCCGAGTAGCCCCCGCGCCGCCACGCACGAAACCCCAGGTCGCGCCACGGCCAGCAGGGCCGCTACCCGCCACCGGCCCCCAAAACTCTCATTTTTAGCGTTTATCCTCCCAACCGCGCCGCACCATCTACCGCCTGCCCGCCCGCGCATGCCGAATGGACGGATTGCGCCGCGGCGGGCGGGGGTAGGGTGGCCCCATAGGTACAGCGACCGCCCGCATGGCACGAGGAACCAGGTTCGCTTTTGTCCTGCGCGGCAAGAAAGGGGTCACCATGGGCGCACCCAAGACCGGCAACGTAAGGAATGTGGTTCTCGTAGGCCAAGGCGGGGTGGGCAAGACCTCGCTCGCGGAGGCCATGCTCCACCTCTCCGGTAAGACCGCCCGTCTGGGCGGCCACGACGGCACCAAGCCCACCCTCGATACCGACCCCGAGGAGGTCAAGCGCGAGTTCTCCATCTCGACCTCCATCGCGCCCATCGACTGGAAGGACGTCCGCATCAACGTGCTGGACGCCCCCTGCTATCCCGACTTCATCGGCGACGCCTACGCGGCCATGGCCGTGGCGGAGGCGTCGCTCTTCGTGGTGGACGCGGCAGCCGGTCCCCAGCCCACCACCGTCAACCTGTGGTACGCGGCCGAGGACCTGCGCCAGGCCCGCGCCGTCTTCATCAACCGCATCGACAAGCCCGACGCGGACTACGAGACCTGCATGGAGCTGCTCCGCGAGCGCTTTGGCATGCGCCTGGGCGCGGTGACCCTGCCGCTCGGCCAGGGGGACGACTTCAACGGCATCATCGACATCGTGCGCATGAAGGCACGCCATTGCGAGGGCACCAAGCAGACGGAGTCCGAGATTCCCGAGGCGTACCTCGCTCAGGCCCAGGCGGCGCGCGAGACGCTCACCGAGCTCGTGGCCGAGGCCGACGACGACCTGATGGAGAAGTACCTCGAGGGCGAGCCGCTCTCCAACGAAGAGGTCGAGGGCCTCATGGCCAAGGCCATCGCAAGCCGTCTCTTCGTGCCCGTGTTCGTGGGAAGCTGCACCAAGGAGCAGGGCGTGAACTCGCTCATGGACGATATCGCCGTCTACTTCCCCGCGCCCACGGGCTTTGGCGAGATGCCGCTCATCGACGGCGACACGCTGCAGATCTCTTCTGAGGACGACCGTCCCGTGGTCTTTGTGTTCAAGACGCTGAACGATGCCCAGCAGGGTCGCCTCTCTTTCATCAAGGTGCTGACGGGCACGATCGAGCCCGGCCAGGAGCTCGTGAACGCGCGCACGCGCAAGGGTGAGCGGCTGGCGCACCTGAACGTCATGTGCGGTCGCGACATGACGGAGGTCGGCCACGCGTACGCGGGCGACATCGTGGTGGTGCCCAAGCTCTCCGCCGAGACGGGCGACACGCTCTCCGTCTCGGGCAAGGTGGAGGCCGCGGCCTTCAAGTTCCCCAACTCGCAGTACCGCATTGCCATCGAGGCCGAGAACCGCGGGGACGAGGAGAAGCTCTTCAGCTTCATCGACAAGGCGTGCCAGGCCGATCCTACCATGAAGATCGAGCGCGACGAGGAGACCGGCCAGACCATCATCTCCGCGGTGGGCGAGGCCCAGGTGTCCGTGCTGCTCAACCGCCTGGAAGACCGCACCAAGGTGGTGGCGCACATCGTGCCGCTGCGCATTCCCTACCGCGAGACCATCCGCCGCGTGGCATCCGCGCAGGGGCGCCATAAGAAGCAGACGGGCGGTGCCGGCCAGTTCGGCGACTGCTACCTGCGCGTGGAGCCGCTCATGGATGGCACGGACTACGAGTTCGTGGACGAGGTCGTGGGCGGGCGCATCCCGCGCGCGCTCATCCCGGCTGTGGACCGTGGCGTGCGCGAGACCATGAAGGAGGGCATCATCGCCGGCTATCCGCTCACGGGCATCCGCGTTGCGGTCTACGACGGCAGCTACCATCCCGTCGACTCCAACGAGATGGCGTTCCGCCAGGCGGCGCGCATAGGCCTGCGCAAGGCCTGTGCCGATGCCGATCCGGTGATCCTGGAGCCCATGAAGAACATCACCGTCACCATTCCCGAGAGCTACGCCGGCGCGGTGATGGGCGACGTCTCCGCGAGTCGCGGTCGCGTGACGGGCATGGACACCAACGAGCGCGGCGACACCGTGGTGCAGGCGACCGTGCCCTACGCCGAGCTCACCGACTACGCCACGCGCCTGCGCTCGCTCTCGCGCGGTACAGGCGACTTCCAGATGGAGTCCGCCGGCTACGAGCAGGTGCCCTACGACGTTCAGAAGCATCTGATCGAGCTCTACGAGGAGAAGCGCACCAAGTAACGCGGTTGGCGAGAGGCGGTGCCGGGGCCGAAGGCCGGAAGATGGCCTTCGGCCCCCTTTCGTGCGAGCGGGTGCTTGTGAGCTCTTGAGCATATGGGAGGGAGGAAGCGTGCAGAAGGTATAGGCAATACGGACGAGCCTACCCTCTTCTTTTGTGGGTATATGATGTGAGTGAACCGTTGCGCGCGAGTAAGAGGAGAGCTAACGCGCAATATGCGATGTGCGCAGCGCAATATCCATGGTACACTGCATTCTGTTGAAATTCAGACACACCCGTGCTTGATAGAAGTGGTAGATATGGCAAACAAAAGGGCTGTATACGACGCCGAGGTGCGACGCCAGGCGGTGAAGGTCTTGGCAACAGGGGCCGGTCATCGCGCGCTTGCCACGGTTCTCGGTATACCCGAGGCCACCGCTCGTCAGTGGGCGCGTGCCTACGCCGTGGGCGGCGCTGCCTCTGTCATGAACGCAGGCTCCCAGCATCGGATTTATCCGTTTGAGCTCAAGCTCGCGGTGGTGAAGGACCGTTTGGAGAACGGGCTCACGGTGCGCGAGGCCATGATCAAGTATGGCGTGCCGAGTGAATCCTCCGTCAAGACGTGGTGCCGCCATTACCGTGAGCGGGGCGAGACCGCGCTCATCGATAAGCCGCGCGGCCGCAAGCCAAAGCATCCCAAGAACGACTAATGATCCCTCTCGGCCTCAGGCCGATTCGCGGCTTGAAATAGTTCCAAGAGCACCCTCGTCGGGTCGGGAGAGTCTTCCCGTGCCTGGCGAGGGTGCTATGATTCGTGCGGAAAACGTTCTCCCGATCGAAAGGAATACCCATGCTGAACGCGATCGAGATCAGTCCGAAGGTCTGGTGGGTCGGTGGCATCGACTGGAACGAGCGCCTGTTCCACGGCTACACCACCGAGCGCGGCATTACCTACAACGCCTATCTCATCATGGACGAGAAGGTCACGCTCATCGACTGCGCCAAGGCCACCTTCTGCGACGAGTTCCTACAGCGCATCGGCCAGGTAATTGATCCCTCCAAGATCGATGTGGTGATCACCAACCACGTGGAGATGGACCACTCTGGCAGTCTTCCCAAGATTCACGAGATCGCTCCGCATGCCGAGTTCTATGCGAGCGCGCCGGCCGGTGTGGCCGAGATCAAGGCCCATTACGGCTTTGAGGTCAAGGGCGTGAAGACCGGCGACACGCTGAACATCGGCGAGCGCACCCTCACCTTTGTGCAGACGCCCATGGTTCACTGGCCCGACAACATGGTTACCTACTCCGATGCCGACCAGATCCTCTTCTCCAACGATGCCTTTGGCCAGCACTACGCCACCACCAAGCGCTTCGACGACGAGAACGACCTGTGCGAGACCATGAAGCAGGCCAAGAAGTACTATGCGAACATCGTGCAGCCCTACGGCCCGCAGGCCCGCAAGGCCCTGGAGGTCGTGAAGGGACTGGACCTCAAGCTGATCGCGCCCAGCCACGGCGTAATCTGGCGCAGCCACATCTCCGATATCCTCGACGCCTATGAGTCTTGGACCACCAACCAGGTGGTGGACAAGGCCGTGGTGGTGTTCGATTCCATGTGGCACTCCACCGAGAAGATGGCGCGCGAGATCACCGACGCGTTCATTGCCGAGGGCATCTCTGCCCAGCTCATCGACCTCAAGGCAACCCACATCTCCGACATCATCCTCTACATGATGGACGCCAAGTACGTGGCGGTGGGTTCGCCGACGCTGAACTCGCAGATGCTACCGAACGTGGCCGCGTTCCTCACCTACATGCGCGGTCTCTCGCCTCGCAACCAGCATCGCATCGGCCTGGCCTTCGGCTCCTACGGCTGGGCTCCGCTCGGCCCCAAGCAGGTATATGCCGAGCTCGAGAACGCGAAGTTCCAGCTGCCCGAGCCCGTCATCACGCAGCAGTGGATTCCCAAGGAGGCCGACCTCACCGCGCTGCAGGCCAAGGTGAAGACGCTGATCGAGTTCGAGGAGAAATAGCTTCCCGGGGCCTCGCTGGGGCCGTCTTGGAGCGCGTGAGGGCCAGCCCAGACCCCGTCCCGGTCACTGCGGAGTGCCATTTGCGGTGCGGATCGGCCCATAGGCGGAATCGTTGTTGGAAATTGTTCGATTGTCCGTAACATGAGCAGAATGCTTCGAGGCCTCTCGCCGTGCCTCGGACCATTCGATCATGGAGGGGCGTCTATGGGCCTGCTGTGCTTCCTGTTTGCGTTTCCGTTGTTAGTGGCGCTCGTCTTGCTGTTTGTTCGGGAGGACGCGGCGCGCGATCGCATCGTCATCGCGTCGGCTGTGGCAACCGCCGTCGCGTCGATCGCGTTCGCGGCCACGTTTCTCAACGCGCCAGCGCACCTGGCCGTCCCGTGCGACCTGTCCCTGGCTGGTAATTTCGTGGCCGTGGGCGTTGACCTGCTGCTTTGCGGCGTGGTGCTCCGCTATGCCATCTCGTTCCGCGACCCCACCATGCTCGTGCTCTCCGTGGTGCAGTTCTTCTTCTCCATCTGGTGCGGATCTTTGGCCACGGCGCCCGAGGACGTCTTCGAGAAGCCTCTCTACGTGGATAACCTCTCCGTGGTCATGGTGCTCATCGTGGGCCTGGTGGGCAGCGCGATCTGCGTGTACGCCCTGGGCTACATGAAGGACTTCCAGCACCACGAGAACGAGGCGGCCCGCGCCGCCGGCCGCGAGGTCGACGACCGCCGTCACCAGTTCACGGCCCTCATGTTCCTGTTCCTTTCCGCGATGTTCGTCATCGTGACCTCGGACAACATGGACTGGATGCTCGCCGGCTGGGAGATCACCACCGTCTGCTCGTTCCTCATGATCGGCTACACGCACACGCCCGAGGCGCGCAAGAGCGCCATCCTGCAGATCAACCTCAACATGGTGGGCGGCCTGGGATTCCATATCGCTGTGATCTTCCTGCACGTGATGGAGGTGCCGCTCTCGCTCTCGGGCCTCGTGGCCATCGCCGCCACGCCCGCGGCGCCCGTGCTCATCCTGCCGCTCATGCTGCTCTCCATTGCCGGCCTGGTGAAGGCCGCACAGATGCCGTTCCACCGCTGGCTGCTCGGCGCCATGGTGGCGCCCACGCCCACGAGCGCGCTGCTGCACTCCTCCACCATGGTGAAGGCGGGTGTGTTCCTGCTGGTCAAGCTTGCCCCGCTCTACCTGGTGTACCCTGTGGCGTCGTTCATGGTGGTCTCCATCGGCGGCGTGACCTTCCTGCTCTGCAGCTTCATGGCCATCAGCCAGAGCAACGCCAAGCGCGTGCTCGCCTACTCCACCATCGCCAACCTGGGTCTCATCGCCGCGTGCGCGGGCGTGGGTACCGCCGAGGCCGTGTGGGCGGGTATCTTCCTGATCATCTTCCACACCGTGTCCAAGTCGCTGCTCTTCCTGTGCGTGGGCACCGTGGAGCACCGCATCGGGAGCCGCAACATCGAGGACATGGACGGCCTCTTCACGCGCCTGCCGCGCCTCACGCGCTTCATGATGCTCGGCATCATGGGCATGTTCGTGGCACCCTTCGGCATGCTGATCTCCAAGTGGGCCACGCTCGTGTCCTTTGCCGAGACGGGCAACATCATCTTCCTGATCATGCTGGCCTTTGGTTCCGCTGCGACGTTCTTCTTCTGGACCAAGTGGCTCGGCAAGCTGGTTGGCGTGCCGCAGAAAGCCGAGAACGTGGAGGGCGGTGTGCATGCTTCCGAGTGGGCGGCCATCCGCTCCATCGCGTGCCTCATGATCATCTCCTGCCTGGCGCTTCCGGTCATCTCGGCCTGGGTGATCGGGCCGTACCTCGAGACGGTGTACAGCGAGGCACCCTACCTTATCGACACCAACAACTTGATCATCATGGTGGCGAGTGTCATCTTCGTGGCCGTGGTGCTGCTGACACCCTGGGGTCGTGACAGCAAGAAGCGTCGTCAGGCCGTGTACCTGGGCGGCCAGTGCGCCGACCCGGACGGTCGTCGCTACCATGGTTCCATGGGCCGCACCATGACGTCCACCAAGCGCAACTGGTACCTGGAGAAGATCTTCGGTGAGCCGCTGCTTACGCGCATCGGCGTCATCGTGGCCACGGCCGTGGTGCTCATGTCGTTCGCCTCGACGTGGCTCTTCAGCGATGCCTTCCTCTCCGGCGGCGCGTGGTTCCACGAGCGTCGGGTTGACCTCATGGGTCCGGACATGCTGGGCCTCCTGCTCGGCACCGTGGTGTTCGCCGTGCTCGCTCCCGTGATCGGCTGTTTGCTCGACGGTCTTGACCGCAAGGTCTCCGCCGGCATGCAGGGCCGCGTGGGTCCGCGCATTCTGCAACCCTATTGGGACGTGCGCAAGCTCTTCATGAAGGAGAAGGCCACGGTCAACTCCGTGGACGAGGCCTACGTTACTTGCGCGCTCGTGTTCTGCGCGGTGGCGGGCGGTATGTTCGTCTCGGGTTCCAACCTGCTGATGTGTATCTTCCTGGTGACGCTCTCCACGCTCTTCGTGGTCATGGCCGCCTACTCGGCGCGCTCTCCGTATGCCGACATGGGCGCCGACCGCGAGATCCTGCAGGTCATGAGCTACGAGCCCATGCTGCTCATCATGGCTGCCGGCTACTTCGTTGTCACGCAGAGCTTTGACGTGGCGGCGCTTGGCGCGCTCGAGGCGCCGATCATCACGCTGCTCGGACCCATCTTCCTGGGACTCATCTTCGTGCTCACCATCAAGCTGCGGAAGTCGCCGTTCGACCTTTCCTACAGCCACCATGCCCACCAGGAGCTCGTGAAAGGTGTGACCACCGAGATGAGCGGTCGCACGCTCGCAAAGGTCGAGATTCTGCACTGGGCCGAGAGCGTGCTCTTCCTCATGTGGGTGGGCATGTTCTTCATCTGGAGCAACCCGCTCTCCGTGGTGCTCGCCGTGGTGGCCATCGCCGCTGCCTGGTTCTTCGAGGTGTGGATCGACAACGACTTTGCTCGCATGAAGTGGCAGGCGTGCCTCAAGTACGCCTGGCTTGTGGCGCTCGTGGTGGGCATCGTCAACCTGTTCTACGTGCTCATCACGCCGTTTATCTAGAGGGGAGCGGATATGGGCTATTCTTCCAAATCGCCGTGGGTCATCCACTACGATGGTTCGAGCTGTAACGGCTGCGACATCGAGGTGCTTGATTCCATGACGCCGCTCTACGACGTGGAGCGCTTTGGCATCATCAACACCGGCAATCCCAAGCATGCCGACATCTTCCTGGTGACGGGTTCCGTCAACCATCAGAACCAGAACGTGGTGCGCCACATCTACGACCAGATGCTGGAGCCCAAGGTCGTGGTGGCCTGCGGCGTGTGCGCCTGCACGGGCGGCGTGTTCCGCGAGTGCTACAACATCCTGGGCGGCGTCGACAAGGTCATCCCGGTGGACGTGTACGCACCGGGTTGCGCCGTGCGGCCCGAGACCATCATCGACGCCGTGCTCGAGGGCGTGAAGATTCTGGACAAAAAGGCCGAGCTCATGAAGAGGGGCGAGCTCAACACGCTCTCCTCCGCCGAGTACGCCGAGCAGCGCGCCGCCGAGGGCAAGCGCTTCGGCGAACCCGAGGAGCATGCGGTCGAGCCGGGCTTCGACGCCTTCTCGCCCTGCGATGCCCATGGGAAGCTGGCGGAGCAGGGTGCTGTTGGCGCTGGTGCCGGCACCGCCGCAGCCGCGTCTGCCCAGAAGGGGAGTGAATAGATGTACACCACGTCTTTCGTAGACGTTCCGCTCGAGAACCTGCTCGAGCGCGTTCAGACCATCAAGCACGAGGGCGTTCGCTTCGTGCAGCTCTTTGCCGAGAAGAACGCGGATGATTCGCTGGGTTTGGTCTACACCTTCTACAACGAGGTGGAGGACCACGCGTTGAACCTGGTGGTGCAGCTGCCCGAGGACGCGCGCGTGCCGTCCATCCAGGGCCTGTACTTCGCCTCCTTCTCGTATGAGAACGAGGCTCACGATCTCTTTGGCGTGCGGTTCGTCAACATGAAGCTCGACTTTGGCGGGCATTTCTTCAACGTGGCGCAGGATGCCCCGATGACGATCATCTCGCCCGAGCAGAAGGCTGCTCGCGAGAAGGCGGCCAAGCTTGCCGCCGCCAAGGCTGCCAAGGAGGCCAAGGCCGCCCGCGAGGCCGCGGAGGCCGCTGCCGCCAAGAAGGCCGAGGAGCAGACGCCCGCCCAGGCCGACGCCGAGGCCGTGGCGAAGGTGAACGAGCTCGCGCCCAAGGCCGCGAAGCCCGCCGAACCCGCGAAGCCCGCCGAGCCCGCTGCTGAGGCAAAGGAGGCGCCCGCCTCTGCCGGCGCGGACGACCGCACCGCCAAGATGCTCGCCAAGCTCGCCGCGCTCGAGGCTCAGGATCCCGAGAAGGCCGCCAAGCTGCGCGAGAACCTGGCCGCCCGCGGCATCGACGTTCCCGCACCTGCGACCTCTAAGGATGGTGAGTAACCGATGGCAACCCGTTCCGTCATTCCCTTTGGCCCGCAGCACCCGGTGCTGCCGGAGCCGGTGCACCTTGATCTGGTGGTCGAGGACGAGCGCGTCATCGAGGCCATCCCGCAGATCGGCTACGTGCATCGCGGTCTGGAGAAGCTCGTTGAGAAGCGCGATTTCAACCAGTTCGTGTACGTTGCCGAGCGCGTGTGCGGCATCTGCAGCTTCGGCCACGGCTGGGGTTACGCCATGGCCACCGAGAACCTGATCGGTCTGGAGATCCCGCGTCGTGCGCAGTACCTGCGCACCATCTTGGAGGAGCTCTCCCGCGTGCACAGCCACCTGCTGTGGCTTGGTCTGCTCGCGGATGCCTTTGGCTTCGAGGCGCTCTTCAACCACTGCTGGCGCCTGCGCGAGACGGTTCTGGATATCTTCCAGGAGACTTGCGGCGGCCGCATTATCCTCTCCATCACCATCGTGGGCGGCATGGCCCACGATATTCCGGATGAGATGCTCAAGCGCGCCTGCGAGAAGCTCGACGGCATCAAGCGCGAGTACGCCGAGATCGTGAACACCATGCTGCATGACGACTCCGTGGCGAGCCGTTTGCGCGGCGTGGGCTCCATCAGCTTCGAGGAAGCCGTTGAGCTCTCGATGGTCGGTCCGTTCGCCAAGGGCTCCGGTGTTGAGCACGATATGCGCTCCACGGGCTTTGGCGCGTACGGCGACCTGGAGCACTTCGAGCCGATCATCTCGAACGAGTGCGACTGCTACGCCCGCTGCAAGGTGCGCTGCGAGGAGGTTTACCAGTCCATCGATATCATCAAGGAGCTGGTGGCTAAGATCCCGCACGACGGCATCGGCAACAAGCCCGGTCCCAAGGTGGTCGTCCCCGAGGGCCGCAGCCACGTGCTCATCGAGCAGCCGCGCGGCGAGGCGTTCTACTATGTGCGCGGTAACGGCACCAAGAACCTCGAGCGCTTCCGTATGCGTACCCCGACCTCGCAGAACCTTGGCGGCCTGGTGCGCGCGCTACAGGGCGTGGACGTGGCCGACGTGCCCATGATCATTCTGACCATCGACCCGTGCATCAGCTGCACTGAGAGGTAGGAAGACATGGGTGGATTCAAGCTGGGAAAGATGACGCTGCGCTCGCTCTTCAGCAAGCCGGCGACGGTCCAATATCCTGCCGAGCAGGTGCCGGCGCGCTCCTACGAGGCGATGCGCGGGCACGTGATCAACGACTTGGATGTCTGTATCCTCTGCGGCATGTGCCAGCGTGCCTGCCCGGTGGGTGCCATTGTGGTTGATCGCAAGGCCGGCGACTGGATCATCAATCCGTACGAGTGCGTGCAGTGCGCCCGGTGCGTGCACGAGTGCCCGAAGAAATGCCTGAGCATGGGGGCTGACCCCACGCCCGTTACCGCCAAGCTGGGCACGGTGACCATGCACAAGGACATGCCCGCAAAGCCGGCTCGTCCCGCCGCCAAGGCGGCGGAGGCGAAGGCCGCGGCCGTCGGTGCCGGAGCTGCCGCAAAGCCCAAGCCCAAGTTGACGCCCGAGCAGGAGGCCCGCGTGGCCGCTGCCCGCACCAAGAAGGAGGCCGCCAAGAAGGCAGTCGAGGCCGAAGCGGGCCAGGAAGGCTAAAAACTACGGGATACTTTATCGGTTCTGGCGCACGGAGCATAAAACACGGCGATACTTTATCGGTTTTCTCGCATCAATGAAGTAGCCTGCAAGAAAAAGGGCGACTCGTAATCGCGTTACCTGCGAAAACGAGTCGCCCTTTCTGCGCCTTACCGAGCGGGTACCCGAAAACCGATAAAGTATCGTCCCGGTTTGTTTGCGAAGCCCTCAAACCGATAAAGTATCGGCCGGTTTTCAAGCGCCTGTCCGTGGGGTGAGGCGTATGGATGTTAGCGGCCAGGATGATCGGGCTTCTGCGCCGGTTTCGTTTCGGAATATCTCCCAACGCGCTACCATAATGACATCGCCTGTCATATACATCGCTCTGAGGGGAGCCATCATGGACGCTATGGAAAGGAGCGCATCGACGCCCGCCAAGGTGTACTTCACCAACCTGCGGACGCACGGCCGCGAAAGCCAGCTCGACAAGCTCAAGCGCCTCATCAAGCGTGCAGGCATCGGGCAGATCGACTTTACTAATAGGTTTGTTGCCATCAAGATTCACTTCGGTGAGCTCGGCAACCTCTCCTTCTTGCGGCCCAACTACGCGCGCGCCGTCGCCGACGTGGTGAAGGAGCTGGGCGGCAAACCTTTCCTCACGGACTGCAACACGCTCTACGTGGGCAGCCGCAAGAACGCGCTCGAGCACATCGACTGCGCCTACCAGAATGGCTTTACCCCGTACGCGACCGGTTGCCACGTGATTATCGCCGACGGCCTCAAGGGTACGGACGAGGCCCTCGTGCCGGTGAAAAACGGCGAGTACGTGAAGGAGGCCAAGATCGGCCAGGCCCTCATGGACGCCGACATCGTCATCAGCCTCACGCACTTCAAGGGTCATGAGCAGGCGGGTTTCGGCGGCTGCATGAAGAACCTCGGCATGGGTGGCGGCTCCCGCGCCGGCAAGATGGAGCAGCATGCAGCCGGTAAGCCGAGCGTGGCGCATGAGAAGTGCATCGGTTGTCGGGCCTGTGAGCGCATCTGCGCGCACGACGCTATTGGCTTTGAGGCCACGCGTGAACGCGAGCTGCCCTCGGGCAAGACGCGCGAGATCCACGTGGCCACCATCGACCACGATCGCTGCGTGGGCTGCGGCCGCTGCATCGGCGTGTGCAACCAGGATGCCATCGAGCCCGGCTACGATGCGGCCGTCGAGGTGCTCAACTACAAGATCGCCGAGTACACGCAGGCCATCGTGCAGGATCGCCCGTGCTTCCACATCTCGCTCGCGATCGACGTGAGCCCCAACTGTGACTGCCACGCTGAGAACGACACGCCCATCGTGCCGGACGTGGGTATGTTCGCGAGCTTTGACCCGGTGGCCATCGACCAGGCGTGCATCGACGCCGTCCTAGCGCAGCCCGCGATGCCCGACACCGAGCTCACAGAGAGCCGCGCCAAGCTGGAGGCCGCGGGCGTGCACCTGGATGAGGAGCACGCGCACGATCACTTCTACGTGACGCACCCCGACACGGATTGGAAGTCCATGATCGAGCACGGCGAGAAGATCGGCCTTGGTACGAACAAGTACGAGCTCATCGAGGTTAAATAGGTTCTCGCTCGCGGGCGCGGCGAGTTGCGGGCCAACATGGCGAGCACGATCCGGCGCGACCGCTGCGCATGGTGTTGCCGTTGGACTCGTCTTACGGTGCCTTTTCATCGCAACCTGCGGATTCTGCTATTATTACCAGAATCGTTGACGTTGGAGGCAGTTAGGCACACATGCCCGATTCCAGTGACAGTCCTTCGCCGCGGTCCGAGACCGCGGCACCCTTTGTGGTAAAGTCCTCGCTCGCTGCCGCGGGCGAGAATGCATCCGATGCCGGTCAGGGCGCGGCGGGCACCGACCGCGAGCCGGGCAACGTGTACGAAGCCGCTGCAACGGCGTGGTCGGCGGCGCACCCGAAATCCGAGCCAGAAGATGACGGCCTGCCCCGCTACACCCTTGGCGAAGAGATCATGAACAGCGTCACCCACGGCGTGGGCTGCCTGCTTGCCATCGCCGGTCTGGTGCTGTTGCTGGTGAAGGCGGCACTCGGCGGTGCCGAACCGGCGCATATCGCGAGCGCTCTGGTGTTCGGCGTCACGCTCGTCCTCGAGTACCTCGCCTCCACGCTCTACCATGCCATCGCCCCGCACCGCGCCAAGCGCGTGTTTCGCATCATCGACCACAGCTGCATCTACCTGCTCATCGCGGGTAGCTACACGCCGTTTCTGCTCATTACCCTGCGCGATGCGGGCGGCATCGTCATGTTCGTCGTCATCTGGGTGCTTGCGCTGCTGGGAGTGGCCTTTGAGGTGGCGCTGCGCCAGCGTCAACCGCGCTGGCTGACCATCGCCATCTACCTCCTGATGGGTTGGCTCATCGTGTTCCGCCTGCCGCAGCTCGTGGTGCTGCTCGACCCAGTGGCGCTCGCACTGCTCGCCGTCGGCGGCGTGTGCTACACCATCGGCACGCCGTTCTACCTCGCCAAGCGCATTCGCTACATGCACAGCGTGTTTCACCTGTGGGTGCTGGCGGGGAGCATCTTCCAGTTCATGGCGGTGATCTTCTTCGTCATCTAGCATCCCGGCGACCTTCGCCGCACCGCGACGACGGCAATCCCTCGTCGCGTCTCGGTCCTGTTTCTCGGTATTGGGAGGTTTGAGCATACCCTTATGGGCATAGCAATCTCGATCATCGTAACCCTGCTCCTCACGCTGCTGAACGGCTATTTCTCTATGAGCGAGATGGCGCTGACCACGGCCAAGCGCACGAGCCTCGAGCACGATGCCGACGAGGGCGACAAGCGCGCGGCCAAGGCGCTGGAGCTCTCCACGGATTCCACGGACTTTCTGGCGACCATTCAGGTGGCTATCACGCTCGTGGGCTTCTTCTCGGCCACGGTTTCCTCGAACACGCTGTCCGACCCACTGACCAGCTGGTTCAAGGGCTTCGGGGTTTCCTGGCTTTCCGCGATCGCCCCCGTGGCGTCGCCCATCATCATCACGCTTGTGGTGTCCTACCTGTCCATCGTGGTGGGCGAGCTTGTGCCCAAGCGCATCGGCCTGGCCGACGCCGAGGGCATGGCGAAGTCCGTCGCCGGCCCGCTCGAGGGCTTCCGCAAGGCCGCTAAGCCGCTCGTGTGGCTCACGCAGGCCAGCGCGAACGGCCTCTCCAAGCTGCTCGGCATCAAGAGCGCCGACGACCGTCAGAACGTGTCCGAGGAGGAGATCAAGTACATGATCTCTGAGCAGGACACGTTGCTCGACGAGGAGAAGCGCATCATCCACGAGGTGTTCGACCTGGGCGACGCCGTGGCACGCGAGGTCATGATCCCGCGCGTGGACGTCACCATGGTGGAGGACACCGACACCGTGGACGAGGTCATGGAGGTCATGCGCAAGACGGGTTTCAGCCGCGTGCCGGTGTACCACGACGACCCCGACAGCGTGGTGGGCGTGGCGCACATCAAGGACCTGATCGCGCCGGCGATCGAGGGCCGTGGCAGCGAGCCGGTGGGCGGGCTCGTGCGCGACGCCACCTTCATCCCCGATACCAAGGACATCCTGCCGCTGCTCTCCGAGATGCAGACTGCGCACGAGCAGATCGTCATCGTGGTTGACGAGTACGGCGGAACGGCCGGCATCATCACCATCGAGGACATCGTCGAGGAGATCGTGGGCGAGATCGAGGACGAGTTCGACCCTGATAACAAGTATCTGACGCGCCTCTCTCGCCGCGAGTGGCTGGTTGACGGCCGCTTTAGCTGCGACGATGCCGAAGAACTCGGCTGGCCCATCCGCGAGAGCGATGACTACGAGACGATTGCCGGCTGGATTCTGGAGCTTTCGGACTCCGTGCCGGATATCGGTGAGGTTTTTGAGGTCGAGGGCTATAAGTTCAAGGTGCAGAGCATGCGCGGCCAGCGCATCTCGCTCGTGCGCGTGACCGCTCCCGCTCCCGGTGAGGTTTCCGCCGAGAACAAGGCGGAGGCCGCATCCACCGACCCCGCGCCCAAGGATGCGAAAGCGGACGAGTAGAATGATGTGACGGGATCCGATTCCCCGTTACGCGAACGACCGAGGAGGCCAGATGGCGGACCTGTTCAATATGCTGAAGATCACGGTGGGGCCGGACAAGCTCACCGCGCGCGTGCTCGTGAACCCCGGTGCCCCCGTGCGCACCTCGGAGGATATCGAGGGCACGGCGCGCGTGTACTACCTGGCGCCGGGCATCGCCACCCATGCCTGCCTGGGGGACGCCGGCGAGCACTTCCAGGATTGCATGGCCGATACCGAGCTCGCACATCTGCTCGAGCATCTGACGGTTGAGATCATGAAGCAGACCGGCCTGGCGGGCGACGTGGTCTCGGGTCGTACGCGTTCGGTGCCGGAGGACGAGCGGCTGTTCGACGTCGAGCTTTCCTGCCCGGATGACGCGCTCACCGTGGGCGCGCTTTCTTCCGCTGCCTTCATGATGCAGTGGGCGTTCCTGCATCCCGATCAGCCGGCTCCCGATTTCCTCGCCACGGTGGAGGCGCTGCGTCGGCTCGTGCTGGGGCTGCGCGGCGAGGACGCGGGCGAAGCGGACGTTGCCGGCAACGGTGGCGACGGCGCCGAGGACGTGCCGGGCGGTCCCATCGACACGGAGGGCGCAAGCGTCGTGGCGCATGACGTGCCCGCGAACGCGCAGTTCGGCGGCGCTGCGGCGGAGTAGGAACTGCGAGCCTGCGCACGGCGTGGCAGTCGCCGACCGCATTTCGCATTGGCGGAGCCGCTCCACCCGTGCCGATCGCACCCTCGAGCCGTGGGTATAATGAACGACTATGTGAGGAAGCTTTCCTTTTAACCTCTGGAGGTAATCACGATGGGCAAGGGTCTTGGATTTGTTGCTGGTACCGTTCTGGGTGCTGCGGCCGGTACCGTCATCGGCATCATGCTGGCTCCGCGTTCCGGTGCCGAGACGCGCGCCATGGCGGCCGACATGGCCAACGACGCGTGGGATTCCGCACGCGACCTGTACGAGCAGGGCGTTGACCAGGCGCGCGCCGCTGCGACGGACTTCGGCCCCATGGTGGACGCCAAGGCGGATGAGCTGCGCGCCAAGGTCGACCTGGCCCGCGAGCGCATGGACCAGCTTCGCGAGCAGCTGAACGAGGCCGTGGCGAGCGGCAATGTCACGCCGGCCGCCGACGTGGTGGTCGAGTCTGCGGTGGACCAGCAGGCTGCGCAGCGCCAGGCCGAGCAGGCCGACGCCTCGTCCGAGGCGTAGATGCGCGTCGCCGACTTTCAGGGCGTCAAGGTCTATCGCCTGCTGCCCGAAGACAAGCGCGTTCGCAAGGACGGCACGGAGCGCGATCCCAAGAAACTCGGCCGTATCCATAACCCGGTGTTCGCCCCCGACGGGCGTCGGGTCGTGGGTTTCATGGTGAAGCTGCCCGATATCGTGGGCATGGTGAAGCAGGATGACCGCTTCGTGGCGCTTGACTCCCTTGATGTGGTGGGGGAGGCCTTGGTCGTGTCCGACGCCAAGGACGCCATGGGCACCGCTGCCGCCAAGCGATTGGGGGTCGATCTTGACCGGTGCCTGATCTGGACGGGCATGGACGTGGTGACGCGTTCCGGCAAGCGGCTGGGTTATTGCGCCGACGCCCAGTGCCATCCGCGCACGGGCAAGGTCTCGACCTTCTCGCTCACGCAGAGCGGGGCCGCCTCGGCCCTGCTGGGCAACGTCGAGATGCCCGTTGCCATGATGCGCGGCTACCACAACGGGCAGATGATCGTCGACGACGCTGCCGCCGAGCTCGAATGCTCGGGCGGCGCTGCCGCGGCTGCGGCTGAGGCCACTGTTAAGGTCAAGGCTCAGGCCAAGAAGGGTGCTGCCGCGCTTGACGAGCATGGTTCCAAGGCCGTTGACAAGGGCAGCCGCGCCCTCGGCAAGCAGCTGGGGCGCGCCAAGGGCATGTTCGGCGGCTTTATGGACGAGTACAAGAAGGCCGCGGGCACGTCCGCAAAGAAGAAAAAGTAGGCTCACGCGGGCCGCGAGGTTGGATGCATCCGGGTTCGCGGCCCGCGGACTCGAGACCCGGGAGCATCAGTGCCAAAAAACACCACCTCCTACCCCTCGAACAAAAAGCCCTCTTTCCGCAGGAATACGGGTCAGCAGCTGCCGAGCGCTCGCAGGCGCGCGCAGCACAAGCGGGGTGCCATGTACCTGCGCCATTCGCAAGGTTTCAGCGGTGGCAACCGCCGGCGGTACCGCAATCGCCGCGAGACGGCGCGGCGCACGTACGCGCTCATCGCGGTGGGGTGCGCCTTTCTGGTCTTTGCGGCGAGTGTGCTGTGGTACGCCAACCGCAGCGTGACCATCACGCTCAACGGCTCCGAGACCTCTGTGCGCATCAATTCCAGCGTGCAGCAACTCATCGATGACCAGGGCCTCGACCTCAAGCCCGGCAACCTGCTCGCGGTTGATGATACGGTGCTCAAGAAAAGCGCAGGTACCACCTGCACCGTGCATGTGAACAAGAAGAAGGTGGACGTTTCCGCGCTCGCCGACACCAGGCTGCAGGGCGGCGAGACGGTCAAGATCGGCGACGGCGAGGACGTTTACGAGGAGCATCGCGTGCAGGCAACCGAGATCAAGCCGACGATTACCGTCGAGGGCTCGGGTGCCATCCAATACGTGCAGACGTGGGGTGTTCCGGGCCGGTCCGAGGTGTGGACGGGCGCGACCTCGGGCAAGACCCAGGACCGCGGCGTGGTGAAAGAGGCGCAGAACGCAGTTGTGAAGGCACGGAGCGTGAGTCCGGACAGCAAGAAGGCCAAGTACGTGGCGCTGACCTTTGACGAGGGACCGAGTTCGGGCACGGCTGCGATCCTCAAGGTGCTCGAGGAGAAGGGCGTGAAGGCGACGTTCTTCCTGCAGGGGGATGCCGTGGAGACGAACAAATCCGTTGTGGCTCAGATTGCGGCTGCCGGTCATGAGGTGGGTTCGAACTCCTATTCCAACAAGGATCTCAGCACCCTTTCCGGCGATACCCTGCGCAACCAGCTCAACCAAGGTTTTTCTGCCATCGCCGCGGCGGGCGGGGGCACCACTGCCCTGCTTCGCGCGCCCTTTGCGAGCTTCTCGGAGCAGAACTGGTGCGACGCCATGGATCTGGTGAGCGCGGTGGTGGGTTGGAGCCTCGACTCGGGTGATTGGCTGCTGCCGGGCGCGCAGGCGGTGGTGAACAACGTGGTCAGCGGAGTGGCGAACGGTGACATCGTGCTGCTCACGGACAACGAGAGCACCTCTGCGCAAACGGCCGAGGCGCTCTCCGGCGTCATCGACGGCCTGCAGGGCGAGGGGTACACGCTCGTGACGCTCTCCCAGCTCATCGCCACGGACAAGGACCTGGCGAAGGAGCTTGCCTCGCCATTGAAGGTGAGCATGCCCAAGGACGCCGCGCTGCCGACGCTTGCCTCGGCCACCGCGGCGGCCGGAGATGCCACTTCGGCCGCCGGCGATTCGGCGGCGAGCGCTGGCACGTCGGCCAACGGATAGGCGTGTCGCGGCTTCAAAAACCCGTCATATATGCTGGTGGATTCGCCGTGTAGTTATTCTCGGTGTTTGCAGTGCCGGTGGAAACGGCATGCGGTTTTGCCTGCTTCGTTTAGATAGCCCGTGCATTTCTGTAAGCCGTGCTTGAGATTGCGAGGACATCCAGCTCAGAAGCGCGCCGAGACGCCATGAGATGCTATCTCCCAAGGACTCTCCAAAGGAGGCAGCATGGACCCCGTCATAACCGGAATCTCAGCCTGGCAGTACTGGACGACTCCGCCCGTTATTGGAGAGGTTGATTTGCCAGAGGGGATTGCATTTGCACCGCACCCCAACGGTGTTGGGCTTAGACCTGAGCTTCGCTGTGACCGTGGCAATGCACGCGAGCTCGATGCGCTTGTTGCAGGGCGGCTACTTATCGATCTCAAGGCGGTCGATACTCCGGTTCATGTTATGGCCGATGCGGCTCTGAGCCGTACTCCGACGGCGCTGTCTTGGCCGCACAAACAGGTTGATTGGCTCGAGAGTGCCGACCTTGTTCCGCTTGGCGGGGGACTCAAGGTCTTGTCTCCCCACGCCACCCTGCTTTCACTTGCACGTGGAATGAATGTCGTCTCCCTGACGCTGCTCATTATGGAAGCAGCGGGGTTGTTTGCAATTTGGAATGAAACGCCTGCTGCATCGTTTGTTTTGAACGCGCTGTTGGCACAGGGGGTTGTCGATGAGGCTGTTCAGCGGGCGCGACGGAATCATCTTCGCGAGTACTACGATGCGAGGGGCACCCGTGTGGCTCCGCTGGGGCGAGGCGGCGGAGGAATTCCTTGGGAGCTGTCGTTTGACAGAAATGGGCTCCCCACGGACCTTTGGAAGAGGGCGCCGCTGACGGAGGTCGAGGAGGTGCGTGCCTACGCGTTGAGCAAAAGTGGCGCCCGGGGGAGCCGAAAGCTATTGGAGGCCGCTGATCTGGCTATCAATGGATCAGGCTCTCCTTTGGAATCGCGGGCGCTATTGCTGATGTGCGCTGATTGCTGGAAGGGAGGTGAGGGCTGGAAGATACCCTGGGTTAATCGACGCGTGGACTATACGCCGGCGGCAAAGCGGCTGACTAACACGAGTTGTGCGATATGCGATCAGCTGTGGCTTGAGTCAGGCATTGATGTCGAGATCAACGGTTTTGGATACCATGCCGATCGTCAGGGCTTCCTCGTCAAATCAGGTAGAACGGCGGCACTCGAGAACATGGGGCTTACCGTCTTTGATATTACCTACAGCCAAATGGCCGATCTGGACCAATGGGATGCGCGCGTGCAAGCACTGTCGCGGGTGCTCGGGATGGGGATACGGGCTCGAACTTCGGCTTTTCTAGAGCGTCGCGAGTGCTTTCATGAGCAGTTGTTTGAACGCGGCCGAAAAAAGAGGCGATAGTTTATCGCTTTTGGATGCTGTGGCAAAAAGCAGGCCGATACTTTATCGGTTTTCAGGGGTCGTCTCGAATAGAGAAAAATGAGACATTGCGGTGAACAGGGGTTTTATTTGAACTGGCAGGATGGCTACCGGATGGTCGCGCGGAAACCGATAAAGTATCGGGTCGCTTTCATTTCTTTGTTCAATAACCGATAAAGTATCCCGCCGGTTTGGCGTAAAGGGCTCGCCCGCGGCATGAACGTATCTGATTCGTGCGAAATCGTTTGCCGCAGCAGGTGGAATGGGTTGCCATGTAAGCTGCGCTTCAAGTTTTTAAAAGCTGGCGCCCCGCTGAAGGGCTGATGGTATAGTGTCTCCGGTTTTCAGGTCATCTGGCCTGCCATGTTAGGGAGAGACGCAGGGCAAAGAGAAGGGTTTCAGGTGAAGTCAAAACCTCGACCTCATAGTCGCTAGCCCGAGCGGGTGCCTTCGCGGCGCGCGCCGGGGTTGCGCGCACGCCTTCGAACTGTAAGAACCGCGAAGGAGCACCATGAACTACTTTTCCGAAATGCTTCGACTACCCGTTGTCGACTCGACGGGTGAAAAAATCGGCGTGGTCAACGACCTCGGCATTGCGACGGGTGAAATTTTCCCGCACGTCACGTCGCTGGCCTTCCAGGGGCCGGGCAAGACGCCTTTCATGATCAGCTGGCGCAAGTACGTGGAGCGCTTTGACGACGACGGTGTCTACCTCAAGTGTCCCGCAACGGACATTCGCTTCTCCTATCTGCAGCCCGACGAGGTGCTGCTTTCGCGCGACATCATGAACAAGCAGATCGTCGACACGCAGGGCCTGAAGGTCGTGCGTGTCAACGACATCAAGTTCTCGAGCAGCGTGGAGAACCAGCTACGCATGCTGGGCGCCGAGGTGGGTGCACGCGGCCTGCTGCGGGCCATTCATCCCTCGCTGGAGCACGCGGTGGCCCGCATGGCGAAGGCAATCGGCAAACCGCTCCCCGAGGATATCATCGCGTGGAGCTACATGGACCTGCTGGAGCGCAGCACCAAGCAGATCAAGCTCTCCGTCTCGCACAAGACGCTCGACGAACTGCACCCGGCGGACATCGCCGACATCATCGAGAAGCTGGACCCGCGCCTCCGCAGTCAGGTGTTCGCGCAGCTCGATACCGCGCAGGCCGCCGAGGCTATCTCGGAGTTCGATGACGAGGACCTGCGTTCCGAGATGCTCGAAGGCATGTCCGATCGCGACGCATCCTCGATGCTCGCCCTCATGGACCCGGACGACGCCGCTGAGATCATCGACGAGCTCGGCAGCGAGAAGGCCGAGAAGCTCCTGCGCCTGATGGGCGTGGCGGACGAGCGCGCGATTCGAAACCTGCTGGGCTACGAGGAAGACACCGCCGGTCGTATCATGACCTCGGAGTTCGTTGCCCTGCCGGCAACCGATACCGTGGCCGATGCGGTGGAAGCCATCCGCAAGCTGGACGAGGACTTCGAGAGCGTCTACTACGTCTACACGCTCGATCCGGCCGGTGCCCTCACGGGCGTGCTGTCGCTGCGTTCCATCATCGTGGCCGAGAAGACCGATCGCCTGCGCGATCTGGCCTACAAGGACGTGGTGTGGGTCGCCCCCGATCTGGACCAGGAGGAAGTGGCCGAGGAGATGGCCAAGTACAACCTGGCCGCTATCCCCGTGTGCGACGAGACCAAGCATATCCTGGGCATCGTCACCGTAGACGACGCCATGGACGTCATGACCGAGGAGCACGCCGAGGACCTGCAGATCGCCGGCGTCTCCGCAGGCGAGAACACCACGGGCGAGAGCACGCATGCGCTCATGTGGTTCGCGCAGCGCCAGTATTGGATCCTGGTGTGGGCGATCGCGGCCTGCGCGATCGCGGCGCTCGTGGTCCCCAAGGCCGACAGCGTGGACGCTGCAATAGGAGTGGCCGACTATATCACCTCATGGGCGCTTCGCTCGCTCATGCCCGTCGCGATCATGCCGATCGTGCTGCTCGCGGCCATGCGCATGACGTCGTTCGTGAAGCGCAGCTTCTTGGAGCAGGATGACCACGAGGATGAACAGCATCCCTACCTGGCCTTCTTTGCCAAGACCACGCTCATCGGCGTGGTGCTGGGCGGCGTGGTGATGCTCTGCGGCGAGCTCGTGGGCGGCAACCTCTTTGCCGAGGCCGAGCCGTGGGCGGCCAAGGCCTTCCACAACTGCTTCCTCGCGGCGAGCGGGGTCATCGTGGCGACCTACGCAACTTCCGCGGTGTACCTGCGGGTTTTGAATTGGCGTGACGAGCACGATCTGCCCACGTCGGGCACGGCTCTGACGTTCGTCGCCGTGGTGCTCTCGGCCGTGGCGTTCTCGGTGCTCGGAACCCTTCCGCTGCTGTAGGGCGGTGGCATCATGACGAAGAACACCAAGCAAAAGCTTACCGTCGGTGCGGTGCTCGGGGCCATGGGCCCGGGACTCCTCGCCGCGCTTTCAGGCAACGACGCCGGCGGCATCGCCACGTATTCCAGCGCGGGCGCGAGTTACGGCTACGGCATGCTCTGGATGCTACCGGTTATGACGCTGCTGCTCATCGTGGTGCAGGAGACGGCGGCGCGCTGCGGCTGCGTCACCGGTAAGGGCCTAGCCTCGCTCATTCGCGAGAAATTCGGCGTGCGTCGCAGCGTGCTCGCCATGGCGGCGTTGCTGGTGGCCAACACCGCGGTGACCATCTCCGAGTTCGCCGGTATCGCGAGCGGGCTGGCGCTCTTCGGCATCCCCGCGAGCGTCTCGGTGCCGCTCGTGGCCCTGCTCATCTGGATGCTCACCATGGGCGGGAGCTTCCAGCGTATCGAGAAGGTGCTGCTTGCCGTGAGCTGCGTCTTCGTGACGTATGTGGTCGCCGCCTTCATGGCCGGCCCCGACTGGGGCGAGGTGGCGCGCGTGACCGTCATCCCGGAGTTCGAGGCCGATCCCGGCTACGTGTCGCTCGTGGTGGCGACCATCGGTACCACCATCGCGCCGTGGATGGTCTTCCTGGCGCAGAACAACGTGGTCGACAAGAACTCGGATGAAGACGACATCGTGCTCGCCCGCATCGACACGGTGAGCGGCTCGATCGCGGCGGATCTGATCGCCTGGTTCATCATCATCACGACCGGCGCGGTGCTCTTTCCCGCAGGCGTGCAGATCGCCGACGCCGCCGACGCCGCCAGGGCGCTTGAGCCCATCGCGGGTGAGTTCTCCACGGTGCTCTTTGCCGCGGGCTTGGTGGCGGCGAGTTTTCTGGCCGCTTGCGTGCTGCCGGGAGTGACGTCGAGTGCGATCTGTGAGGCCTTTGGCTGGGAGCGCGGTGCCGACCGCAGCTGGGACGAGGCTCCGCTCTACCGCGGCATCATCACGGCCATCATCGGCGCGTCCGCCCTCATGGTGCTCATGCCGGGCGTTGACCTGTTCCAGATCATGATGACCTCGCAGGTCATCAACGGCGTGCTGCTGCCCGTGGTGCTCGTGTTCCAGGTGTTCATCGCCGCGGACAAGCACATCATGGGCGAGTATCGCAACGGCCGGATCTGGACCGTGCTCACCTGGGCGACGATCGTGCTCATCACGGTGCTGACCGTGGTGATGTTCGCGCTGCAGGCCATGGGGTATTAAACGCGAGGACAAGCCGGCTCCGTCGGCCGCATCAATGACGTCGTCTGCTTGTGCGCCATCGGGATTCCGGTGGCGCGCTTTTTTATGGCAGCCACGTAAATGTAT
>OIXX01000343.1_pt1 | contig 30820 bp, 29 predicted proteins | sample 1588161 | NCBI WGS metagenome assembly OIXX01 (sample SAMN03283274) | human gut metagenome | biome: human-associated habitat; material: feces | host: Homo sapiens | place: Peru | collected 2012
TACACGAAATCTACTGTGAGTTTTTTAGTTGTCGCACTTTATTTTACAATCTATCAGTTACAAAAATCCTGCCATCTCCTGGCTTTCCTCGGTTTTCAATTCTAGCACTATGAATAATCGTCGTAATAACTTCGGTTTTATGTTCATCATGAACAACAATATAAAGCATTTCTTTAGGAAGTTCATCATATCGTACTTCATCAATGACAACACCACGTTGTTTGCCGCGCCCCATAACATGCCAATGGGTTAAACCATAAAATCCTTTTTCTGCTAACTTTTGTTTCACTATAGCTACCTTTTCACGTCGAATAATAGCTTTTATTTCTACCATATATTTCACCTCACATAAAACAAGCGACGAAAAAGAACGATGTTACGGACTTCTTCGTCGCTTGTATATATAATTAGGGGGAGGGAGTACTAAATCATTTTATCCACTTCACTAAGAACATCATCCATAATTGCCATAGCTTCACGGATCTGTTCTTCTGTGATAATAAGAGGTGGAGCCACCATAATCGTATTTTCATGAGAATACGTAAAGAATCCTCTATCGATTAACATTTTAATAATCTTCGGCATGGTTCCTTCCGGGTCTTTGCCAAATGGAACAAGCGGTTCTTTTGTCGTTTTATCTTTGACTAATTCAATGGCTGACCAAAGACCAATATACCGGACATCACCAACACAAGCATGTTTATCCTTTAATTCTTCTTCTAATTCACCCAAGACTTTGCCAACAGTATTTACATTATCTAAAATATGAGCTTCATCATAGTAATGTAAGCATGCTACACCAGCTGCACAAGCCAAGGGATGACCACTATACGTCAAGCCACACTGCAAGACATGATCATTGAAGAAATCAGCAATTTTTTTAGAAACTGCCACACCACCAAGTTGTACATACCCGCAAGTAATACCTTTTGCAAAGGAAACAATATCTGGTTTGACGTTAAAGTTTTCGAAAGCAAACATCTTACCCGTACGGCACCAACCTGCCATAACTTCATCACAAATCATCATGATGCCAAATTCATCACAAATCTTGCGAACTCCTTCAAGGTATCCTTTCGGTGGAATAATAACACCGTTAGAACCAGTAATGGTTTCCATTACGATAGCAGCAATCATTTCAGGATTTTCATAAATAACCTGTTCGCGAAGTTTGGTAATGTAGAATTTTGTAGCATCTTCTTCACTAGCAAAATCAATTGCTTCTTGATATACATACGGTGTAAAGAATTTTACGAACCCTGGAATTCCCGGTTCTAAGGCAAAACGACGAGGTTCACCGGTTAAATTCCCAGCACCAAAGGATGAACCATGATAGCTGCGATAACGGCTCATAATTTTATATCGACCTGTATAGAGCCGAGCCATTTTAATGGCATTTTCATTAGCATCGGCACCACCATTGGTAAAGAATACTTTGCCCATATTATCGGGCATGCGATCAATTACCATTTTGGCTAGTTTAGAACGCGGTTCCAAGGCAAACGCCGGAGATAAGAAACAAAATTTATCAGCTTGTTCTTTAATGGCTGCAATAATTTCTTTATTGCCATGGCCTACGTTAGAATTGACTAATTCTGAAGACATATCCATATATCGTTTGCCATCGCTGTCCCACAGGTAAATTCCTTCTGCTTTCGTAATAACCATAGGGTTTAAGTTTCCCTGTTTAGACCACGAATGTAAATTGTATTTTAAATCCATTTCTTTAATTTCTGCACTTGTCATCTCAACCATCTCCTCAACATTCCTAAATAAAAAATAAAAAGCAATGAGATTATTTTTCTTATTTTTCATAAGATGTATAAGCCTCATTGCTTTTGTTTATTTCGTTGTATGTATAATACCATTAAATTTTATATAATTCTATTGGTAAACTTACAAGCTTTATTGTGCATCTGCCCAAAACATAATATTTATAGGATTTTCTTTATTTTTAAGGCCATAAGAACGTTGAGTCTACTTTCTTCGGTTGCAATAGATATACCTAAAATTTGTTCAATTTTATTAAACTTATAGAGAATCGTATTGCGATGTACGACTTCGTGGGCAGCCGTATCTTTAACACTACAATCGTGATACATATAGTACTGCAATGTTTCCATTAAGTTAGATTGATGGGTCTGATCATATGCAACTAAAGCCCCTAATGTATCGTCATAAAATTTTCGAAGAATATCTACAGGTGTGCCATTTAACAGCAATTTATATATTCCTAAGTCGTCATAAAACATAATTTCTTTTTTCATATTTCCCATTAATAGTTGAATCGATACGGCCTGCTTATAACTTACAATAAGTTTGGCAATATGATTTACCCATGCACCAATACTAATTGAGCAATATATATCTTTACTTTCCAAAAACTCTAATAGTTCTTTTATTTTTTCATGCTTTTCTTCCCAATATTCTTGATTCAACACCATCACAATATCATTGTGATAAGCAAATGTCATACTTGCACTATCATATAATTTAACTAATGCCATCATTTCGTCTAAATCATAGTTTTCATCACCATGCATGACAGCAATACAAAATTGGCCTTCTGTATTAAATCCCTGACTTTCTAAAGCTACACATGCAGCTTGACACTGATCCGGTACTAATAAAATTTGTTTAATGTAAGCTAAATTGCTCTGTTTTTTCTTTTCATCTTCGATGATAAAACGGCATAAATAACGTGTAAAATCGACTAAATGCACTTCCCAAGGCAATACAAATATAGGAAATCCTACGTTATTACAAAACTCTACAGTGGAAAAAGGAATCTTTTTAATGTATGGCCCTATATTAACTACCAATCCAGCTACGTTCTTTTGATGCAGGCACTTGACATAATGCAGCAACCAGTCCGCTCCTTGATACATAAGACCAGTAATAAAAATTAATTCGTGTCCATGTAAAAAAGTTACCGATGGCGTGTTTTCAATCATATGAATCCATTCTACAGGACAGTCTAAGCCATTTTCTCCGCCAAGTAATTCCATTTTATATAAGTGCATACTTTTTTCATACAAATATTTCATAGTAATAGCCATACACACTGCCCCCTTTGTACACATACACAAAAAAGCACAATGAAGTAGCAACACTTCATTGTGCTTATAACCAATATAGTTAAGATTATATAGTGTTTTTAGTATAAATCAATTGATTTTTGTAAAATGTTATAAACAGTATGTATTATCCTACAATTTTATTTTCTCTTTCGCCTTCATAAATAGCAGTAGTAGGACAGACTAAACTGCATAATAAACAACCTACACACTTTTCTTTAATAAGACTGGGGACTCGTCTCGTCGGATGCCAAGCTAAAGCTTGATGACCGCCATCATAGCAAGAAATATAACATCTGCCGCAACCAACGCAGTCTTTCATCCGCCATTGCGGATATACTAAGGTATCACGGTCTAACTGATTACTAGAAACAAGATTAGGTAGTGACGCGCCTACTAAGCTTTGTAATGACGCAATATCATGTTCTACCATATACTCCGATAAGCCATCCGTTAAATCATCAATAATACGATACCCATATTGCATAACACTCGTTGTCACTTGTACATTAGATGCGCCTAAGAGAATAAAATCAAGGGCATCGCGCCATGTTTCAATACCACCAATACCACTGAGTGGCACACCTTGCAAGGATGGGCACGTCGCCATGTCACCAATAAACCGTAAGGCAATAGGTTTAACAGCTTTGCCAGAATACCCGGATACAGAGGATTTACCGGACACAGTCGGTTTGATCTGTAAGTTATCTGCCACATTAGTAATACATTTTACCGTATTAATGGCAGCCAGTCCCGTTGCACCACCTTCAATAGAAGCTATCGCAGGTACGGTCATATCCGTAATATTCGGTGTCATTTTTGCTAAAACCGGTAATTTCGTACCACGCCGCACGGCTTGACAGAAGGACCGGACTAGCTCTGCATTTACACCAACATCGGCTCCCATAGCTTCTACAGCCATTTGGGGACAGGAAAAATTACATTCAATAATATCTACGCCAGCTTCTTCAGATAGTTTAGCTAATTTTTCCCACTCTTCTTCTGTTTCTCCCATAATCGAAGATACGATTACTTTATTAGGGAAACGTTTTTTGAGATTATACAATACCTGAAGATTTTCTTCTAATGGGTGGTCTGAAATCTGTTCTAAGTTACGGAATCCAACGAAAGAAGCACCTTCTTTTTGTATGGTATCAAATCGAGGAGAAACTTCATTGGCCCGATAAAATCCTATCGTCTTAAAAACGAGTCCGCCCCATCCCATTTCCAGGCCTCGTGCCGACATTTCTTCATTACCTACGATGCAAGAAGAGGAAAGGAAAAATGGATTTTCACACTGTACGCCACAAAATTCGATAGATAAATCACCTTTCCGTTTCATAATTATCCTCCTTCTTTTAAGTACGCCAAGACTTTTTTCGCCGTTTTTCGAGCATTTCGTATAGCCACAACAGCAGAGGTATCTTTCAATAACTCTTCCGCTGAAAAAACGTGTTGTTGGCAATTCTGGTCATCATCTTCCACGATTCCAATATAAGCATCCGCTTCCATCGGACAGGTAGAAAATTTCATATCTTCTGTAATCCACTCCGTCTTCACGTTAGCATCATCCAAAATTTGTTGTCCTTGATGTTTTTCTTCCCAAGCAGCATCTTTTTTATAATATATCGTAGTATCTACGCCTTCGTGTGCTAAAAACGCTGCCGTTGCGGTAATAGCTAAATTATTACCGAATAAAATAACCTTTTTCTTAGTTTCTGTCTCAGGAAGTGTCGTTTTGATTTCATCTGCTAACACACACTGGGCTAAAAATAATTTAATTTTGGGAATATCAATAGGTGCATCAATTTTTCTCCGAGTACATGCTTTCTGACACAGAGCTTTGCCTTGGCAATCTAACGCACAAATCTCAGAAAACGGATTAGCAGAAATCATGGCTTTGTACGCACCTTTGAGGTTTTGAAAGTATAAAGCCCGTAAGAAACGGTCTGGTTTATTACTTGCCGGACAGGCTTTACTGCAAGGTGCATCGTAACATAGTAGACACCGACTTACTTCTTGCCTAATGTCAATCGGAACTATCGTAGTCATTTCATATACCTCCTGTCTTTTCTATCCTTGATGTAACATAAATACAAAAATCCCCTCTGTACATAAAATCGGTTTTTCCAGTATATCAATAGAACTAGGAAACTCTGGTTTTTCTGGTAATTCTGCAATTTTGAAAATGCGGCTTTGTATGGTAATTTTTCCTTCTTCTACCTGAATAATTCGGGCAATGTTTTCTAAGTAATCACCAGCATGCAAAGGTTCATACAAGCGAATTTTATGTACTTTTTTACAAATACCCATTTCTCCAGCGACTTTAGAAACTAAGCGTTGGCACACATCTTCTAATAACGTAATGCCACGAGCACCATTGACTACACCACCACCATAAAAAACATCTCTATCAGACATTCTATATCTCATGGAAACAGATTCGTCTATCCATTGTTTCTTTTCCATATCATTTCACCCCACTTATTCGACTTCAAACCACGGATCCGTAACGATGCCATCAGGCTGTTCACCTCGTTGTAAATGCTTTTTGACAACTAATGTGACAATGCCTTCAGCAACTAATTTAGGTTCATCAAAATATACCATTTCCCACGGTTTAGCCGTTGGATCAATGCGTTGTTTCAAGGTTGCTACTTTAAAAGTTTGGATCTTACAAGTACGAGATGTATTACCTGCTTTAAGTAGTGTAGCCGTATAATCCATTTCATCTCCTACATATACGTCTTCAAAAAATTCTACATTCTCATACCCTAAGCAAAGCGATTCATCTCCATCATGCAGAATCATTAATTCTGTTTCTACGTCGCCAATAAAATCAAATTGACGACCTACAGGAATCGTCCCATCTGGCCGACTTAAATCAGCAGTAGTCATTTTATAACTTAGTCTTGCTGTCGTTCTCATAATACAATCCCTTCTTTCTGTAATGTAGTATATTCATCATCACTAAGGTGCAGTATTTCTTGCGTATGTTGTCCTAATAACGGAGCTGGTGTATCGACACTTCCCGGTGTTTCAGATAATTTAATAGGGCATCCTTGAATGTACATATCACCAATAGTAGGATGTTCCATATGAACCATCATTTCCCGTGCCTGAATATGTGGATGTTCAATAGCTTCTTTCATATCCAGGACTGGTCCACAAGGAATACCAGCATCAGCAAATAGTAACTCTAAGTCTTTCTTTGTTTTATCTTTTGTCCATTCTTGAATTAGCTGTTGCAAGCCTTCCTGATAATGAATGCATCGTAAATCATTCGTCTTATATCGTTCATCTTCTAGCAGTTCCGGCTTGCCAATAGTATTACAGAAAATCCGGAATAACTTATCATTGCCAACACCTAAGGCAATATATCCATCGGCACAGGAAAAAATATCAAAAGGTGCAATAGAAGGGTCTATATTTCCTTGCCGCTCTGGGATTTCTCCATGCATCGTTGTTTTAACAATGCAGTTTTCTAATAACGAGAAAATCGTATCGACCATGGATACATCCACCATCTGGCCTTGTCCTGTTTTTTCCCGATGATATAATGCCATTAATACGCCTACGCAAAGGTAAATACCCGTTACATTATCGGCAACAGAAGGTCCTACTTTAACTGGGGGGCCACCTGGGAAACCTGTCAAATTTGCCATACCTCCCATAGATTGGGCAACAATATCATAGCAAGGGCGTGTAGCAAAAGGACTGGTTTGTCCAAATCCTGAACCAGCTGCATAAATCAAGGTAGGGTTAATTTTTTTCAAGCTGTCATAATCAACATGTAATTTTTCAGCTACACCAGCTCGATAGTTTTGTACAACTACATCCGCATCTTTGACTAAATCATAAAAAATTTTCAGTCCTTTAGGGTCTTTTAAATTAAGGGTAATTCCTTTTTTATTGCGATTTAAAAAAGCATAGAACCCACTTTCTCCGCTTTTTTCATCCATTGGTCCCCATTGTCGGCATTGATCTCCACCTAAAGGTTCAACTTTAATGACATCAGCACCATTATCTCCCAACAGTGTAGTACAAAATGGGCCGTTATATGCATGGGTTAAGTCAATAACTTTTAAACCATCCAGTGCTTTTTTCATGTTCCTCACACCCTTCTTTAGTATCAAAGCCATAGAGATACACCGTTAATCTCTATGGCTCTTTTGTATTACCTATTATCCTTGAATCACTTTATCTGCTAATCGTAAGAATGCAGCAATACCTGTTTCTAAATCTTCATCCGGTGTATCCTCTTCTTTGCAGTGAGATAAGCCAGCTGTAGATTTTACAAACATCATGACAGATGGTAAAATTTTAGCCATTTCTGCCGCATCATGTAACGGGCCGGAATACATCGCCGTCGCTTCACCAGTTTCTTCTTTTACGGCTTCTTTGCAAAGTTCTGTTAAGGTTGCATCGAAAATCGTCGGAGGAATACTCCATATCGGTTCAAACTCAACAGTAACACCATTATCTTCTGCAGCTTGGAGGCAAGCATTATGTGCTTCTTGATAGATTTTTTGTAATGTATCACTATCAATATGACGTTGGTCTAAGGAAATCGTACATTTTCCTGGGAAGATAGTAACTACACCAGGTTCTACGTCGACTTTACCCACTGTGCAGTATGCGTATTTGCCTTCGGTTGTATTTGCATTGCCAATATCTCTAAAGGCTAACGCTGCTTGTGCAGCAGCTAAGAATGCGTCATGCCGCATTGGAATCGGACAACCGGAATGAGCTCGTTGTCCTGTAAAAGTGATGTACTGCCGTTCACAACCAGTAATACCATATACACAGGCAACAGATTTATGTTGAGATTCTAAAATAGGAGCTTGTTCAATATGGAGTTCAATATATTGCGTAATATGTTTGAGTTTAAATTCTTCCCGTGCTTTAGGAAAATCATGTAAATCTAAGTGATACCGTTGTAAAGCTTCTTCAAAAGAAACACCATCAACGTCTTTTAATTTCAAAGCTTCTTCAATATCTGCATCTAAAGCACCGCTAATAGCAGACGAACCAATGCAGCTTCGTCCAAACCGTGCCCCTTCTTCATCGGCCCAGTTTACTAAATAAATGGTTTTCTTTGGCTTTTTACCATTTTTACCATACCTTTTAATAATGCCCATGCCAGCTACTACACCTAAGGCTCCATCTAACCAACCACCATTAGGTACACAGTCTAAATGGCTTCCAATGCAAATAGCTTCTTCTGTTTCACCAGGAATTTTAGCAAATAAATTATACGAAGAATCTACAGATAATTCCGCGCCTTCTTCTTTCATTTTTTCTTTAAACCATTCTAATGCTTTATCCCAAGTAGGAGTCCAAGCTACGCGATGAGCTCCTAATTCATCTGATGTCAACGATGCTAATTCCCGTAAATCTGTAATAACCTCTTTAGCGCATGTTTTCCATTCTGTACTCATATTCAAACACTCCTTTCGTCTTCTCCATACGTGTTATCTCTTGCAAACGATAAATTCACCCCAACCAGGTTCACCTAAAAATTCGCCATTTTGATATACTAGTTTTCCACGAGAATAGGTATCCGTAATATATCCTTTTAATTCCACGCCTTCCCAAATGGTATAGTCACAATCAGAATGCATTTTGTCATTCGTAATCGTAAATTCAATATTAGGATCATATAATACAATATCCGCATCTTTCCCTGGTGCTAATGTACCTTTTGTAGTACAACCAAAGATTTTCGCCGGATTTTCTGCACAAATTTCTACAACCTTTTCAAAGGATACATGACCTTTATTAGCTTCGCTCAACATATAGGGATATAAGTTTTCTACACCCATACATCCATTTGGAATCTTAGTAAAGTCGTCTTTTCCCCAATCTTTTTCAGCTTGTTTAAAGGGGCAATGATCCGTTGCTACGACATGAATATAGCCGTCTTGAATCCCTTTCCATAAAGCATCTTGGCTTGCTTTGCCTTTAATCGGTGGCGAGCAAACGAAATTTCTACCATCGTCTCGTTTATATACATCACAGGTGAAATTTAAGTATTGCGGACATGTTTCGGCATAAATTTCATAGCCTTCATTAATAGCCTCGCGTACAGCCTGCATACCAATGTCATTTGCTAAATGAACGATGTATAACGGAACCTGTAACGTTTTTGCCCAATGAATAGCCCGAATATCTGCTTCTGCTTCGACGGCCTCGGGACGGCTTAAGTAATGATACCACGGCGAAAGCTTGCCTTCTTTTTGGAATCGTTCAATATTTAAATCGATGACATCCGGATTTTCAGCATGAACAGCAATTAAGACATTCGTTTCTTTAGCACGTTCTAATGCCTTATAAATATCACCATCATTCATCATAAGGCCATCTTTTTTATATACCATAAATAACTTATAGCTCGGTAATCCTTCTGCTGCAGCTACAGAAAATTCATCCAATACATCATCAGTTAAATCTGTCAATGCTACATGGAATGAATAGTCTACACAAGCTTGCGAATCACATAAGGCTTTACGCGGAGCTACGGCTTCCCGAATACCTTGCCCTTTATGTTGGGTAACAAAGTCAAATACTGTCGTCACACCACCGCAAGCTGCTGCTCTCGTCCCTGCACCATAGCTATCGGCAGAGGTCGTACCGTTAAAGGGAAATTCTAAGTGTGTATGGGCATCAATCGCACCAGGCAATACATACTTTCCAGTTGCATCTACTACAGATACTCCATCTACTTGTAAATCCGTACCAATTTCTTTGATTTTTCCATCTTTTACCCAAATATCTGCTACAAACTTTTCATGAGAAGTTATAATCGTCCCACCTTTAATTACCCAATCCATACTAAGTGCCTCCTTATGTAATTTCATCTTCACAGGCATCGCATTTTACGGGCCATGACATTTTCTTTGCTAGATATTCATATCCTTTCGTTCCCAATATATCGCACAAATACCCTAACATAGCTCCACATACCATAGAAACAGCCAACAGTTGCCAATCACCATTAGCAGCAAACGTAGAGAAACATCCCATAAAAATACCTGGAATAAACGCAACATGCTTAACATGACCTAACCAACACATCAACACCGTAACAATACCACAAAAAATACCGACAGAATATGTGAAACTAATCACAGAACCTAGGTAAAACATCAGCATTGCACTAGCAATACCTGATAAATTACAGAGAACCGTCATTTTTACGCCCTTAAATCCATGCTCATTAAACGCAAAGTATGTTGTGCAACCAGCAAAACCAGCCCAGGAAATAAGCCCGAACACCATGGCTAATTCTGCCCAAATACCACATAGAATACCTGTTACAATGCCAAGAATACAGAGACTCATATGCATTCACATCCTTATTCAATTTTCAAAGTACAACACAAATCCGGTCGTATGCCGTAATCAAACGACTATCTTATCTTTAGTATAAAGTATTGTGAAAAAATTACCTATGTTTTGAAGTTTAAATATATTTGTGTATTTGCACAAACGCAAAAATAATAAAAGATAAAGTTCTCTATATTTTTTAATATAAAGAACTTTATCTTTTATTATTAAGGAGTATTATGCTAGTATTATGCTTTATTTAAAATCAGGATCTTGCGGTCCCCGTTGTTCAGATTTAGGTACAACCAATGTTCCTGTAGCTCTGCCAACTAATACAGGCGGATTCAACACATTCGCTGCGGAAAGAGCTAAGTCTTTATCTCTCGCTAATTCGATAACCTTATACGCTTCGAATTTACAGGTACGAGAAGAATTTCCCCGTTCTTCAATCCAACCAACGTATTCAATGAAATCGCCAGCATATACAGGAGCTAAGAATTCTACGCTAGAATAACCAGCGAATAAGCTTTCGTCACCATCATTACGGATACATAATTCCGTACCAACATCACCAAATATATCCAAGATATGCGAACCATTTACTAATTCTCCTGCATAGTGTGCATCTGCCGAACCCATCCGAACCCGTAACATTACTTTTTTACCAATCATAGTATTACCTCCTTCATATTTTCAGTAACTTCCTGCTTGATGATATCATTGTATCGTACTTCCCTAAAAAATCCCATGTCTGCCAACCTAATGTAATTTGTGCATTTGCACAAATTACTAAAAAAGTGTTTACTACTTCTCAATAATAGAGACAAATTATGGTATACTATAATATATATGCATTGATAAAGGAGGCGTGAAGACAATGCTTAAGATGGACGTTATTATCAAAGCAATGGTTCCCCATCAAGCCCAAATCCTTGGTGGATTAAATGGCAGCTATCGCTTAGTTTCTAATATCCATACGATTGAAGATAGAGAAACAGCTAGCTTTATTAGAGACCATGAGTTAATTTTTATGACAGGAGTAGCACTAAGCGGTACAGATATGCTTGAAGAGTTAATTCAAAGCATTACGGAAAAAAATATTGCCGGAATCATTATCAATACAGGCTTTTACATCTCTAAGATTCCCCAATCTATTATCACGATATGTAATCAAAAGTCGATTCCTCTCTTAGTGCTTCCATGGAAATATGTCCTAAGTGACTTGCAAAAGACTATTTTCCGTGAATTATATTCTAAGCAGTATAAAGAGGAATATGTTTCACAGATTTTAGAAAAAATCATCCATCGTCTCCATACAACCAAAAGTAAGTCAACAGACATGTTTCATATTAATGCCACCGAACGATACTGCGTTGCTTTATTGGATATTCCAGCAAATACAGGTAATATTTCTAAACTAGAACAACACTTAAAAAGCTTGCCCTTCGTGACACATGTATTTTCAGAAAAAATGATTGCAGACCGCCTGGTTATTATTTTCGTCCAAGATCAATGCCAGAGTTTAGTATATCACGAAAAAAATTTACAAAAATGGCTAGCCTTATACCCATTATCACAGTATAAAATAGGCATCGGTCAACCTTGTACGTCATGGAAAAACTTACCAACATCATATGAAGAAGCAGAATTAGCCATTGATACAGCAACAGAGCTTTCGTATGCAGAACCATTTATCATTTCTTTCCAAAATATTGCCTTATTAAAAATTATACAAAGTATATCGGATAAAGAATTATTGAAAAAATTTGCTGAACAAACGCTGGGAAAATTAGAAAGTTATGATGATAAGGATCAAGTAAATACGTTGCAATTTCTACAAGTTTGGTTAAAGCACAGTGGAAAAACACAGGCCATTGCGGATGAATTATTCATTCATCGCAATACTGTTGCATATAGAATCAATAAAATAAAAACACTCTTAGGATATACAGAATTAACGTACCCTATTATTAGTAACTTATTTTTCGCCTTGCTTATCCGTAATACGATGCCCTCAAAAGATTAAAATAGGAGGAACACACGATGCATATCTCTGTTTTAGGCTGTGGCCGCTGGGGCACCTTCCTCGCTTGGTACGCCCAGCACATCGGTCATGACGTTACCCTTTGGGGCCGCCCTGGTTCTACACACTTACAAGAACTCCAGCAAACACGCAAAAATGAATATGTTACCCTGCCTGACTCGATTACACTGACGACGGATTTACAGCACGCTGTAGAGGTGGCTGACATTTGTATTATCTCCATTAGTTCCCAGCAGCTCCGTGCATTATGCCACCAGCTTTCGCAGTTACCCATTACGCTAGCGCACAAGCCTATAGTCTTATGCATGAAAGGGCTAGAAATGGGTACAGGTAAACGTCTCTCTACGGTTGTAGAGGAAGAATTAGGTGCTTCTATTCCTGTAGCCGTTTGGGTAGGGCCTGGACACGTACAGGATTTTACGCAAGGCATGCCTAATTGTATGGTCTTATCGTCCCATGACGAGGCTTTGACGCATCGTTTAGTTAATGCCTTTACGAGTCCTCTCATCCGTTTTTATTATGGTCATGATTTGCTAGGTACTGAAATTAGCGCCGCTGCCAAAAACGTCATGGGTATTGCGGCAGGTATGTTAGATGGTGCCCATTTAACGAGCCTTAAAGGAGCCTTAATGGCTCGAGGAACGCACGAATTATCTCGCTTAATAGAAGCCTTAGGTGGCGACGCTATGACCGTATATGGCCTCAGTCATGTAGGAGATTACGAAGCAACTCTCTTTTCGCCTCATAGCAATAACCGCCGTTTCGGGGAATATTTTATGCAAGGAAAATCATTCTCCAAGCTTGCAGAAGGGTATTATACAACAGAAGCGTTGTTCGATTTAGCCAAAACGGTCCACGTTGAATTACCGATTACAGCGGCTTTATATGCCATTCTCTATGAAAAGAAAAATCCTCACGATGTGTTACAATCTTTATTTCTGCGCACTCTTAAAGCTGAATAAGCCTATACTACAAACGCCAGACTCTCAGAGCCTGGCGTTTCGTCATGTTATTTATCTTTTTCTCGTTCTGGTTTATATTCGTGTTCTTCTACTTCATGTTTCGTCACAAGGATTTTATCGACGCGGAGATTATCCATGTCCATGACTTCGAAGGTGAAGTTTTCCCATTTATAAATATCTGTTTCTTTCGGGATGCGGCCAATACCATAGGTCACAAAACCAGCCAATGTTTTATACAGGTCTTCGTCTTCATCAGGCATGTCTTCTTCAATGTGGAAGAAATCTTTAAATTCTTCAATCGTCAAAATGCCTTCCATAAGCCATTCATTAGGAGCACGCTGGATAATACGGTTCGCTTCTTCTTTCTTTTCTTCTTCATCAGCTGGCATGATACCGACAAGTTCTTCCAGGATATCATGGAGCGTCAAAATACCAGAAAAGTTACCATATTCATCGAGGACAGCCGCTTCATGGACGCTGTGTTCCCGGAAGACTTTGACGACTTTCATAATGTCCATCGTTTCGGGAATGTAAATAGGCGTGTGAATGCTGGCTTCTAAGATTTGCGAAATAGAAACATCTTGTTTGTCGCGCACATCTTTATAGTACTGCTGGAAAACTTTGCTCACTGAAACCATGCCGAGGAATTCATCGAGCGACCCTCTCCCTACAGGAAGATTCACGTTATTGACAGCCATCATTTCATTCATAATGACGTCTTCTGGGTCTTCTAAATCGATCCAATCGACCATAGTCCGATTGGTCATGATGTCGCTCGCATCCATATCGGCTAAGCGAAAGACCCGGTCAACTAGTTCTGGTTCTTCTTTTTCAAAGGCTCCCAGTTCGGCCCCTTGCTGCAAGAGAAGCTTAATTTCGTCTTCTGTAACGGGCAAGACTTCGGCTTTCTGCACGCCCATGAGTTTCGTCACAAGCGCTGTCGAACCGGAAAGGATAGCCACGACTGGTGTACAGATCATAGAGAAGTAATAGAGAAACCGAGCGAGCAAACAGGAGACCCGTTCTGGATTATCAATAGCAATCCGCTTCGGTACGATTTCCCCTAAAATAATGGTCAAATACGTAATGACGACGACAATAGTCGTTAAGCTAATGCTATAGGCGTAATTGGCAAGTCCCGGAATGAGAGCGACGTATTCCGACATAGGCTGCGCCATTTCCGTACCGCCATAGACACCGGTTAAAAGGCCTAATAAGGTAATCCCAAATTGAACCGTTGAGAACATTTTATTCGGATTTTCCCGCAGCTTTAAGACGATTTTAGCAGAGCTGCTACCTTCTTCTGCCATTGCTTCGAGCCGCGCTTGATGACAGCTGACGATAGCCATTTCAAGAAGGGAAAAAATCCCGTTGCCAAGTATAAGTAAAATAATAATGAGACACTGTTTCCCTAGGGACAGTTCCAACGCAAATCACGTCTCCTTTTATACGAAAAAAATGGTATTGGCCTCATTATATCGTGTTTTCCCTATGCATACAAGTAAAAAAACATCCTGCAAGCTGATTTTGCTTACAGGATGTTTGTCTTACCACCACGGGCCTACGCCAATACCAATGCCGCCGCCACGGTGCCAGCCACCGCCCCAACCGATGCCGATACCGACGCTAATGGGCACGTCACGGCCGCGGTCGCGATTGAGTTCACCATCAGCTGTATCGATGACTTGAACCGTTTGCGTAACGGTTTTCGCAGCATTGCCGATTTTCAAATCGATGACAATATCTGTTTTCCCTGTTTTCACCGGAATGATATTGAGCTTATCTGAAATCGACGCAACAGACGTATTAAGACTCGTAAGTTTTATGTCGTACGGCATATTCCCCGGTACTTGGATGCGGATAATGCCATAACTGCCTAAAGGGATTTTAGTCGGATAGACGACGACTTTCACTTTTTTCAAGAGTTCGTCTGCCGTGCCGTAAACGAGAGCTGGGTCTTTGCCATCTGGAAGTTCCCAAATACTCGTCTTATCTTTGGCCACGAAGAAATGGCTTTGCCGCACGTGTGTCGTGCCATTATACAACGATACATCATAGAAATAATCGCTTACGAGATTTTTATCGATACGAATATACGTATTCTCTGTGCGCTTTGTCACGTCTTGTGGCAGCAACAGTACAGCACTGCTGATTTCGTCATATTTCTTGCCTGACGTAAGGTAAAAATCTTCAAGATGTTCTACTTGTACTGCTGGGTCGACCGTCGCCGCCAACGATGGGCCGGCAACAGTTGTCAGCAAGCACGCAGCGAGTAACGGTATATACCATTTCTTCATGATTATCCCTCCTTATAAATCGAGGTTACGTACTTTCTTCGCGTTTTCTTGAATGAATTGACGCCGCGGTTCGACTTTATCGCCCATGAGGACCGTAAAGATACGGTCTGCTTCTGCCGCATCTTCTAAGTGAACTTGGAGCATCGTCCGATTTTGCGGATTCATCGTCGTTTCCCAGAGCTGTTCCGGGTTCATTTCGCCCAAGCCTTTATACCGCTGGACGACGACGGTGTTATTATCACGACCCAATTCGTCGAGCTTCTGATTCATCGCTTCGTCCGTGTAGAGATACCATACTTGTTTGCCTTTGCGCACTTGATAGAGCGGCGGTTGAGCAATGTAGACATGGCCTTCTGTAATGAGCGGTTTCATGAAGCGATAGAAGAAGGTCAATAACAAGGTACGAATATGAGCACCGTCAACATCGGCATCAGTCATGATAATGATTTTGTCGTAACGCCGTTTCATAATGTCAAATTCTTCGCCAATGCCAGTGCCAAAAGCCGTAATCATAGCACGGATTTCGTTGTTCGCGAGGATTTTATCGAGACGCGCTTTTTCGACGTTAATGATTTTCCCACGAAGCGGTAAAATAGCCTGGAATTTCCGGTCACGACCTTGTTTTGCCGAGCCGCCAGCGGAATCACCTTCGACTAAGTAAATTTCTGTAGAGTCCGGATTTTTTTCCGAGCAGTCTGCCAATTTCCCAGGAAGGCTGCTGATTTCGAGGGCATTTTTCCGCCGTGTCAATTCACGGGCACGCCGCGCAGCTTGCCGCGCACGGGACGCAGAAATATTTTTCGTAATAATCGCTTTGGCTTCGGCTGGATGTTCTTCAAAGAATTCTTTTAAGCCGTCGGAAATGATATTATCGACAATGCCTTTGACTTCACTGTTCCCCAGTTTCGTCTTTGTCTGACCTTCAAACTGCGGTTCCCGTACTTTGACGCTAATGACAGCCGTCAAGCCTTCACGGACGTCATCACCAGAGAGATTGTCTTCATTTTCTTTAATAATGCCTGCAGTCCGGCCGAAATCGTTGATAGTACGAGTCAAGCCAGAACGGAAGCCGCTGAGGTGCGTGCCCCCTTCTTCGGTGAAAATATCGTTGACAAAAGTCAAAATATTTTCGCTATAGCCGTCGTTATACTGCATCGCAATATCGACGATGACTTGATTTCGTTCACCATCTACGGTAATAACCGTCGGGTTTACAGGCTGTTTATTTTCATTTAAAAATTCAACGAACGACGTCAAACCGCCTTCATAGCAGAAGACTTCTTGTTTGCCTTCGCCTCGTTTATCGGTGAGTGTAATGTGAAGGCCTTTGTTTAAGAAGGCTAATTCCCGAAGACGGACTTTCAAAACGTCAAAGCTATAGACTGTATCAGGGAAAATTTCATGGTCTGGTTTAAAGCAGACTTTCGTCCCCGTTTCTTCACCAGCATTGAGCGGGCGAACTTTCTTCAAGCTTTCTTTCGTATGGCCTCGTTCAAAGGAAATATCCCAAACGTAGCCATCCCGTTTGACTTCTACATTCGTCCACGCACTCAAAGCATTGACGACAGAAATCCCAACGCCGTGAAGGCCACCGGAAATAGGATAGCCGTCACCGCCAAATTTACCGCCTGCATGGAGGACTGTCAAAACGACTTCTACAGCAGGTTTACCGATTTTATGCATGGCTACAGGAATACCGCGGCCGTTATCGACGACGGTAATACTGTTATCTTCTCCAATCGTAACTTCAATATGCGTACAGTACCCAGCTAAGGCTTCGTCAATACTGTTATCGACGACTTCATAGACGAGGTGATGCAAGCCTCGGCTCGACGTACTGCCAATGTACATCCCCGGCCGTTTGCGGACGGCTTCGAGCCCTTCGAGGACCTGAATCTGATCTGCACCATAGGTTATCTTCTTGCCTTGCGACATATTCTGCTTCCTCCTGTCATTGCACATAATGTAACATCTTATTATACCCTATTTTCCGCCGTTGTGGCAAAGCTTCTTTTGTAGCGGCTCACCAGTGTCTCCAGCGCAATCGATGAGCCATAGACCGCGCCTTCTGTGATGACGTAACTACGGACGATGCCGTCATCTGCTAAGGACACGTACGGAAACTGGAACTGTTTCCAGCCATTGGCTTTAGAAGCGCGTGTCCTATGGGCTTTGCACAGGGCTACAATGTCCCGAATCGGAATGAGATGATTCTTCCCGATGAGTAGATACATGGTCTTCTTTACTCCTATACGTAGCGGTCAAATTGCGGATGAAATCATCCGTCAATTCACCCGGCTTTTTCCGCGTAATCAACATAGCTAAGACTAAATCATCAGCTGGCGCATCGTAATCATGGTAAATTTTTTCGATGCATTTATAAATCAAGTCCCGCCGTACTTCATTATACAACTCTTCATAGACGGCTTTCCCTACCAGAATCCGTCCGTCTTGTAAGACTTCGTCCCACGTCAGCCACGGCATGTCCTGCAAAATATCATAAACTTGTTTTTTTTGCTCTTGCCGTACTTTTAAACGGCATACAAGGCACTGCGATTCTCCCTTAGAAAGCCAGCGGCCGCATGTCGGGCAGCACTGAAAGCCTGACGTTTCATAAGCTAGCTGTCGTTTCCGCTGAGCAAACCGCAGATGCGTCACTTTCTCTTGAAGCCCTTTCGGCAAAGCCTTTGTTTCATGCCGAATCTTTTCAACATCTGCCGTAGGAATGACGATTTGTTTAATCGGTACGTGCGGTAAATCTTCATTTTCTGTACCGTCCAGCGTTTCATAGACCACTTTTGGTGGTTTCTTACCACTTTTGATAAAGCGAATATCATGAATAATTTCTTCACCTAAATAAGCATTAATATTATGTATAATCTCTTGTTTATACATAAAGAGTTGATTCATCCAAACTGGATTTAAGACACCGACGATTAAGAGATTCTTATAAAAATCTTTTACATACGAATATTTAGCAATTTGTTTGCCAACAATATCGGCCCAATTTAATTTTGCCTGATACACTTTGTACGGCACTAAGAGCCGATTTTTTGCTAAAATTTCCGGAATAGAAAGACCGGCTTTTTCTAGCTCATGATTTCGTTTGTCCATCGTCTTGTACCTTTCCTTGGGCAATACAAATAGGACAACAATCTTCCATCGACGAAAAGAGGATAGGCTCTGTCGTCGTAATAAAAGTCTGAATACGGCCTCGGACGAATTGAATGAGTGCCTGCCGCCGTGCCTGATCGAGTTCACTCATGACATCGTCAAGGAGCAGAACCGGATATTCCCCAGTTTCAGATTTGATGAATTCTAATTCCGACAGTTTCAGCGACAACACCGCCGTCCGTTGTTGCCCTTGGGAGCCGAATTTTTTCACGTCGACGCCATTGATGTGAAAGGCCAAATCATCACGATGGGGTCCAATAGACGTAGACGCGCGATACATATCGTCTTCTAGATGCTGCTGTAGCAAGTCATAGTACCACCCAGGCTGCACCATATCGTCTAGGCTATCTTTGCCAGCTTGGAAATAAGGCTGCATGTAGGACATGGTCAATTTTTCTAGGCCGTTACTGAGCCGTTTATGAATAACGCCGGAAAGCAAGCTGATTTTGTGCAATGCTTGGAGCCGTTTTTCGACGATAGATGCCGCAAAGCGGGCGATTTGCATATCCCATTCTGTAAGCGGTTGTTTCCCTTCGTAGCGCATCTTCTTGAGGAGCAAGTTTCGCTGAGAAATAGCGCGATTATACTGCAAGAGCTCGCGATAATAAGACAGGCTGACCTGCGAAATTTCCATATCCATAAAGCGCCGCCGCAGGGACGGACTTCCTTTGATGAGCTGTAAATCTTCCGGCGCAAAGAGCACTTCATTGAGGGTCCCCATAAGTTCTCGTTGCGGTACTTTTGTTTCATTGACCCACAATTCTTTTTTCTTCACTGTCGAAAGAATAATCTTGATTTGCTGCGGCACGCCATTTCGTTCAAATTCGAGGATGACACTGCCTTCTTGACAGTGCCACTGAATCAAATCGCTATCTGAAACGCCGCGATAGGATTTCCCCATCCCCCCGACATAGAGGGCTTCTAGGAGATTGGTCTTTCCTTGTCCATTTTTCCCATAAAAAAGAAGAATCGAGTGGTTAAACTCGATTTTTTCTTCTTTATAGTTGCGAAACTGATGTAGCCGCACAGAGTGTATGCGCATAGTTATTCACCAACGATTTTGTATGAACCTATCCCTTTGACGTCGACGACATCGCCAGGATAGAGTTTTTTCCGTTTAGCCGTGCATAAAGTTCCATTTACTGAAATGCGTTTTTCGTCCAGTAATACCTTCGTTTCACCACCGCTTTGTAAAATGCTGGCCCATTTCAAAAATTGGTCTAACTGAATCATGTCTGTTGTAATTTTTACGTTTTCCATTATTTTGTCCTCATCGGCGTGACGACGAATACGCACGCTTTATCTTCTTTATTTTGTACGAGCATAGGGCTGTTTTTCCGAGACTGCAAGATGATTTGGTCATCATGGCAGTGTTTCAAAATATCGAGAATGAATTTGCCATTAAAGGAAATATCTAAGGCTTCGCCTTCAACTTGGCAGTCGACATAGTCTTCAATAGTCCCGTAATCAGGATGTTGACTCATGAGTTTAATGACATTGTCAGCAATGATGAAGTTAATGACATTATACTGCGCATCTTTGGCAACAATCGATGCGCGTTCGACAGCACCTGTAAAGGCTGCACGATCAACCGTAACAGTGCACTGGAAATCTTTCGGAATGACGCGGCGATAGTTCGGGAATTCCCCTTCAATGAGGCGGGTCCGAATGTAGACGTTGCCAAACTGAACGGCCAAGTAATTCCGCACAGCTGTGATTTCAACAGGTTCGGGAATATCCGTCGGCAACTGCCGAGCAATTTCCGATAATAAACGGCTAGGAATAACGGCTTTTAAAGGTTGGGCAGTCGGTTCTTCTAAAGCAGCTGTTTTTAAAGCCAAGCGATGTGTATCCGTGGCGACCATAGCAATTTGGCTGTCACTAACGTCAAGGTAGGTGCCCATAAAAATGGGACGAGCTACGTCGGTTGCGCAAGCATAGGATGTGTTTTCAATTAAATCTTTCAAAATGACACTGGTCGTCGTGAAATGAGCATAGCCATTTTCTACCATTTCTACTTCTGTAAAGTCGACAGGGTTCATGGTTAGGCATTCAAATTTTAAACTGCCTCCTTTAATGATTAGTTGTGTATCTGCATCGGCTTTGATGATTTCAATTTCATCACTCGGAAGGCGTCTTGTTAATTCCATTAAATAGGGGTTTGCAATAAAAGCACTGCCTGCTTCTTCAATAATGCCGGGAACAATTGTTTTTATGCCCATGTCATAATCGTTGGCTTGAAACTCGATAACACCATTTTGTGCCTTTATCAATAAGCCATTTTCAGAGGCAATGTTATTGCTTTTATTTTGTGCAACTTTTTGCACTGTTTGCAAGCCTTTATTTAAATCTTCTTTTGTTAGTTTTAGTCTCATGAGGATATCCCCTTTTCTGCGCGTAATTTTTTAATGGGAAAATAATTAAAAGATAGTGTTCATAGTCATAGAGACTGTGCGTATGTGGATAAGTTTGAAGAAGTGGCTGAAATAAGCTATCCACACCTGTGTATAATCTGTGGATAAACACCTTTCATCTATCCACAAATCCACTTAAAAATCGGGATTTTCAGTAGTCCACAATGTATCTACATTTTCATTCCCTCAGTTATCCACACCGGTAATCTTATTTTTGAGTTTTTCAATGCCTTCTCTAAAGTGCTTATCTTTTTCGATGAGCTTTGTGACTTTCGTACAGGCATGCATAACCGTCGTATGGTCACGACCGTTAAAGGCCGTCCCAATATGGGGATACGTATTGCCTGTCAATTCACGGCAAAGATACATAGCGATTTGCCGCGGCGTAGCTATGTCTTTCGTCTTTTTCTTGCCCATTAAGTCTTTATAATTGACGTTATAATACTGACAGACGGCATTCGTAATTTCATCAATCGTAATGTATTTCTTTTCTTCTTTATCGTCGATTAAATAGCGAATGGCCTGCTGCGTTAAGGGCAAGGTAATCGGTTTTTGTTCCGTATTGGAAAGCATGAGGACGTTGTTGAAAGCCCCGTTTAAGACTCGAATATTTTCACTCACATTGGAGGCAATGTATTCGATGGAGTCGTTTTCGACGAAGACGTGTTCCGTTTCGGCCCATTTTTTTAAGATGGCCATACGCGTTTCTAAGTCCGGTGTGGCGATTTCGGCGACCATACCGCTTTGGAACCGCGAACGGAGCCGTTCTTCAAAGCGTTTAATATCTTGCGGTGCCCGGTCACTGGTGAAGACCATTTGCTTGTGATCCTGGAAAAGTTTATTGAACGTATGGAAAAATTCTTCTTTCGAACTTTCTTTATCGCCGCGCCCAAAGAACTGAATATCATCGACGAGAAGAACGTCAATATTCCGGTAGCGATGGCGGAAGCTTTCTGTATTCTTATCTTGAATACACTGGATAAATTCATTGACGAAATCTTCACTCGTAATGCAGCGGAGCCGCATATTTGGGAAGTTTTGCAAGATGCGGTGGCCAATGGCGTGCATTAAATGGGTTTTGCCAAGGCCGCTGTCGCCATAAATATAAAAAGGATTATATTTTTTAGCCGGTGCTTCGGCAACGGCTTGCGCAGCCGCATAGGCAATACGGTTGCTGTTGCCGACGATGAACGTTTCGAACGTAAAGTTATCAATCAAATTATTTTCTTGCAACGTTTCCTGTACGGTCGGCATGGACACGGTCGGGTTCGCTTGGTGAATCTCCGGCATAGGCGAGACCGTGTGGTTTTCGACGGGCAGCTCTGTTTGTACCCATTCTTGCGGTTCCAGCGGTGGTACCGGCGTTTCCCGCAGGATAGCTGTGTCCGGCATAGACGGAGCCGGTTCTGGCGGCATACTGGGCAAGGGCTCTGCAGGCGCAGCCGTTTCGCTATTGATTAAGACGACCTGTGTAGGCCGACCAATGACAGCTGATGCGGTCTGCTCGAGTAAGGCCGTGTACTTTTTGCTAATAAAGGAACACACAAACTGCGTCGTCGTGTCCAGTGTGAGTACATCATTTTCGTATGAATAGGGAATGAGTGCCCCTGCAAACCAGTTGCTGTATATTTGAAGCGGCAGGGAATGCTGCAGCTCTTGCAGCATGTTATTCCATAATGTGAGCAAATCCATGGTTCCCATGATAAAAAACATCCTTCCCCTGTATAGTGTGGATATGTTGATATTTTCTTTGTGGATACAGTGCATAGCACAAAGCGTAAAAAGGCGGAAACACGATAACTAACGTATTTTCGGCTTCCTTTTACTTATCCACAATTTGTGGATAAGATGTTGACAACTGTTTAGGCTATCCACATTCTACAACAAAACACAGCAGATGAAAAGATATTTTAGTGAATACATGGACAAAACATATAACTAAAAAGAATGACTCATCTAAAGAGACGTATGATAAAATAGCATACATTATGAATTGACAGAGACGTACTTTTAAGACTATAATTACACTGTTATGGTGTAAATTCATTTACTGTCAATCGCGACAAAGGAGGTGTCTACTTTGAAACAGACATATCAGCCGAATGTATTGTGGAAAAAAAGAACCCACGGTTTCCGTGAAAGAATGAAAACTAAAGGTGGCCGCATGGTTTTGAAAAAACGCCGCATGAAAGGCAGAAAGAAACTTTCTGCTTAATTATTACGAGATGAACAGAGAAATTCCGTACTGAAATTTTTCTGTTCATCTGGCATTTTTAGGACAAAATAGTATGTATGAGTTACGAAAAGAACAACGGTTGTCTAAAAATCGGGAGTTTCAGCTCGTATACCGCCGCGGCCGGTCCCATGTAAACCGCTACGCCGTCTTGTATACGTTGCCTCGTTCGCCGAAACAGCCGACGCGTATCGGTTTTGTAACCGGTAAGAAAGTCGGGTGTGCTGTCGAACGGAATCGGTGCCGCCGTCTCATGAAAGAAGTCTATCGGCTGCACCAGCATGAATTGCTCCCGGGCTTTGATTTAGTTCTCATTGGCCGTAGTCCCTTAAAACACGTGGACTATAAGGCAGCGGAAAAAAGCATTCTCCAGCTCTTCCGTCATGGCCGGGTCTTACCAAAGAAGTGAGTCATATGCTACAACGCATAATAATAGCCTGTATACGATTTTATCAGCTTTGCATTTCGCCATTACATCTGCCATGCTGCCGTTTTTACCCGACGTGCTCGGCCTATGCCATTGAAGCACTCCAGAAATACGGCGTCCTGAAAGGGAGTTACTTAGCACTGAGGCGCATTTTAAAATGCCATCCCTTTCACAAAGGCGGCTATGATCCCTTGCCGTAGAGGTTGGCCAGATGAAACCGAGACTGACCGATGTATACGTTCCTACTGAATAGGAGTTGAGAATATTGAGCTTTTTTAGCGGCATTGCAGACGTACTCAGCAGCATTATGACCGTGTTCATGAACTACTGCTACGCCTTCACGCAAGCGATTGGGTTCCCAAGTTATGGTATTGCCATTATCTTATTGACCTTAATCATTAAATTTGTATTATCTCCGCTTACGGCAAAGCAAATACGTTCCATGGAAGGCATGCAGAAATTGCAGCCGAAAATCAAGGAACTGCAAAAGAAATATAAAGGTAACAACAAAAAGTTACAAGAAGAAATGGGCAAATTGTATCGGGAAATGGGTGTCAACCCTTTATCTGGCTGTCTCCCTGTCATCATTCAGATGCCGTTCTTAATTGCCATTTTCTGGGCTTTAAAAGAATATCCTTATGACCCGGCATTCCAAAGCTTCCTCTGGCTGCCGAGCTTAGGTCATCCGGATCCATACTATATTCTGCCAGTGTTATCGGCCCTTTCGACCTTTGGTATTCAAAACCAAATGTCCGGCGGCCAGGCAGCAGCTTCTGATGCAGCTGCAAAACAGCAGAAAATCATGAAAATCGTTATGCCTATCTTTATCGGCTACATTAGCTTGACCTTCCCGAGTGGCCTTGTCATTTACTGGATTATTTCCAACGTCTTCCAGTGGGCACAGCAAATCGTGATGGAAAAGATGCGGAAAAAAGGAGCATAACGGCATGACTAGTATTGAAATTACGGGGAAAACCATTGAAGATGCTATCCGTTCCGGCCTTGCCCGTCTCGGCCTCCTTCGTAACGAAGTGGATGTCGAAGTCTTGGCAGAACCGAAAAGCGGTTTCTTAGGCTTTGGCAGCAAACCGGCAAAAGTCCGTTTAACAGCAAAAGACGATAAAACACCGGTTGCGCCAGTCGTCATGGAAGAAGCCGCACCAGCAGCTGCTGCACCGGCTGCCCCGAAGGCAGAACCGGCACCGGAAGCTGTCGAACCGGTACAGGAAATGCCTGTAGAAGAAGTGCCGACAGAACCGGCTTTTTCTGCGGACGAAGCGGCAGCAAAAGCGAAAGCATTCCTTCAAGATGTACTCCACAACATGGGCATTGACGATGTCATGATTGAAAAGATGAATAAAGGCGATAAGATTATTCTCCATCTCCATGGGAATAACCTAGGCATCCTCATCGGCAAACATGGCCAAACCCTCGATGCTCTCCAATATTTAACGAACTTAACGACGAACCAAGGTGAAACAGCACGGCATTTCATCATGCTCGACGTGGAAAACTATCGGCACCGCCGGGAAGAAACGCTCAAGCAGCTTGCTGTCCGCTTAGCAGGACGTGTGAAAAAACACGGCGACCGCGTCGTCTTGGAACCGATGAACGGCTATGAACGAAAAGTCATTCACGTAGCCTTACAAAATAAAGAACATATTGCTACAGAAAGTGAAGGACAAGACCCATACCGTCACGTCGTCATTTACTATAAAGACTAAGTATAGACCTATAAAAACCGGTGCAGTGGCACCGGTTTTTTTGAAAGGAGATGGTCTAATGTTTGATTTAACCGATACGATTGCCGCCATTGCGACACCGCTCGGTGAAAGCGGCATTGGTGTTATCCGGTTAAGCGGCACTGAGGCCTATGCCATTGGGGACAAGATATTTCAAAGTACAGCGCAAACGCCGCTGGCACAGCGCCGGGACCGGTCCATTCAATACGGGACGATTGTCGATGAAAGCGGCAAAGCCATCGATGAAGTACTGCTTCTCATCATGAAAGGCCCCCATTCGTATACAGCTGAAGATGTCTTAGAAATCCAGTGTCACGGCGGCCGGCAATCGCTGCAAGAAATTTTATCCCTCGTTCTCCGGAGCGGCGCGCGCCTGGCGAATCCCGGCGAATTTACGCAGCGTGCTTTCGTTAATGGCCGTATCGATTTAGCCCAAGCCGAAGCGATCATGGATGTCATTCAAGCAAAAAGCGAAGCTGGTCTTTCCAGTGCGGTCCATCAATTAGAAGGCCGTCTCTCATCTGTCGTCAAAGACATGCGCCTCCATTTGACGGACTTCATTACGCGCCTGGAAGTGACCATTGACTATCCGGAAGAAGATTTGGAAGATATTACAGTCCCTGACGTAGCCGGTTCCATTAAGGAAATGCTCCAGCGGTTACAGCAAATGCTCGATGAATCAAAGAGCGGCAAAATGATTCGAGACGGTGTCATGGCCGCTATTGCAGGAACACCAAATGCCGGGAAATCGAGCCTTCTCAACCGCTTCCTCCAAGAAGAACGGGCTATTGTGACGGATATTCCTGGGACGACACGCGATGTCTTAGAAGAATGGATTACCTTAAAAGGCGTGCCCATTTGTCTCGTCGATACAGCAGGCATTCGCGAAACAGACGATACAGTCGAAAAAATCGGTGTAGACCGGGCTAAGGCCTACTTGGATAAAGCCGATTTAGTCCTAGCCGTCATCGACCAGTCCCTGCCTTTAACGGCAGAAGACAAGGAAATCCTCGACCAGTGCCGTGGGAAAAACGGCATTATTGTCCTCAATAAAGAAGATTTACAACCTGTCGTCACGGCAGACGATGTGGCTTCTTATGGCCTGCCAACGCTCTCCATCTCGGCAAGTACAGGCGAAGGGATGGACGAACTGCAAGACAATATGCTCTCCCTCGTCCTCGATAAAAATCTCTTAGGCCAGTCCAGTACGCTTCTGACCAATACGCGCCATATTGAGCTCGTACGGCAAAGCAAAGAAGCTTTGCTCCGGGCCTTAGAGACCATTGAAAACGGTATGCCCGTAGACTGCGCCGTCGTCGATCTGCGCGAAGCGTGGGACCTCCTCGGCTCCATTACAGGCGATACAGTTGGTGACGATATGGTAGAAGAAATTTTCAGCAGATTTTGTTTAGGTAAATAAAGGGGTTGAAACGATGTTTATTGTCGATACATATGATGTCATCGTCGTCGGTGCCGGTCATGCCGGCTGTGAAGCGGCCTTGGCCAGTGCGCGCTTAGGGGCGAAAACCTTGATGGCGACGCTGAATTTAGATAATATTGCCCTCATGCCGTGCAACCCGGCTGTTGGCGGCCCTGGGAAAAGCCATTTAGTCCGGGAAATCGATGCCCTTGGCGGCGAAATGGGCATTAATACAGACAAGACGTGCTTGCAAATGCGTATGCTCAACACGGGCAAAGGACCGGCTGTGTACTCCTTGCGCGCCCAGTCTGATAAAAAAATGTATCAGCTGACTATGACGAAGACCTTGGAAAACCAAGATAATCTCGATGTAAAACAGCTCATGATTACAGACCTCCTTGTCGAAAACGGCAAGGTCACAGGCGTACAGACCGAACTGGATGAAGTCTACAAAGCCCAGTGCGTCATCCTTGCTACAGGGACGTACTTAAAAGGGAAAATCATCATTGGTGAATGCGTCTACTCTGGCGGCCCTATTGGCCAGCGGTCAGCCGAAGATTTATCTGGCTCTCTCATAAAAGCAGGACTGAAATTAATGCGCTTTAAAACGGGGACTCCAGCGCGTGTTGACCGTCGTACGCTCCGCCTTGATGAAATGAAGAAACAAGAAGGCGACACAGACGGCCATGCCTTCTCTTTTTTATCAGAACGGAAGAACCGCAACAAAGAAGTCTGCTGGCTTACCTTTACGAATGAAGAAACGCACCGCATCATTCGCGATAACTTAGACCGTGCGCCTATGTGCAACGGTGTCATTACCGGTGTAGGCCCGCGGTACTGCCCGTCTATTGAATCGAAAATCGTTCGTTTTGCTGACAAGAAACGGCATCAGCTCTTTATCGAACCAGAAGGCGAAATGACCGAAGAAATGTATGTCCAAGGCATGAGCACCAGTATGCCTGCAGACGTACAATATGCCTTCTTGCGGACTATTCCGGGCTTAGAAGATGTGAAAATCATGCGTCCTGGCTACGCCATTGAATACGACTGTTTAGACCCGACACAGCTTACGCCGTCGCTGGAAACGAAAGCCATTTCCGGCCTCTTTTCAGCAGGCCAGGCTAATGGCACGAGTGGTTACGAAGAAGCGGCGGCTCAGGGCCTCATTGCCGGAATCAATGCGGCGCGCCACGTCCAAGGAAAAGAACCGTTCATCCTCACCCGGTCCGAAGCATACATTGGCGTTCTCATTGATGACTTGGTCACAAAAGGTACGAACGAACCGTACCGCATGATGACGAGCCGCTCTGAATACCGCCTCATTCTCCGCCAAGATAATGCAGACTTGCGATTGACCCCAAAAGGCTATGATCTTGGCCTCGTCACGCCTGAGCGGTACGCAGCCTTTACGGCAAAGAAACAGGCTATTGAAGACGGCATTGCTGCCCTCAAAGGCCTTTCTGTCACGCCCACGCAGGACACGCAGGATAAACTTGCTGCTCTCGGCACGGCTCCTATCCGCACGGGCTTAACGGCCTATGATTTGCTGCGCCGCAACGAAATTTCTTACGAAAAATTGCGGGAACAATTCGACTTGCCGGAATTGTCAGAAGACGTAGAAGAAGAAATCGAAATTATGGTCAAATACGAAGGCTACATTGGCCGTCAGCTTGAACAAGTAGAAAAAATGAATCGTCTCGAACAAAAGCTGATGCCCAAAGACATTGTCTATGCCGACATCGATACCTTGTCTGGTGAAGCACGGCAAAAACTCGACCAAATTCGCCCGCTCTCCCTTGGGCAGGCCAGCCGTATTTCCGGCGTATCGCCAGCAGACATTACGGCCCTTCTCATCGTCTTAGAACAACGGCAACGGGAGGCAAAGCATGTTTAAGACAGCATTAGTCGAAGCCTTTACGGCCATGGGGATGCCCCTCTCAGCGCAGCAAATCGAGCAATTTTGTACGTTTAATGATATGCTCGTCGAGACCAATAAAGTAATGAACCTCACGGCCATTACAGAGCCGAAGGAAGTGGCGATTAAGCATATGGCAGACAGTGTGTCCTGCTATGATGGGGCCTATTTTCCGCAAGGCGCGACCGTCCTCGACCTCGGTACAGGTGCAAGCTTTCCTGGGATTCCACTGGCGATTTTGCGGCCTGATTTAGAGATTACCTTTTTTGATTCACTGCAAAAACGGCTGACCTTTTTAGAAAAAGTTGTCCAAGCCTTAGGTTTGCCGAATTGTACTTTTCTCCACGGCAGAGCCGAAGAAATGGCTCATCAAGCGGCATATCGCGAAGCCTTTGATATCGTCACGAGCCGTGCCGTCGCGAGACTACCCATCTTAGCGGAATGGGCACTGCCTTATGTGAAACTGAGTGGCACTTTCATTTCTCTGAAAGGGGCGCAGTATGAAGACGAATGCGCTGAAAGTACAAAGGCTCTCTCCATCCTCGGCGGGACACTCAAAGAAGTGAGCCTCATAACGCTCCCCGGTCTTGACGACGTGCGCGCTGTCGTGTATATTACGAAAACGGCGAAAAGCCCGAAAAAATATCCTCGTAAGCCGAAAATGGCTGCGAAAAATCCTTTATAACGAAAGAAAGTGGACCTTATGTCTTTGAAAAAAATGATACTCACAGGGATTATGGCCTGTGTTTCCTTTACGTCTCTCGCCTTGGCCGATGCGCCGGTAGCACCGTCCATTAGTGCTGAAGCAGCTGTCGTCATGGATGCGGACACAGGCGATGTGCTCTATACGAAAAATCCGGATGAACGCATGTATCCCGGTAGTACGACGAAAATTATGACGGCTATCCTCGGTATTGAACTGGGCAAAGCACAAGGTAAATTAGACCAGCAAATCAACATTACCCAAGATTCGCTCAATCTCGAAAGCGATGCGTCTATTCTCGGCATTTACCCAGGCGACCAGATTACCATGCGCAATGCCATGAAAGGCATGATGATTGTCTCTGGTTGTGATGTCGCTGTAGACGTGGCCGAAACGGTCATGCCTACACAGTGGCAGTTCGTCCAAGCTATGAATGATAAAGCCGTTGCCCTCGGTGCCAATAGTACGCACTTCGTCAATCCTCATGGCCTGCCTGATTACAACCATTACACGACAGCCCGGGACCTGGCTAAAATCGCGGCATATGGTATGAAATTGCCGGAATTTCGCGATTTCGTCAAAGATAGTTCGTGGAATATGCCCATCAACGGTGGCTATAAAACGGTCAACTCGACGAACTATTTCCTGACGAGCGGCTTTCCTGGTGCGAACGGTATTAAGACTGGGACGACCAACATGGGCGGTGCATGCCTCGTCACGTCGGCAACGCAAGACGGGCGGACCGTTATTGCTACGATTTTAAATTCTGATGACCGCTTTGGTGATGCCCAGCAGCTCATGTCTTATGGCTTTAAGGCCTTGAAACCGAAAGCACCGGCAGAAAACGTCTACATTATGCGTAATGCCCCGGCAGGCCAGACGTTGAGCGGCCTAGCTGCACAGAAACAGAAAGAAGCCGAACAAGCTGCAGCGCAAACGAAACCTGCGGGGCTGTCGCACGTAATTTGTGCGGCAGCCTTTTTGTGTATACATAAAAATAACTCCCGGTCTATGCAAAACCGGGAGTTGGTGTAGAATAAAGATATGACCAAATACCTATCTACACCTTCAGATTATACAAGA
>OIXX01000344.1_pt1 | contig 30817 bp, 23 predicted proteins | sample 1588161 | NCBI WGS metagenome assembly OIXX01 (sample SAMN03283274) | human gut metagenome | biome: human-associated habitat; material: feces | host: Homo sapiens | place: Peru | collected 2012
GCCGGCGTCTCGAGGGCGAGCCAGCACGTGCCCACGAGGGCCGTCGCGAAGGCGGCGTCGAGCCCTGCGAGCGCGACGCGAGGTGCCAGTCGAAGCCTCTCCGACCGCTGTTGCGGAGTCAGTTCGTGTTTCACGGTCTCCTCCTCCATGGCGAGGGCCCCACCGCCATAGGGCAGCGGGGCCCTCGCCTTTGGTGTTCCTGTTTAGTGGATTGGGATGGCGTGCCCGGTGTCATGCCAACTTGAGAAGTCGAGCTCCGGTCCGTCAACCTCCCATATGCGCTCGGCGTAGTCACCCTTGCTGTCGCTGTCGGTCCAGAAGAAGATACGCTTCCTGGGGGCATCGGGGACGTCGAACACCGTGGGGCCTGCAGGGTCGGCGCCCGTGGCGGCGCGCACGGTCGAGGGGATGTCGAGGTGGCCCGTGGGGACGTCGGAGGTCGAGTACGGCTTCGAGGCATCGGCGCCCGCGGGCTTCACGAGAAGCATGGGCGCGGTCGGCGATGAGAGGTTGTTGGCGAGGTACCACTCCCCGTGGTCGGCCGTGACGATGATGGTGCTCTGGTCGTAGACGCCAAGCTCCTTGAGCTGGCGAAGGTACTCGTTGACGATCTCGATCGAACCGATGCTCTGGCGCTCGAGCGTGGAGTTCTCGCCGGCGGGCATGGGGTTGCCGTGCTCGTCCATCGTGTAGGGCCCGTGCGCTCCGGAGAGGTGGATGATGCGGTAGGCGCCACCCTCGGCCGTGTCGTCCGCCTTGAGAGTCTGGGACTTGAGCTTGGCAAAGTAGGAGGGGTCGTCGATGACGTAGGGCGTCTGATCGGGCGCGGCCTTGTCCTGCGCGACGACGCCCTGGTTCAGCGCGTCGGTGTAAAAGCGGAACTGCGGCTTGAGCACCCAAGGGAGGTTGCGGTACAGAACGCCCTTTCCAAGGGTCTTGGCGATCTTGAGCGCGCCGGTCGTCTGGGGCCTTATGTCATGGACGTTGATGGTCTGGTTCAGGAGGGGCTTGTCCTGGCCCTCGAAGCCCTTGCCGATGGAGCTGGGGTCGGAGTAGACGCCGATGGAATAGCCCTGGCCCTGGACGTCGTCGAGGAGGTTGTGCTGCGTGAACCAGCTGCGAACCGTTTGTGCCGTGAACTCGGGCTCGTCGGGCGAGAGGCCGTGGCCCGTGACGAGGAAGGGCACGCCGTAGCGCGTGGGGATCATCGACCCAACTGAGTTCCGGAAGTACGTGAACCCGTCAAACTCGTCGAGGAGGTGCGGGTCGTCCGCAAGGTCTGCCTCGAGGTACTTGGTGTCAAAGGTGTCGAGGATGAAGATGATGACGTTGCTCTTGGGCGAGACATCCATCAGCCCCTCCTCGGTCACGAAGGGGCGGTCGAAGTCGGACGCGTGGGCGGAGATCGTCATGCCCATGCTGACCGCGGAGGTGAGTGCGAGCAGCAGACAAGCCACAACGGTGAAGCCCTTGAACGCAGAAGGGCGCTTGAGGGCGATTGTGATGACGGCGGCGATGGCCACGACCCACATGGCGGCCGACGCGACGGTGAGCTTCGTGAAGTCGTCCCAGTTGACGGGCTGGCCATCGGCCGCGGGCAGCCCGGTGTTGAAGAAGAGTGCCTGGAACAGCGCCGCAATGCCTACGGCCGTGATAAGCGCGAGCACGATGTCATAGACGCGGCCGCGCAGTGCGGAGAGCACGAGGGCGCCCGCGACGGCGAAGCAAACGGCAAAGAGCGTCAGCGGCTGCCAGACGTCGGCGGGGGAGAACAGCAGCGCCGAGGCATTGGTGGCGACGATCTCGAGCGGGGCGGCCATAAAGGTCGTGAAACCGAACATGACGGTCACGAGCAGGGCGAGGGCGAAGCGGGCGCCCCACGGGAGTTTCTGAGGGCGCTCCTTGCCCTGAAGCTCGCGCTCGGCGCGCGCCTGGGAGGTGGCCTCCTCGAGCGCCGCCTCGTCGCCGGCCTCGACGCCGCGCACCGCGGGCTCGACGACCTTGCCGGCGTTCTCGTCGATGTGCAGGATGCGCAGCAGGCCCCGCCGTGCCCGTCGCCACACGACGCCGAGCACCGCCGAGAGCGCCACGGCCACGCCCGCGAGCGCCTGGATCGTGTAGGTCATGACCGACGGGTCCACGTAGGCGAGCGCCGGCGTCTCGAGGGCGAGCCAGCACGTGCCCACGAGGGCCGTCGCGAAGGCGGTGTCAAAGGCGGCGAGTGCGATGCGCGCCCCCAGATTCTTAGTGGGCCTCATCGGTGGCCTCCTTGGCGTTACGCTTCGAGGCCTCGCCGACCCCGCCCTTCTCGTCCTCGCCGTCCTTTGTCGCGACGGCGTCGCCGGTGCGCTTGGCCTGCTGCGCGAGCATCGTGTCGAGCAGGAACCTGCCGGCGTTCTCGCCGCCGTGCCCGAGGTTGAACACGGTGCGCTCGCGCACCTCGCGGATCCGCTCGGCCCATTGCGTCGCGTCGTCCACGAGCTCGTGGGCCACGTCGGCGATGCCGGGAAGGTCGGCGACCTCCACCCCGCGGCCGATCTCGCGGCGCAGGGAGATGTCGGTCGGCTCGATGCCGAGCTTCTCCCAGTCGGGGTTGGCCACGCGCATCGGCGTGTTGATGAGCAGCGACGGCTTCAGGGTGATGAACGAGAACTCGAGGTAGATGCTCGACCAGTCGGTGATGATGACGTCGGCATCGTAGATGGACTCGTTGGAGGAGAAGTCCTGGTCAAGGCTCAGGAGCTCCTTGGGCTGGTCGGCCAGGGCCGCGCACAGGGCCTCCCAGCGCGGGCGATAGCGCTTGAGGTACTCGGGGTGCGGGCGCACGATGACGTGGAAGCCGCCAGCGATGAGCGGGCGGATCGTCTCGAGGCCGCACAGGTCGAGCAGGTTGTCCTCCTGCCACGACGGGGCGATGAGCACGACGGGGCGGTCGTGATGGGGCTTCGGGCGCGCGTCGTACTCGGCGATCTGGCGGTCGAGCAGGTCGTAGCCGCACTCGACCATGTGCTTGGCCGGCAGGCCGTTCATCTGCTCGAGGCGACGGATCTCGCGAACCTGGTGGGGGCCCACGGACAGCATCGCGTCGTAGTGGTCGTAGCAGTGCTCGGCCGCCGTGAGGAACATGCTGGTCATGTGGTGCGGCATGTGGACGTACTTTACGTCCTTGCGCACGTAGGAGCGCTTGATGTAGTAGTTGTCGAGGTCGTCGAGGGTGAGGACCACCACGTCGGCGTCCATCTTCATCATGAGGGTGATCGCGCGCTTCTCGCCGACGTAGTACGGCATGATGCGCGGCTGCTCCTTGGCGAGCTCGAAGATCTTGTCCGTGGCGTCGTTGGTGACGTAGTGGATGCGGGCGTTGGAGTGGGCGAGCAGCCACTCGATGGCGCCCTGGAAGTACTTGTAGTAGCCGCTGCGCTCGGAGTAGAAGACGATGTGCTTGTCGACCGTCCCGAAGAAGCGCTTGTAGTCGGCCTTCTCGCGCTTGGCGAGGGGGTCGGGGCGCCACCAGGGGCCCTTCTTCTTGGAGAGCGAGTTGAGCTGCTCGAGCTCGGCCTTGCTGGCCTCGAGCTCCTCGTAGTCGACGAAGCGCTTGGGGTTTACGATGACGTTGCAGAGCACCTGCACGAGGATGGACATGAGGTTGGAGCAGATCCAGTAGAAGGCCATGCCTGCGGCCACGTAGATGCCGAGCACGAACGACAGGGCCACGGAGATGCCGTTGGTCGTGTTCTTCTCGAGGCGGGTCTGCTCCTTCTGGAGCGGGTTGATGCGGTTGGACGCCTCGCCCATGATGACGGCGGACAGGGCCGCGAGGAAGGGCATGACCCACGCGAGGCCGCCGTCGGTGGCGGGCACGAGGCCGAGGAACTCGGTGCCGGGCGCGCCGTGGTCCGTGACGCCGTGGATGACCTCGACGAGGCCGAACAGGATGATGACCTGCACCGCGAGGGGCACGAGCGACAGCATCGGGTGGTAGTGGTACTCCTTGTTGAGCCGGGTCTGGCGCTCGCCGATCGTCTCGGCGTCGCCGAAGTACTGCACCTTGACGCGGTTGAGCGCGGGCATGATGCGCACCATGACGATGCTGTTGTACTGGCACCACAGGGCCAGCGGCATGAGCACGACCTTGATGATGAGGGTGAAGAGCGCAATCGACGCCCACCAGTTGCCTGTCAGGTCATAGCAGGGCTGCATGACGTGGGAGAAGAGCTGCGCGAGGGCATCGAGCATGGGTCGCTCCTTTGTTCGCTCGAAAGCAACACGGGCACGCACGGCGGGACCCGTCCGGCCGAAAAACGGCAGACGGGTCCCGCACAGCGACTTTCAAGTCTATTACAGGAAGCATACAGAGCCCTTGCGAAGCGCCGCCTTGTGTGCATTCCGAGGAACGACCACATCGGCCTTTACGCCGCGCGGCGTCGGCGTCCGAACAGCTCGCCCCAGTCGCAGGCGGCCAGGATCGTGCCGGCGAGGATCACCTCGCAGCACAGAAGCGTCGCCGTCGTGGGCACGCTGCCCTGCAGGACGAAGCCAAAGGCCACCGCCCAGGCCGAGTAGGACACGTTGAGCGCCATGGCCCGTGACGCGCCGATGGTCGAGATGCCCTTGTAGTACAGCAGGTAGGACGCCGCACCCGCGAGGCCCGACAGGGCCACGACGCCCGTGGCCGCGCTTGGCATGGCGCTTCCCACGAAGCCCCATGCGCCAAAGAGCGGCACCACGGCCACGGCGTAGACGAGCGCCGACGAGGTCTCGCGGATCTGCAGGGCCGTCTCGTCGTCCACGGCGTCGTCGCGCATGCCCCAGGCGCACAGCACGGCCTCCGAGCCCCAGCCCGCCACGGTGAGCGCCGCGCCAAGCAGCCCCAGCGCGGGGTTACCCAGCTCGCTCTGGCCGGCAGAGATGAGGCCCATCGCCATGACGCCCGCGAGCCCGACGCCCAGCGCCACGAGCTGGCCTCTGCCCATGCGCTCCTTGAGCAGCACGTAGGAGAGGAAGGCGCCAAACGCAGGGTAGAAGGCCGAGATGATGGCCGTGTACGCCGGTCCGATGTTGTTGATCGCCAAGACGTAGCCCGTCATGCCGATGGGGCCGCCCAGCAGCGCGCCCGCGACGACCACGAGGCCGCTGCGCGTCCTGAGCGCGCGCCAGGTGTCGGCGAGACGACCCTTGAGGGCCATGCGCGCGAACAGCCAGATGGCGCAGAAGGCGTCGTGGAGAAAGGCCCCGGCGATCGCGGCGAAGGCGACGGCCTCGGCGGTGCCCACGTAGGGGCCCATGCCGAGCGCGATGCCCAGGATGACGGTGTCGAGGCCCCACAGGATGCCGCTGCCGAGTCCGTAGCGCATGGGTTACTCCTTCTCGTAAAGGGCGAGCGTCGCGTCGAGGTAGCGGTCGGCGTAGCGGTAGTAGATGTAGAGCCACTCGTCGACGAAGTCCCCCTCGGCCTCCTTGAGCAGGCTCCACAGGTACCAGCACCAGCCGGCGAGCTGGATGTGGGCGAGGTTGTGGCGGCGCTCCTCGGCCGTGGGCGTGCGGCCGAAGTAGGCGGCCAGCGCGTGGTCCACCTCGTCGGGCTCGAGCTGGCAGCACACGCAGAAGGTGCCGAAGTCGTTGGCGTAGTCGCTCATGCCGGCGTACTCCCAGTCGATCAGGTAGTAGGTGCCGTCCTGGTCGATGAGGAAGTTGAGGGCGAAGAAGTCGTTGTGGCACAGACAGACGGGTGCGTGGTCGGCCTTGACGTGGGCCTCGAGGCGGTCGACCTTCTCGGCCATCTCGGCAAAGCCCTTGATGTCGATGGGGCCGCGCTGGCGCAACAGGTGCTCGTAGCGCCGGGCCTCATCGTAGAAGTCGAAGTGGCGCTCCACGGTGACGTCCGTGTCGTGGAGGGCGTGGGCGATCTGCATGGCGCGCTCGACCTGCGCCGGGTCGTGCGGGTCAAGGTTCTTGCAGTTGGGGATGAAGTGCGAGATCTTCCAGCCGCGCCTGGCGTCGCCGCAGATGAAGGTCTTGTCAATGCCGAGCCTGAAGGCCGCGCCCTGGGCGGCGAGCTCGCCCTGGCGGTCGATGAGCAGCTCGGTGCCCACGCCGGGATGGCGGTAGACGTACTCGCCCGAGTCCGTCGCGAAGTGGCACGACAGGTTGGTGAGCCCCTGCTTGAGCGGGTAGACGTCATGGATCTCGTCACGCGAGCAGCCGAGTGCCTGGGTGATGTGGTCGAAGATGTCAGAGTCGATGTTGCTCAGGAAGTGCGGGTCGAAGGCGGTCAGCTCGTCGAGGGAGTCGAACTCGTTGATGAAGCCGTCGGGGTAAGGGCGCACCTGCATGTCGAGCTCGTCGACGTGCTCGAGGAAGAGATCCTCCCACAGCTTGTCGGCGGTCTGGGGCAGGTCGTACTCGGCTTCGAGGATCTGCGCGAAGCGCCGGGAGAAGGCGCGGTCAAAGTAGACGTGGCCGAGCATGTACCACGAGTCCTCGCCGCCGACGGTGGCGCCCGTGATGCGGTTCTCGGCACCGGTCGTGAGGCACCATTCCTTGGTGGGCCCCTCGGCGTACTGGGCGGCGTAGTAGGCGTGCCAGACGTAGGTCTCGAAGGGGTTGGCGACGAAGTAGTCGTCCGAGGAGCAGACGTAGGTGTTGGCGAGGCGGTCGCGCACGCACATGAGCGAGGAGTTGTTGTTGCGCGAGGCGTACTCCTTGTTGACGACGAGGCTGACGCCAAACTTGTCGGCAAGGTAGAAGAAGTGCTCCTTCTTGTAGCCAAGCACGACGGTGATGTCGTCGATGCCGGCCGCCTGGAGCTGCTTGATCTGGCGCTCGATGAGAACCTCCCCGCGGACCCTGAGCAGGCCCTTGGGCTTCTCGTACGAGATGGGGGCAAAGCGACTCGAGAGACCGGCCGCCATGATGATGGCGTTGTCGACCTTGTAGGGGGCCAGTGCCGTGCGGCCGACGGCGGTGGGTGCGCCATCGGCGAGGTAGCCGAGGTTCGCAAGCTCCTTGTGGGCGGTGTTGACGCTGCCGAGGGAGAGGTCTGTGCGGGCTGCGGTGCCTCGTTGACTGGTGTCGGCGTGCTGGAGGAGATCGCATAGAACGAGGAACTGCTTCTTTGTCAGGTCTATGGGATATTCCTTTCCGTTTCTTTACAGTTAGCTGACAAACGAGGCTAGCACGGTGGAGTGCGGTGTTCAAGATAAAATGGGGACGGAGGAAAAATGAACACTTGAATGGGGGGCTGTGGCGGCCGTGTGCGATGCGAGCCGTGAGCGGGATTGCACTAAATCCGCGCGCTCGAGGTCTCCGGCGCCATCGGCATGATGCTCTGCGGCGCCTTCCCGATGGTCTGGCTCATCAAGCGCTACCTGGCTGGCCCGTCCCAGAAGCTGGGAGGTCTCGTGGGCCTCTCGAGCTACGCCGCGGCGGGCCTGCTCGCCGGCCTGTGCTGTGGCGGGCGTTGCTCCAAGCCGTTTTTCCAATTGATGGAGCGAGGCGGCCGACTCAATTCGGGTCTGCTATCAGACGAGACGGGCGTAGTCCTGCCGCTGGCTGAAGATTCTCATGATGACGACGCGTGCGCCTGCTTCCGAGACTCGGTAGAGAAGCACGTAGTTCGGTAGCGCCGCCTTTCTGTAACCGTGGGATTCGAGCCGTGCGTCAGCCGCCGCCGGATACATCAGCGGATGACGGGAAAGATTGTTCACGATTACGTCGATATGGTCGAGGAAGCTTGACGCGGCGCTCGTCCACCCGTGCTCGAGCAGAGATTCGACGATGATGCGACGGTCGGATTCTGCCGGCTCGGAAATGGCGACATCATAGGCCATAGCGCGCCCGGGCCTCGGCTTGCGACGCGCGGGCGTCCCGAACCCGTCCCTCGGCCACGGAGGCCTCTGCCTCGGAGACGAGCTGGTAGAGGTGGGCCCTGGCGCTTTCCTGCCTGAGCGCCTCCAGGTCGTCGAGGCGGATCACAGCAAAGTCCTCATGTCCGTTTCGGGTGATGATGATAGGGCCGTCGCTGTTCCTTACGGATTCAGAGAAGGCGCTTGTGTTCTTGAGCGCGGTTATTGGCAGGCATCTCGTCATGAGGGGCTCCAATCGGCCAGAATTCTGTCCTATACTATACCCGGACTTGTCACGCAATGCTTCATTTCTGAGACATGTCTTCGAGCGCCGAAAGGAGAAGGAGGCCCAGATGCTCAGCGTTCATTACGGCCCCATGGACGGGGCGGTCTTCAACACGGCCGTCTTCTTCAAGAACAGCTACCTAGACGAGTGGTTCGAGGACGACTTCGCCCGTCGGATGATCAAAAGCGTGGACAAGGCGGAGGTCATAGGCCCCCGCCTCATACAGAGCCGCGTGATGGGCCCCGTGTCCCCTGAGGGGCTTTCCGGCGGCACCAAGACCCTCCTGCTCGTCAACTTCATGCCCGATCGCATCTTCAACGCCTCCACCTGCGGAGACAACTGTGCTCACTGGCTTTTGGAGATAGGGCGGCGCCAGGATGTCACGGTCAACCTCCTGCACCTCATGGACTTCGGGCGCGGTCGCTTCTCCATCAGGATCGAGAACACCGGGCAGGTCGTTCACTCCATGGCCGAGCTGGTATATCCGGCGGGCTTCCTCATTGCCGGCGAGGAGATTCCCGACGAGGGGCCTGGTGGGGGACGATGAGGGGTTCCTACGAAGTCACGATAAAAACAACCGGGTGCAGTTCAGGCTGACCATCAGGCGCAACATCACCGTCCTTCGCGGGAAGAGCGCCACGGGAAAGACCACGCTGGTGGGCATGGTCGGAGACTACCAGCGAGACGGGGCGGACAGCGGCGTCGAGCTGAGGTGCGAGCGTCCCTGCGTGGTGCTGGAGGGTAGTGGCTGGGAGTCTGGCCTCGCCCGCTACTCGCGGTCGATCGTGTTCATCGACGAGGGCAGTCGGTTCACGTCGAGCGTTGAGTTCGCTCGAGCTGCGGCCGCCTCCGACAACTACTTTGCCATTGCGACGAGGGAAAGCCTGTTCAACCTGCCCTACAGCGTGGCCGAGGTGTACGGCATCGACAATGACACACGGCAGAAGTATCGCAACGTCTGGCGCTACTACAGCTCCCCCAGGCAGCTCTACGGTGGGCATCAGCCAATTGTCGGGACTGGTCTCAGCAGTTCGCGCAAAGTTGTGCTCGGGCGGGAGTGCCAGGACCTTTCGCGGGCGGTCATGACAGGTGCGGAGCCGAGACGCTCGAAAACCGAAGTGCAAGGACGCGCGTTCGTTCCCACGCTTGTCATCGTCGAGGATTCGGGCTCGGGCTTCGAGTTCTTCCGAGCCCTGTGTTCGATATTCAATGTCCCCTGCGGAGTGCCAGAGGCAAGTCGAATATCTACAGGGTGGTCGCAGCACATCCGGGCGAGCGGGTGCTCGTGATTGCAGGCGGGGCGGCCTTCGGTCCCGAGCTCGAGAGGGTGCTCGACCTGTCGAGGGTCGGGGACCTGCTCTTGCTGCTTCCCGAATCGTTCGAGTGGCTACTGCTGCGCTCGGGAATCGTGCGCGATGACGAGCTGCCCTCCATGCTCAGTGACCCCTCCGCGTTCGTTGAAAGCAAGGATTTCTTCAGTTGGGAGCGGTTCTTCACTAGCCTGTTGTGTGACAAGACGAGAGGCACGTCGCTCAGTTACGAGAAGAACAGGCTCAACCCGGCGTACCTGCTCCCTGAGAACGTACGCCGCATCGTGGGCGGAGACGCATAGCATTCGCCCCGGCTCCCATGTGATTCTCGTCTTGCGCTCAGAACCTCTTCATCGTTGCTGCATACTCGCCTACCTTCGCGGGCGCGGACTGGATCGGCGCTGGCTCTGCGCCCTTCGTGCGTTCGTGCGCTTCTTCCCGGTCTTTCCCATTACGTTCGCCATCCTTGTCAAGGATGTGATCCATCTCGTCTTTTTCATCCCCTGGTGCCTGCTGTTCTCCGAGACGATGCACACGTCCGGGCGGGCGCTGAAGTCCGCCTGGTTTTCCATTGCGTTTCTCCTGCTTTCGATAGGGTGCTCGCTGACGAAGAAGACGGCCATGTACATCGTCGTGCTTTGTCTGTTCCTACTGCTGCTTTTTGTCTCCATGAGGGCTCGGTATAAGGTCGTGGCGGCAGGCCTGGCGATGGGGATGTATCTGGTGGCGCAGGTCGCCTTTCCTTCGTTCGTGTTCCCGCTGGTCAATGCCGTCCCTGGTGGCCCTCAGGCGGCAATAGTGGTGCCCATCCAGCAGGTCGCGCGAGTTGCGCATCTCCATCCCGACGACGTCACGCCCGAGGAGCGAGAGGCTATCGACAGCTATCTGGTGACCGGCTGGGACAGGATGGGCAAGGACTACAACCCCTATATTGTCGACCCGGTATCCGGCTATAACGTCAAGGATAAGAAGGGGACCCTCCAGTTCATGCGAGCTTGGCTGAGCATCGGCCTTCGTCATCCTCTCGTATATCTCGATGCGTTCATCTCACTTGAGTCCGGGTGGGCGAGCTTTTCCTCAACGTCGTCTGTCTCTCAGCCAGAGGCGCCGTATTCGCGGTCTCCGCTCCTGTTGCAGTTCGTGTTCTCGTCGGACGTCAACCCGGATACATTCGGCACGCTCTATGGTGTAGGACCCGCTTCGATCGGGAGTTCCGTCGTGAGCGGTCTGTTCGAGACGATTATGGACACACCGGTTCTGAACTGGCCGTTCTATGTCGCACTCTGGACCGCTGTGGTGCCGATGCTGTTCCTCCATGTGCTCCGCGTGCTGCGGAGGGCGGGCATGAAGGAAAGCTGCCGCCGGCTGATAGAGATGAGCCCCTATCTCGTGTCCGTGGCGACCCTCTTCCTGTATGCGGTGTCGCTGTCGCTGCCCGGTCAGGTCAATCCGGCTCGTTACATGGTACACGCGGTCATTCTCGCTCCGCTGTATTTCGGTCTGCTTCGGTGCCACTGCCTCGGGGCAATAGCGCCTGTTCGACGTGGCCGCACACGGATGTAGGGGCGGGTAGGGGTCCATGTAGGGCAGCGCCGCACGATCATCCCGTTCGCGCTTGGATGTAGGAGCTGAACAGGCGTCTCAGTCGAGCCATTCTCTCCCGGCGGTTCCGATTTGCCCCAGTGAGGTGGGTCGTGTCGAAAGCCTGCTTTCCGGTTTGTCTGTGAGGTAGTTGAATCCATGCCGAGGAATGGCATGATTCTGCGGGCAGACGGGAGGGGTGGACAATGTCGAGGAGCGTCGAGAGCCGTGCTTGCCGGGGTGCGTCCTACACCGATGTGTCTGCCGTGCTTCCGAGGCGTTGCCCGGCCTTCTTTCGAGCCTGCCTGCTCATTGCGCTCCTCGGGATAAACGCCCTGGTTCTTTTCGCGCCCTCGTCAGTCTCGTATAACGTCAAGCGGCTCCTCATGCTGCCCAACATCATTCTGGTGCTTCCGGGCTTGATGGGGGTGGCGGCATGGGTCTGGGCGTTCTCGGGGGTTCATCGCTCTGCACCACAGGCTGCCGGCGGCGCCGATGCTCGGTTACGTGGTGGTGATGGCGGTGAGCGGCATGGCTGTGGGGTCGTCCGTCTTATCGTCATCCTGACATTTGCGTTCGCCGCTGTTCAGGCTTGGCTCGTCTCGGTATATCGCTTCTCGACGGGTTGGGACGTGCGGCTGGTGTCCGAGACCGCCTGGCAGCTTGCGCAAGGCATGAGGCTGGACGAGGGTACGGTCACGTACTTTCAGATTTATCCCAACAACCTCCTGCTGCTCTGGGTGTCGACCGCGTGCATGCGCCTCGCCATTGCACTTGGTGCCACGACGTTTGCGTCCGGCGAGATGGTGTTTGCCCTGGTCAACTGTCTCTCCCAGGCGGTTGCGGCCCTTGCGCTCTACGCGACGCTGGACCGGCTGCTCGACAGGCGTTACGCGTTGGTTGGATGGGTGACTCTTGAGGCGATTTGCCTGTTGTCCCCCTGGGTGTCCATTCCCTATAGCGATGCGTTGGCCCTTGCCGTGCCGCCCCTTATGGCGTGGTGCTACGTGAAGGCCTCGGAGGGCGGGCGTGGGGCTGCGCAATCTGCCTGCACCGCCGCAGCCTGTGGGTTCGTAGGCGTGATCGGCTACAGGATCAAGCCTCAGACGTCGTTTCTGCTCATAGCGATCGGCCTGGTTGAGCTCCTCATGCTCGTCTCTGCCGTGGTTCGGGGGCTTGGGCTTGCTACCGGGAGATCTGGGAGGGGAGGTGTGGAGCCTCTTCGGAGGCCCCCTGCAGTTCGGCGTGAGGGAGTGCCCCACCTCGCTCGCCGGGTGGCTGCTCGGCATGTAGGAAGGCTTGCTTGTATCGCCGTGGGCTGCCTCTGCGCGCTCACGGTTACCGGTGCGGCAGCGGCTTCGCTCGGCATTCCCGAGAACGAACAGCAGGCGCTGGGCCCCGCACACTTTCTCATGATGGGAACCAACGACGTGTCGGACGGCGGCTACCTCACCGATGACGTGGCGTACTCCCTGTCGTACGACAACAAAGACGAGCGCACGCATGCCGACCTCAGTCGCTGGGCTGAGCGGATGGAAGCCTATGGCCCCACGGGGTTCATAGGGCACTCCATGAGGAAGGCGCTCTCGACCTATGCCGACGGCGCCTTCTCGTGGGGTGCGGAAGGAGGGTTCTACAAGGGGCTCGAGGAGGAAGCCGTCGAGAGCGGCCGCGTGACCGAGGAGGAGGTCGAGGCTGCGGATGCAGCTGCCAGTGATGCCTCTCACCCCATCGACCGATATGCCGTTGTGGGCGGCTACACCCACGACCTTCGGGGGCTCATCCTTTCCGTCATCACCTCTATCAGCAAGCGCGGAGCGGTTTGGTGGATGTTGGGCCAGGCGCTCTGGCTTCCGGTGCTCGCTCTCGTGACGTGCGCGGCCTTGCCCGGCTCCCGCATGCGTGGAAGAGACCGGGCACGCCATCTTTCATCTGCCGAAGACGGGGCCGTCGTCTCAGGTAGAGACCCTGACATGAGCCTGACACCTCTCGCCCTCATTGTTGCTATGCTCGGCCTGGTAGTGTTCGAGTTCTTCTTTGAGGCCCGTGCCCGCTACCTCTACTCGTCGCTCGGGCTCTTCGTCATGCTCGCGATGGTGGGGCTCGACAACCTGACGAGACTCGTTCGCGAAAGGCGCGCCCTCACACAACATGCGGCGGCGGGCTCCTCCCCGCGGCACCAATAGAGGTCACGCTTCTTTGATGTAACCCATGTCTCGCTTGGGTGCATCTAAGCGAGGAGCGATACCCTGTAACCCATCTTTGTCGCCTACTCGGGTGCGGCCGCGTTCTGCGGCCTGCCCTATGCGGAGGGGTCATGCCTCGCTTCTCGATCGTCATCCCTGTGTACGGTACTGCCGCTTATCTTCCCGCCTGCCTCGACAGCCTGCTTGCGCAGGGCTTTGAGGACTGGGAGGCCGTCGTCGTCGTCGACGCGAGCCCTGACGACTCGTTGGCGATTGCCCGTGACTATGCGAGCCGCGACAGCCGATTCGTTATCGTGAACAAGAAGACCAACGAAGGGCTTCACCTTGCGCGCAAGACCGGCGTCGAGAAGGTTCGGGGTGACTACACGTTCTTCCTTGACTCCGATGACGAGCTCGCCCCAGAGTTCTGTGCCCAGCTCGCAGGGCAACTGGATGGCGGTGAAGTCGACGTGCTGCACTTCGGCCTCACGGTTGTGGGGGACAACGGTATCGACGAAGACGAGTGCCTCGCGTTTGAGAGCTTCAACAACGCCGATGTTCCGCCCGCTGGGGGGGAAGACATCGTTCGGGACATTTTTGATCCTGAACGAGGCTACAAGGTCGACTGGCGCGTGACACAGAGGGTTTTCCGCACCGATCTGATTCGTCGTGGCTTCGACCTCATGACCGGTGCCAGGCTCGAGCGCGCGGAGGACGGCTACGAGTGCCTCGTGCTTTCCTCGCTGGCGGCTTCGTATCGTGCGGCAAAGGCCGTCCGTGGCTACATCTATCATTACGGCCGCGGCGTTACGGGTACGAGTGAGATTTCTGCGGAGCGCTACGGCGCGTTCTGTGAGCAGTTCCTTGCCTGCTTTGAGGCGGCCGACGCTTTTGCTGATGCGTGGAGCGCACTTGACGTTCACCCCTGCGCTCGCGGCTTTGCCGAGAAGGCGACGGAGCTGCTTGCTAACGACTGGAACACGCGCGTTGATCCGTCCGAGCGCTTGCAGGCGGGGCAGCTCATGGCGCGGGCTATGGGTCCCGCTGTTGCCGCACGCGAGGCCTGGCGCTTCGTGAGGGATCTGACATGGCGCCAGTATCAGGACGACGCGAGCCCTGCTGAGGTGGAGAGCCTGGGACTGTGGCTTCCCATCGCCAGGCGGTTTTCCAATGAGGCGCTGGCGGTGGGTGACGGTACCAACGAGCGGCTTGTTGAGACGCGCACGCGTGCCGAAGAGCTGATGGACGAGACGCGTCGTCGCGAGCTCTTTAAGACCTATGGCGCCCAAGACGTGCGAATCTTCGTGTCGACCCACAAGCCCGTTGACCTGTTTGACAGTGCGGTGCTGCAACCTGTCCAGGTAGGGTGTGCCCTGCGGGATTACAAGTTCCCCTGGGCGCTCCATGATGATGCCGGCGAGAACATCTCCGAGCAGAATCCGATGTACTGCGAGCTTACGACGCAGTACTGGGCGTGGAAGAACGTAGACGCAGAGTACTACGGCTTCTGCCACTACCGCCGCTATTTCGATTTTTCGTCCGAGCGCCACGAGGAGAACGAGTGGGGCGAGATTATGGACGATTACATCAGCCCCTCGACGCAACGTCGCTACGCCCTTGATGATGAGAACATCCTCGCGGCCGTGGAGGGCTATGACGTCATCACGACGGAGTTCAAGAACCTATCCGAATTCCCCGGCACCAATGACACGCCTTACAAGCAGTACAAGGCTGCCCCTCGCCTGCGCCTTGCCGACCTTGAACGGGTCATCTCCATCCTCAAGGACATGCACCCAGATTATGCCGAGGATGCAGACGCCTTCCTGAAGGGAGGGCGCAGCTGCTTCTGCAACATGTTCATCATGCGCAAGCAGGCGTTCCAGGACTACTGCGCATGGCTTTTCCCCGTTCTCGAGCGGTTTGTAGCCGAGACGGACATGAACCACTGCAGCGTAGAGGCTCTGCGCACGCCCGGCCACCTTTCCGAGCGCCTCTTTAACATCTACTACAACCATCAGATGCGTGCAGGTGCCGGCTGGAAGACCAAGCAGCTTCAGTGCGTGCACTTCAACCATCCGGAGCGCATCGAACCGCTTGGCGAGCCCAGCGCCGATCGTCCCGTGGTGCCCGTGGTGTTCGCGGCAGACAACAACTACGTTCCCATGCTCACTGCCACGATTTCCTCGATGCTCAGGAACGCCAATCCCGAGCGCTTCTACGACGTGGTCGTGCTCACGCGTGATATCTCGGGCGACAACCAAGCCGAGATGAGTGCCTACCTCGAGGCGCTCGCCCCACATGTAAAGCTGCGCTTTCACAACGTGGCGCCTGTCATCGACCGCTACGACCTTGCCACGAGCAACGAGCACATCAGCGTCGAGACGTACTACCGCTTCCTCGTCCCGAGCGAGCTGCCCTTCTACGACAAGGTGCTCTATCTCGACTCCGACCTCATCGTCGAAGGGGACGTGGCAGAGCTCTTTGACACGGAGCTGGGCGACAACCTGTTGGGCGCTGTGAGCGATGTGGACTACCTTGGCAACCTCAACATGAGCGACGGGGCGCGTCTTGCCTATACCAACAAAGTTCTCAAGATGGCTGACCCATACCGCTACTTCCAGGCGGGCGTGCTTCTGCTCAATACGCGTGCCATGCGCGAGGCGTACTCGACTGAGCAGTGGCTTCACTTTGCCTCCGTACCGAACTTCATCTATGACGACCAGGACGTGCTCAACGCCCACTGCGAGGGACGTGTGCGCTACCTTGATCCAAGCTGGAACGTTATGCACGATTGCGGGGCGCGCGTGGGAAACGTCTTCTCCTTTGCTCCCGCCAAGACGTACCAGGCCTATCTTGCCGCACGTTCCAATCCCAGAATCCGTCACTTTGCCGGCTTCGAGAAGCCCTGGAACACTGTAGGCTGCGACTGGGCGGAGCACTACTGGCGCTACGCTCGAGAGACGCCGTTTTACGAGCGGCTGCTGGCGATGCTGTCCGGCACCGGCCGCAAGGCTCTCGAGAAGCCCCTACCGCCGAAGGCGCTCTCGCCCAAGAATCCGCTTCGCAAGGTAATTGATCCAATCATGCCGTTAGGCTCACATCGTCGTGAGGTGGCCAAGGCTATTGGTCGCAAGATCAAGGGGCTGGAGTAAGCTGTAGGGTCGCGGCGGCTGTTAGCCTGCAAGAAAAAGCGGGGGGGGCGCCATGCCCCCCCCGCTCTTTCACAGGGCGTTACCTGCGTCGCCGTTTGAGGCGACGCAGGGATTCCTTGCCCATGCGGGGCAGCCATGTCACGACAGAGCCGACGCGCCAGGTCGTCGAGCTCTTTATCTCGTCGAGATGGGCGTTGGTGCGGTCGAGCTCATGCTCATCCTGCTCCGCCCGTGTGTGCTGTGCCTCGGTCTCGTCGTGAGCTTCGGAGAGTTCGGTGCGGCTCCGGGCAAGTTCTCGACCGGCGTGGCGACATCCTTCAAGCAGTGTGTCCCACATCGCGGCCTGCGCCTCGCCACCTGTCGGCTCGTCCGGCAGCGGCTTTGTGCCAGCCTCTTGGAAGATGGAGGCCCATAGGCTACTGAAGTCGAACGCAGCAAGCTCTTCCACGCTCGAAAACGCCTCGTTGGACAGTCGCATGCGAAGCGACTCGTCCGAGAGTATTGTTGCCAAGGCATCCGCAGCGGCCTCGGCTGGGGGCACGTCGATCGTTTTTGTCCCTCCCGTCTCGCCATAGGTCACGTCCGTACGGTCTCCGTTTCGGCTTACCTGGATGATGCCGCGGCTATTTCGTGTGAGCTCGAGGTAGGGAAGGGCATACATGACGGTAGGCAGCCCTGTCGCCTTCGCTTCGGCCAGCGAAAGACACCAGCCTTCGAACCCGGATGTAAGAAGGTAGGCGGAGGCTCGGCGTAGATAAGGGACGACGTCGTTGGTGGGTCCTGCAAAATATACGTGCTCTGCAATGCCAAGCCTATCCGCCTCAAGCTCGAGCTCCTGGATGGTGCAGGTATCCGTCGACGGACCCACTATGGTCAGGTGAGCGCGTTTGTCGCGTTTTGCGAGATGAGCCATGATACGGAGAGCCTCGATGGGGCGCTTCTCCTCACGGTGAAGGCGTCCGATCCAGACGATCTCGTGGTTGTCGAGGGACGCGCGTCCAGCCGTATCCGGAAGAAGCGTGAGTGTGTTGGGCGTTTGCCATGACCTGCCGTTGAACCGTGCCCAGAACGCCCGGTCGCTCTGGCTGAGCGAGATGACGCCAGACAGATGCCGGTACAGGAGGGGCAGCTGAAGACCGTTGGGGTCGGCGCGCCTGAAGATGGCTCCAAAACTACTCTGCGTGTAGGAGATGATCGGGACTCCGCAAAGCCTGCAGGTGAGTAGATCCCATCCGAAGAGCGAGTTGTCCCATTCGAGGTCGACAAGTAGGTCGATGTCATTGTCTGCCAGAGCCTTTGCGAGTGCCCGTGCGCGAGGAAGGTACGACCTTGATGCGGATACCTTCCAGCTGTCGGGCAGAACGGCGCGCCGTGCCGATGCGGGCAGGGGGTACTCCTCGTCTTGTGCGGGCTTCTCGGTAAGGAACACAACTTGATAGCCCATGTTCGCCCATATCCGCATGAGCTCGCTAGCAACTCTCTCGCCGCCGCCCAGGGTCAGCTGGTAATACAGAAGTGCGACTGTCTTGACCTTTCTTGCGGGTATAGCGAGCGAGGGCGAAGAGGAGAAATCATCGAGGCACGAGGCACTAGCATTCCAACTGACGTCCGCAACGGCTCCCGCCACGTCGGCGCGCGGCCAGCATCCGGCAAATTCATGAAGCGCCTGCGCACGGAACTCGGGCCTTACCTGACAGCAGAGCTTCCCGGCAACTGACATAAGGTGTTCGCGGTATACCTGCTCATAATCATCCCGAAGGCGCTCGGTCAGGCTGTTCCTCTCGAGGTAGCTTTGAATGCGCAACATCGCATCAACGTAACCACAGCTATAGGAGAACTGCTCTAGATCCATCGACGTCCAAGCGGCGTCGGACTGTCCTGAGTCAAAGTTATACGTATAGCCTCGATAGCCCGGGATACCCCTGTAGCTTTTTGCAATTGTGGAGAGTATGAAGAACGCGCAGGCGTCTTCAGCCTGGTTGATGGACGAGGGAGGGATTTGTTCGAAGGCGTCTCGGAGCTGAGCGGTGACGAACAGCTTGCCACAGAGGCTCCACGGCCCCTTTCTATCACGGAAGATAATGTGTGTGATGTCATCACCGAAAGCATCCTGCGCGGGAGGCTGGCAATAGGCGTCGTCGCGAGCGCGCTGTTCGTCCGTGACTGGACGGCGATAGCGAAGGTTGAAACCCACGTGCACAATATCGAAGCTGGCATTGCTGCCCGAGAGACAGGTCTTGCAGAAGGTGGGGTCAAGCTCGTCATCAGCGTCGAGAAAGAGCATCCGTTCGCCTCGGGCGGCTGCCACGCCGGTTCGTCTGGCCTCAAGGCGACCCTTGTTGCTGTCGTGGCACACAAGGTGCACGCGATGATCGTGCCCCTCGAGCCCCTCTGCCACGTCACGGGTAGCGTCTGTCGAGCCGTCATCAACGATGACGACTTCGACGGCTTCGTGCGTCTGCGCGAGCGCGCTTCGGACGGCGCTTGCTAACGAGCGTTCGGCGTTGAAGGCAGGAATGATGATTGATACGGTGCAGTGCGAGGACGTCATGGGGTTCCTTTCCAACCTGGTCAATTGTAGTCACTGGAGATTCGCTGATGCCGTCGCGCCTGTTAGAGTCTTTGTTTCTGACGCGCTAAAGTGTCATGTATCCATAATCGCACCTGAAACGAGGCTGTTTATGAATCACTCTATTTCGCGCAGATCATTCGTTGCCGTCTCCGCGGCGTCTGTTGCCGGGTTCGCGACCTCTGCCGTTCCGGCGCTTGCCGAGGAGGCACCCGCAACGCCTGCTGAGACCACGGAGGCCGCCACCACCGACGCGGCTGCCGCCGCGACCGACTCTGCCATCCCCCTCGACAAGCTGGGCGACGGGGCTACCTACGACGATTTCGTTGCTTTCGGCGAGCAGTACCTCGCCGATCAGCCCGACCCGGAGGGCATGGCCACCGGTGATGACGAGGGCATCTCGACGTACAGTCTCCGTTCCAGCTCGCCCTACTGGTCGTCCGACGCGAAGGGCCCCAAGACGTTCTACAACGGCGACGGCAGCGTGTTCCTCAACCAGGCCCTCAAGGTCGTGGATGTCTCGTACTGGCAGGGTGACATCGACTGGGACTCGGTGAGCAAGTCCTCGGTCGATGCCGTTATCCTGCGCTGCGGATACGGCATCGGCAACGAGGACAAGAAGTTTGCGCGCAACGTGAGCGAGTGTCGGCGCCTCGGAATTAAGTTCGGCGTGTATTTCTTCAGCTATGCGTTCGACTCCGACTTCGCCTACCGGGAAGGTCAGTGGTTCAACCAGATAGCGGCAAAGTACAGCTTCGACAAGGACATGCCCATCTACTACGACCTCGAGGCGTGGACGTGGACGGGCTTTACGTGCCCGACGAGCCCGAGCGTCTACGAGGGCATCGTCCAGAACTTCTTCAGTGCGGTGACAGGAGCGGGCTATAGCTTCGTGCGTATCTACACCGGTCAGGAGTATGCCAAGAACCAGCTCAACTCCTCCTACATCTGGCCGAAGATATCCTGGCTGGCCCGCTATCACTCGAACCTCTATAACGGCTACTCGTTCAGCTTCTCCACGACCGACTACGGCTGGCAGTATACGGATTCTGGCCATGTGCCCGGCATCGGCGGCAATGCCGATACGAGTGCCTTCACCATGATCCCGTATTTCTACAAGACAGGCGGTAACGCCAACGTCTCTCGCATCGGGGGGACGGATGCGTGGGACACCGCAGTCGCCATCTCCAGGAGCCTGTTCTCCTCGTCCTCGACTGCGGTCGTGGCCCGCTACGACGACTTCGCCGACTCCATGAGTGCAACGGGTCTCGCGGGCGCGCTCGAGGGCGGCTCTGGCGCCCCCATCCTGCTAACCCAGCGCGACCAGCTGACCGGTGCGACCCTTACCGAGCTCAAGAGGCTCGGCGTGAGCAAGGTGTACCTCGTCGGCGGAACGGTTGCCATCAAGCCCGCCGTCGAGAGCGCCCTTAAGAACGCGGGGTTCTCCGTGCAGCGCGTCGCGGGCACAGAGTCTGCGGATACGAGCGTCGAGTGTGCGAAGGTTATCCAGCAGCTCGACTCCTCTGCCACGAGCAAGGCCATTGTCGCCTATGGTCAGAACTTCCAGGATGCGCTGTCCATCAGCTCGTTTGCCTACAGGTACCATGTGCCCATCTTCCTCACCATGCCGGGCGATAGCCCCTCGGCGCGTAAGATCACATCCGAGGGTCTTAAGCTGCTCAAGGGCGACTGGGGGAGCGCTGCGGTATTTGTCCCGGGTGGCACGGGCGCCGTCGCCTCTTCGTCGATCGAGGATGAGCTTGGAGCTTCTCGCGTGACTCGTGTCTACGGGCAGACTGGCTACGATACGTCCAGTGCGCTTGCCAAGTATCTGGTCGATAAAGGCTATCTCTCCGCCGAGAACGTGGTCATCGCATCCGGTGCGCCGGGCCCCATGGGTGTCGACGCGCTGGCGGGCTCCGCACTGGCGGGTAAGAAGTCCGGCCCGGTGCTGCTGTTGAACGGTGCTCCCAAGATGGGCGCGACCGACACGACGGTTCTCTTTGGTGACGGCTTCCTCCAGGATCGGCACGCAAGCGTTAAGAACGCGTGGCTTCTCGGCGGTACGGCGGTCATGCCGGACTCTACGATGGAGCAGGTCAAGAACGTAATCTAGTGGGTTAATAACCGATAAAATCGATATTTCTATATCAAGCATTAGATTTATCGAATTTAATCGTGCTAATATGCACTACGACGTAAATGACAGGCTGCCGGGGCGACATGACCGGCAGCCCGTTTACGTCGGACGGTCGGAAGCTCTGAGCTATCGGAGGCGCACACGCGTGGTGAAGCGACGAAACAACAGGCAGGACGCCATCCGGCAGATCGTGCGCGACAAGTCCATCAAGACGCAGCGCACACTCGTGGACGAGCTGGAGGCGGCGGGCTTTCCCTGCACGCAGGCCACCATCTCGCGTGACATCGCCGACATGGGCCTGCGCAAGCTTCCCGAGGGCGTCTACGTGCTCGCCGAGGACCTCCACCTCCAGCGCATGGTGTCCGAGCTCGTCGTGAGCGTGGTTCGTGCCAACAACATCGTGGTGGTGCGCAGCCAGGCGGGGGCCGCCCAGGGGGTTGCGGCCGCCATCGACGCCGCGGGCCTGCCGGACGTCGCGGGCTCCATCGCCGGGGACGACACCATCATGGTCATCTGCATCACCGAGGAGGAGGCCATCTCCCTCGAGCAGCTCATCAACAAGCTGCGCAACGTCCGCAAGTAGGCATCACCCGGCTTCCGCCGGACACATCGTCGACAACCCCGGCCAGTCAGCCGGGCAAACCAAGAAGGAGCTCTCACATGTCCGAAAAGGGTAAGGTCGTTCTCGCGTATTCCGGTGGCCTCGACACCTCCTGTCTGCTCAAGTACCTGCAGGACGAAGGCTACGACGTGGTGTCCTGCATCGCCAGCCTGGGTCAGCCCTCCTCCGAGCGCTCCGACATCGAGGCCATCAGTGACAAGGCCAAGTCACTCGGCGCCGTGGCCGCCTACGACGTCGACATCCGCGACGAGTTCTGCGAGGACTTCGTCGCAAAGGCCATCTACGCCAACGGCATGTACGAGAACAAGTACCCGCTGCTCTCCGCTCTGTCGCGTCCGGCCATCTGCCGCCACCTCGTGAAGGTGGCCCAGAAGGAGGGTGCCGTCGCCGTGGCGCACGGCTGCACCGGCAAGGGTAACGACCAGGTGCGCTTCGAGCTCGAGTGCAAGGCTCTTGACCCCACGCTCGACATCCTCGGCCCGGTGCGCAGCTGGGAGCTCACCACGCGCTCCAGCGAGATCGAGTACGCGCAGTCCAAGGGCATCCCCGTCGACGCCACCAAGGAGAACCCGTATTCCATCGACGAGAACGTCTGGGGTCGTGCCATCGAGTGCGGCGTGCTTGAGGACCCGTGGAACCAGGCCCCCAAGGGTACCTGGTCGATCACTGTCGACCCGGAGGACGCCCCGGACGAGGCGCGCGACGTCGTCATCGGCTTCGAGGCGGGACTTCCCGTCTCCATTGACGGCCAGCGAATGAAGCTCTATGACCTCATCGCCGCCCTCAACGGCATCGTGGGCGGCCACGGCTTTGGCCGCATCGACATGATCGAGGACCGCCTCGTGGGCCTCAAGAGCCGCGAGTGCTACGAGCAGCCGGGCGCGCTGGCCATCATCATGGCGCACAAGCAGCTCGAGAGCCTCTGCCTGCCGGGCGACGTGCTGCACACGAAGCTACAGCTCGAGCACGACTGGAGCCGCCAGGTCTACAACGGCCTCTGGTACTCGCCGCTCAAGGACGCGCTCGACGCGTTCTTCGCGAGCACGCAGAAGACCGTGACCGGCGAGGTGCGCCTGCACCTGTACAAGGGCTCCTGCACCGTCACGGGCAGCCGCGCCGACAGCTCGATGTACGACTTTGGCCTGGCCACGTACGACAAGGGCGACACCTTTGACCGCACGGCCGCCAAGGGCTTCATGGATCTCTTCGGCCTGCCCAACCGCGTGTGGGCCGAGCGCCGTCTTGAGCGCGAGAAGGCGGCCGGGCTTGCCGCCGCCGCCCAGATCCAGGCCATGGGCGTGAAGGAGGCCCAGGCCGCCGACAAGAACGAGGCCGGTGCGGAGGGCGCTGCGGGCAAGTAGCCCTCCGGCTCGAGGCTCTAGCAGTCTTTGGATTGGGAAACGGCCAGCCGCTTACGCGGCTGGCCGTTTTTTGCCGCCTAGAGGAGGTGTGATTCACGCGGCAGAACCTTGGCCTGTATGCCTGTCTGCCCAAAGTGGCCAGAATTGAGAGTTTTCTCAGGCTGAGGCCGGCGAAGGCGTTCTCATGCGGGCGTCATTGGTGACTCTGCGGCCGGGTGCAATTTCTGACGCCAGCTCTGGTGGCGGTCTTATTTTCAAACATCGAGGTACGGGTGGTGAGGAAGCCATATAGCGCTTGGATGAGCGCGTCATTCTGGTGCAACAACCAAGCCCCTGGCCCTCTTGAAGGCAATGCGGCGGTAGCGATTGTGAGAAAACTCGCCATCTTGGCCACTTCGCCGCCATTATCGTGTTGCGACGCGTCGTACCGCGCAGGCGGTTCGTCTCCTAATCGAGCGAATCGAGGAACTGGGCTTCCAGCTGCTCCGCTTCTATCGGCTCACCCGTCGACGGGAGGTTGATGCCCAGCACGCGTGCCTCCTCCAGGGTGATGATGTTGCCCCACTGATCGGCGACGTAGCTCGTCTCGATGAGGTCTCTGTTGAGATGCGCGTTCGAAATCCCTTCCACGTCGCTGGTGAGCTCGGGGCGATAGGGGTTAAGCAATATCTTGCGAAGCGCCCGGCGACGCGACCTCCAGCCTTCGTCGAGGCGGCGCAACCTATGCCCGATTTCGCGTGCAATCGCATGGGCGGTGGCGTCTAGCAGGCCTGCGTCGAACAGCTCTGCGCGGGACACGGTGAGCACGTGGATTCCCATATGGGACAGAACCGTCCGTCTGTGGGAGTCGCGCGCGTATTCCTCGCTCGTGAGGTGATGCTTGTCGCTTTCGTACTCGACGCTCAGCTTGCTTGCGCGAAAGTACACGTCGGGGAACACGGTTCGCTTCGAGGTGATGGCCCTCGTGCGCGTCGGCACGATGAGTTGCGGGTTGAGCTCGACTTGCGGAAGTCCATAGCCGCCGAGGCGGATCGGCAGGCAAAGGAGCAGGTAGAGAATGGTCTCCATGGGTGATGCGGAGTTGGCGACGATATGGGCGAGGGCGCGTCTTGCCGCGGCCGAACCGCGAAGCCACGAGCAGCGCTCGACGAAGAACCCGAGGCGCGCGGGCGTGGTCATGGGGGCGTGCTGCACGAGCGAGCCGTCGCTCGGCCGAACCGAGTACGTGCCGCAGAGCTCCATGCCAAGCTGGACAAGCTCGGGCAGGCTCAAGGCTGCTGCCACCTGAATGAATACGACCTCCGGGGAGCAAAGACGCGCATCGGGTCCCAGGCCATGAAACCCACCTGCGCGCGGAGGCGGAAGGACGAGCCCTCCGGCAGGGAAGGGCCTTGTGGCAAGGTGGGCCTGCATGCCGTCGCACGCCCTTGCGTGCTCTTTCCGCGACACGAGCGCATGAATCGTGGCGTCGCTTCTGGTTGCTGGGTCGAGCAGGATGTCAAGACCCTCACGACGCAGGGTCTCCGGCGGGAGCGTCGCCCGCGTCGAGCGACGAAAGGCTCCGTCTCCCCAGTGCTCGCGCATGAGCGAGAGGGCCGTGGTATGTGAGAGCAGCGGCGACATGTGCCAAGCTTGGGGCTTGGGAGCCGGAGACCATGCGGCTTTCCGGCGGGCGGCGCGATTTGGCACTTCGGGTGGGTCGGCATGCCACGTCGCCGGGATGCAGGCGCGCACTTTCCGAGTACCATAAAGACGCATGTGTCGGCCGTCCGGCCGGCCACAGTACGAGACCATCATTCCAGGGAGTCTGCATGAGCGACGAGACCACCAACCCCACAAGCTCCGACGGATCGCAGGCCGCAACCCGCAAGCCCCTCTGGGGCGGACGTTTCTCGGCGGCGCCCTCCGGCGAGCTCGAACGCTTCGGGGCGTCGCTTCCCTTCGACAAGCGCATGTGGAAGCAGGACATCCGCGGCTCCAAGGCGCACGCCGCGATGCTCGCCCACCAGGGCGTCATCTCCGCCGAGGACGCAAAGGCCATTCGTGCCGGGCTCGACCAGATCGCCGGCGAGATTGCGCGTGGCGAGTTTACCTTCGACGTGGACCGTGACGAGGACATCCACATGGCCATCGAGCGCGTCCTCACCGAGCGCATCGGGCCTGCGGGCGGGCGGCTCCACACTGGTCGCTCGCGCAACGACCAGACGGCCGTCGACACGCACATGATCGCACGTGACCTCGCCGATGAGATCCTCGTGGCCATCGCCAAGATGGAGGGCGTGCTGCTCGAGCGTGCGGAGGGCGAGTTTGGCCTGGTGATGCCGGGCTACACCCACATGCAGCCGGCCCAGCCCGTGCTGCTCTCGCACCACCTGCTCGCCTACTTCTGGATGCTCACTCGCGACTTCACGCGCGTGAAGGCCGCTCGCGACGCCGCCAACCGCTGCCCGCTCGGGGCGGCGGCGCTCGCCGGCACTACCTACCCGCTCGACCGCCAGATGACGAGCGCTGCGCTCGGCTTCGACGCGCCCATCCCCAACTCGATGGACGCCGTGTCCGACCGCGACTACGCCCTCGACCTCATCTACGCTTGCGCGGTCTGCCAGACGCACCTCTCGCGCCTGTGCGAGGAGCTGGTCTACTGGAGCAGCGCCGAGTTTGGCTTCGTGGAGATGGACGACGCGCACTCGACGGGCTCCTCGATCATGCCGCAGAAGAAGAACCCGGACTTCGCCGAGCTCGTGCGTGGCAAGACCGGGCGCGTGGTGGGCGACCTCACGGGCCTGCTCGTGACGGTGAAGGGCACCCCGCTCACCTATGACAAGGACTTCCAGGAGGACAAGGAGCCCGTCTTCGACGCGGCCGACACGCTCCTGGGCTCGCTCATGGCCTGCACGGGCATGCTTGTCACCTGCACCTTCAAGGAGAACCGCCTGCGCGAGGCCTCGCACGAGGGCTACATGGCCGCGACCGACTTGGCCGACTACCTGGTGGGCAAGGGCCTGCCGTTCCGCTCTGCGCACGAGGTGGTGGGCCGCATCGTGGGCGACTGCGTGCGCGAGGGCGTGACGCTGCAGCAGCTCACGACCGACGAGCTGCGCAGCTACTCGCCGCTCTTCGACGACGGCGCGCACGAGGCGCTCGACATCGACAACATCGTCCGCCGCCGTACCACCTACGGCGGTACCGGCCACGACGCGGTAAAGGTGCAGCTGGGCGAGGCCCGCGCGCGCTTCGAGGCCGATGAGAAGCTGGCCGGCGAGCTGGCGGCGGACGCGTCATAGCTGACCCTGGGCCGCCGCGCGCCGCAGCCGCTGGCGTGTTGTAGCCGTTTCCGTACTGCCGCGAGCCGCGGGTGCGGGCGCCCTCGAGAACAAGGAGCCATCATGCATACGCTCGTCGTGTACTGCCATCCGTGGGAGGGCAGCTTCAACCACGCCGTTCTCGAGGCCGTGGTCAGGCGCCTCGAGCGCTCTGGCGAGGGCTATGACGTCATCGACCTCTATGCCGACGGCTTCGAGCCGGCGCTCTCGACGGCCGAGCTTTCGCGCTACAACGAGGGCGTGGCGCTCGACCCGCTTGTGGGTCGCTACCAGCAGTTCGTTGCCGCCGCTGACCGCCTCGAGATAGTCTGCCCCATCTGGTGGAACGACATCCCCGCCATGCTACGTGGCTTCATCGACAAGGTGATGCTCGTCGGGTTCTCGTGGCGGGCTACGGGCAAGGGCCTGCTCGGCACGCTGACGGGCATCCGCACGTGTGATCTCTGGACGACCTCGGCAGAACCCACCGAACACCTTGAGCTCGCCCTGCGCTCCTCGTTCATCGAGGGCACGCTGGCGCAGCTCGGCATCGGTGCCCTGCCGGACGCGACCTCCGCGGCACCGGAGGCTTCCGCGGCACCGGAAGTCCCTACGGCCGCGCCCACGCGTCGCTGGCACAACTTCGGGCTCATCGACGCCTCCACGCCCGAGTCACGCGGAGCGTGGCTCCGCGAGGTCGAAGGCCTGTAAAATGGGGGTCGGGGCTTTGGACCCCGACCACCCTGGCGTTCCTAGAGCAGCTTCTCCACGGCGGGCTTCACGACGGTCTCGACGTCGGCGGTGGGCTCGAAGCGCGCCACGACGTTGCCCTCGCGGTCGATGAGGAACTTGGTGAAGTTCCACTTGATGTCGGCCTTCTGCTCCCAGTCGGGGTCGGCCTTGCCGAGGATGTCGACGAGAATCGGCGTGATCTTGTGTGCCGGGTCAAAGCCGGCGAAGCCCTTCTGTCCCTTGAGCCAGGTGTAGAGCGGGGCCTCGCCCTCGCCGTTGACCTCGAGCTTGCCAAACTGCGGGAACGTTACGCCGAAGCGGCCGGTGCAGAACTGGTGGATCTCGTCGGCGGTGCCGGGCGCCTGCTGACCAAACTGGTTGCAGGGGAAGTCGAGAATCTCGAGGCCCTTGTCGCGCTCCTCGGTGTAGAGCTTCTGCAGGTCGGCGTAGGTGGGGGTGAAGCCGCACTCGGTGGCGGTGTTGACGACGAGGACGACCTTGCCCTTGTAGTCGGCAAGGCTCACCTCCTTGCCCTCGCGGTCCTTCACGGTGAAGTCATAGAGCGTGCTCATGCGTGCCTCCTGATGGATGATTGCGTGTCGTGCGCCTTTCAAGGCAGTTGTGGTTATACCCAGGCGAACGCGACGCGTGCCTACGTGGGTGGTCTCGGCGTGCATGCGTGCTCGCTCGGGTGGATATACTTCTGAAAGCTACGGACAGCGCGCCGTGCCATCGGCCATGCGCTCGGGGGAGGAGCCCAGATGTTTGGAGCCAAGCGGGACACTGCGGTGAAGGAGGGGCTTGCGGCCCCGAAGCTGCACGGTGTCAACCTCTCGGGCTGGCTTGTGCTCGAGCCGTGGGTCACCCCCTCGCTCTTCGCGGGGACGGGCGCCTTCGACGAGGCCTCGCTTGCGTCGGCCATGAGCGAGGCGCGCTACGCGAAGCTGCTGCGGAACCATCGTGACGAGTTCGTGACCGAGAAGGACTTCGCGGGCATCGCCTCGCGCGGCTTCGACGCCGTGCGCCTGCAGGTGCCGTGGTACGTGTTCGGCGAGTCCGGTCCGCTGCCCGGGCCCTCCGTCGGCTGCCTCAGCTACGTTGACCGCGCCTTCGACTGGGCCGAGGCCGCGGGCGTGAGCATCCTGCTCGACGTGGCGCTGGCTCCCGGCACCGACCCGGGCGAGCCCAGCTCCTTCTTCGGGGACGTTGACACGTTCCGCCATGCCATGCTTGACGTGGCCGGGGCCCTCAGCTCGCGCTACGCCACCCGCCAGAACTTCCTCGGCATCGAGCCGATTGACGAGGTGCGTTGTCGGACGCGCAACGGGCTCTCCGTCACTGAGGGCGTGCCGCCCCACCTTCTGCGCAACTTCTACCGCGATTGCTACGAGGTGGTGAGGTCCGCCGCCGGCACCGACCCCGTCATCGTCTTCCATGACGGCGGAATCGCGGGCTCCTGGCGCGGCTTCATGTCGCCCGACCGCTACGAGAACGTCTGGCTCGACTGCCATGTCTACCACTATGCGGAGTCGATGAACGCCGCCGGCCCCACGGGCGTGCGCCGTCTGGTCGACGACACTGCCTCCTACCTCGCCAAGGCGAGAAAGAGCGGGCTCGAGGTGATGGTGGGCGAGTGGTCCGCCGCCCTGCCCATCGCCGACGCCGGCATGACGCCCGAGGGCCGCATCGCGCTCGAGCGCGTTTACACGGCCGGGCAGCTCTCGGCGTTCGCCGGTACGGCGGGCTGGTTCTTCCAGGCGTGGAAGACAGAAGGCCGGCTCTCCAGCTGGGACGCCCGCGTTGCACTCTCCAGCTTCGAGCGCGGGATGTTCGATTGACGGCGCACGGGGGCCTTTCCGAGGCCGTCGGCGCCGGTTCCGGGACTGCTGCGGTGGGTGTCTCGGCGGCAGTCGGCGTGCTTTCGCTGGTGGGCACGCCCATCGGTAACCTTTCCGACGCCTCGCCGCGCGTGCTGGACACGCTTCGGGCGGCCGATGTGCTGCTCTGCGAGGACACGCGCGTCACGTCCAAGCTGCTGGCCCGCTTCGAGATTCGCGTTCCGCTCGAGCGCTGCGACGAGAACGTGATTGCCTCCCGTGTCGAGTCGGTGCTCGACCGTGTGGCCGCGGGCCAGCGCGTGGCCTTCGTGTCCGACGCGGGCATGCCGGGCGTGTCCGACCCCGGCCAGCGTCTAGTTGACGCCGCGCTCGACGAGGGCCTCCGGGTGGAGGTCATTCCCGGCCCCAGCGCCGTGACCTGCGCGCTCGTGGCGTCCGGTCTGTCCATGGACCACTTCTTCTTCGAGGGCTTCCTGCCGAGGAAGGCGGGCGAGCGGGCCCGTCGGCTCGAGGCCCTGCGGACGGTCCCCGGTGCGCTCGTCTTTTACGAGTCCCCGCACCGCGTCGCGGCCACGCTTGACTCCATCGCCGAGGCGTACCCTGCCCGTCGCGTCGCCCTCGTGCGCGAGCTCACGAAGCTGCACGAGGAGTGCGTGCGCGACGTGGCCTCGGAGCTCGCTCGGCGCGTGCGTGAGCGCGGCGAGCTGCGCGGCGAGTGCGTCGTGGTCGTGGAGGGGCCGGCAGAGGGGGAGCTCGCCGTCGCGTCCGCCGCCGCTTCCGGCTTCGCGTCGCCCGAGGACGCGGTTCGCAAGGGGCTGGCGTCCGGCGAGCCGAAGAGCGCGCTTGCCAAGCGCGTCGCGAAGGCCTTTGGCATGCCCCGCTCGGAAGCATATGACCTCGTGGTGAGCCTCGCCCGCTAGCCTGTCGCCTCACGCATGCCCGTCACTCGGGCTACAATACCTCCGGCTCATTCGCCTGCGGTGACGCCGCGTACCTCCGCCTGCGGGTGGTGGGCGTGGGCCCCGCACGTCCCAAGAAGAGGTACCCATGGCAGACAAGCCCTCGTACTACATCACCACGCCCATTTATTACGTCAACGCCGCCCCGCACCTCGGCACCGCCTACTCCACGATCCTCGCGGACGTTCAGGCGCGTTTTCGCCGCTCCATGGGCTATGACGTCAAGTTCCTGACCGGCCTTGACGAGCACGGAGAGAAGGTGGCCCAGTCCGCCGCCGCGCATGACATGACGCCGCAGGCCTGGTGCGACTCGCTCGTTCCCGCCTTCAAGGACCTCTGGGCCGAGCTTGAGATTTCCAACGACGACTTCATCCGCACCACCCAGGAGCGCCAGACTCGTGCCGTCCAGCATCTCTGGGAGGTCCTCAAGGAGCGCGGCTACATCTACAAGGGCAGCTACGACGGTTGGTATTGCGTGCCCGAGGAGACCTACTTCACCGAGACGCAGGTGCGCCACGCAGACGAGGAGCGCCACACCGAGGGCCAGCACCTGTGCCCCGACTGCGGGCGTCCCCTCGAGCGCGTGCAGGAGGAGAGCTGGTTCTTCAAGCTCTCGGAGTTCACCGAGCCTCTGCTCAAGCTCTACCGTGAGCACCCGGAGTTCGTCGAGCCTGAGATTAGGCGCAACGAGGTCATCTCCTTCGTAGAGGGCGGTCTCAAGGACCTCTCCATCTCGCGCACGAGCTTTGACTGGGGCATTCCCCTGCCCTTCGACGAGAAGCACATTACCTATGTCTGGTTTGACGCACTGATCAACTACCTCACGGCGGTGGGCTACGGCCAGCCGGGCGACGAGGCCGCCGTCGAGTTCGAGAAGCGCTGGCCCGCCCAGGTGCACATCGTGGGCAAGGACATCATCCGCTTCCACTGCGTCA
>OIXX01000345.1_pt1 | contig 30697 bp, 30 predicted proteins | sample 1588161 | NCBI WGS metagenome assembly OIXX01 (sample SAMN03283274) | human gut metagenome | biome: human-associated habitat; material: feces | host: Homo sapiens | place: Peru | collected 2012
TACACGAAATCTACTGTGAGTTTTTTAGTTGTCGCACTTTATTTTACAATCTATCTTTTCAAAAACTTTTTTATATTTTTTCGGCCAAACCGCTATCTCGCCTCCATTTAGTAGTGAGGAACTTCCTCAGATTGGAGGCAATTATGCAAGAGAATATCACAACATCAATTCCGGTTTCTGCTGCTCCTAAGTCCATCCAGCAGGCCGATATCGAGCAGGATTATAACTTCTTTCAGGCGCAGAAAGTGGCTGAAAACATGTTTGAGCTTGGACTTATTTCCTTGTCAGAGTTCAACAAATTATCGCTGAAAAATCGTGAGACATTCTCTCCATTTTTGGTGGAGATTATGCCCGAAATCCGTTGATATATAAGGCTTTCAGAGCTAATATGTGACACTAACGAAGGGAGGTGAACTACCGTGAAGAAGGTAACAAAAATCGAAGGTGTACAAAATAATAGCACCCAAAAGAAGAAACTCAGAGTCGCTGCCTACTGCCGTGTTTCAACAGGCAGTGATGCTCAGCTGGAAAGTCTGGAAGCACAGAAAACCCATTATGAGCGATACATCAATTCCCGTGAGGATTGGCAGTTCGCCGGTCTCTACTTCGATGAAGGTATCACAGGCACAAAAGCTGAGAAGCGTCCGGAGCTACTTCGCCTGATTTCGGATTGTGAATCAAAGAAAATCGACTTTGTTATCACCAAATCCATCAGCCGCTTTTCTCGAAACACGACTGACTGCTTGGCACTCGTAAGAAAACTGCAGAGCTTGGATATTCCGCTTTTCTTTGAGAAGGAAAAAATAAACACCGGCTCAATGGAAAGTGAGCTCTTCCTTGCCATTCTCAGTAGTATGGCTGAAGGTGAATCCACTTCCATTTCCGAAAATGCCAAGTGGTCCATTAAGCGCCGCTTCCAGAACGGAACCTTCAAGCTGAGCTATACGCCCTACGGCTACGATTGGGATGGCGAGAACATAGTCGTCAATCCAGAGCAGGCCGAAATTGTAAAAAAGATATTTGCTGATGTCCTTTCCGGCAAAGGGACTCAGGCTATTGCTGATGAGCTAAATGCAGATGGTATTGCGTCCAAGAAAAACAGCAAATGGACCGCTACTACCATTCGAGCCATCCTTGCCAACGAGAAATATACCGGTGATGTTATTTTTCAAAAGACCTATACCGATGAGAACTTCAATCGTCACATCAATTACGGTGAGGTTGACCAATACATGGCTCCAGACCACCATGAAGCGATTATCAGCCATGAAGATTTTGACGCTGCCAATGCACTGGTCGCACAAAGAGCTTCTGAGAAAGGTATCGAAAAAGGCAATGGTAAATACCAGCAACGCTACGCATTCTCAGGAAAAATCATCTGCGGAGAATGTGGCGACACCTTCAAGCGCAGGATTCATCCTTGCACTACCTATAAATATGTAGCCTGGACCTGCAATACACATTTGAAGAACACAAGTGCCTGTAGCATGAAGTACATCCGAGATGATGAGATAAAGGCCGCTTTCGTAACGATGCTGAACAAGCTAATCTACGGACATCGCCTAGTACTTGCTCCTTATCTGAAAGCCCTTGAAAATTCCTCTGGCGACGAAGCTATCCAACGCATTCAGCACTTGGAGCTTCTTCTGTCCCAGAATAGCGAACAGCGAGAAACCTTAACAAAGCTGATGGCGCAGGGTTACATCGACCAGATTTTATACAATCAGGAGACAAATGCACTCCTCCTGCAGGCAGAGACTTATCGTTCAGATATTGAAGCTATCACCATCTGCATGACCGGTGACTCGGCAAAGGTTACGGAAACAAACCTATTGCTCCACTTTGTGTCTCATGCCGATATGCTTACGGCCTACAGTGAGGAGCTTTTTGAAAGCTACGCAGACCACATCGAAGTAGCAAGCCGACATGAAATTCGATTTGTTATGAAATGTGGACTGACATTCACAGAAAGGATTGGTGATTAAATGGGTCACACACCATTTGGCTATCGGATTGAAAATGGCACTGCCGTCATTGACGAGCCTGCTACCGCTAAGCTCCGACAGCTCTATAAGAATTATTTGAGTGGTATGTCCTTATCGAAAGCAGCTGCAAAAGCCGGAATTCCAACCTATCATGGAACCGCTAAGCGATTGATGGAAACAGCCCATTATCTTGGTGATGACTTCTACCCAGCTATCATTGATAAGGATACTTACCAGAAAGCGCAAGAAGAGCGTATACGCCGGGCCACTAAGCTCGGACGGAATAATAAGAAAACACAAATGAGGGAAGTACAGATACCTACCCACTTTTATATGAAAGACGGTGTTGCCTTGCATGATAACCCCGTCAGACAAGCGGAATACCTGTACAGCCTCATAGAAAGTGAGAGTCAATAATGGGAAATGTAATGCTGATTCCTGCGAGACGCCAAGTTGGAAGTAACGCTCGCAAGAAGGAAGAAGAAAAACCGAAGCTCCGGGTCGCAGCGTACTGCCGTGTCAGTACAGACAGCTTCATAGCAGGCTACCAGCTATGAAGCTCAGGTAGAACACTATACAGAATATATTCAGAAGAACCTGGATTGGGAATTCACCGGAATCTATGCCGATGACGGTATATCCGGCACCAACACAAAAAAGCGTGAAGAATTCAACCGCATGATTGATGACTGCAAGGCCGGTAAAATCGATATGATTATTACCAAGTCCATCAGCCGATTTGCCAGAAACACACTGGACTGTCTGAAATACATCAGAGAACTCAAGGACATGAATATTCCGGTCATATTTGAAAAGGAGTCCATAAACACGATGGATGCCAAAGGAGAAATCCTAATCACCATCATGGCATCGCTGGCCCAGCAGGAATCGCAGTCCTTAAGTCAGAATGTCAAGATGGGCTTACAATATCGCTATCAGCAAGGCAAAGTGCAAATCAACCACAACCGCTTCCTCGGTTACACAAAGGATGCCAAAGGCAACCTTGTCATTGACCCGGAACAAGCAGAAATTGTAAAACGCATTTATCGAGAATACTTGGAAGGTCTCAGTATGGATAAGATTGCAGCCGGTCTGGAGCGTGACGGCATTCTCACCGGAGCAGGCAAAGCTAAGTGGCATACCAGCACCATCAACAAGATTCTCCGAAATGAGAAATACATCGGTGATGCTCTTCTCCAGAAGACTTACACCACCGATTTCTTGAATAAAACCAGAGTCAAGAACAACGGCCTCATGCCTCAGTACTATGTGGAAGGTAACCACGAAGCCATTATTCCGAAGGAAATCTACCTGCAGGTTCAGGAAGAACTGGTCCGCAGACGAGTGGTCAAGACCAGTGCCAATGGTAAGAAGCGCAGCTACAGCTACAACCACTGCTTCTCGCAAATCGTCATCTGCGGCGAATGCGGTGAAATGTTCCGTAGGCTCCACTGGAACAATCGAGGTGTCAAGTCCATCGTCTGGTGCTGCATCAGCAGACTGGAATCAACCGGACTGGAATGCCACGCCCGAACCATCAATGAGCTGGTCCTTCAGGATGCCGTCGTCAAAGCAATCAACCAGATGCTTGGAGACAAAAGTAGCTATCAGGCACAGCTGCAGCTTAATATAGCCTCGGTTATCCGAGCTTCACAGGCCACTTCCGTTGAAAACATCGATGAGAAGCTGATGGCCCTACAGCAGGAGCTCATCCAGAAAGCTCAGAGCAAAGAAGTCTACGACGAGATTGCCGATGAGATTTTCAGACTCCGAGAGCTCCGACAGCAGACCACCGTTGACACGGCTGCAAGAGATGAGCAGATAAAGCGAATCAACGACCTGCAAGATTACATCTCACAGCAGACCACCCACCTCACCGACTTTGATGAGTCACTGGTGCGACGCTGGGTCAAGCAGATAACCATCTGGAATGACCGCATCACGGTTGAACTGAAATCCGGTGTCAGCATCGATGTTGATGCATAATTTTATAACGCGCAAAGGCTCCTCACCACTGGAATATATCCGGTAATGGGGAGCCTATTTTTATTCCTTCATAGGTTGTGCAACTGTCTTTACATCAGTATCATACTCTGTGTCTGTAACATCGGACCTAGTGTATCGTTCATCAAATAAATCAATTAAACTTTCTACTTCTCCATAAGTGTTTAATATTATTTGATTTGTGTCTGTATTTACAGTAAATTTACCATGCCATCGTGGTAAGGTATTTATTTTTTCAATTAATTGCTCTTTTGTTAAATTAAACACTCTGGATGTTCCGATTCGCATCATTTTCTTTGCATATTTTGATTTTCCTCTGCTTATATATTCATTCAATTTATCTATATTTTCTACAAGATCCTTTGACGCAATACTTTTCGCAGTCTGATGAGCAGCCTGATAGATATAATCATGAAAGCCAAAATACTTCTGCAACAATGTCGTATTCCTAGTTATCAAATAACCATCAAATATTATAATATCAATCTTGTGAGCTATAGTTAAAAGACTTTCTTTTTGTTCCGAAAATACAACCTTATTTTCAAATCGCATTACTCTAGTCATAAGATTCGTTTTTTTCTTATTGGGAACCATAATCCCCCAAAGATGTTGATATATCCAAAGTGATTTATTGCCCTTTCTAATCTCAAACGCAAGACCAGAAGCACTCGACAAATCATCCTCTTCAAATTCCGCTATTTCTTCTGTATCATTAAGATATTTAAACGGATAAAAACTCTCACCTTGTTCAAAATATAAATATTTATTCTGATTATCAGCCAATTGATGTCCATCTGTATATTGGGCTTCAACGCACAAATAGTGTTCTTTAATAATATCTATAAATAAGTTTTTTAATACAGTTCTAAAATTATCTCCATTCTCATTTATTTGCTCATCCAATGACATTCGTCTCAGCTTCGGGGATTCTTTTGTTACAATATAAGCTTCAAATCCACACAAATTGGTATTTTCACAAAATTCTTTAAAAGTTGACTTAATGTAATTTTCGCCAAATACAGTTTCTGCCATTTCGTATTCCTCCATCTTTATATCTCTTAATCGTTATAGATGAGAAAAACCCCATCTGAAATATACTTTCTTTTTATCACTGCATCTTCTACAATAGGAACACCATGAGTAATTCCAACATAAACTCTATTTGAATGATTTATATCTGATGCCGGATTGACAAACTTAAATGTAAATGTTCGATATTTCATAGCTGATAACACGGGGTTTTGATAAAATGTGTTCGAGTTAATCAGTAAAGCAATCACCATTAACAACAAAACCAAAAAAACTATTAATCCTCTAATAGATGAAACATCGTCTGTTAGTAATGGTAGCACATAAGTTACAAGAAATGTAGCTCCACTGTCATTAGGAGAATCCTCAATCAAAATCTGCTCGCCAGCTGATTTAAATCCTGATTTTTGCATTCCTCTAAATCCAATCGCAATGATAAAAGTGGCTAATAACCACATAAGGCTTATTATAAAGATTACAAAACTACCAAAGTTTTCATTCTTAACGGCTATAGATACTGCTACCAATCCTTTATCCGAAAATAATTTAATAAAAGATACCATCAGATGCCAAAATGTATCGAGTTTAATATGCTTTATTGCCAACAATATGAATAATGGCGCAAATGATTGAAGTACAAGGCTTCTTTTCAAAATCAAATTTTCAGCATTCATTCTAATTCTCCAATCCATAACATCTATTCCACTGCCAAGTTTGTCTCTTAATATCGAGTGGCTTAAACTGCGGTCGTTTCTGACAACAATCCCAGTGCCACAACCTATGACATCTAATCCACAGCCTAAACCCTACCGCATTTTTTCGGTCATCCACTTTTTCTCCGGTCAAGCTAAAAAGTAGATATGTTTCCATACAAGAAAACCGAGCTTTCCGCAAGGCTTCTTACAATGATACCAACCTTACAAAAAGTCCGGAAATACGCCACTTTTTAGCCTTTATTTATCTTTCCTTGACAGCAAACATACCGTCTCAACATGATGGGTGCGGCTAAACATATCTACAGGCTGCACTTTTTGTGGTGCATAGCCGTGGTCATTGAGATAGGCCAAATCCCGCGCCAGCGTAGCCGGATTACACGACACGTAGACGACGCGTTTTGGTTTCGTCCGTGCAATAGCTGCTAGGACGGGCTCGCCACAACCGGCACGAGGCGGGTCGAGGACGATGACATCAGGATGGACACCGTTCTTAATCAGTTCCGGCAATTTATAAACTGCGTCGCCTAAGATAAATTGGGCATTTTTAATGTTGTTATCCTTGGCGTTTTGTACGGCATCTTTAATGGCTGGCGCAACGATTTCAATACCATAGACTTGCTTTGCCTTTTGTGCCAAAAAGAGAGTAATCGTGCCAGTACCGCAATAGACATCGGCAACTATTTCATTCCCTTTTAAATCGGCAAATTGCAAGGCCGTTTCGTAAAGCTTTTGGGCTTGTTCGCTGTTGACCTGGAAGAACGATTGGGCTGAAATATGGAAGGTCAAGGAGCCAATGGAATCGTGAATCGTCGGTGCGCCGTAGATGCCCCGCGTTTTAGGTCCTAAAATGACGTTCGTATGGCGCGTGTTGACGTTTTGGACAATGCTTTTTACGTTCGGCAAGGCCGTGCGCAGCATTTTCACTAAGTCTTTCATATGAGGCACCATGTCTTGAGCTGTGACAAGACAGACCATAATCTCGCCAGTATGGACACCGACCCGGCCCATGACGTGACGGACAATGCCGGTTTGTTTATCTTCGTGATAGGCTGGGATTTTATACTGTATCATCCACTTACGGACGACAGAAGCGATAGCATTGTTCTGTTCCTTTTGAATGGCACAGGTCTCAATATCGATAACTCGATGGGTCGCGGCAGCAAAACAGCCCATAGCCAGTTTGCCTTTACTAGCAAAAGCGACAGGAACTTGCATTTTATTGCGGTAATGCCACGGCGTGTCTGCGCCAATCGTGGGCAAAACGTTAATACCTTGTAAATGACCAATCCGTTCTAATGCATCTTGCACTTGCTGGCGTTTTTCTTTTAGTTCTCCTTCATAACTGAGGTGCTGGAGCTGACAGCCGCCGCACTGGTCATAGACGGGACAGACTGGTTTGACGCGGTCCGGTGATTCCTTACTGATTTTCACTAACTGCGCTACAGCATACTGCTTTTTAAGGAGTGTAATCCGCCCTTCTACAGTTTCACCAGGCAGGGCACCAGGCACAAAAATCGTAAAATTCTCATACCGTCCTACGCCTTCCCCACTCGTACCGAGGCGCAGCACATCTATGGTATAGGACTTCCCTTTCGTGACGGGAATCGTTCTCTGTTCTTTCATATACTTCTTCCTTTTCTTCATAAGATACGAAAGGACTGCCAGCGCAGTCCCTTCATCCACACGTTACTGTATAATTTCACTGACTACCGGCTCGATTTGCTCCGCCTGCGTAGGCGTAACGATAATCTGGTCAGCCACACGCTGGGCAATTTCTTCTAAGGGAGCATCGGCTTTGCCGTATAGCGTAAAGAGCACATCGCCACGTTGAACCGGGTCATACACTTCTTTAAAGAGACGAATACCGACCATTGGGTCGATGGCATCTTCTTTCCGTGCCCGTCCAGCTCCCATGGACATGGCAATATCTCCAAGGGCACGTCCATGAATAGCCGCCACGTACCCCGTATCGGTGCAGACAGCCGTATATACCTTACCAGCCTGCGTTAAGGGCCGTTTTCCAATCCATGACGTGTCGCCCCCTTGGGCTGCAACGAGTTCTTTCCATTTTGCTAGACCTTTGCCGGATGAGACAAGATAGCGGATTTTATCACGAGCCTGTACTTCGTTCGTCCCTTTGCCGCCGAGGATGAGCATTTGCGCACCAATCGCTTCGACGACTTCCATGAGCCGTCGTCCGCCCTTACCTTGGAGTGCTTCGACAGCTTCATCCACTTCGAGGCTGTTGCCAATGGCCGTGCCTAAAGGCGCATTCATGGATGTAACGACCGCTCGTGTCGGTTTACCGGCAAGCTTGCCAATATCGACCATAGTCTGAGCCAGTTCACGAGCCTTTTCTTTCGTCTTCATAAAGGCACCGTCGCCGTATTTTACATCAAGGACGATAGCATCAGCACCAGAAGCGATTTTCTTGCTCATAATGGAGCTCGCAATGAGGGGAATACTTTCAACTGTTGCCGTCGCATCGCGGAGACTATATAAAAGCTTATCAGCCGGTGCAATTTCGCCAGACTGGGTGATCAAGGAAATACCAATATGCCGTACTTGCTCTAAAAACGTCTCTTCCGGTAAGACAACATGAAACCCCGGAATAGCCTCTAGTTTATCGGCCGTACCACCAGTAAAGCCAAGACCGCGGCCGCTCATCTTCGCCACAGGCACACCGGCAGCAGCCACTAAAGGGGCCACAATGAGTGTCGTCGTATCGGCAATACCGCCAGTACTATGCTTATCCACTTTAATACCGGGAATAGATGATAAATCGACAATATCCCCAGAATGAGCCATGGCCATAGTCAAATCCGTCGTCTCCTGCGCCGTCATCCCCTTAAGATACACCGCCATGAGCCACGCCGCCGCCTGATAATCGGCAATCTCCCCAGCCGTATACTCACGGATAAACCGCTCAATCATTTCCCGGCTCAAGACCTGTCCATCACGCTTTGCTTCAATACACTCCATAGGCCACATACCACTCGCCTCCTTCTCTCTCATATAAAAAAGACTACACTAATTGATTTAAAAAACTCGTTCCAAACTGCAATCCCTTAAGTCCAAAATTATCCATAATCGTCTGCCCTAAATCAGCATAGGTCTGGCGCAACCCCAAATCAGCAGCCTTCGTAAAAGCCGGACTATACGCTAATAAAGGCACTTGTTCGCGCGTATGGTCCGTGCCCGTCCACGTCGGGTCGTTACCATGATCGGCCGTAATAAAGAGTAATTCATCATCTTGCAGCTTCGGCAAAAAGTCACCAAGCATGACATCAAAATCTTCAATACATTGGCCGTACCCTTGGACATTACGACGATGACCATACTGGCTGTCAAAATCGACAAAGTTTGCCATTAAGAGGCCTTTTTCATTACGATGTGCTAAGAGCTGTTTCGTCAGTTCTTGCATATCTTCTGTATTATTCGCCGTATGATGCGATTCCGTAAGGCCAACGTGAGCGTAAATATCACCGATTTTGCCGACACCGACGACGCAGAAACCGGCTTCAGATAAATATTCAAAGACCATCTTCCGCTTCGGCATACGACTATAGTCGCGGCGGTCGCCAGTCCGTACGAAATGACCTTGTTCACCAATAAAGGGGCGCGCAATGATGCGGCCTACTTCATATTTGCCAACGCACACTTCACGGCGCGTAATATCGCACATCCGATAGAGTTCATCGAGCGGAATGACATCTGTATGGGCTGCAATCTGGAAGACACTATCAGCCGATGTATAGACAATGGGTTTCTTTGTCTGGAAATGAAGAGGCCCTAAGCGTTCAATAATTTCTGTGCCCGAAGCGACTTCATTGCCAATATAACCGTGCCCTGTTTTTGCCGTAAAGGCATCAAGCAAGTCTTGCGGGAACGCATCGGGGAACGTAGGAAATGGATTTTCTACAGGATTTCCCATAAATTCCCAGTGGCCGCTCGTCGTATCTTTCCCAGCCGAAATTTCCTGCATGCGGCCATAAGCCCCAACGACATCAGTCGGTACAGCGTGGATGTGAGCAATATTCCCTAAGCCTAAACGCCGTAAATTCGGAACTTTTAAGCCGCCAGCAATATGACTATCAATATGACCGAGTGTATCAGCTCCGGCATCACCAAATTTAGCAGCATCCGGCGCATCGCCGCGGCCTACACTATCCATAACAATGACAATAATGCGATTCCATTTCATACGTAATCCCTCCTTTAAAGTCCAGGCAAATATTTCCGTGCCCGTTCAAAATTAGCAATCGTCTTGGCGTCAATAATGACGTTATTTTCAATCATTTTTTCTACTTCTTGAGGTGTATAATACTCTAAATTCATGAATTCGTCAGGGTCTAAATGCTGTTTCCCAGCATGTAAATCCCGTGCTAAATAAAGATGGATTTTTTCATTGCAAAAGCCTGGCGACGTGTAAATGTAGCCAAGGGGAATGATTTCACCAGCTGTTACGCCAGCTTCTTCTTCTAATTCTCTAGCAGCGCATTCATCGACAGATTCGCCGTCGTGTTCGAGCTTACCAGCCGGGACTTCCAGCATAGGCTGTGCAGCTGCGTAGCGATACTGGCGCACCATAATAATTTTGCCGTCATTTGTGAGCGGTAAAATAGCGCAAGCCCCAAAATGCCAAACGGCTTCGCGCGTAGCTGTCGTCTTCTGGTCGCCAGCGACACCGTCGTCGATTTCTACAGTATCAACAGTGACATGCAAGATTTTCCCTTGCATAATTTCTTTACGAGACACTAATTTTTCTGTACTAATACTCATGATTACACCATCCTTTACACGATAGTCGAAAGGACGCCGTCCGGGCTAAGCCCATCGAGCGTCCTACGATTATCTGCCTGTACTGCCAATGCCGCCGGTGCGGACTCCTGCCGCAGCGTCGTCATTAGTAGTCAAATATTTCATAAATATACCTTGCCCAATACGTTCACCTTTTTCGATGGTATAGGGCGCACTATTCGTATTGTAGTAGGCAATCATAATATGCCCTTCGTTATCACTATTGTTATAGTAATCGCTATCGACAATACCCGTGCTATTCGCCAGCATAAGACCCTTTTTAAAGGCTAAGCTAGAGCGAATAAAGATAGATAAGTATTCATCATCTTCCATGAACGCTTTCAGCCCTGTGGGCACGACCGTAACGGCGTGCGGTGCTAAGACGACCGTTTCGGCAGCCGCTAAATCATAGCCGGCACTTTTGGCGGTCTTCCGTTCCGGAAGGACAATACCTGTATTCATATAGGTTGAGACGATTTCAAATCCTCTGCCTGTCATGATAAGTTCCTCTTACTTTCTCTGACCGTCGCGTGGGCCGCGTGTACGAGGGCCACGGCTGCGCGGTGCACTGTCGCCACCGCCTAAAACGGCTTTGCGGGACAAATTGACACGGCCTTGGGCATCGATTTCGACGCATTTAACCATGATTTCATCGCCAACAGCAACAACGTCTTCCACTTTTTCTACTCGTTCTTTTGCAAGCTGGGAAATATGAACGAGCCCTTCTTTACCCGGTAAGACTTCAACAAAGGCACCGAAGTTCATGAGACGCGTAACTTTACCGACGTACGTTTTGCCGACTTCTACGTCTTCTGTGAGCTGTTCAATCCATTTCTTCGCTTTTTCGCCGCCTTCACCATCGACAGCAGCGATGTAGACGAGGCCGGAATCATCGATATCGATTTTAGCACCCGTTTCTTCCGTAATCTGCTTAATCATCTTGCCGCCCGGCCCGATGACGTCACGGATTTTGTCCGGATGAATGTGCATGGAAATAATACGCGGTGCGTACGGAGACAATTCTTTCCGCGGTTCGCTGAGGCACGCAAGCATTTTACCCATAATATGGATACGGCCTTCGTGAGCCTGTTTCAATGCTTGCGATAAGATTTCACGGGACAAGCCTTTAATCTTAATATCCATCTGAATAGCTGTGACACCTTTCATGGTACCAGCTACTTTGAAGTCCATATCGCCAAGCGCATCTTCCATGCCCTGAATATCCGTTAAAATCGTGAAGTCATTGCCTTTTGTAACGAGGCCCATAGCCACCCCAGCAACAGGAGCTTCAATCGGTACGCCAGCATCCATCAAAGCAAGAGTACTGCCGCAAACACTGCCCATGGAGCTAGAGCCGTTCGATTCGAGAACTTCCGACACGACGCGGATAGCATACGGGAAGTCTTCTTCACTCGGCATAACCTGCGTGAGTGCTCGTTCTGCTAATTTGCCGTGACCGATTTCACGACGTCCAGGACCACGAGACGATTTCGTTTCGCCAACGCAGAAGGACGGGAAATTGTAATGATGCATGTAACGGCGGTCTGTTTCGATACCTACGCCGTCAATATGCTGTGCTTCCGAAAGCGGAGCAAGCGTTGCAAAGCTCAAAATCTGTGTCTGGCCACGAGTGAATAAGCCCGTGCCATGAGTCCGTTTGAATAAGCCAACTTCGCAGCTTACCGGGCGGACTTCGTCAACACGACGGCCGTCTGGGCGAATCTTGTCGACAGCAATCATATGACGAACGATTTCTTTAATCATTTTCTGAACGATTTCCGTGATAATAGCGCGGTCATCAGGATAGATTTCATCGAAATGAGCGTAAATGTCTGCTTCGACAGCATCCATTTTTTCTTCTCGTTCGATTTTATCAGCCGTAAAAACAGCTGCTTTCATCTTTTCTTCACTGTAAGCATGAACGGCTTCGACGATGTCAGCAGGCGGTTCTTTTTCGACAAATTCTTGTTTCGGTACGCTGATTTTATCGAGGAAAGACAGCTGGAATTCAACGACTTTTTTGATTTCTTCATGAGCAAACATGATGGCATCAAGAATGTCTGCTTCCGGTACTTGTTTAGCGCCGCCTTCAACCATGAGGATAGCGTCTTTCGTGCCGGCAACAACGATGTCCATATCGCTCTGTTCGCTCTGGGCAACAGTCGGGTTGATGATGAGCTGTCCATCGACACGGCCTACGCGGACACCGGCAATCGGGCCAGCAAAAGGAATATGGGACATGCAAAGGGATACAGACGCACCAATCATAGCGGCGATTTCCGGCGCATTATCATGGTCTACGCAGAAATCATAGGCTACGACATGGACGTCGTGACGATATGTTTTCGGGAATAACGGGCGAATAGGCCGGTCAATTAAACGGGCAAATAAAGTTGCCGATTCAGGCGGTTTGCCTTCACGTTTAATGAAACCGCCAGGAATTTTCCCGACAGAATACATTTTTTCTTCATAGTCTACAGTAAGTGGGAAAAAGTCTGCGTCTTCCCGTGCTTCTTTCGAGCCTGTAGCTGTGACGAACACAGCCGTATCACCATAGCGGACGAGTACTGCACCGCTGGCTTGTTTTGCGAGCTTACCAACTTCGATGACGAGGGGGCGGCCAGCAAAATCCATTTGGAATTTCTGTTCTTCCATTCCAGTTCCTCCTTATATCTACAGGTGATAGGCACTAGTATGCAGGCTTTACTAAGCCAACAGACTACAACCTACCACCCTGTATTACCTTAAAAATAGAGGCTGATGTCTCCACCAGCCTCATGATGCACTACAATTATTTACGTAAGTTCAATTTTTCGAGAATAGCACGGTACCGGTCGAGGTCGTGTTTCTGAAGATATGCAAGCAAGTTACGGCGCTGGCCGACTAATTTCAAGAGGCCGCGACGGGATGCATGGTCTTTTTTGTTGCTGCGGAGATGTTCCGTTAAGTAAAGGATACGGCTCGTCAAGAGAGCGATTTGTACTTCCGGAGATCCTGTGTCGTTTTCGTTAGCACCAAATTTAGCAACGATTTGTTTCTTTTCTTCTACTGATAACATGTGTAATTCCTCCATTTGTAAAAAATATAATTAGCAAAGTACTAAGTGAACGTCGGAGTCTTCGCGTCACTGAGTACCCGTACGACGAGATACATTATACTATAGAGAGCGGCTCTTCGTCAACGATTTGACAGAAATTTCCATCTTCCCAAAAACTTTACTTGACGCATGGCCATTTTATGATTATATTAGAATTTAGGGTATGATGACCTGTACACTTTACGAGGAAAGGAGAAACAGCATGATTCAAGTTTACAAACACAACAACGGCCATTTAGATGATAACATCTCCTTAGCCTCTGCGGAAAAAGGCTCCTGGATTAACGTCGTCAATCCAGACGCAGAAGACTTACAGCTCGTCTCTATGGTCACGGAAATCCCGACAGATGTATTAAAGACAGCCCTCGATACGGAAGAACGGTCCCACGTGGAGCTGGAGGACAATTACATCTTCGTCGTCATCAACATTCCGATTATCCTTGAAACAGACAGCTATGATACGTTGCCGCTGGGCATCTTCATTACGCCAGACTTCATCATTACGGTCTGCATTCAGGATACTGAAGTCATGCGGGCTTTTACACATAACAAATATCCTCTATTTTATACCTTTAAAAAGACGCGCTTCCTCTTCCAAATTCTCTACCGGTCAGCGACGTTATTTTTACGGTACTTAATGCAGATTAACCACCGTACAGACGATATTGAAGAAATCCTGCGCCATTCCATGCGGAATAAAGAATTCTTCTTACTCTTAGAATTACAGAAATCGTTGACGTACTTCACGTCAGCCCTCCGCAGTAACGGTATCGTTATGGAGCGGCTCATGCGCCTGCGGCGTAACATGTCCCTCCACCATCTCTTAAAAATGTACGAAGAAGACGAAGACCTCCTAGAAGACGTCATCATCGAAAACAAGCAGGCTATTGAAATGGTTGAAATGTATTCGAATATTTTAATGAGCATGTCTGATACATTTGCGTCCATCATTTCCAATAACCTGAACTTAGTCATGAAATTTTTAGCTTCTATTACGATTCTCTTGGCTGTGCCGACGATTATCTTTAGCTTCTGGGGCATCAACGTGCCTGTGCCTTTCCAGGACAATCCCATGGGCTTTTATTACGTCGTCATCATTGCCATTCTTTGCACGGTTTGCGCTATCTTTGCGCTCTGGCGGAAAGACCTATTCTAACTGTATATCCTTTCCGTTACGGTTGTCACAGTTTACGAACATCTTGCCCTTAGAGTTGAGATTGACTTTCGTCACGTGGTATACTTACAGTACCAAGTGTAGTTACTGTAAGGAGGTATTCCACATGAAACATCGTTCCCTTTCTCTCTTAGCGGCAACGTTGCTCGTTGCTGGGGCAACCTTTTTTGGTACGCCAGCCTTTGCGGCTGATGACGCGTCCGTGATTCACGTCACCGGGCAGGCGCAACAAGAAGTCGCACCGGACACAGCGTATTTGACCATTGGCATGGAAAGCACGAGTACCGATGCCGACGCTGCGCGCAGTGAAAATAACACGACTATGACGAATATTCGTAACGCTATGGAATCGATGGGCATTCCCAAAGAAAACTTGCGGACTACAAATTTCTACATGTCCCCTAATTACGATTCCAAAAGCCGTAAAATCGTCTCGTATACAGTGACCAATTCACTCCAAGTCAAAGTTACGGACTTCGATATGATTCCCCGCATCATTGCTAAAGCAGGCACGTTGAATGCCAATAAAATTCAGAATCTGCGCTTTACGACAGAACATGCCGACCAGATTCGAGCAAACTTAATCAAAGAAGCTATTCGTAACGGTCGACAAGCTGCTGAAGCCGCTGCCCTTGCCGCCGGTTCTCAGCTCGGTAAAGTCAAAGAAATCAACATTAACGGCACGTCACCGTCGTACGAAGTAGCTCGCTATAGCGGCGTATCCCTAATGCGTGCAAATGCGAAAGCAGCCGATTTCGCGCCTATTGAAGCTGGCACGAATACGTTAAATGAAACGGTTGATTTAACGTTCTATTTACAATAATATACTATAATAATAAAAGCTGTCACCTACTATGTAGATGACAGCTTTTTTGTATGCTTATTGTGTTACATGAAGATAATACTATCGCCAACCATCAAGCGCGGTGCCGGCCCTTCTAAGGTAATTTGTCCCGGCATTTCTGCTTTTTGATGTTCTCCAAAGACGAGCGTGCAATGACCGTGTTCACGTAAGGTCTTATTCGCTTCTGCGCCTACGTCTGTTACGGCATATTCCCAGTCTGCTAAATGAGTTTGTCTCCAGGAACAATATCTTCTTTCAACGTGCCTTTCGTGTGAGAGACGACCATATTTTCATATGCATACGGCACATCTTTGTCAAAAATAATGATACTACCGCGGACTTTAATAAAAGACAGTACAGAATCGCCAATAGCTGTAACAGAAGCTAAACATGTTGCAGCCGTATACGATTTCAAAGCCCCTTCTACAGTAAGGCCGAAGTATTCTTTGACAATCCAGAAACCCGAATCGGTAACATGAGAGAAGCAAATAGCCCCAGACCCAACGGCTAAGCAAACAACGGCTGGATCTAAATTAGGATACTGTCCCAGCATCGGTAAGACAATACCGGCTGAAGTCATCATGGCAACGGTCGCTGAACCGATAGAAAAACGCATGACTGCTGCGACGAACCACGCTAACAACAAGGGGTTCATATCAAAGGACGTTAAAATCGCACCTAATTGTGTGCCTAAGCCACTATCTAAGAGGATTTTATTAAAGGCACCACCAGCACCGATGACGAGCAAAATACCGGCTACAGGTGCAAAGGACTGTTCTGTAAATTTCAGTAAGTCTTTCATCGTTTTGCCACGATGGAGCCCTAAAGACCAGTATGCAAAGAAAGCAGAAATCAACAAGGCCGTAATCGGATTACCAATGAAATCTACCCACAACCCTACAGGAGACCCTTTTAAGGAAGATAAGTCAAAAATAGTTTTGGAAGCCATAATCAACATAGGCAGTAAAATCGTCAGTAAGGTAATACCGAAATGGGGTAAATCTTCATCAGCAACGGTACCTGTATTATGCCGTGCCGTTTCTAAGTCGGATTTGATGCCTCTAGAAATGAATTTTGTCCAAATCGGGCCGCCAACGGCTGCGCAAATCGTGCAGACTACTAAGCCCAGTAAGATAACTTTCCCTACATCTGCGCCGAGCGTAGCCGTAATCGCCATAGCAGCTGGATGCGGTGGCAGCATGCAATGGACAACTTGCAAGGAAATACCAATAGGCACACCAATGGCGACAATAGATAAGCCTGTCGCTTTCGCTACACTAATAACTAAAGGAATCAAGAGTACGACCCCTACTTGGAAAAGGACGGGAATCCCCGTAATGAGGCCGACAAACATCATGGCCCAGTTAGCTCGTTTTTGCCCAAATTTAGCAATCAACGTCCGGGCTAAGCGTTCTGCTCCACCAGACGTTTCTAACATTTTACCTAAAATCGTACCAAACCCTAAGACTGTCGCTAAAAACCCTAGGGTACCGCCCATACCAGCTTCAATAGATTTACAAATCTGTATTAACGGCATATTCGTGACAAAGCCAACGTAAAAGCAAGCAATAATGAGGCTTACAAAGGCTTGAATATGAAGTTTCATGATTAAAAATACGACTAGGGCAATGGCCGTAAGTAATGTTCCTACTAAAAAAGCTGTTTCCAACCGTGTTTCCTCCTTACTTCAAATCAAACCAATCGACATACTCTTTGACCACGGCAAACATGTCCTTTTCTGCTGCTTTCGTCATCGTTTCAAACCGCGTATTCGCATCTGTATGACTTACTAAAAATTCCCGTGCCATGCGAATTCCTGTAGTCGACACTTCCGTATTGATATTAATTTTACGGATGCCTAAGCGAATCGCCTGTTGAATGGTCTCCTTAGGAATACCGGAACTACCATGCAAGACGAGCGGTATAGAAACGGCTTTAGTAATATCTTCAAGACACTGAAAATCTAATTTCGGCGTCCCTTTATAAATGCCGTGGGAATTTCCAATAGCAATGGCCAAGGCATCGGCACCTGTTTCTTCGGCGAAGGCTTTGGCATCGGCGACGTGGGTGTACGTATCGGCAGTCCCAGCTTCCCCAGTGCCATCTTCTTCATTCATATAGCCTAGTTCACCTTCGACGCTGACGTTGCCTGGGAAAATAATATAGGCCATATTCGGGAATTTACTTTCTACCCCTGTTTTCCAAACAGGAATGCCCGGTGCGACTTGTCCTAAGACGAGAGCTCGTTTGACAGCAAGGCCTTTCGTAATAGCTCCTTCCACTTCGGCGACGATACGCTGTAATTCAGCTTCCAGTTTTTCCGGTTCTAAGACGAGCATATGGTTAAATTCAATAAATTTAATGAAATCGCAAGTCTTTAATTCATTGAGTTGGTCTGTCGTCTTTTTGACGTGCGAACCAATGATGATGAGGCCGCCATTCGTATTACCTTTGACGACGAGTTCATCTTTCGTCAGGAGCGGCTTATCCGGTACGTTTCCAATGACCTTCGTCCACGCTGTAGCCGTGCGGAACATAAAGTTTTTCCCTTGTTTCATAGCCCGAATCATAGCAATCAATGGCAAAAACTTGTACGTCTACATAATCGACAGCATTGACGATGACTTTATTAAATCCCGTTACAGCCATGAGCTGCTGCGTAATTTTATCGACGTTAATCGCCCGTAAGTCATCGAGGGAAATAGTAATAAATTCTTTACCCATTTTCTTCGCTTCTGCCATGACGCGCTGGGCAATAGTCCGATGGACTTCTTCTGTATAGGCTGTCGAGAAGGCGCGGGAATTCATAAGAATAAAGAACATTGCATTTTCTTCAGCAAATCCAGCAGCAATCGTTTCTTCGGACCAGTCCGTATAGACGTGGATGCCGTTGACGGTCTGTACACCTGTAGGGTCATCATCGAGGACAATGATTTTTTTGTTAAACCCTTGCCGTTCTACAGCTAACAGGGACTCTACTTTTTTCGTATCTACATCAGGATTTGTTCGTAAAATTGAACGATACCGCTGTGGTCATCCATAATATGGCCCGTTGCTTTTAAGCTGTGCATAATCTGCTGTAAGACACCGGTTATGAGGAGCGGTAATTCTAAGCCTTTCGCCGTATCCATGACGTTCGTAATATCTTTTAAATTAATTTTCAACGGTCCGCCTGGTTTGAAGTTGCGGCTGTACATCATCGGTGCTTTCGCATCTAAGACAGCACTGCCAGCGAGGCCGCCGCGAATAGCTTCGTAGACTTTTTTCGGGTCTGCCCCGGCTTTAGTCGCTAAGATTAAGGCTTCCGACACAGCAGCGATATTTAAATTTACAATAACTTGGTTGGCCAGTTTCGTTACAGATCCACTGCCGTTCGGGCCAACAACGGTCACAGACGAGCCCATAGCATCAAAGACATCGCGAACGCTGTCGACTACGGCTTGTTCACCACCAATCATAATAGGCAATGGCCCCTTCGCCAGCTAATTCTTTGACCGGTGCTTCGACAATATCATAGACTGTAACGGCAAAGCCTTTTTCAACAAATTCCGTACCATCGGTTTGCCCATAATCCCTAATCCAATAAAGCCAATTTTTTTCATGTTACATTCCTCCTAAAATAATAGTATGTTGTATGTAGTATACTAGTTTGTCTGAAAAAATAATTGCATGTTACATACTAGAGGTTACCTAAACAAAAACAAATGAACACTCACTTGCTTTTGTTTAGGTAACCTCTAGTTTGCACCAGAACTCCGTACTTCCAGGACTTTTGTAGTCTGCTTCATGTGGTACATCATCGCTTTTACCGCATCATCCGGATCGCCTCCATTGAGAGCATCTAAAATACGTTGATGTTCTGCATAGGCTCTGGCATTGCGTTTTGCCGACAAGAGCGAATGAATCGTCGCCCGTTCGACATGGACGCGTAACTGTTCATACCAGCGAATCAAGTATTGATTATGCGTGTAATTTAAGATGAGTAAATGAAATTCCATGTCTTTCTTCGTGAATTCATAATGATGGGCCTCATCTTTGACAAACTCATAACTCTCCACCTGACATCGATTCAAGGCTTTTAAAGTCTTTTGCGCTTCTTCTTCCTGATAATGGCGGGCTAAGCGGTGGACACCGTAGTTTTCAATGGCAATGCGGGCTTGAATGATTTGCTCTAAGTCGGCTTCTGTCAGAGGCTTAATGCCAAGACCGCGGTTATTGTAAATTTCTACGAGGTCTTCGCTCTTCAGTTGGAGAATCGCTTCCCGTACAGGCGTGCGCGACACGTTGAGCTTGTCTGCAAATTGCTGTTCCGAATAGATTTCACCAGGCTTGAGGTCGCCTTTGATAATGGCTTCCTTCAAGTATTGGTAAATCTGTTCTTTGTAAGAAACTTTTTGTAACACCTTGTTCCCTCCTTTCCTGTTCGTTGTATGTAGTATACTACTCTCTTGGGTAAGTCATCAAGGATGTTACAAAAAAAGAAAGGTTATCAAAATAGACATGCTAATTCTGCAATATAAAAAACATGAAGGCTGTATCCCTTCATGCTTTTCTGTATTATTTTGTTAAGCTGCTCCACGCGTTGGAGACCGCAGCAAATTCATCGAGTGACAACGTTTCGCCCCGTCGTTTTCCATCGATTTGGCTGATCGTGAGGACTTGTTCAATTTGGTCTTTTGTCATACCTGTCAGTTTCAGCGTATTCTGGAAAGTCTTACGCCGCTGCTGAAAGGCCGATTTAACGACAGCAAAGAATTTCTTTTCGTCTACGTCGACAGGCGGCTTTTGGCGGACTTTCATGGCAACGACAGCAGACGTGACTTCCGGTGCCGGCATAAAGGCCCGTGGCGGAATATCAAAGAGTATTTCCGGTTCTGTATAGTACTGGACAGCGACGGACAAGGCTCCGTAAATCTTATGGCCCGGTACAGCTACCATCCGTTCAGCTACTTCTTTTTGGACCATGACGACGATGCGTTCAATAGGCAGCTTCTTTTCGAGAAGCTTCATAATAATGGGCGTCGTAATGTAGTACGGCAAGTTTGCACAGACCGTAAAAGGCTTATGTCCCATGATTTCTTCGATGTCGACGCGGAGAATATCACCATGGACGATGCGGACGTTTTCATAGTGTTCGAGAGTCTTATCGAGGACAGGCAGTAACTTATCGTCTAATTCCACAGCCGTTACAGGGGCTCCCGTTTCAGCTAAGGATTGGGTCAGCGTACCAATACCGGGGCCGATTTCAAGGACTGGTGTAGTTTCGTCAAGCTCTGCTGCATCGGCAATGTCGGCGACGACATCGTGTCGAATGAGGAAATTTTGTCCGAGTTTTTTATTCATGCGCAAGCCAAAGCGATTGACGACATAGCGGACGACATCAATATTGGCTAAATCCACTTCTTTCATGGCTTATCCCTCCTCTACGGTTTGCACAGCTCGGTTCCATTCGTCACGAGTGACGCCGTAATGGTTGAGCCGTTTGAGAAATTGTTTAGCATTGCCGTAGCCAATCCCTAAGATAGCACCTACAGCGGCACGGCGTTCGGCTGCATCGGCACTACCGTTTAATGCATAAGCCGTTAAGTCGGTCATGGTAAATTCTTGTTGCGGCGTAAAGGTTGCACACCGCGTCTTAGCCAAAGCTTCGCGAATGACTTCGGGCGATGCTTGTTCTACGCCCAGGTCGTTATTGGCAATGGCATCTTTCCGCGGAATAAAGGCATGTTTCGCATTAGGGAAACGGTCTGTTAAGAATTTACGGATTTGTTCCCCTGCTCGATCCGGGTCGGTCAAGATGATAATGCCCCGTTTTTCATAGGCTACACGGATTTGTTCAATCGTCTTTGGGCGCAGATTAAAGCCGTCTGTCGTAATCATGTCGGCTTCGATGTGACTGGCTTGAATACGAGCCACATCCGACCGTCCTTCGACAATGAGTACTTCTTTAAGCATGAGCGTCTCCTTCTTGGTGTTCCAAAATGTATTTCGCTGCACTTAAAATAGCCAAGACATTGTGTTCAAAAATAATACCGCCTTGGAGATAAATCATGTATGGTTCGCGAATAGGGCCGTCGGCTGAAAGTTCAATCGACGAGCCTTGGACGAAATCGCCAGCAGCCATGATGATTTTATCGGCATACCCCGGCATATCGTCCGGAATCGGCGTAACGTGTGCATCTACTGGCGAGAACGATTGAATCCCTTGGCAGAAAAGGCACATATTCTGTTCATTTTCAAGGTAAATGGTTTGGATTAAATCGTACCGTGTATCTTCAGGCTGCGGCGACACAGCAAAGCCAATCTGTTTAAACACAGCGGCTGCAAAGACAGCGCCTTTAATAGCTTGCGCCGTCACGTGCGGTGCCATGAAAAATCCTTGGAAGAACAAGCGATACCCAGCTGCATAAGAGCCTAATTCATCGCCAAGGCCCGGAGCAGTCAAGTAATCGGCTGCTGCGTTGACCAAATCTTCTCGGCCAGCAATGTAGCCGCCAGTGGGCGCAAGACCACCGCCGGGATTCTTAATGAGTGAGCCTGCAATGATGTCCGCACCGGCTTCAATCGGTTCTTCTTCAGCTGCAAATTCGCCGTAGCAGTTGTCGACAAAGCAAATCGTCTGCGGACTGACTTCTTTGACGATAGCAATAATGGCGCGAATCTTGTCGATACTCAAGGAAGCGCGTGTGCTATAGCCGCGCGAACGCTGAACGAGGACGAGTTTCGGCTGTTTTTCCCCTACAGCCGTACGAATGCCGTCGAGGTCTACGTCATTATCTTTGAGCGGCACTTCTTCGTAGCGAACGCCCTTTTCTTTCAGCGAATGAGGCGTATCATGAACATAGCCAATAACGCTTTGCATCGTATCGTACGGTGCGCCAACGAGGGCCATCATGAGGTCATCTTTTTGTAAGAGCGCACAGAGAACTGTAGCGAGGGCATGGGTTCCCGAGACGAAGTGAGGCCGTACCAAGGCTTTTTCTGCTTTAAAGACGCGCGCAAAGACGGCATCTAATTTTTCTCGGCCTATATCGCTATAGCCATATCCAGTAGAGCCGGCAAATTGGTACGACGAAATTTCTTCGGCTTTATACGCAGCCAAGACTTTCGCCGTATTGTGCAGGCAAATCGTATCAATGCGTTCAAATTGTACTTGGCACGCAGCCAAGGCTTCTTTACGAATCGTTTCTATATCTTTCAACAGTAAGAATCCTTTCTCTTATAGGGTAATATCGGTAATGACCGCTTGCGCTAAGTCCTCTTCGGATGCAAACTGGTCTTTATCATACCAATGAATATAAGGCATACGTTTATACCACGTCAACTGCCGTTTGGCAAAATGACGGGTTTTCTTTTTAATTTCTTCGACGACACTAGCTAAGGAACGGTGGCCTTCGATATATTGTACCAGTTCTGTGTAGCCAATGGCTTTCATGGCCTGCACCTCTGGTGTAATACCACGAACTAAGAGTGCCTTAACTTCCTCTATCCAGCCAGCTTGTACCATTTGGTCAATGCGCTGTTCAATACGCGTATAAAGCACATCTCGCGGCAGCCGCAGGCCGATGACATACGCATCATAGACGAGGCCGTCTGCTTTGCCAGTGCGGACAAAGGTCTTCCCCTCGCCCGCTTCGATAGCCGCAACGAGGCGCACGAGGCGGTGGCGATTGGCAAAGAGTTCATGCCAATCAGCAGGTTCCCAGTCTGTTGCCCGCGTAATATAGGCCTGCAACGCGTCTGGTGCAAGACCATCAATAGTGGCTTGCGCCTGTTGCCGCAAGGTTTCATCCATTTTTGATGCGCCAAATTCGTAGCCTTCTAAAAGAGACTGCACATAGAGGCCTGTGCCGCCGACGAGGATGGGAATCTTCCCGGCTTCATTGAGGTCATGAATAGCCGCTCCTGCCATATCACAAAACTTCGCCGCTGAATACGTATCCGTTGGCTCTTCAATATCAATGAGATAGTGGCGATATTGCGCGAGTTCTGCCGCCGTCGGTTTGGCTGTGCCAATATTCATATCTTTATAAATCTGGTAAGCATCACCAGAAATGAGAGACGTCTTGAAATGGTCGGCTAAGGTAAAACTCAATGCCGTCTTCCCAACAGCCGTCGGGCCGACGATGGCAATGACCTTATCCATGGGGATTCACCTCCAACACGGCAAAATGGACGCGGCTGTACTTGCCGCCGTAGATGGTAAGATGTGGAAATTCTGCTTGTAATCGTTTGAAGTATCGCCCTTTAATGATGACTTTTTGCTTTGCTTTTTGCAAGGCTAAGAAGATTTCGTCGTTCCCTAAGGACTCATCATCGAGGATGTCGCGAACAGGCTGAAATTGACAGCTCGCCGTAATGGGCCGGTCAAACATAGGATCAAAGTAAATGACATCATAAGCCTGATCAGGCAGGTTACGCAAAACGTCTTGATACTTTGTCTGGTGCAGCGTAATGCGCCGCAAAGCAGCTGTGACATCATCCTTTTCATGGACAAACTGGCGAAAGCCCCAGCCCGTCACCGCCGCCATGAGGGGTGATGCTTCAAGAGCTGTCACAGTCGACCCTAGTGGCAAGGCAAAGGATAAGACCGTCGAGTCTGCACCAAAGCCGCACGTACAATCGAGGACGGAGACCGGCTCAGTCGCCCCGATAGCTTCTATGAGATGGTCCCGTTGGCCTTGTCGTATATGCTGAATGCGCAGTTCCGCCATGTTTAACGAAAAAATATGCATCCCGTCCGGGCGAAATAGTTTCGGTCCTTGCGTCGTATAAACGAGGAAATTGTCACCATAGTCACGGCGTAATTGTGCTGTCGTCCGCCTGCGCCGTTCTTCATAGACTGCACCAATCGAGTCAGCCCAGGATTTTGCTTCTACAAAGGCTTCACCTTTGGCTTTCAAGGACGAGACGACGTGGATGAGCTCCCTCATGACCGTTTAAAGAGGCGTGCCAATTCTTCTGGCGTAAACCGCACAATCGTCGGCCTGCCATGAGGGCACACATAGGGCTTCTCTGTTTTAAATAAATCTTCTAAGAGCTGTTTCATTTGCCGCATGTTGAGGACATCGCCAGCCTTAATGGCACCGCGGCACGACAAATAAGCCAATGCGCGATGACGAATCGTCGCTTTATCCAGATTTTTATCTTCATGGAGGGCACGGCAAATATCTTCGATTCCTTCTTTGATAGCACTTGTGGGCAAATCAGCAGGAGCCGCTTCGACACGGAGCGTCGTCGGTCCTGCTTCAGAGTACACATACCCTAAATCCGTAAAGACATCTTGTCGTTCCATCAAAAGAGGCATATCCATCGTGTCCATTTCTAAAAACAAAGGTACTAAGAGCTGCTGACTCGGCATAGCTTCTACGCGCTGGCAAAAGCGGTCGTAACGAATCCGTTCGTGCGCTGCATGTTGGTCAATGATGTATAAGTCTTGCCCTTTTTTGGCAATAATAAAGCAGTCCCCTACTTCACCTAAAGGAATAAAGACGTTTTCATCACCGTCAAAGGTAATACTCGGCGTTTCTCCCTGCGCTGCTGTTATCGCTGGCTGCGATAGAGCCTGCTGAAAGGCCGGAATACTTGCATTTCCACCAGCAAAAGAAGGACTATAATTATGACGGGGATTCTTCGTATGACTACTGCTGTACCAAGGCCGTGGCTGTTCGCCTACTCCAGCAGGCACAGATAGCCCTGTTTCTTCTTTCGTAAAGGGTAAGGCATCCGACATAGGCAAGGCGTTTTCCTTCAGCTCTGTCGTAAAGGTTTCCGCCGTCAAGGACAGCATCGTCTTCTCTGCTTGTACAGGTGCCGTCTGCCCTTGCAGCACTAAGTCCGCATCTTTTTGTTCTATCGTATGGAGCTGGCGCGTACTGAAATCTACCGTTTTGGCAATAGCTTCAGGCTTTTCTTGAGCAACCAGGGCCGTCACAATACTGTGGTATACAGCACGGTAAATGGCTTGTTCATCAGCAAACTTAATTTCAGTCTTTGCCGGATGGACATTGACATCAATAGTTGCCGGGTCGAGATGTAAATGCATCATGACGAAGGGATAGCCCGTTTTAGGGAGCATAGCATGGTATGCATTTTCAATGGCTTTAAATAAAATTGGATTGTGGACAATACGGCTGTTGACGATACACGTCTGCCACGCACGAGAGCTTTTGAGGACAGACGGCTTCCCTACATACCCTTCGATGAGGATATTATCTTGATCATACGAAATAGGAAAGACTTCTTTCGCTACAGCAGCACCGTAAATGTTGGCAATCGTTTCCTTTAAATCATTCGTGCCGCCTGTTTGCAGCGTCGTCCGTCCGTTATTGGTAAACGTAAAAGCAATGCCGGGCTGTGCCAACGAGAGCTTCGTAATCATTTCGCTGATTTTCGATGTTTCTGTCCGTTCGCTCTTGAGGAACTTCCGCCGCGCCGGCGTATTATAAAATAAATCGCTCACTTCCATCGTCGTCCCCACGGGCGCACCGGCTTGGTCTTCACTCGTAATGACGCCGCCATCGAGGATTAAATGGGTCGCAAAGTCGTCTTCAGGACAGCGCGTCGTCATCTGCATGTGCGAGACTGCCGCAATACTCGGCACGGCTTCGCCGCGAAAGCCTAAGGAGCTAATAGAGAAAATATCATCAACCGAGCTGATTTTACTCGTTGCATGGCGAATAATCGATTTATGCGCATCTTCGGCACTCATACCGCAACCGTTATCGGTTACGCGCATATACGACTGGCCGCCGTCAGCAATTTCGATTTCAATGGCCGTGGCACCGGCATCGATGGCATTTTCGACAAGCTCTTTAATGCACGAAGCCGGTCGTTCAACGACTTCACCAGCAGCAATTTTATTGCGCGTTGCTTCATCTAAGACATTAATAATCGAGGCTGTACTCAATGGACTCCACTCCCTTCTTTCGCTTCTTTTTGCAGACTATATAAGAATGAAATGGCTTCAATAGGGGTCATACTCGTCACATCCACTTGGAGCAGCTTGTCGACGACAGGACTCGTAAAAAGGCTGTCTGCCGGTGGTGCTGCTACGTGCGCCGGAACGGCTTGACGTACGGGGCCATTGCCATGCTGTTCTAAGTCAGCTAAGATGACCTCTGCCCGTTTCAGCAATCCTTCTGGCAACCCGGCCAACCGCGCCACGTGGAGGCCATAACTTCTATCGGCACCGCCGGGAACGATGCGGCGTAAGAATTTAATATTCTTCCCCCGTTCTTTCACGGCAACAGTATAATTCTTTATTTTCGGCGAATCATCGGCCATAGCAATCAATTCATGGTAGTGCGTCGCAAAGAGGGTCAACGCATGGACGTGTTTTAAGCAATACTCGATAACGGCTCTAGCAATAGACATGCCGTCAAAGGTACTCGTACCGCGGCCAATTTCGTCGAGAATAAGGAGGCTCCGCGCCGTCGCATGCTTTAAGATGTACGACACTTCTTTCATTTCCACCATAAACGTGCTTTGGCCGGTGAGAATATCGTCGCTCGCACCAATGCGCGTAAAGATGCGGTCGACTGGGCAAATAGACGCGCTCTGGGCCGGAATAAAGGAGCCAGCCTGGGCCATGAGGACGAGAATCGCCACTTGCCGCATGTACGTCGATTTACCGGCCATGTTCGGTCCCGTAATAACGAGGACCTCATGGTCGTGGTGATTCATATTCGTATCGTTTGGCACAAAGAGTTCATCTTTTAAATACTGCTCAATAATGGGATGTCTGCCATCTTTAATTTGCAAGGCCTTATCGCGATTTAGGCTAGGCCGAACGTAGCGGTTGTCGTGAGCTGCGCAAGCAAAACTATAAAGGCAGTCTACACGAGCAATAGCACGCGCCGTTTCCTGCATGGATGGAATATGCTGCTGAATGACCTGACGGATTTGCCCAAAGAGCTGGTATTCTAAGGTCAATACCCGTTCTTGTGCCGTCAAAACCTTGACTTCAAATTCCTTCAAAGCCGGTGTAATATATCGTTCGGCATTGACTAAGGTTTGCTTACGAATATAGTAGTCGGGAATGGGCTTCGTATTAGCATGGGAAATTTCAAAATAATAACCAAAGACCTTAGTATAACCAATTTTCATTTTAATACCGGTCTTTTCTTTTTCGTCCTCTTCCATTTGCTGCAAATACTCATGACTATTAGCCGCAATGGAACGAATATCGTCGAGTTCTTTCGAAAAGCCATCGCGAATGACACCGCCATTACGAATGACTACACCTGGGTCATCTTTGATGCTCGTGCAAAGGAGGTCGTACACGTCTTGATGGACATTCATGCGCTGATTAAGGCCTTGTAAATACGGCGCACGAGCCGTATCTAAAACCTGTTTTAATTTGGGAATGACAGCTAAGGATTCGCGCAGAGCTACTAAATCTTTCGGGCTCACTGTCCCCGTTTCAATGCGCGTTAAAATCCGTTCAAAATCATAGATTTTATCGAGAATATCGGCAATATCTTGCCTCATAATTTCGTGGGTCAATAGCTCTTCTACTGCATCTTGGCGCGCTGTAATATCGTGAATGCGAATGAGCGGTGCTTCGAGCCATTTCCGTAAAAGCCGACCACCCATCGCGGTTTCTGTCTTATCAAGCACATCGAGGAGCGTCCCTTTGCGGCCGCCGTCGCGGACATTTTGCGTCACTTCTAAATGGCGCAAGCTCGCTGCGTCGATGACCAGGCGTTTGTCATTATCAATCCGTTCGAGCGCATTCATATGGGAAATGTCGGACTGCATGACATCGCGAATATACGTCAGTAACATGCCAATCGCTTCGCTCGCCTGCTGAGCTTCGTCCATCTTTTCAGCCGGAAAATAGTTCGCACCAATCGCACTGTAATCGACAGCGTCATCCTTTTGAAATGCCGTCACCGTGCACTGCGACATGTGGCTCTTTAAATAGGATAAAACTGTTTGAATAGAATCACCCATATCGGCGTAAATTAATTCGCTTGGCTCATAAATAGACAAGATATCAAATATCGTATCTTCCATGACACTCACCGGGCACGCAGACCAAAAGCATTCGCCAGTAGTGACATCCATCAGTGCTAAGGATACAGTCTGTCCTGCTTGAGATAAGCAAGCAATGTAGTTGTTTTGCTTCGATGCTACAGCATGCTCTAACGTAATCGTCCCTGGCGTAATGATTTTAATGATTTTACGCTTCACTAAGCCCTTTGCCAGCTTCGGTTCTTCCATTTGCTCGCAAATCGCAACTTTATACCCTTTGTGGACAAGCCGTTCAATGTACGTTTCAGCCGAATGAAACGGCACACCGCACATGGGCACTTTTTCTTTATTCGCTCCAGCCCGGCCAGTCAAGGTTAAATCCAGTTCTCGTGACGTAGTCAGGGCGTCGTCAAAAAACATTTCATAAAAATCGCCGAGCCGGAAAAAGAGCAAGCTATCAGGGCATTGCTCTTTCATTTCCAAATATTGACGCATCATCGGCGTCTGCTTTTCTTTATTGGCGTTCAACGGAACCTCCTTAGTGGGCTAAATGACCTTTTAAGACCCAAGTCTGCCCTTTATCAACCGTGACGGGGACCGTGTCGCCAATCGCAACAGACCCGTCATTTTCCCAAATAATCATTTTATTGCCTGTCGTCCGGCCAAACCAATGATTTTCATCATTCTTCGTAGGCCCTTCGACGATAACATCATACGTTTTCTGTTCCATTTCCTGATTCAGTTCCAAGCTGTACACATTCTGCACATCCATGAGACGGCTCAAGCGGCGGCTCTTTTCTTCGCGGTCAATCTGGTTCGGCATAGTCGCTGCCGGTGTGCCAGTGCGCTTTGAATAAATGAAGGTGTAAGCCATATCGTACTTAACGCGGCGCAGCAACTCCAGCGTTTCTTGGAACATCTCTTCTGTCTCCCCAGGGAAGCCGACAATGATGTCCGTCGTCAAGACCAAATCAGGCATGACCTTGCGCGCGTAATCGACGAGCTCCATGTAATGGTCGACCGTATAACCGCGATTCATTTTCTTCAAAAGCCGGTCAGAACCGCACTGAATAGGTAAATGCATGTGATTGACAATCTTTTTGCTCTTCGCAATAGCATCAATCATAGCAAAGGTCATATCCTTGGGGTGACTCGTCATGTATCGTACCCGTTCAATACCATCAATGTTGTCAATCGCTTCGACAAGGGTCGAAAAATCCGTGCCGTCTTTTAAATCCAGTCCGTACGAATTGACATTCTGCCCCAGTAAGGTAATTTCTTTGTACCCTTCCTTGGCGAGCCCTTCCATTTCCTTGACGATTTCTGCAATAGGACGGCTTACTTCGCGGCCCCGTACGTACGGTACGATGCAGTACGTACAGAACTTGTTGCAGCCATTCATAATCGGCACCCACGCAAAGAATTTATGGAACCGCTTCGTCGGCACATCGTGGAAGGCCGGTAAGGACATGTCAGCTGCTAACAAATGAGTGCCTTTGAGCTGCTTTTCCTGAATGAGCTCGGTAAGCTTATGAATGTTGTGCGTCCCAATGACCAAGTCTACGTGTGGTGCCCGTTCAAAGAGCTTATCCTGCCATTCTTGAGCCATACAGCCCGTTACGGCAATAATTAAATCTTTGTTGCGCTCTTTCATGTGCTTGAGTTCGCCAATCTTGCCGAGCGTCTTGCCTTCGGCAGTCTCGCGAACACAGCACGTGTTCAGCAAAATAACGTCCGCAATGTCAATGTCTTCGGTGCGGTGGTAGCCAAACTCTTCGAGCTGGCCTGCGTAGCGTTCGCTGTCGCTCTCGTTCATTTGGCACCCGTATGTAACCAAAAAATAGAAATGATTTCCTAAAGCATCCATGTATCTTCACTCCGTTATTACGTATATTCTCTCTAATTTTTTACACTATATCATACCATACCTTAGGCTATAGACGCAATAAAAAAGAACCATGCTCATGGAGATAATGTGTGGGTTTGTCAATCATATGTTACATGCTGTACGAAAAGAGTCGAGTACCTCTTTCGGTGATTTCCATCCCAGCGGCTTCATAGGAAACCGAT
>OIXX01000346.1_pt1 | contig 30653 bp, 19 predicted proteins | sample 1588161 | NCBI WGS metagenome assembly OIXX01 (sample SAMN03283274) | human gut metagenome | biome: human-associated habitat; material: feces | host: Homo sapiens | place: Peru | collected 2012
CAAAGATTTTGTTGTGCGCTGAACGAGGAGTATTGAGCATTAGAAATGCAAATATTGTCAGGCAAACTAACCGCCAAACTATATCATGAGTGATGCCAAAGCATCACTGTGCCAACAAAAGGACAAACCATACACTTGTGCCTGTGGTATAGATATCGATTTTGATGAAGAACATCATGATCGTGTCCCAAATTGTTTTATTCGTGGTAAAGTGAAAAGAATCAGATCTGTATTTGTAGATCGTTTTGCCGGGACAGGTAGACACATAGACAATCTCTAAAAGAAGTGAAATTCCAGTTTTTTTTTGTACTTTTGCTGTGTCATTTAGGATCTTATTTGTTTTGACTCGCAGCACTAAGACAAGTAAAATTTCTGATATGGTCAAATCTTGGACAACTTTTTGTTGTCTATATGCTGATAAAAATGTTAAATTATAGTGCTGCGGTATTTTGGAAGATTACGTCTATTAAGTATGAAACTATTTGTAATAAGACTATTGTATTCTCTATATTGTGCAGAAAGATGGAGTTATCGCATCCCGATGCGAATACTTTGGCCTTTTGTCAATCGTGTATGCAAACGGCTATATTTTTGGAATCCGTTTGGCTATATTCAGAAAAATAATCCAACGTTGGAGCACTATATAAAAAATGTGCATAAAACGATGGAAGTGGTTTTTTATGATATAAAAATAGGAATAGGTATTGCGCGTGCAGAAGGAACATTAGCTTTTATATTTGTTCCGTATGAAATGCTTATTCTGTCAATTTTTAAGAAACTTAGAATATTTCCTATTCAGAATTCCCATTTCCTTATATTTCTTATAATCACTTGTGGTATCTCTATACTGTTTACCCATTACTTGGGTCAAAAAAATGAGGAATATATAGGCTATTTCCATAAATTTGAAAGTCATAAGAATAATGCAGTTTGGCATGTTATTTCTTCTATGTTTTTCATTGGTGCAGTTTGTGCAGGTATGATCAGTATTATGTGGTGGCATGAAAGTTAAAGAAGAATCTGTAACTAATCAGCATATCTTTTTTTATTTTATAAAGTAACTCATGATGAAGAAGGATATAAAAAAAGCCATCTGCATTGGCTTTGGCTATGCAGATGGCTTGATAAAGAATTAAGCAGTATTATTAGTTGTTGTATCCTGGATTCTGTTCCCAGTTGGTATTCTCCTTGAGGATGTCGTCGGGGACGGGCAGGATGCGGCATGTCTTGTCGAAGCGTGCGTCCGGATTGCTGTGTTTGTGGAATCCGTATTCGCTCTCGAACGTGCCGAAGCGAATCATGTCGTTGCGGCGCCAGTTCTCGTCGAAGAATTCGCGACCGCGTTCGTCGAGGATTTCCTGAAGCGAAGGATTGTGGTCGAGCAGGGGAGCATGCACGTAACTGCGAATCTGATTGAAGAGCGACTGTGGCGTGTCGCCGTTGGTGGCGGTGGCTCCGCGCTTTATAGCCTCTGCCTTCGTGAGGATGATGTCGGCGAAGCGGAAGATTGGCACGTCATTACTCTGATAGCGGTTGTATGCGCTATACTCATTCGGGTTAGGATAGAACTTGATGGAGCGATAGCCCTGACGCCATCCGTCCGGCGTAGCACCACAGTTGAGCGTAGCCAGTCCGCCTTCCTGCAGGGTTATGGTCTTTGTCAGTTCCAGCTGAGTGCCTTTATATATGTAAGGCTTGTCGGTCTCCTCGCCGGTTATGGCGTCGTGTATGAACACCTTTCCTTTTAGTACGGCATCGTTGCGGTCGTCGCCATCAAGACAGAACAGGTCAGCAAATTCGGGGTTCATGGCACAAATGCCGGCGCACGACTTGCCCATCTTTCCTCCGTAATAGCCCTGCGTGTCGCCGTCGTCAATGCGGCGGAATGCGCGGTAGCGACCGTAGAGCAAGCCCTGTGCGCTCACCTTGTCGTAAGGCATGGCGTAGATGAAGTCCTTTATCTGCGGACCGTTGTCAAACATAAACTTCTTGCGGTACGGGTCGTTCAGATTGAATAGACCGCTACCGATGATGTCGTCGCAGTACTTCACGCATTCGTCCAGCTTGCTGTTCTTTGTTGTGGCAACGTCATACTTGGTAACGTCGCCACAGGTATACACTCCCCAGTTTATATACAGCTTGACGAGCAGCGCCTCAGCCATCCATTTGTTCGGCTTGCCGTAGGTGGAAGCGTCGTTCTTGTCCGAGAGGTCTGGCAGGCATTCCTTCACCTCTTTCTCAATAAACTCAGCCACCTCCTTACGCGGGCTGCGCACCACAGCCTCATTGTCAGCGGGCAGATGGTCCAGCACGGGCACGTCGCCATAGCTGTCCATAAGTATGAAGTGATAGAAGGCGCGCATCAGACGGGCAGGAGCTGCCACCTTTGGAGTCTCCTTAAATTCTTCTATAATCTTGTTACACTTTGTGATGCCGCTTGCCAAGTCGGTCCAATAGTTTGCAGGGTCGTCGCCTGACATGAAGTTATGGATGGAGGGATGGATGTTCTCGCCCTTGTCAAAGTAGTCTGTGCCGAAGGACACGCCCGTAGCTTCGTCAGAAGAGAAGGTCTGCACGCGGTTATAGTTGTTGCCGAGTGCCTGACGGAACGAGTAGTAGACGTCAGACATCTTGCCCTCTATGGCAACCGGATCATTGGGATATTCCGTGTATTTTGATTTCACGTCTACGTCCAGGTCGGTGCAACTGGCTGTAATGCCGAGCACTGCCGCAGCCAATGTCATTTTTATTATATTCTTCATTGCCTTGTTTCGTTAATACCGTTTATATGCTTTTGTCGTTTAGAAGTTCACCTTCATGCCCACCATGAACGTGCGTGTACGTGGATAATAGTTGTTTCGCCATACAATGCCCGGTGTCAGTCCGCCGAGGTTAACTTCAGGGTCGGTGCCCTTAAAGCTTGTCAGCGTAAAGACGTTGTTGCATGTAGCATAGACAGAGAGATTGTTCACCCAGTCGCCAATCTTGCCGAATCTGTATGTCAGCGTCATTGATGAGAGGCGTAGGTAGCTGCCGTTCTCGATATAGCGGTCTGACGGTTTCTGCGAGTTGACGTCGCCGTAGCGTTGTTCGGTAAGTGCCTCGGCGAAGACGTTCTTGCCCTGGCTCAGCATTGTGATGGCGTTGCCCTGCGCACGCAGTCCGTTGAACACCTTATTGCCGAACACTCCCTGGAAGAACATATTGAGCGACCAGTTATTGTAGGTCAGCGTGTTGTTCCATCCGAGCGTGAGCTTCGGCTGTGCGCTTCCCACCTTTGTGCGGTCCTTGTCCTGCGGGTCGATGGTGGTCTCGCCGGTGCGCTCGCCTGTATTGGCATCATGCACGTAGTATTGTGATGTGCCGTTCTCGTCATATCCAGCCCATTCGTAGGTGTAGAACTGACCTATCGGACATCCTTCCATGAGTCGCTGCACGTACACGCCGTGGTTGCCGCTGAGCTCAGGCGAAGCCTCGTCGATGTATTTTACGGAATATGTGGCGTTGGAGAGTTTTTCAACAACATTATTGTTGTGCGAGAGATTGAGAGTGGTGCTCCATTCGAATGCCTTCGTCTTGACGGGGATGGCATTGATGGTTATCTCCACGCCTTTGTTGCTGATGTCGCCCACGTTGGCAGTCATCAGTCCGTAAGGATAGCGGTTGGTCGACACAGGGTAGTCATATATAAGGTCGCTTGTGCGCTTGTCGTAGTATTCGATGGTACCCGAGAGGCGGTTGTTGAGCACGCTGAAGTCCAGTCCGACATTGAACATTCCCGTGCGTTCCCACTTAAGGTCAGGGTTGGCGTTGCTGAGTGCTCCCAGCGTGTGCTTCTGAGAGGTCTGACCGTTGGCATCGGTGTACGAGAACCATCCCGACGTACCGTAAGTACGGATGGCTGTGTAGGCATCGAAGCCCTGCGAATTGCCGCTCACTCCGTAGCCCACGCGAAGCTTGAGGTCGTTGAATACGTTGAGGTTCTTCACGAAGTTCTCCTCGCAAAGGCGCCATGCTGCTGATACGGAAGGGAATGTGCCCCAACGGTTGTTCTTGCCGAAGGCTGACGAGCCGTCGCGACGAACTGTGGCTTGAAGGTTATACTTCGAGTTGAAAGAATAGTTAAGTCTGCCGAAGAACGATATCATACGCAGCGTCGATTCTGCTCCGCTCTCCACGGCGTCCATGCCGTCGATGCTGTTGGCGTATGAGAGGTTATACCATTTCAGATTGTCGTTATAGAAGTCTTTTACTGTAAGTCCGAATCCGTCATTGTTGTTGTTCTCCTCCCATGAGTAGCCGAGCATCACGCCCAGTCGGTGCATCTTGGCTATGGTGGTGTCGTAGTTGCCATAAAGCTCGAAGACGCTCTTGTTGTTCTGGTATGTGTTGCGTGTGGCTTGTCCGTTAGTGTTCACTATCTGCGACTTGGTGGAGTGATACTGGCTGTATGTGTTCTGGTCAGCCATGTACGAGTAGTTGGCGCTCAGCGTCAGTCCGTGTATGATTCTGAGGTCAGCCTTACCCGTTATCTGCATTCTTTTGTAGACGTTCTTCTGCGTGTCCTCATTGATCATCGATATGGGGTTGAAGTAGTTGGTCACGGACGTAGATCCGAACCAGCTGCCGTCCGCGTTTCTGACAGGCTGCAGCGGCGAGTAATAAGCCATGGCGTCCGTCACGCTCATGCCCTTTATGCCGTTCACCACACCCTCTGCTGTGGTTTGGTTGGCGTTAATGCCGAGTGCCAGCGTGAGGTGGTCCTTGAGCACCCTCGACTGTGCCATGGCACGAGCGCCGAAGGTCTTGTTGTCCGTATTGCGTATGATGCCCTGTCGGTCTACGTAGTTGAGGCTGACGTTATAGTTTGATTTGTCGTTGCCTCCGCTCACCGCAAGGTTGTGGCTGTGCGAGATGCCAGTACGCTCCACCTGCTTCTGCCAGTCAGTATTGGCTCCCTCGTCGCTGGGGAGCGTGAAGTTGTTGGCTTTGGCGTAGTTTCGGAGGTCGTCGGCAGTGGCCAGTTTTATGTCCTTAGCCACATTGTCTATAGCCACATATCCGTTGTAGCTGATATGTGCCGAGCCGCGCTTGCCTTTTTTAGTGGTGACGATAATCACGCCGTTGGCTGCCTTCGATCCGTAGATGGCTGTGGCTGTGGCGTCGCGCAGCACGTCAATGCTCTCAATGTCGTCAGCGGCGACGAGTGAGAGGTCAACGCCCGGAATGCCGTCCACTATATAATAAGGTTGCATGGCATCGCCTTCGCGCAATGTGGATGCACCGCGAAGTATGACCGATGAGTTGGGTTCGTTAGGGTTGCTGCTTGTCGTTACCGTAAGACCGGGCACCTTGCCTTGCAGCATCTCGGCAGGTGTGGTGAATACGCCCTTGTTGAGGTCGTCCGAATTGACAGTCGTGATTGACGAGGTTATGTCCTTGCGTTGCATACGACCGTAGCCTACGACCACCACTTCCTTAAGCTGATGGTCGTCTTCCTTAAGTTCTATGCTGACATCCTTTGCCGCCTTTACGAAGGTGCGCTCATAGCCGATGTACGATACGGACATCATGGCTCCGCGCCTCACGTTCGACAAAGTGAAATTGCCTTCCACGTCGGTAATGGTCTTGAGACTGGTGCCGTCCACGGCTACTGTTGCTCCGATAATGGCGTCGCCTTTCTCGTCCACCACTTTTCCGTTAACTTGCATCAGATCTTTTACTGTTTCCAAGACGTCCGTCTTAGTGGCTGCTGCTGGCAGACAGTTGAGTATGCCGCCTGCCAGCATAAGCATAAACAGTGCTTGTTTGCTAAAATCCATTCTTAAAACTTTATGGTTATCAATTGTTTCGGATGCAAAGATAGACATTTTTTATTACAATTATGTTACATCATCGTGATATAATGTTTCATTTTTGATGCAAAAGATGGTCTTTTGTTTCACAATACTGCCGCTTTCGGACGACTTTTTGTCCGAATTAAACGTTAATGCCATTAATATACACTAACTTTGCAATATGCATAAATAAAATGTTGAATGAAATGTATCAACTATGAGAATATTACACGACTGGATTTCTATGGCTTTTTTAATATGCGGCATGATAACCTATTATGCAAATGTCAAATGGTTGTCCCCCGTAACATGGAGCCTTTATGGCTTGTATTTTATTAGCACTATAGTTATGATCAACTCTCGCAGAAAGGAACTGGGAAGTATGAAGCTTGCATTGAAAAAAACAATATGTGATATATGCATAGTGTTGAGTCCCGTTGTCCTTTATGTCGGTTGGTTGATAAAAGACTTGATATGATTAAGGGTGTGTCAGACTCATGTTTGTGAGTCATGACACACCCTCAATCTTTTTACTTCTTATATTGTTGTTCTTGAATGTCTTGTTACTTCACGCCAAGCTCAGCTGTTCCTATCTGCTCGCCATCCTTTACCATGTGGTCAGCGCTCAGCTTGAGGAAGCGGGTGGTGGTGGCGGGGAAGGTGACGGTCTGAAGGATGGGGTTGTTCTGGATGTTCGAGAACTCGTCAGACTTCAGCGTCTTGATGACGTTGCCCTTGGCGTCACATGCCGAGATGGTGTAGGTATGGATGAAGCCGCGGTGAGCGTCGTTCTGGTCGGGGAGATAGAGCAATTGGGACACCTCTGTATTCTTGCCGAGGTCGATGATCAGTTCCTTAGAGGTGGTGAAGAGCACGGTCTGCGGGTTGCGGTCGGTGACCTTTGACTGTTCTGCCTCGCTGATGCCTACGAGCGAGAACGGCAGCGACTTGATGGCTTCTGACGTGGGGCTCCATGTCAGCTGTGCGTCGTCGCCTCCGAAGAACACGCCCACATTGTTAAGGCAGATGGGTCCGCGTGAGTCGAGGATGCGCACACGCACGCCCTTGGTCTCTACGGTGAGGAAGCGGAGGAGGCGCTTGTATCCGATGGTGGTGGTCTCCTCGTTCTGGCTTACCGGCTTCCATTGCTTGCCGTCAAGATATTCCACGACGAACTTCTTTACGCGCTGTCCGAGGGGGATATGCTCCTGCAGCATGATGCGGTTGATCTTCTGCGGCTTCTTGAAGGTGAAGGTGATGTCAGCTGTGGTCACTCCGTCGGCTGTTGCCCAGTATGTGTCCCACGAATTGTCGGTGAGAGCCTTTGCCGCAAACTCTGTTCCGCGCTCGTTGCTTACCTTCGGCTTCATGCCTGCCACGAGGTTATGAGAGAGCTCGCGCTCTATGATCTTGTGGAAACGTACGGCGTTGGCTGAGTCGACGGGATGGATGAGGCCGTCACGGTCAACGGGGAAGTTGAGCAGGAGAGTGGCGTTGTGTCCCACGCTGCGATAGTAGAGGTCGACCAGCTGGTCAGGCGACTTCACCTTTCCGTCTTCCTCGGGATGATAGAACCATCCCGGACGGATGGATACGTCGCACTCTGCCGGTGTCCACTGATTGCCGTCGGCATGTCCGTACTGCAGTTCTTTGTACTTCGGGTATCCGGGATAAACCTCGCCCTTGCGGAGGAAAGCCCAGTTGGTTTCGCCGGCGAATCCCTTCTCGTTGCCCACCCAACGGCATCCGGGTCCGCCGTCGCCGAAGACCACTGCCTGCGGCTGTATGCTGTCTAAAATCTCGAAGATGCGCGGATAGTTATAGTAGTTCTTACGGTCGATGGTGCGTGAGTCGCAAGCGCCGCCGTAATAGCCGTCGCCACCGTTGGCGCCGTCAAACCATACTTCGAATACGTCGCCGTAATTGGTGAGCAGGTCGCGGAGCTGAGCGTAGAAGTAGGGCAGATAGCCGGGTGTGGCATAGTCGGCACGTGAGCGGTCCCACGGCGAGAGATAGACGGCGAACTTCAGTCCGTACTTCTTGCAGGCTTCTGAAAGTTCGCGTACGATGTTGCCCTTGCCGTCCTTATAGGGTGATTGGCTTATGTTATAGTCGTTGCCTTCGAACGGCCACAGGCAGAATCCGTCGTGGTGCTTGGCGGTGAGGATTACGCCTTTCATGCCCGAAGCCACGAGGGTGCGTGCCCACTGCTCGCAGTCGAGACGTGTGGGATTGAAAGTCTTGGGGTCTGAGTCGCCATATCCCCATTCGCGGTCGTTGAAGGTGTTGAGACCGAAGTGGATGAAGGCGTATGTCTCCATCTTCTGCCAGTCAATCTGTTTCTGCTCAGGAAGAGGGAGAATGGGAGCTGGCGCAGCCGTCTGTTTCTGGGCATTGGCTGTAAGAGAAGTGGCTGCGGCGATGGCAAATGCTGCAGCAATGATACTGTTTTTTTTGATTTGTGTCATGATTCGTGTTTGTATGTTTGCAAAATTAATCAAAAAATCCCGGCAAAACCAATTTTCTGATTGGTTTTTGCCGGGATTAGCATTGTATATAAGAATAATGTTATGCGTAGCTATGCATGCCGCCAAGGATGTAGTTGACACCGAAGTATGTCATGAGGATGGTGAGGAATGCCAAGAGCATGAACACGTGGAACGTCACGGGACGTCTTAGGGCGGGCAGCGTCTTGGGATGCAGGGCGGCTGCATACACCATAAACGTGATTAGCGCCCATACCTCCTTGGGGTCCCATCCCCAGTATTCGCCCCACGAGACGTTTGCCCAGATGGCTCCGACGAAGATGCCGATGCCGAGTGTGGTGGCGGCAGGATAGAGGAAAAGGAGCGAAAGACTCTGCAGGGCTGCCATCTGACGGGTGGCGTCGCGGTTTATCAGCTTCACGGTCAGGGCTGTTATGGCGTTGATGAACGTCAGGGACAGGAGCGCGAAGCCCATCATGATGATGCTGACGTGGATGCTCAGCAGGGGCGAATTGAGCACAGGCATGACGTGCGTTATCTGCGGGTCCATCTGGCTGATGTGGCTTACGAGCAGGAAGAAGCCCGACATGAGGAAGCCGCATGTGAGCATGATGGGGAAGCGGAAGCTGAGCAGGAGGCTGAGCAGCATGACCGTCCATGCCACGAAGAGCATCGTCTCATAGCCGTTTGCCATAGGGATGGTGCCGCTTATGGTCCAGCGCAGATACTCACAGTAGGTGAGTGAGACGAAGGCGGCTGCCATGACAGTTCGTGAGAAGCGTCTTACGATGATGTCGGAGCGTCTGCATTTTGTGGCGCGTGGGTCGTGGTTGCTCTCCAGGCGGCATTGACGGCAGATGCGCGTCACGGTGTAGAGGAACGAGAGGACGCCCATCGTGAGGCACAGGACGAAGAGGATGGTGGCGAAGGGGATGCGGTTGTATGTACGCTCCGCCGTGGTCTGCTTCTCTGACGGGATGGAAGCGGCGCCGTTCTTGATCTGCAATGTCAGCATCTTGTCAAGCGTATGGCAGATGCTGTCCTGGCGATTGGCTTCCGCATAGTCGTAGAGCAAGGTGAAGACATACTGTATGTAGCTTCGCTCTTTATAGTCGAGGGACGACGGCAGGTCGGCTGTGGGTGCGTACCAAGCCGTCTTTCCATTGTCAGACTTTATGGGGAATATCTTAAGGAGGGTGCCGCGACGGAGATCCATTACCAGCTGTATGCGCTCGTCAAGGGCGGACGCCTGAGTATGGAACTTGTCCTTATTGCCTTCATAATACTCCTTGACGTACGGACCGAGCGTGTATCCGCCCATATCCTTGTCGAAGAAGAATCCTGCCGAAACGTAGTCGGGCAGCTGGAGTGTCTGCTTCAGATCGCCGTTCTTTACATTTATTATAGGCTCATTCATCCATTCTTCTCCCCAGAATATCCATCCCGTGAGCACCTGCTCGGCTGTCAGTCCTTTGTAGGATTGTGCTCCGTAGAGTTTCTTGGTGAAGTCGATGGCGAAGGTCTGCATGGGACAGATGCGGTTGTTGTGGAGGATGAACAGCTCGCCGAACTTTTCTGCTGTCTTTTCGGGCAGGGCGTGGGGCGTATGGTCGGCTGCAGAGGCGGTGGCAGCAGAAGTGGTATTGCCGAAGATCGCAGCTACAGCCATGACGGCGAGGAGCGCTCCCTTGCGGAGATGCTCACTTCGGAGCAGGGCGCGGTAAGCTCCGCGCGGATCGAAGAGCATGAGGACGAGAGAAAGGAAGAGTAGGGCATAGCCGGTGTAGGTGACGGGGATGCCCCAGGGGTCAGAGTTGGTGGCGAGTGAAACGCCCCGTTCGTCGCTGTCGTACGAAGCCTGATAGAGGCGCATGTCGCTGCAAGTGAATATACGGTTCATCGACACCTGCCCTTGCACGGTCTGTCCGTCCTTCGTGATGCTGAACTGCGACACGTAGTCCTCCACGGCGTCCGTGCCGGGATGATACTGTATGCTGAACTTATTGAGGCGTATCTGGAACGGCAGGCTCTCGCTGCTTGCGTTCGTGCCGTCAGAGAAGACGGTGTAGCGGTCGGTGGTCTCGCCGAGGCGCAGATGGATGATGCCCTGTTCGGCGCTTATGTGGGTGAGGAAAGCTCCTGCGAGAATCACAAGGAATGAGAGATGGAGCGTGATGCCCGTCCACGACTTCGTGCGGTTTCGGACGAAATAGACGGTGGCAGTGGCAGCTAACAATGCCCATACGAGCGCAAACCACCACGTGCCGTAAATGTGTGCCGATACAAATTCAGAGCCTTGGTATTTCTCTATTACTGTGGCGGCACCCATACACACCACAGCGATGGCATAGAGCGAAAACACAAGTTTTTTTATTGTTCGTGTCATTTTTATATTGTATTTAATGTTTTGTTAGATGTATGCTTAATGCAAAGTTATCCATATTTGTTTGATTCGCCTACATACTTTGCCGCGTTTTTTATGCTTTGTAGTGTGTTTTACCTAAAATTAGGTATATATATTAATGTGGAAGTGGGACGGAAACAATGAAAATGAAAGTTTTTTGATATTTATGTGAATTTTTCTTTGGAAAACATTTGGTGGAATGATTTATTATGCCTACCTTTGCAACCGCAAATAAGGAACAACACTTTGGTACCTTGGCCGATCGGTTAGGTAACGGTCTGCAAAACCGTGTAGAGCAGTTCGACTCTGCTAGGTACCTCGAAAGAAAAAGCTGAATCTCAGAATTGAGGTTCAGCTTTTTTCCTTATTGGCTATCCTGTATAAAAGTGGCGGAGACCAGAGACCTCCGCCACTTTCTTATATCGCTCCTTCCCTACTGGAGGAAGAGGAGTTGATATGGTTTAATCTCCTAATACTACTAAAAAGCTATTTTAAGTAAACCGGACGAATTGGTAAGATAGTATACCTTTTATTGTAAGTATCATCCGCCATACCAACACTTCCATTATCATATTTTTTCAAAGCTAAAATAGCAGCAAATGCAGCATTATCATTTGACAATGTATTTGTCCATCGCTTGATTATAGAATGGCCGCTAAGCTTGTTATATGCTAAGAAGATGTAGTTGTTGTTCTTTTTAGATATAAACATCACACCCAGAACTCCATTGAGACTAGCCTCTGTAATCGTACAGTTTTCGTACAATTCCAGCACATCTGCCCAAGTAGGTATTCTCCATCCTTCTCCAAGTCGTAGAAAGGCGACATCATCCTCTTTATCGAGGGTAACGGGATTTGCTCCAGCGGTATTGTACTTAAAGAATTCTCCCCATTTTCCGTTATTAAAGTAATAACTATCCTCGAAAGCTTGATACTTATACCAAGTTTCACCCCAAGAGTAAGTCAAGCCACACGCTTCAGGAACGGTTTCGCCAAGGTCGCATTTTGCCCACTTTATACCGCTTGGCAAACCGAGGTTTACATACTCCATGGTTTCCTTAGGTACACCTACGCCAGCATTCAGCTCCAGTTCCTTAAGCTTCTTGGCAATCTCAGCCATGGCTTCCTTTTCGCTCATGTTGCCGCTCTCAAGAGCCTGCAGCAGGGCTGTCATCTGTTCATTGATAGCGTCAAGCTTGCCGCCGTAGCCAGATAACGACTCGATAGCACTTCTTATTTGATCCAACTTGCCATTTCCGTACCCAATTTCTATGAGACATCCTGAGACAGTAGCGAGTTTGTCGGTGAAGTTTTGGGCATATTTATCAAGAAGGGCATTTAAAGCTTCGAGCTGCGAATTGGGGTTAATGTTCTCAAAGGCAGTTCTGACAGCCTCAAGTTTTTCTGTGTAGTCAGGCAAGCTTTGGATGGCTTGTGCGAGAATGTCCATCTTGGTATTGAAACTGCTGGTCTGATCCTTGATGACTTGCTCGATAAGCGTCAGCTTGTCCGACAACGCGATAGTCTGCTCCTTCATTGCAGCCTCGATGGCTCCGAGCTTGGTCTCGAGCGTAGCGTTCTGGTCGGCAAGCACGTTCTTTATGATGTCCATCTTCGCCTCCATAGCTATGGTCTGCTCTTTGAGGGCAGCCTCGATGGCTCCGAGCTTGGTCTCGAGCGTGGTGCCCTGACTCTTTATTACCTGCTCGATGAGCGCCAGCTTGTTCTCCATAGTGATGGTCTGCGCTTTCAGGGCAGCTTCGATGGTGGCGAGCTTGGCGTCGAGGGTGTTGTTCAATGAGACGATAACGTCCATGATGGCTTGGAGCTTTGTCTGCTGGTTGACGTTCATCTTATCGATGGCTGCCACGAGTTGCAAAATGGCTTGCTCGTTCTTCAGCGCACCGCTGTTGATGGCATCCACCACCTTGGCGAAGTCGTTGACCACGGTGACCTTCATCTCGTAGTCTATCTCGGGTGCGTTCTCCCGACAAGAACTGAAGAACGCCGGTGTCGCCAGCAACATCGCGCTGGCTAACATTATTGACTTTATTGCTTTCATAGTTTTCTTGTTTTATGCTGTTATTTCTTTACAGTGATGGTTACGCGGCGGCCTTCGAAGTTGTTCTTGCCGTTCTTGGCTCCAATGGCGGTCTGCGGATGGAGGTCTTCGGGTGCGAAGCCTTCCTTCAGCAATACCTTCACCACTCGCTTCAGGCGGCGCTCAGAGATGGCCTGATTATATTCGGGTGTGCCCGGCGTGCTTGCCTCGGCGAGGATGGCGAGCTTTTCGCCCTTCATACTTCGGGCGAACGAGCGCAGACGGTCGGTCTCCTCTCTGCTCATATACGAACTGTTGTTGGCGAACTGTACGTAATGCTCGGGAGCTTCTGCCACAGCCTTCTTGCCTTGCTGACAGTCGTCGAGCTGGCGTTGGAGGTCGCTGTTGTGCTGTTCAGCCTGCTGGCGGAGAGCAGCTTCACTATCAGCGCGTGCCTTTTCGGCTTCAGCCTCCTGGCGCAGAGAGTTGGCGCGGTCGTTAAGAGCAGCTATCTCTTCGCCGTAAAACTCGCGCTGCTTGCTTGCACGGCTCTTCACGAAGTTGTAACGAACGGTAGCAAGAGCGTAGATGAGGTTCTTCGGAGCCACTTCCTGACGATTGAGCAGCCAGTCCATTTCGCCCTTTAAGCCTAATGTGAACTGTCGGCTCACGTCAGCCTCGATGTGGAGGGTGGCAGGGATGAAGAGCTTGTCAAACTTCTCGCGGCGGTTGACAGTAGCCACCTTGCCTGTTATGGTCACCGTGGCGTCGTTGCTGATGTTGATATCGCCGAAGAAAGGCTTGGTGTTGCCGTTCTCAGAGACGGTGTTGCCCACCCATATACCATACTCGTTGCCACGTGCGAATGTGCCTCCTAAGCCAGTGCCCATCCAGATGTTGAGCCATTGTGGCTTGCGGTTAGGCCAGAACTCCATGAAGTTGAACTGTACGCCGAGCTTCACGTTGTGCGTGTTGATCACGTAATTGCCGTATGTCTTTGCTGGCGACGCGTCGGTGTCGAGCTTGTCGAAGCGTTGCTCACGGCGATAGCGCGACCAGATGTAGTCGGCACCTACGCGAATCCACGGACGTATGGTGAAGTCGATGCCACCGCCAACAGCGGGTGACTGTTTATAGCTCTTCTTGGCGTCCTGATTCTGATACCACACACCGTTTGCCCACGAGAGTCCGCCCTGAGCGTAGACGCTCCATGTGCGGGTGCGCAGTTCCTTATTGGTATTGCGCAGCAGATCAGCTTTGCCCTCGCTCACGGTCTGCGCCTGAGCGCCTACCGTGAAGAGCGATGTAAGCAATACGCTGAACCCTATTCTTGCCCATCTGCCACCTGATAGCGTAATGAGCTTGTTGGTTCGTATTGTGTTCATACTTAATTCCTTTTTAAATCATTATCTTTTTTTGCAGATACTTATTTATTTGAGTAGAGGTCGAATACCGGTCGTACCACAACACCAAAATCACGGAATATTGATTTAAACGATGGTTCCTCGATACCTTCGCTTGATGTCTCTTTAGCAAACATAGGCCATGTAAGCGCTACTGCCTTTTGGTATTTATATTCATCTGACAATTCATCAGCCGGCGGATATAAATTAGCTGTAGTATAGTAGATGTCATAGTCAGGCTGGACACCCCATCCATCAGCTTTGAAACCACTGGTCGTCGGTAAAACGATAGAGTTTCCGTTTGGTCCTGTCACTTTCCATCGTGCAATGGCTTTCGTCTGCGACGGATCCACTATCTCTGGAAGTGTGGTAGTAACGGCTTCCCATTTACAATCTTCAAGCAGCTCTTCCCAGTCTTTTTGTGTAGGAATGCGATAGCCTACACCTAAATTAGCTCTTGCCACATCGTCTTCGAGCTCAAGCACTTCCTTGCCGTCTTTCTCATTGTACTTTAATACCTCAATATTAGATTTAGCCTTAAAATGCTTGTAGTTCGTACTATAATATTTCTTCTTGGTAGAAGTCTCTCCCCAGGCATAGTAATCGCCAGGTTCTGTAGGATCGGTTGTACCCATATTGCACTTAGCCCACAGCAGTCCGCTATTCAATCCAAGGTCAACGCAATTGTTAGGAACCGGCACACCAGGACCCTTAACCGGGCGAACTGATATTCCGTCAGGACGACGTTTGCCATAACGGGCAATGCGGTCATCCTGGAAAGCAAAGCTCCAAGCGTTGAATACCTTGTCGTCAATACAACGCAGATTGGTCATGCATATAGCTACTTCTTCGCTCGAAGAGATTTCTCTGGTTTGTGGTTTGTCCTGCTTAAAGCCGGCGCAAGGGATAAAGATAGACTTTTTGTTCCTCTTGCTCGTTATCTGATAGCCCACAACACCGTTAAGCGTTGTTTTCTTGATTGTGGTATACTTCTGATTGGTCAATTCTCTGAAGTCAGCCAAGGTAGGTGTGCGCCAACCGTTTCCTAACTTCTGTATTACGGCATCGTCTTCGTTTTCAAGCGTCAGCTTGCCGTCTTTATCGTTATACTTGGTGAATCCCAGGCTAGGAGCACCCTCCTTATACCACTTATGGTTGGGATAGGTGTACATTTGCTTAGGCTTTGTTTCGCCCCATGCGTAATAATCGCCATACGCTTCCGGAGCAGAAGCACCGAGGTTGCACTTTGCCCACAAGTTGCCGCTCGGCAAACCGAGGTCAACATACTCTACCTTGTCAGTAGAACCACCAATGCCAGCAGTCGTCTTAAGCAGTTCAAGCATCTTGGCAATCTCAGCCCAACCTTCATTTTCGCTTGTCTTGCCAGCCTGTATTGCCTCTACTATCTTTTTCATATTATCCAATATGCCATCCAGCTTGGCATTTTCGCCAGCAAGTTTTTCGATAGCTTTTCGAATAGCCTTAAACTTATCGTCTTTATACGTCATATAACGCATTGTATCCTCTATTTCGGCTATGATGTAATACAACTTGCCTTTATAAGATAAAGGATCATCAGGATATCTGAGTTCATCGCTGCAGTATTTGTCAAGAACATCCTGCAAGAACTTTAGCTGTTCGTTAGGATTGATATTGATAATAGCCGTTTTGATAGCTTCCAGAATATCTTCATAATTAGGCAGACTTATGACAGCCTTAGTAAAGATATCAATCTTTGTTTCAAACGCTGTATTCTGGTCCTTCATAACAGACTCGATAATCTGCATCTTCTCCGTCAAAGCGATGGTCTGCTCCCTCATAGTAGCCGCGATTGCAGCGAGCTTGTTATCGAGTGTAGCATTCTGGTCGGCAAGGATGTTCTTTATAAGATCCATCTTCTTCTCCATAGCAATGGTCTGCTCCTTGAGCATGGCTTCAATGGCGCCAAGCTTGATGTCGAGCGTTGAGTTCTGGTTTTTGATGACATCCTCAATGAGTGCCAGCTTGCCTTCTATAGAGATGGTCTGTGCCTTCATTGCAGCCTCAATGACAGCCAGCTTTGTGGCTATCGTGTTGTTCACAGAAGTGATGGCGTCCATGATGGCCTGCAGCTTGGTCTGCTGGTCAACGTCCATATTGTTGATGGCAGCTGTGATCTGTGCGATGGCTTCCTCGTTGGTGAGCGATCCGTTATTGATGGCATCCACCACTTTGTTGAAGTCGTTAACAACAGTCACTTCCATCTTATACCTTAGTAGGGTGCCGTCTTCCTCGCAGGAGCTGAAGAAGACAGGTGTAGCCAGCAGTAATGCGCCGGCTAACAGAATAGATTTAAATGTTCTCATAGTCGTATGGTTTTTGGTGATTATATATACTTTAGAGTAAACTTCTTAGCCACTGCAGGAATGTCAGCCTGCGTGGCTTATGATGAGGAGGCGGCTTGCTGTATTGCGCGGCTTCCTCCGTACCGACTCCACGACGGTCGATTTCATCGTTGATCATCTCTCGGATGGTGTCGAGCAGTTGAGTGCGATCGTCAAGAAACTGCTGCGCCTCGTCGTTTTTGTGTTGTCGGTCGACATGCCGTATGTTATCATCTGTATGTCCCATAGTCGATAGATGTTTTATGTTGATGTCGCAAATTTACGCATAAACACGCCTAAGTGTCTTGTGACTATCGGACAGAAATGTGTGATAATCGGACTTTTTGCATAACACAAAATTGTTTTAATCGGACATCGCAAGCATGTAACACGCTGATAATCATAAGAAACGTATGAACACAAAACAGCTTGAGAATTTTTACGCTAAAAATAAACAGTGTCAAAAAAATCGTATGAAATGTTTGATTTTAGAATGGATTTACTATCTTTGCAAATACAACCTAATACATATAAAGAACTTGACACCTATGCAAAAACTACGATATCATAACACCGCTGTTTGGTGGAACCTTATAATAATATGTGTCTTGCTGGTTTCGTGTGGACAGAAACCGGTGAAGATATCCCTTGCCGAACGAAAATCATTGGACAGCATAATATCCTCTTCACGAAATCTTGATACGCTCTCTATGCTGCAGAAGCGAATGGAGAGCGAGGGCAATATGCTCGGTAGTGTCATCGCTTACAAAGAAATGGGTAAGATAATGCGTAATGACAGTCAGTTTGACGATGCCCTGCGACTGCACAGCGAGGGACTGAAGCAGGCGGAGGCGATAGGCGATACGCTGGAAATGGTGCAGGCGCTTAATAATATAGGTACTGACTATCGGCGAATGGGAGTGCTCGACTTGGCGCAGGACTATCATTACCGTGCCTGGACGATAAGCAAGGAATGGCACGATACGTCGTACGACGCAAAGAAAAATCGTGTGGTATCGCTTAACGGACTTGGCAATATCTACCTTACCTTGGGCAATTACGCACGTGCGGACAGCGCTTTGCGAATGGCATTGGAGGGCGAGAAGGAACTGCATAGCGATTTGGGGCAAGCCATTAATTATGCCAACATTGGCTCCATATTCCGCCATCGGGGTATGGTGGATTCGGCATGGGTGTACTTCCGTAAGTCGATGGAGCTTAACCAGCACATAGACAACACGCTTGGCATATCGCTCTGTCATACCGATTTCGGCTCAATGTACGAACGGGCGCACCAGTATGACAAGGCAATAGCCGAATATGAGAAGGCTTATGAGCTGATGGAGGCTTCGGATGATGAGTGGCACATGCTTAACTCGCTCATTGCTCTGGCTGGTGTGAACATGGCAATGGGCAATGACAGCAAGGCTATGACCCACCTTGCCAAAGCCAAACAAGTGGCTAACGAGATTAAATCGTACGAACATTTAGAGGATATATACTACCTATACCATAAGCATTACAAGCGTGTGGGCGACTATAGCGCAGCCCTTACTTCGCACGAGAAAGCCACTGCCATGAGGGACAGCGTGGTGGACATGGAGAAGATGAACCGCATTCAGAACGCAGGACTCCTTATTGAGCGAAACCAGCAGGCAAGAGTGATGGATGAGGCGCATCTCAGTCTTGAGAGCGAAAAGTCTGCACGCTTCTTGAGTAGCGTCATCTTTACCATCGTGGTGGTTATACTTGTGGGCGCCATCGTCGTCTTCTTCTACATGCAACGCATCCACCGACGTAACCATTTGGCTCTGAAACGTCTTGCCGCAATGCGAGAGACCTTCTTCACCAACATCACACATGAGTTCAGAACGCCTCTTACCGTCATTCTCGGCCTTAGTCAGGACCTTCAGAAGAACGGACAAGAGGAGGTGAAAGACCGTGCGCAGACCATCGAACGACAGGGAAAAGGACTTCTGTCGCTCATCAATCAGCTGCTTGATATATCGAAGATAAAGTCGCAGGTGGGCAATCTGGACTGGCGAAACGGCAGCATAACCACTTATGTGACAATGATTGTGGACACTTATCGCGACTATGCCCGCACAAAGAACATCGACCTGCAGTTCTATGCAAAGGAAGCGGTGACGATGGACTTCGTGCCCGATTACGTGAATAAGGTGCTTAACAACCTCATATCCAATGCCTTTAAGTTTACGCCAGAGTATGGCAAGATAAACGTAACGTTGTGGCGTAAGGAGAGCGTTCTGCACTTAGAGGTTAGCGATACGGGAGAAGGAATGGACAAGGAGACCGCCGACAACGTATTCAAGCCGTTCTATCAAGGCGAAACAGCTTCGAAGCACATCGGTACGGGTGTGGGATTGGCTCTCGTAAAGCAGGTGATAGACGCCGTGGACGGAAGGATAAGCGTGGAGAGCAGAGTGGGAGAGGGCACGACTTTCCACATCGAAATGCCGATAAACAACGTCTGCAAGAACAAGTTGGGCGAGCCCGTAATAGACAAGGCTGACAGCATGCCGGATATGCCAATGGAGGAAAAGGTGCTTGCTGATAGCGATGGAGCCGACAATCAATGCACGGTACTTGTCATAGAGGACAATCGTGACATCGCAGCATACATAGGTAATCTGCTTTCTGGTAGCTATAATGTGGCGTACGCCGCGAACGGAGAAGACGGAATGCAGAAAGCCATCGACATCGTGCCCGACCTTATCATCACCGATCTGATGATGCCTGGCATGGACGGACTGGAGCTATGCCGACGCGTCAGAGCTAATAATGTGGTCAGTCATATACCTATAGTGATAGTAACGGCGAAGATTTCGGAGCAGGAGCGCATTGCCGGCATTGAGGCAGGAGCCGACGCTTACCTTGCCAAACCGTTCAATGTGGACGAGCTGCGCACAGTTGTGGAGCGACTGCTCGACCGCCAGCGATCGCTACGCAGCAAGTTCAGCGAAAGCATCGACACTAATAATAATAAGGAAGAAGAGGAGGTGAAGCTCACGGATGCCGAGCGACGCTTCCTTGCCAAGACCGTTGACCATATCTATCTGTTGCTCGACAAGCAACAGCTCGACGTCAATACACTCTCCGATAAGTTGTGTATGAGTTCGCGTCAGTTCCATCGTAAGATTGTGGCGCTAACAGGTTGCTCTCCAGCTTCGTTCATGCTTAAGATAAAGATGAAGCGTGCACGCCATCTGCTCGAGACCGACTCGAGGATGAGCATTGACGAAATAGCCTCACGCTGCGGCTTCGAACACACCTCCAGCTTCTATCTGCCTTCCGCAAAGCGTACGGCGTGACGCCTAAGGATGTTAGAAGAGGAGTCGGGTTGATTGAGAATTGATAGGATATTTAATCTTGGATACAAAAAAAGGAGGCTCGAATAACGAACCTCCTTGACTTATTTGTTGAATTATTTACAGCATTTTATGTTTGTGAGCGGTAAACGGGGTTCGAACCCGCGACCCCCAGCTTGGGAAGCTAGTGCTCTGCCAACTGAGCTATTACCGCGTTAAGCGAATAATGCTTTGGCATGTTTTGAGCCGATACCCGGACTCGAACCGGGGACCCACGCATTACGAATGCGTTGCTCTACCAACTGAGCCATATCGGCCAAAACATTGTCGTTTTTCTCAAACGCGATGCAAAGGTATATAATTTTTTTAAAAGTGCCAAATTTTTGTACGCTTTTTCTAAACCTTATTCTTCCGCATTCTTCCTACTCGTACACCTCGTCGATGTCGTACCCCGTGTTGTATTCGGTGTCGTTCTTGCAAGGATCGTAGCCTTCAGGAAGGTCGAATACGGCGTTGGGGTCGTAAGGCAGGCTCTTGTCCCTATATACCTTCTTCATAAAGTAAGCCCATATAGGCAGCGCCATCGTCGCACCCTGACCCATACGCATAGAGTCGAAGTGAATGTCACGGTCCTCGCCGCCTACCCAGCAGCCGCTGACGAGCTGCGGTGTGAAGCCCATAAACCATGCGTCGGAGTTGCGGTTCGTTGTACCTGTCTTTCCGCCAATCTCGCCAGTAAAGTTATATTTATAGCGCAGACGGCCTGCCGTACCTCCGTCGACGACACCCTTTAGCAGCACAATCATCTTGTATGCGCTTTCTGCACTTATCACCTCGTTCATGCGTGGCTGGAAGGCTGTGATGACATTGCCCTCGTTGTCCTCTATTCTGCTCACGAAGAGCGGAGCGGTGCGGATGCCGTTATTGACGAACGTCGTATATGCGCTAACCATCTCAGCCACCGACACCTCGCACGGACCAAGGCATAACGACATGGAAGCATGGATATCGGGATTGTTTATGCCGTAATCGTGGAGCAGCTGCACGAACTGCTGCGGATTTAGCTTGCTCATAAGATAAGCCGAAACCCAGTTGCTCGACTGTGCCAGACCCCACTTCAGCGTCACCATCTCGCCAGCACGTCTGTGGTTGGCGTTGCGTGGAGTCCAGGGACGACCTGCCACCATATATGTACGCTGCGCGTTAGGGGCAAGATCGCACGGTGAGAAGCCGTTCTCCATAGCAAGACTGTAGAGGAAGGGCTTGATGGTGGATCCCACCTGACGGCGTCCGCCCATAACCATATCGTACATAAAGTGCGTATAGTCGAGGCCTCCTACGTATGCCTTCACCTCGCCTGTCTTCGGATCCATACTCATAAATCCGGCGCGGAGGAAAGACTTGACATAACGTATGCTGTCAATAGGTGTCATCGTAGTGTCAAGGTCGCCGTGGTATGTGAAGAGCGACATGTCCGTAGGCGTATGGAACGACTGGTGGATTTCCTCGTCAGAAGCTCCTGCTGCCTTCAGAGCACGATAACGCTCGCTCTGCAAAACGGCACGTTCCATAATCTGATTGACCTGCTTCTTTGTCAGAGCCGATGAGAAAGGTGCATTGGCTTTTCCTCGTTTCTCCTTGAAGAACTCAGGCTGGAGGAATCGTGCAACATGATTATATACCGACTCCTCTGCGTATCGCTGCATACGCGAGTCGATGGTTGTATATACCTTCAGGCCGTCGGCGTTCAGATTGTATGGTGTGCCGTCCTTCTTGAAGTTCTTGTTACACCATCCGTATAGCGGATCAGTCTCCCACGCAATGGAGTCGATGACGTACTGTCGCTTGTTCCATGACGGATACTTGGCTCTGTCAGGACGTTCCGCTGACATATATATACGCAGGAACTCACGCAAGTACGGAGCTGTGCCGTCCTTGTGGTCTGTACGATGGAAATTAAGAACAAGAGGTTCGTTGGTGAACTCGTGGTATTCCGATTCTGTTATGTATCCCGCCTTTCGCATCTGGTCGAGCACGACGTTGCGTCGCTCCGTGCATCTCTCGGGATAACGTACAGGATTAAACAAAGACGGATTCTTACACAGGCCTATGAGCGTGGCAGCCTCGCAAGCCGTCAGATTCTTTGGTTCCTTATTAAAATATGTATTAGCGGCAGTCTTTATGCCCACCGCATTATGAAGGAAATCAAAATAATTAAGGTATAGTGCTATGATTTCCTCCTTAGTATAGTTGCGCTCCAGCTTCACGGCTATCACCCATTCAATGGGTTTCTGCAATACGCGCTGCAACGTGCTGCTTGCCGTCTCCGAATAGAGCTGCTTGGCAAGCTGCTGCGTAATGGTCGATCCGCCGCCTGCGCTTGCCTGTCCCATAAGTCCGCGCTTCACGATGGCGCGTCCAAGAGCGATAAAGTCGATGCCTGAATGTTCGTAGAAGCGAGCGTCCTCCGTAGCCACCAATGCCTTTACAAGGTAAGGTGAGAGATTGGAGTATTGCACGCAGATGCGGTTCTCGCGGTTAAAGTTCCATGTACCTATAACCTTGCCGTCAGACGAATAAATCTGCGTGGCAAAGCGGTTGATGGGATTCTGCAAGTCTTCCACAGGAGGCATATAGCCTATCCATCCGTGCCAAATTGCAACGAACGCAAATACGCAAACGCCGAGCACGGTGCCCAGTAACCCCCAAAGGAAATGTACGAATTTCTTTCTCATGAGTAATGTTCATCAATGACTTAATTGTGCAAAATTAGAGAAAAATCCCGAATTACAAGCCTTATACAGTAAAAAACAAGAGAAAAACGAAATATCAAGACGTAAGGCGGTCGTTGTATTATCAAAAAAACGTGAAAAGATTAAATATTGCATTTCAGTTGCATTCTATGTGAAAAAATATGATTACCTTAGCAAGCGAATTAGGAAACAACCATTAACTCTAAATAAATGATGAGACACGATTTTGTAACAATCGCAGACCTTCCCAAGGAAAAATTGATGTATCTCCTTGAGATGGCGCAAGAGTTCGAAAAACATCCTAACCGAGAACTGCTGAAAGGAAAAGTAGTGGCGACGCTTTTCTTCGAACCCTCCACCCGTACACGACTAAGTTTCGAAACTGCAGCCAATCGTCTTGGCGCACGCGTAATAGGCTTTTCGGATGCGAAAGCCTCAAGTGTGGCAAAGGGTGAGACGCTCAAGGATACAGTGCTCATGGTGTCAAACTATGCTGACGTCATCGTAATGCGCCACTTTGTGGAAGGCGCTGCACAGTACGCCAGTGAGGTTGCTCCAGTTCCTATCGTTAACGCCGGCGACGGCGCACACATGCATCCATCACAGTGTCTGCTCGACCTTTACTCTATATACAAGACTCAGGGCACACTGGAAAACCTTAACATCTACCTTGTCGGCGACTTGAAGTACGGACGTACCGTGCATTCGCTCATCACAGCAATGCGCCACTTCAACCCGACATTCCATTTCATAGCACCTAAGGAGCTCGCTATGCCTGAGGAGTATAAGATTTACTGCAGGGAGCATAACATCAAGTTTGAGGAGCATACCGAATTCAATGAGGATGTCATCGCCAATGCTGACATATTATATATGACCCGCGTACAGAAGGAACGCTTCTCTGACCTCATGGAATATGAGCGCGTTAAGAACGTGTATATCCTTAAGCGCGACATGCTGGCAAAGGCAAAGCCTAACATGAAAGTGCTCCATCCTCTGCCAAGAATAAACGAGATTGCTTACGACGTGGACGAAAGTTCACACGCATACTACATACAGCAGGCTGGCAACGGACTCTTTGCAAGAGAGGCAATCTTCTGCTATGTCCTTGGCATCAGCCTCGACGACGTTAAGAACGACAAGACAATAATCTTATAAGAAAGCTATGAACACAAACAAGACAGAACGTCAGGTGGCCGCCATCAAGAACGGCACCGTTATCGACCATATACCAGCAGAGAAGACTTACGAGGTGGCGAACCTCCTGGAACTGCAGAAACTGGAGAATCCCGTAACCATCGGATATAACTATCCCTCAAAGAAGATTGGCAAGAAGGGCATCATCAAGGTGTCGGACAAGTTCTTTACTGACGAGGAGATTTCACGATTGTCTGTCGTAGCTCCCAACGTGGTGCTCAACGTCATCAAGGACTACGAGGTGGTGGAGAAGAAGACAGTGGAAACTCCGGACGAGCTTCGTGGCATCGTACGCTGCAACAACCCTAAGTGCATAACCAACAATGAGCCGATGAGCACCGTTTTCAACGTCGTAGACAAGAAGCGTGGCATCCTGAAGTGTCACTACTGCGACAAGGAACAGTACATCGACAAAGTTGAATTAGTATAAACGTATCAATAAAAACACTAACCCAAAACAACTAACAAGTTAATTATGAAAAGAGACCAAGAGATTTTCGACTTGATTGAGAAAGAACATCAACGTCAGCTTAAAGGCATCGAGCTTATCGCATCTGAGAACTTCGTCAGCGACGAGGTAATGGAGGCAATGGGATCATATCTCACCAACAAGTACGCTGAGGGATATCCCGGCAAGCGTTATTATGGCGGCTGCCAGGTGGTAGATCAGGTGGAGACATTGGCCATTGAGCGTGTAAAGAAACTCTTCGGAGCAGAATATGCCAACGTGCAGCCTCACTCTGGTGCACAGGCCAACGCAGCAGTGCTTCTCGCAGTGCTGAAGCCGGGCGATACCTTCATGGGTCTGAACCTCGCACACGGTGGTCACCTCTCACACGGTTCTGCCGTTAACACATCAGGTATCCTCTATAATCCCGTAGGCTACGACCTCAACAAGGAAACTGGTCGTGTGGATTATGACGAGATGGAGCGCCTTGCCATCGAGCACAAGCCGAAGCTCATCATCGGTGGTGGTTCTGCATACAGCCGTGAGTGGGATTACAAGCGTATGCGCGAAATAGCTGACAAGGTGGGAGCTCTCCTTATGATTGACATGGCTCACCCCGCAGGTCTTATCGCAGCCGGACTTCTCGACAATCCAGTAAAATACGCACATATCGTCACATCTACAACCCACAAGACTCTTCGCGGTCCGCGTGGTGGTATCATCCTCATGGGTAAGGACTTTGAGAATCCTTGGGGTCTCAAGACACCGAAGGGCGTTACGAAGATGATGAGCCAGCTGCTCAACTCAGCCGTATTCCCCGGTCAGCAGGGTGGTCCGTTGGAGCACGTCATCGCTGCCAAGGCTGTTGCTTTCAAGGAGGCATTGCAGCCTGAGTTTAAGGAGTGGGCATTGCAGGTTAAGAAGAACGCCAGCGTTCTGGCTGAGGAGCTCATTAAGCGTGGATTTACCATCGTAAGCGGTGGCACAGACAACCACTCTATGCTCGTCGACCTTCGCGATAAGTATCCTGAACTCACAGGTAAGGTGGCTGAGAACGCTCTCGTTGCTGCTGACATCACCGTCAACAAGAATATGGTGCCGTTCGATACACGTAGCGCTTTCCAGACATCAGGTATCCGTCTCGGAACTCCTGCCATCACCACACGTGGTGCTAAGGAAGACCTTATGGTTCTCATTGCAGAGCTCATCGAGGAGGTTCTCAACGATCCTGAGAACGAGGAGGTAATCGCAAGCGTTCGCAAGAGAGTGAACGAGACTATGAAGTCATATCCTCTCTTCGCTTACTAATAGCGAGAAGAAGAATATCATAACTTAAAAAGGCGGACGACCATTAGTGAAAAACACTACTTGGTTGTCCGCCTTTACCTTTTATATAATCAAGATTAAAAGCTTAATATATATGCAAGAAATCATACAGTATATCATTGTGGCTGCCGTGATAATCGTCGCCATCGCGTACGTAGTCTATCGTGTAAGGTTGGCGTTCCGAAGCAGCCGTTCGGGATGTTACGGCTGTAGCGGATGCGCTCTGAAGGAGCAGATGAAGAAACGGGGTAAGAACGGCAAGACGCAGCTACGCAAGCCAGATTGTTTTCATTGACAGATTGTGGCTTAACGGCGCTGCATCTTTATCGTTTCTGCATTTTCTTCATTGGTTCTTCATCTTACTGCTTTCGCTTTACGCCTCTGACAGCCTCTGCTTCAAGCGGATTGTCCGGCCAGTAATGCTTCGGGTAGCGGCGTCTCAGCTCGCTCCTTACCTCAAAGTAGGCGTTCTGCCAGAAGCTGGCAAGGTCGCTGGTCAGCTGCACTGGCTTGAATCCCGGCGAGAGAAGTTCCATAAGAAGCGGACGCCGTCCACGGTCAACGCATGGCGTGGAGTCCATGCCAAAGCACTCCTGCAAGCGTACGCTAAGTATAGGAACCTCGGCACCCTGACGGTAGTCGATGCGTATCTTGCTACCCGTAGGCACCTGAATGTGCGTCGGAGCAATCTCGTCAATCTCTTTCTGCTGTTCGTATGGGATGATGTTCCATATCATCTCGCTCAGATTCAGCTTCTTAAGTTCGGCTGATGAAGTGCGCAGCTTGCCGCCGTCACGCAGATAAAGAGGCAACCATTCTGCTGCCGTCTGCATAAGATGTTCGGTTGATACGTCCGGCAACATCAGTTCGGGATGCCATTGCGCCACTTGCGCCACGCGCCTTTGCAGACGCGCCACATCATCGTCGCTCCAATCCAACATGCTCAGTCCGTCCTTCTTCATGGCCTCGCATACAATGTCCACAGCCTGTTCCTCGTCAATGTCCTGGATGGGTTGGCTGTTGAGCGTCAGCTTGCCGACACGCCATTCGCGTTGCGCCACCAGTCGTCCATGTCGCGAATCCCACGACACATTGTCACGGCGTATGAGCATACTCTCATCTATGTCTTCTTTATCTATCGGCGCTGCCAGAAACACTCGTCCTGCGCTCCCAGCCCCATCATACATTGACGCCACAACAATCCATTCGTGAGCCGTAATGTCATCCTTACCGTCTATACGTACCTCTTTTCCGTTCGAAAGACGATACGTTCCTATCTTGTCAATAGCCATTGCTATGCGTTCGGGATAGGCGAAGCATACGAGCTGTCCCACTTCGGACGGCACAACGTCCGTATTGTCCTCATCCACACGAACCATCCTTCTGTATTCTGCAGCAATCTTCGCAATGCGAGTCCATCCTCCCGGCTTGCCGTTCTTCCGCAAGCGACGCAATACGGAGATTCTTAACGACATATCTGAGCTGCCCGAATCGGTCATCGGGTCTTTCTCCTCCAGCAATGCCGCAATGTCGCAGGCAAGCGCACGCATGCGAGCCGAACCTGCACCAAGAATCATCCTCGCTATACGTGGATGGCAGGGTAGGGCAGCCATGCGCTTTCCTGTCGGCGTGACAACCCCGTCGTCCGTTATGCCACCCAGCATAACCAGCAGCGCATGTGCGTTAGCCACGTTACGTCTTGGCGGGAGCGTCAGCCAAGGCATGCTCATTATGTCAGTTTCGCCGAACGAGGCAATGCTGAGAAGCGTCGGAGCAAGGTCGGCGTCCTCTATCTCCGCATGTCTGTGCTCCTCCATGTGCGTCTCTGCCGCCTTTGTCCAAAGACGCATACATGTTCCTTCTGCCACACGTCCTGCACGACCTGCGCGTTGCTCCGCCATGTCGCGGCTTACCGTTGTCACCTCCAGATGGGTAAGACCGGTGCGCGGATCGAAGACCGGCTTACGATAAAGTCCGGTGTCCACAACCGTCCTTACGCCCTCAATGGTGAGCGATGTCTCGGCAATAGGCGTAGCAAGCACCACCTTTCGCTCGCCTTCCTTTGACGGAGCGATGGCACGCTGCTGCTCGGAAGGCGTCAGATTGCCGTACAGCGGCACCACCGTAGCGCCCTCCAACGACTGTGAAGCGGACAAAATCTCACGACACCTTTCTATCTCGCCTTGTCCAGGCAGGAATGCCAGAATGTCACCTTCCTCCTTTTTGTATGCCTCAATGACAGCCTGACACGTGGTCCTTGCCGCGTCACGTGGGTCGATGTCGTCCTGCGCATAGCGGATAGTCACAGGAAACATGCGGCCCTCGCATTCCACAAGGGGAGCGTCAAGTGCTTCGCAAATCTTTTCGGCGTCTATCGTTGCCGACATCACAACTATCTTAAGGTCGGGACGTAACACGCTTTGCACCTGACGGACCAGGGCAAGCGCAAGGTCGGAATTGATGCTGCGCTCATGAAACTCGTCGAAGATGACGACGCCTACACCGTCAAGCGTGGGGTCGCTGACCACCATACGTGTGAGAATGCCTTCCGTCAATACCTCAATCTGAGTGTCGGAAGAGACACGGTTCTCAAATCTTACACGATAGCCGACTGTTCCGCCGACATTCTCTTCCAGTATGTCAGACATGCGTGAGGCAATGTGGCGAGCCGCCACTCTTCGCGGTTCGAGCATCAGTATCTTGCCTTCACTGACGCCGCCTGCCAGCATGGTAAGGGGTAGGAGAGTCGACTTACCCGCACCGGGTGGAGCCGTGACCACCAATGAGTCATGCGAGAGAAGAAGGTTGTTCAACCTTTCTGCCACGAGAGAGGCAGGCAAGTTGCCCGAGCGTTCAGTTATCTTATGTATGTCTATCTGTCTTGTCATTTCCTTTATAATATGATATGTTAGTGCAAAGTTACGTATTTTTGTCGTTTTACCGACATATAATCAGCCACAAGGCGGAATGCAACCAAGTTGCGCCCGACATTTTATACTTTTGCACCTGTAAAAAGAACCATAATAAAAACATAATTATGAAAGACGAAACAAGAAAGCATACTCATCATCACCATGAGCATGAACATCAGCATGAACACCACCATGAGCATGGCGGGATGAAAAACAGGATAACCGTAATATGCCTTACGGCATTGCTTTTAGTTGGCGCTGTATTTATAGAGAAAAACTGCGACCTGCCTACATGGCAGATGCTCCTCGTTTATCTGGTGCCGTATCTTCTTATCGGACACGGCACATTGAAGGAGGCGCTGGAAGGAATATTCAAGGGAGATATGCTCAATGAGGACTTCCTCATGTCCATAGCCACTATCGGAGCATTGTGTATAGGTTTTCTGCCAGGGGCAGAGACGGAATTTCCTGAGGCAGTGTTCGTTATGTTGTTCTTCCAGGTTGGCGAACTCTTTGAAGGATATGCCGAAGGCAGGAGTCGTGACAGCATTTCGCACCTCATGAACATCCGTCCTGACTATGCCAACGTGGAGCGTGACGGAACTGTGAAGAGCGTGTCGCCGGAGGAAGTGACCATCGGCGAGACCATAGTGGTGAAGCCGGGCGAGAAGATTCCGCTTGACGGACAGGTCATTGAAGGCACGTCGTCGCTCAATACCATTGCATTGACAGGCGAGAGCATGCCGCGTGAGGTGACGGTAGGCGAAGATATTGCCTCGGGATGCATCAATCTTAGTGGAGTTCTCCGAGTGCGTACGTCAAAGACTTTCGGTGAGAGCACAGTGTCGAAGATTATCCGCTTGGTGGAGAGTGCGGACAAGAACAAGTCGAGAAGCGAGTCGTTCATCACAAAGTTTGCACGCGTTTATACGCCTATAGTGGTGGCTACGGCTTTGCTCTTGGCTTTCATTCCCCCGTTCTTTGCTTCCACAGGTTATCTTGAAGGCTTCTCCGTATGGCTCCATCGTGCCCTTATCTTCCTCGTTGTCTCATGCCCATGCGCCCTTGTCATAAGCGTGCCGCTGACATTCTTCGGAGGATTGGGAGGAGCTTCGCGCAAGGGCATCCTCATAAAAGGCAGCAACTATATGGACACTTTGGCTAATCTCGCAACCGTGGTGTTCGACAAGACAGGTACGCTTACGAAGGGCGTGTTCGCCGTGGAAGCCGTCCATCCTGACCATTTCGATGCCAACGAGATACTGCATCTTGCAGCACACGTGGAGCATTATTCCACTCATCCCATCGGTGCTGCCTTACGTGAAGCTTTTCCCAATGAGGCAACCGACGGCTGTCATGTGACGGACGTGGAGGAGATTGCCGGACGTGGCGTGAAGGCAAGAATCGGTGGCAGACTTGTGGCTGTGGGCAACTCCAAGATGATGGAAGACATTGGAGCTGAATGGCATAACTGTCATCGTACGGGCACAATAGTGCACGTGGCTGTGGACGGAGTGTATGCCGGACATGTGGTCATAAACGACGTAGTGAAGGAGGATAGTGCGGAAGCAATATCTAAGTTGCGCGGTCTGGGAATCAGCCGTACTGTCATGTTGACTGGCGACCGAAAGGAAGTAGGCGATAAGGTGGCAGAAGAGCTGGGCATCGACGAATGTCATGCAGAGCTGTTGCCGGCTGACAAGGTGGACTGCATGGAGCGTCTCATTGCGGACAAGCCGGAAGGCAAGACGTTGGCGTTTGTCGGTGACGGCATCAACGACGCTCCCGTGCTGAAGCGTGCCGATGTGGGCATTGCCATGGGCGGTCTGGGTAGCGATGCTGCCATAGAGGCTGCAGACGTAGTGCTCATGGACGACCATCCCTCGAAGATAGCCACAGCCGTGGAGATTGCCCGACGCACCATTGCCATAGCAAAGCAGAACGTATGGTTTGCCATCGGTGTGAAAGTCGTCATCCTGCTTCTCGCCACTGTCGGCCTCGGCACAATGTGGATGGCTGTGTTTGCGGATGTAGGCGTGACAGTACTGGCTGTGCTTAACGCCATGCGAGCATTGAAAGGATAAAACCCTTGCGTCCGACACAATATTTGCATTTCTGATGCTCAATACTATGAGTTGAACGCACAACAAAATCT
>OIXX01000347.1_pt1 | contig 30635 bp, 28 predicted proteins | sample 1588161 | NCBI WGS metagenome assembly OIXX01 (sample SAMN03283274) | human gut metagenome | biome: human-associated habitat; material: feces | host: Homo sapiens | place: Peru | collected 2012
CGGGGGGGGGTGCGGGCCGCGTCGGTTGCGGGCCGCGCCGAACCTATAGGGCCATCCGCTTCCACTTGCGGATCTTCGTCCTGAACGATCCGAACGGGGCGACGGTGTTCACATGAATGAACCTGTACACTTCCCATACCGCCGTTTTGGTGGCGTCGTCGGCCCACTTCCTCATATGCGGCTTGAACAGCTCGTCCTCGCTCATCGCATCGATTATCACATATATGGCGTCGACGTTGTCGGTCAACATGCCCTTCAGCTCCCGCAGCGAAAGGTGGGCGTAGGTGTCGTTGAACCACCGGTACAGCTCTCCGAGCTGGTTCCACTTGAACTCGTCCGACGGCGTCCGCACCGGAAGGCCCCTCCGCTCGCGATCCTCCCACTGCAGCAGCAGGGTGGTCCAACCGACCTGATAAGCGAGGTTTTCCGCCGGGGTCCTCTCGACCTCGTCGATGCGCTTGTCTTTCAGGGCTTCCGGAATATCGTCGAACTCCGCAATGTATTTGCGAAACGCCGCACCGATCTCCTCTTTGAGCTCCTGCGCGTTCTCGTATGTTCTCACCATGCACCTCCCGGCCGCCATATGTCGCTGCGACGATACGGGCATTGTATCAGTCCGGCGGTCGAGCTGCGGAGCGCGGGCATCGTCGTCTCCGCGAAACGCGTCATGCGCCTGATGACGGCCCATGGGCTCGTGCCCGTGTTCAAGAGCGCGAAGCGCTACAGCTCCTACAAGGGCGAGATCGGCGGCGCGCCCGCCAATCTCGCGAACCGCGACTTCCACGCCGCGAACCCGGACGAGCTGTGGGTCACGGACATCACCGAGTCCGGGATCCCGGCGGGCAAGGTGTACCTCTCCCCGGTCATCGACTGCTACGACGGCATGCCCGTCGCCTGGACGATCGGCACGAGCCCCGACGCCGCATTGGCCAACGGGATGCTCGGGAACGCGTGCTCCACGCTCGGGCCCGGCGGGACGCCGATCATCCACTCGGACCGTGGATGCCGCTGACGGTGGGACGAATGGATCCGCATCTGCGGGGAGCCACGGTCTGACTCGGTCGACGGGCGCGAAGGGCTGCAGTCCGGACAACGCGGCCGCCGGGGGTCTTCGGACGGCTCAAGCAGGAGTTCTTCCACAAGCGAGGCTTCCAGGGCGTCTCGATCGACGAGTTCATCACGCTGTTGGACGAGTACATGGTCTGGTACAGGGACAAGCGCATCAAGACAGAATACGGGATGAGCATCATGGACAAACGCATCGAACTCGGGCTCGTCGCCTGAACGTGCGTGCTATCGTTGCGAACGACCATTCAGACAACGAAGTCCAACAAAACGTCACCACCGCCTGACCATCACCCACCACAAACAGCGAATAGCCAGCTATCATCATCAGGCGGTTCGTGATGTGGCACCCGGTCTCGAGGTCATGGCCGTTGCACCCGACGGCGTGATCGAGGCCCTGTGGCGGCCAGCGAGTCGATTCCTGTGGGCCGTGCAGTGGCATCCAGAGTTTCTGTACAAGGTAGACCCACGGTCGCAGGCGATTTTTGATGCGTTTGTGGGGAGTTGCCGATAACAGCAAAAGGGGCTGCTCCGGTTTCCCGGAACAGCCCCTTTTCAGCGGTAGCAGTCAGCAGTTAATCGGTGCTGCTTGCCAGCGCTGATTGGCGCGTGCGGCCTCTAGGCGCACCGAGGGAAGGCGTACGAAGGTACGTCGACCGAGGGGCAACGACAAGGACGCTCCGCCAATCAGTGCTGGTTGTTGAGACGGTGGTACATCTCGGACAGCTCCAGTTCCTTCTCGAACTGGCGAGCGGTGGTGTTCTCGTCGATGACGGCGAGCTCAACACCGGCGATGCGGGCGAAGTCTTCCCAAGCCTCACGACCAACGGAGGTGGTCATGCAGGTGTGGTGAGAACCACCGGCGGTGATCCAGCACTCAACAGCAGTCTTCAGGCTCGGCTTCGGCTCCCAGACGGCGCGGGCGCACGGAAGCTCCTTGAGGGAGCCCTGCGGCTCAACGACGTCGACGACGTCCATGAGCAGGCGGAAGCGTTCGCGAACGTCGGACATGGAGACCACGACGGCGTCCTTGGTGGGCTTGCCGGAGAAGACCAGGCGGACCGGGTCGGCCTTGCCGCCGATGCCCAGCGGGTGGATCTCCAGCTTCGGCTTGGCGATGGTGCCGATGGACGGGGAGACCTCGAGCATGTGGGAGCCCATGTCAAGCTCGTCGCCCTCGGTGAAGTTGTAGGAGTAGTCCTCCATGAGGGAGGCGCCACCCTCAAGGCCGTAGCCCATGACGGCGCCGATGCGCACGAGGACGGCGGTCTTCCAGTCGCCTTCAGCGGAGAAGCCCCAGCCGTACTCGGACGGGAAGCGCTGTGGGCCAACGCCCGGCAGCTGCGGCAGAGCGCCGAGGTCCTCGAAGTTGTCGACGCCGGCGGTGCAGCCGTTGGCGCGCATCATGTTGACCATCGCGGCCTCTTCCTTGGCGGCGATGAACAGGGAGTCGTACTTGGCGTCCAGCAGAGCCGGGTCGACGTCGTACTTGGCCTTGTAGTCCTCGATGATCTCCTTGACCTGGTCGTCCTTGACGGCGTCGTACGCAGCGACGAGCTCGTTGACGGCCCAGGTGTTGATGGAGGCGCCGAACACGCGCTCGGCCTCGGTCTTGTCGCCCTCGGTGACGGCGACGTTACGCATGTTGTCGCCCCAGCGCATGACCTTCATGTTGTTGGAGGCATCCCAGCCGGCGCAGGCGCGGGCCCAGGTGCCGACCTTCTCGACGACCTCAGGATCGGTGTAGTGGCCGACGACAACCTTGCGCTTGATGCCGAGGCGGGAGACGATGTAACCGAACTCACGGTCGCCGTGGGCGGCCTGGTTCAGGTTCATGAAGTCCATGTCGATGGTCTCCCACGGGATTTCCTTGTGGTGCTGGGTGGCCAGCTGCAGCAGCGGCTTGGTCAGCACTTCGAGGCCGCGAATCCACATCTTGGCCGGGGAGAAGGTGTGGCACCAGGTGATGACGCCGATGACGTTCGGGTTGGCGGAAGCCTCGACCATGAACTCCTTGACACCGTCGGAGGACTTCAGGGTGGGCTTGAGGACGATCTTGGCCGGAATCTTGCCGGTGTTGTTCAGGTAGTCGACCATTTCAGCGGAGTGAATGGCGACCTGGCGCAGGGCTTCCTCGCCGTACAGGTCCTGCGAACCAACGCCGAACCAGATTTCCTTGCCCTCGAAGGGGTTTTCCATAACCATAGGGTTACTTCCTTTACTTCTTTGTTTATGAGGTTTTGTTTAAGTTGAATCAGTGCTGGCCGTAGACGTTCTGGTAGCGGTCGTTGAGCTTATCGATGTCGGCCTGGTCGATCTCGATGATGTCACCGAGCTGCTTGGCGGCCCACATGGTGTGAGCGACTTCCTCGGTCATGGCAGCGGCCTTGACGGCGCCTTCAGCATCCTTGCCGATGGTGAAGGGGCCATGGTTCTGCATGAGGACGGCCGGGGACTTCGGGTACTTCTTGAGGGTCTCGACGACACCCTTGCCGATCGCCTCCGAGCCGATCAGACGGAACGGGCCGACCGGCACCGGGCCGCCGAACTCGTCGCCCATCATCGTCAGGCCGCACGGGATGTTCTGACCAGTGGCAGCCCAAGCGGTGGCGTAGGTGGAATGGGTGTGCACGACACCGTAGACGTCGGGCATGTTGCGGTAGATGTAGGCGTGGGAAGCGGTGTCCGAGGACGGGGCTTCGGCACCGTCGACCACGTTGCCGTCAAGGTCGCACACGACCATGGAGGACGGGGTCAGGTACTCGTAGCGCAGGCCGGAGGGCTTGATGACGAACAGGTCGGCGGTGTGCAGACGCTGGGAAACGTTGCCCGCGGTCCACACGACCAGGTTCCACTTGATCAGCTGCTGGTGCAGGTTGGAGACGACCTCACGAACCTGCTTGACCTCGGCGCGAACCTCGGGGCCGTAATCAGCCAAAGTTGCCATTATTGGTTTTCCTTTCCACTGTGATGGATGGACGTTTTTTCAAAATCTCAAGGACCTCTCTCAATAGAGGGAGGTCAGAAAGGCTTACTTATCTTCGAGGTTGATGGTTTCGATGGCAGCGTGCTCGATGGGCAGGCCCTTGGTGAAGCGGGCGAAGAAGTCCTCGAAACCAACCACATCGGAAGCCACCGGCTTCTCAGTGGTGGACTGGGCGTCCTTGAACACGAAACCATCAAGGAAGTCAGCGAGGTTGCTGTGATCCTCGTTGGTGTTCCACAGGTAGTTGGCGAGCACGGCCATACCCCAGGCACCACCTTCGGCGGCGGTGGACATGACCTTGATCGGGGTGTTGAAGGCAGCGGCGAGAATCTTCTGAGCCACCTTCGGAGTGGTGAAGATGCCGCCGTGGCCCACGAGAGAGTCGACCTGCACGTGCTCCTGCTTGGTCATCACGTCCATGCCGATCTTGACCGGGGAGAACGCGGAGAACAGCTGGGCGCGCATGAAGTTGCCGAGGGTCATGTTGGCTTCGGGGCTGCGGGCGAACAGCGGGCGGCCTTCAGGCAGACCGGCCAGGAATTCGCCGGAACGGAACGGATAGTTCAGCAGGCCGCCGCAGTTGGCGTCCACGTCGTCGGCGATGGCCGCGCGGAACAAGGTGCCGTACAGCATACCGGCATCAACCGACTGGCCGATGGCCTTGGCGAACTGGCCGAACAGGCCGACCCAAGCGTTGAGGTCGGAGGTGAAGTTGTTGGCGTGGCTCATACCGGCCAGATCGCCGGCCGGGGTGGTGACCAAGTCAACCTCAGGGTGGAGGGCCTTGAGCTTGTGCTCCAGAACCACCATGGCGAAGATGGAGGTGCCGGCGGAGACGTTACCAGTGCGTACGCGCACGGAGTTGGTGGCTACCATGCCAGTACCGGCGTCGCCCTCAGGCGGGGCGAGCACGATGCCGGGATTCAGGGCACCGGACGGATCGAGCAGCTTGGCGCCTTCCTCGGTCAGCTCGCCAGCCGGAGTGCCGGCCACGAGCGGCTCAGGAAGCAGGTTCTCCAGCTTCCACGGCTGGGCTGCGACCTCAGGCAGAGCGTCGAACTTCTCGATGAATGCGGTTTCGTAAGTGTGAGTGGTCGGGTCAATCGGGAACATGCCGGAGGCATCGCCCACACCGAGGACCTTCTCACCGGTGAGCTTCCAGTGCACGTAACCGGCGAGTGTGGTGAAGTAAGCCACCTCGGAGACGTGCTCTTCCTTGTTGAGCACGGCCTGGTACAGGTGAGCGATGGACCAACGCTCGGGGATGTTGTACTGGAACAGCTCGGAGAGCTTCTTGTGAGCTTCGGAGGTGTTGGTGTTCTGCCAGGTGCGGAACGGCACCAGCAGTTCGCCGGCCTCGTCGAATGCGAGGTAACCGTGCATCATGGCGGAGAAGCCGATGTGGCCGACGTGCGTGAGCTTCTCGCCATAGGCGGTCTCGACGTCGTTGGCCATGGAGGCGTAAGCGGACTGCAAACCGCCCCAGATCTCCTCGGTGGTGTAGCTCCACAGACCATCCTCCAAGTGGGAGGCCCAGCTGTAGTCGCCGGAGGCGATGGTCTGGAAGTTGTCGTCGATGAGGACGGCCTTGATGCGGGTGGAGCCGAATTCGATGCCCAGCGTGGTCTTGCCAGCGCGAATCTTCTCGGCGATGTGGGCGGCCTGCTCGGCCGCGTTGTCGGTTGCTGCCATATCTTTCCTTTGCCTTGGAGCGCCGGCGCTGTTATCCCCTTCCTTGGGGAGGATGTTAGCGCTCACAATTTCAAAAAACATTGTACCGATGACCTGCATTCGACACAACTTATACCGTGTCACGCATCATAACGGTTTGATAACAGCGCCAATTTACCGCCGAGGAGCCGGCCCCAAGGACCGCCGAGCACGCACCTCGGCGGGAATCAGCCCCATGCCGTGCTGGGTGGTCAGGAAGGTCGGCTCGCCGCCCTCCCCCAGCAAGCGCAGCGTCTCGCGCATGGCGGCCACGCCAAGCCCCTCGAAATCGGGATGCACGGTGGTCAGCGGTGGGTACATGTTATCCACGCCAGACATGTCGTCGAATCCGACCACGCTGATGTCTTGCGGAATCCGAAGCCCATGCTCATGCAACGCGCGCATGACGCCGACGGCCTGATTGTCGTTCGCGGCGACGACCGCGGTGGGCAACGCCATGCCCCGACGCCCATACTCATCAATGAGATGATTCATGTGCGCATATGCCTCAGAGGCATCCCACGTATGGCAGCGCACGATCTGTGAATCGATGGATCGGGAGGCGGCGAGCTTGCGCCACGCATCCAGTCGGGTGTGGGCGTCGCGCCATTCGTTGGGACCGGCAAAATACAGAGCCGATTTGTGCCCGTATTCGCCCAGCAAGGCCACCACTTTGGCCATTGCACCCCACTGGTCGATACCGACCAGTGCAGTGCGACGCTTGTTTTCGGTGGAGATAAGGCCCAATCCCTCACGCACGGTCATTTGGCCGTGGGTGGCGGTGACGATGACGCGCGGCTGAGTGACTCGCGCACGGCAGGCGGCGGCGAACATCACGTCGGTCGGGGTCAGGAAGATGAAGGCGTCGACGTTCTGCTCGTTGAAGGTGTCGCACAGGTTGTCGAATTCGGACTGCATGCACAAGGCCTCGTGGACCATCATCACGCTCATGAACAGACCGTGTTCACGGGCCATGGATTCGATGGATGAGATGGAGGAAATCGGGCCGAAGAATTTGAAGCCCCCAGCGATCAGCCCTATGGTGCGCGAACGGCGGGAAGCCAGTGCGCGCGCGGAGTTGGAGGGGCGGTAGCCGAGTTGGTCAATGGCGGCCTGGACTCGCGCACGGGTGGCGTCGGAAACGTCCGGCGAGTCATTGATCACACGGGAGACGGTTTGATGGCTGACTCCGGCGAGCTTGGCCACTTCGAACATGGACGGACGTTTGCTTGGCTTGCGGCTGGTCACCATGCTACCTAACCTCCCCGCTGGCGGCCGGCATCCGTGCACGGCCAGGCTTGTACCTTAATCAATACTGACTCTAGCGCGTCCACAACAGTTTTGCGTTAGCGCTCACACTATCGTGTCGCACGCGGCTCAGGTCAGGTGCCATGAGACACGATGGAGCGGAGTCGGCCCGTGTTCGGCGATGGCGGCACGGTGTGCGGCGGAACCATAGCCCTTGTTATGAGCCCATTCGTAGGCGGCGTAACGTGGGTTGCTTTGCGCGAGGTCGACCATCAGCCGGTCTCGGGTCACTTTGGCGATGACCGCCGCGGTGGCGACGGTGGCGCAATGCTGGTCGCCTTTGACTTTGGTCGTTATATCGGCTGGAATCGGCACGTCCGGCGCGTCGAACGTGTTGAGCGCCTTGGTGATGTAATCGCTCGGCCCGTCGAGAATTCCGGCGACTTTGGGCAGGGCGCGAACGCTTTCCCCACAATTTCCAATGGATTCCCCTACGGAGTCTCCCGGACGACCTTCCACAATCTCCCCCGCAGCCTTTTTTGCCGTCAATCCCCCTCCAAGCCGTAAGCCAAGTTCGCGTTCGACTTGGCTGAGCGCGCGCAGGGCGGCCACGCCGAGCGCATAGGTGATGCCCCATTCGTCGATCTCGGTGTTGCTGGCCTGGCCTACGGCGTAGGCCGCGCACCAGTCGCGCAGTTCGTCGAAAATCGCCTCGCGCCTATGTTCGGTGAGCATTTTGGAGTCAGCCACGCCGTCCGGCACGCCGAGGTAGGTCCGCCCGGACGGTTCGACGGAATCATCGCCGTCAAGCGGCGCCAGATCACGGGCCCAAATGGCGGCGCACCCGACCATCACCGGACCGGCGAGCGCGCCGCGGCCGACTTCATCGAATCCAGTAATAAGGTCATAGCCCTGGGCCGCAAGGCTGCGTTCCAAGTCAAGTGTCGGGGTGATCATGCGCGGCTCCCATCGTCTCACAATGGTTAGGATTCAGACGGTCCAGGTTCAAATGGTTCAGGATTCAGACGGCCCGGAACTCAATCAGTTCAAAGACTCACACGGTTCAAAAAAGACTCAGGAATTCGAGCCGGAAACGTCAGACACGTCCTTGAAGACTTCGTGGTGGTCATCAATCGCACCAAGCCGGTCAAGCGGCCAGTATTTCGCGATTCCGACTCCGACCACATCGGAGATGGGAACCAAGCCGCGATCGCCGTCATCCTGATGATAGCGGGAGTCGGCGGAATTGGCGCGATTGTCGCCCATGACGAACACGTGGCCCTCGGTCACGGTCACCGAGAACGGGAAAGCGCTCGGGTCCACGCCGGGGCGAATGTAGGAGGTCTCATTGATGGCCACGCCGTTGATGGTCACCGGCTGGCCCGCGCCCTTGCATTCGACCACGTCACCGGGCAGGCCGATCAGTCGCTTGATGAGGTACCCGCCACCGGGAGCGCTGCTCTGCTCCTCGTTCAACCAGTTGTTGGGATCTTTGAATACCACGACGTCGCCGCGCTGCAGATCGAAGATCTTGGGGGTGAGCTTGCTGGTCACCACGCGATCGCCGGGCACCATGGTGTCCATCATCGAGCGCGAAGGAATCTCGTAAAAGCCGACGGCGAAAATGCGAATCAGCAGCACGATAAGCACGGGAACGCCGCACCACAGGAAAAAGTCGCGTAGGGTGAAGTGGTCATCATCCATCGATGATGCTGCCGCGGCATTCGCGCCAGCGGAAGAAGCGGCGTGCGCCGGGCGCGCCGGTGCCGGGGGAACCGGGGACGGGGCGATGCCGTGGTCGGCGACTTGGAACGTGCGGGAATCGCGGGCATCGGCCTCGTCATCATACGAGGTCTGATTGCTCTCCGGATTGTCGGAAATCGGGAATTCGCCGTTATCCTGATCGTCCTGCATACCATCTCCTCGCGATTCATGCTGCCGGATATGAGGGGTGCCGGCGCCCGTCCATCATACGTGGAAAATACGGAAACAGCCCGAAACCGAAACGGTTCCGGGCTGAATTTCACGGTTTATTCGCGCACCTGCATCATCAGGCTCACGATTGCACCCGCGAATCGACTCACTTAGCGGAGTTGTCGCGGCGCTCGGCAATACGAGCGGCCTTACCGCGCAGAGCGCGCAGGTAGTACAGCTTGGCGCGGCGCACACGGCCCTTACGCACAAGCTTGATGGAGTCGATGGACGGGGAGTGCACCGGGAAGCGACGCTCCACACCAGTGCCGAAGCTGATCTTGCGGACCACGAAGGTCTCACGCACGCCAGCGCCCTTACGAGCGATCACCACGCCGGTGAAGGTCTGGATACGGGAGTTGTTGCCTTCCTGGATCTTCACGTTCACGTCGACGGTGTCGCCGGGACGGAAGGCCGGGATTTCCTCAGCCGGCTTCATGTGCTTGGCGTCAAAAGCCTCAACAGCGTTAACCATTGTTTTCCTTCAGTGCTGCCGCATATCAGCCACAGATCTGGGCCATCCACGCGATTGCGCATCACGTGCGTTGGCCTGTTCTCGTTATCCCTCGGGTTTGCCCTTGGGAAGCCTGCCAATCCGCCGAAAGTCAGGCCTTGCGGCCGTTCGGACTGGACCCATGGAGACGTGGGCTTATGCGGCGGCCCACTTCTCGACACAGCAATCGTCAATTGTACGGATTATTGCGGACAGAATGGCTGCCGGATGGCATTCCAACACCAAGGCACTGCGACGTAGTTGACAGACCTGCGGGCGGGCTTTATCTTGGGAGCGTCGGTAGGCGAGGCTACCGCAGGGATATGGGTTGCTGCCGCTAACAGTGGAGACACTGCATGCTGGTCAACAGTTCTTGTCGGATCAAGGCATGAACTAATGCAATTCCACCGCCCTGCGATGCTAAAGCTTGAACGATGGCTCGAATCGGCGGATTCGAATACTTTCCGCCCCTCCTGCTGGTCGCATGGATACCGACGATGGTATTGATCTGGCGTTTCAGCGCACGGCTTGAAGGAGGTGAGAGTCCGATGGACGGTGATTATTCCAGTAGTTCCGCCGCCGGCAACAGTCATAGTTGCGGTGGTGATGACCATGTTTTCTTATATTCCGTTATCCGGAAGTCGGGCTCTCGCCTGTGGTGTTCCTTGGCTCCCCGGATAACCCTTGCATAATTCGTCTTTCCTATGCATAGGGAGGTCTTTTCATGACCATGTTTTCGTTCAATCGCGTCGGCGCGCGTCCAAATGCGTCGGCGCGCAACCCTTCCACCGCCGCATCCGACCGCCAGCCATTCGCCGTGCGCCTGGCCTCCGACGTACTGGTCGTGGCCGGTATTCTGGCGCTGTTCGGTCTGATCGCTTGGATTCTGCCGGCGATCGGCGAACCGATCGGCCCGAAAGGCGTGCCGTCACAAGTCAGTACGCATCTCGCCGACCTGCCGTATTACGCGCTGCGCTCGGTGTTCCGCATGCTCGTGGCACTGTTCTTCTCACTGGTGTTCACGTTCATCTACGGCACGGCGGCCGCGCGCTGCCGCCGCCTGAGCCGCGTGCTGATTCCTCTGCTGGACATTCTGCAGTCGGTACCGATTCTGGGCTTTCTTTCGGCCACCATCACCATCTGGATGGTGCTGTTCCCCGGCTCGATGCTGGGCGTGGAGGCCGCCTCGATTTTCGCGATCTTCACCAGCCAGGCCTGGAATATGGCGTTCTCGTTCACCCGGTCCCTGACCAGCGAGCCGAGCGAGCTCGATGAGGCGGCGCGCTCACTACAGCTCACACGCTGGCAACGATTCTGGACACTGGACGTGCCGAACGCGATGATCCCGCTGCTGTGGAACTGCATGATGAGCGTGGGCGGCGGATGGTTCTTCCTGACCGCCTCCGAGATGATCTCGGTGAACAATCGCACATACGCACTGCCCGGCATCGGCAGTTTCGTCGCGCAGGCGGCCGACGAGGAAAATCTTGCGGCCATCTGCTGGGCCATCGTGACGATGGTGCTGGTAGTGCTGCTTATCGACGTACTGCTGTGGAAGCCGCTGACCGCGTGGGCGGAGAAGTTCCGCATTACGCAAAGCGAGTCGGCAGTGCGCAAGACCAGTGTGGTGCTGACCATCATCCGTCAGTCGCATATCGATGAGATGGTGGCCCGGCTGTTCGAGCCTATCGGCGACCTGTTCGACACGCTGACCCGCCCGTTGGGCCGGACCGGCGGACGTTGGGCGGCGGACGTGAAGTCCGCACGCAGCCGCGCGCTTGACGTGGCATTCACAGTACTGGTGCTGGCAGCGTGTGCGTTCGGACTGGTGCAGCTTATGCTGGTGATTCATCGCGATGCGGGATTCGGCGAGCTCGGGCAGGCGTTCGTGCTGGGCATGGTGACGTTCCTGCGCGTGGCGCTGCTTACGCTCGTCTGCTCGGTGATTTGGGTGCCGATTGGCGCGATGATCGGCATGAATCCGCGCGTTTCGCGGTTTATGCAGCCGATTGTGCAGGTGCTGGCCAGCTTCCCCTCGAACTTCACGTTCCCGTTCGTCACGCTCTGGTTCGTGGCATGCAGCGTGGATATCAACTGGGGCAGTATTTTGCTGATGGCGTTGGGCACACAGTGGTACATCCTGTTCAATGTGATCGCCGGGGCCAGCCAGATTCCCGACGATCTGCGTGAGATGACGCGCAGCTTCCAGCTGGGGCGCTGGCAGCGGTGGCGCGATTTGATTTTGCCGGCGGTGTTCGGCTCGTGGGTCACGGGCGGCATTACGGCGGCCGGTGGGGCGTGGAATGCCTCGATCGTCTCGGAAATCGTAAGTTATGGGCGGCATACGTTGACCGCCTCCGGCTTGGGCGCGTATATCGCCGAGGCCACCGAAAGCGGCAACACCGTGAAGACCATCATCGGCGTGGCCGTGATGAGTGTGTTCGTGGTGGCCGTCAACCGCCTGTTCTGGAACCCGCTGCAGCGCATGGCCGAGCGCCGTTTCGCACTGAACTAAAGACTTAAGGAGAATAATATGACTGTTGCAATGGAAACCATTCGTTCGCTGCGGGCGGTGACCCCGCAGAACACCATCATCGAAGCCCAGCACGTCGGCCAGCGTTTCACGGCCGACAACGGCACCGAACTCACCGTGTTGGACAACATCTCGTTCAACCTGCACGAGGGCGAGATCGTGGCCATTCTGGGCCGTTCGGGTGCCGGCAAGTCCACATTCCTGCGTGCGCTGGCCGGGCTGGTCAAGCCGACCAGCGGCACGGTCAAGTATCGCGGCGAGGCGCTGACAGGCCCAAATCCCGGCATCGCACTCGTGTTCCAGACCTTCGCTCTGATGCCATGGCTCACCGTGCAAGACAATGTGGAACTCGGTCTGAAGGCGCGCGGCGTACCACGTGCGGAACGCACCAAACTGGCTCTGGAGGCCATCGACATGATCGGCCTGGACGGCTTCGAATCGGCGTATCCGAAGGAACTGTCCGGCGGAATGCGCCAGCGAGTCGGCATCGCACGCGCCTTGGTGCTGCGGCCGGACGCACTGTTCATGGATGAGCCGTTCTCCGCACTGGACGTGCTGACCGCCGAAAACCTGCGTCAGGAAGTGCTCAAGCTGTGGTCGAGCGAACAGCGCAGCATCAAGTCGGTGCTTATGGTCACGCATAACATCGAGGAAGCCGTGGAGATGGCCGACCGTGTGGTGGTGTTGGGTTCGCATCCGGGGCATCTGATTGCCAATGTGCGTGTTGATTTGCCGCGCCCGCGCGACCGTCACAGTGTCGAATTCGAAGCGATGGTGGATCGACTGTACGCGATTTTGACCGGACAGGCTTCGCAGCCTACGCAACAAGCCGAGGCTCTATCGCCATCGGCATCGCTCTCGAATGCACCGGTCACGGACGCATCAGACCTTCATACCGCCAAGACCATCGAGAAAATCAAGGAACATCCGCTGCCCAACGCCACGCCGGGCGGACTCGCCGGCCTGCTGGATGTGGTTGCCGAGCATCCTCACGGCATCGACTTGGCAGACTTGGCCTCGGCTCTTTCGTTCGAGGTGGACGACCTGTTCCCGTTGGTGGATGCCGGTACGATGCTGCGCGTCATCGTGGTACGCGACGGCCATGTGCAGATCACCGAAGCGGGCGACGCCTGGCATAAGGCGGACATTCTGCGCGCCAAGCAGGTGTTTGCCTCACTGGCGATGGAGCACGCGCCGCTGGTGCGCAACATTGAGCATGCACTGCGGAAGTCTGCGGAAGGCAAGCTCCGCGGCGAGCTCATGCTGGACCTGCTGCGCGCCCGTTACGCCAATGACGAGGCACATCAGCAGTTCGCCATCGCCGTGGAGTGGGGCCGTTACGGCGAGCTCTTCGATTACGATGCCGATGACGACCTGCTGAGCCTGGATGAGGCGAATAAGTGACACCTCAGCTCAGTTGAAAAGTATCGAGCACTGGATCGGGGTTGGAAGTTTCGTAGCTGGCGGCAATCGCGGCCAGGCGTTCGCTGCCATGCGTGTCGGTCAGTGACAAGGATTCCCATTCCAGACGGCTGCCGGCGAATGCGTCGCCGGGTGACGTGTCACCAGACGCGTCACCGGACGACGCGTCGCTGTCGCTGCCATGCTGAATGCCGCGATTCTCGATGTGCACGATTTCCAGTGGAATGGTCGGTGCCGTTGCCGCAGGCAGGCCAAGTTTGCGGCGCAGATAGGCATCGGCCTCACTCACTTGGTAGGCATCGATTTGGGTGAGTTCTTTACTGGCAATATCGTTGACCGATGAGGCAACGCAGTCGGCTTGCTCGGCTTTGTTGGCATAGTTGTCGGCAATGGTCGTGACGGCATTGGTCAGTTTCTCATCGGTCGGACGGTTTACCTTGCTGACCGATCCTGCGCCGCCAAGCACATAACCGACCGCCAGCGAGACGACCAACAGCACGGCGATAATAATCGTGGTGCGAATCGGATGGCGCTTGCTGGTGCGACTGCTAACGGCCCGCACCTCGGTCTGGTTGCCGATGAACCATCGACGCTTGCCTATGGACTTGCGGTAGCCCTGCCACTGGTCGTCGGCGGTGTACAGCATCTTGCCGCTTTGATACCCGGCGCGGAAGGTGACGGTTAGCAGGTTATCCGACAAGTCGACCTTGCCGGTCTGCACATAGTCACGGTCAAACGAGGCGACCGTGAACCAGCGATGCTCGCGCACATCCTCCTCAACACGCCGATGAGCTATTTAAACCACTCAGCTTCGATAGCCTCATCAGTCAAACCACGTTCAGATTTGGCATCAGTCTCAGCCTGGGGATCAGGCCACTCGGCACCGAACACACCGGTGTGCAATTCCCAGTGAGTACACACCCGCATAACACGAACGAAACCGTTCGGATAAGGCGGGTAATACAGCACAAGCACATCATCAAAGGCGTGAAATTCCAGATACCCCGAGTAATGCGCGTCACGATTCGTTAGCTCATGAGGCCTGTACACTTCGGACACGCACCCATTCACACGCAATTCCTCACGCACGATACGCAACATCTCAGCGGCATAGTCACGACGATACCGTTTCAAACGCTTAACGTCGGACTTGGCTAAATCCGAGTAGGCGACCTCAATCATCGCCCAACACCTCACGTTCAAATGCGTCAAAATCCGCATCGGTGCGCAATACGGTATCAGTGGGCAAAGCACACAACGCCTTACCCGCATTCTCGGCATCGGCAGGCAAACCAGCCGACGCATACCCGGCCAAGTAAGCGTTAATCATGCTAATCAGATTGTCGCCTTTGCTTTTCGCCACGACTTCGGCCGAAGCATAGGCGGGCAAACTTTCTACAGCTGTCATAACACACCACCTTTCACTAGTAACTTCAGCGTATCCCATCCGTCTCGGGACACGCTATGAGTGCCTAGACTATGGGGGTGGTGCGAATCAGCTGTTGCGCGCCGGATTCCCGGAACAGCCCGAACGCTATCCAATCGATGGCCTCGGCATTGCGATTGGTCATCAGATTCGCATGGAACGACGCGCGTTCCTGGTATTCGATAATGACCAGTCGGATTGGCTTGGTCAACGATTTCGGCCACGTGCTGGCGGCCAAGGTCTCGGCCGCTTGTTGAGCACGATTGTGGGCGGTGGCTGCGGCTTTGTGTACGGTATCCTTGTCGCCGCCTGCTGCGGCGATACACACGGCGTCATCCGCGGCATAGGTATTGTCTACGGCCTTGGCGAAGTACGGCCCAGCGTCGGCCAGAGTGAGTCGCTCACCGGATGGCTACAATGGCTCGAATCCTTCATAGCAATAATCCAATGCGTCAACGCGGCCACCGTCGAGAGCGCTCTGCGCTGAGCCGGCGTCTATGGATAAGTCTGCGATTGATAAGTTATCGGCGAAGTCGTTGGAGTTGGCGAAGTCGTTGGAGTCATCGACTGGGGAATCCCAATCTTTCTGTGTTTCCATGGTTATTCCCCGCTAACATCACCCCAGTTCCGGATGCCATCATAGCGGGGATGCGAAGTACACACCAGAGTCATCTTAAGGCACAAACAAAAAAGCTCCCCTCTCTGTATTGAGGGGAGCTAGAAACGGATCGCACTGCGGTCGATCGCGCCGCGGCGGCGACCGCGACCTCGCTGCCGTCGTCCGAGCGGATGGTCGACAGCAACGCGTTCCTGACCTCCAAGCCGGCCAAGCCGAAGGACCGTCCGCTGCCGAACGCCACGCCGGGCGGGCTCGCCGGCCTGCTGGACGTGGTCGCCGAGTATCCCGACGGCGTCGATCTGGCCGATCTGGCATCCGACCTGTCGTTCGAGGTCGACGACCTGTTCCCGCTGGTGGACGCCGGCCTGCTGCTGCACGTCATCTCGACGAACAACGGCCATGTGCACATCACCGAGGCGGGCAACGCGTGGCATGAGTCGGACACGCTGCGCGCCAAGCAGGTGTTCGCAAGCCTCGCGATGGAGCATGTGCCACTGGTGCGCAGCATCGAGAACGCGCTGCGCAAGGCCGACGGCAACCGGCTGCGCGGCGAGCTGATCCTCAATCTACTCAACACCAAGCATCCGTCGGAGGACGCCCGCCAGCAGTTCGGCATCGCCATCGAATGGGGCCGCTACGGCGAGCTGTTCGACTACGACGCCGACGACGACCTCCTCACCCTCGACGAGGCGAACCGGTAGGGATCACCACAAAACACCGCCATCCCGACCCGGTGATCACCGCAGCATGAACGCGTCGAGCACGGGGTCGGGATTCGCAGTGCTGTAATTGGCCTCGATCGCCGCCTTGCGCGAGGCACCGCGTACGTCGGTTATCGACAGCGCGTCCCATACCATGTGGCTGCCGGCGATCGCGCCACCGACGGACACATCGCCGTCAGCCGCACTGTCGCTCACGTTATCGTCGCCAAGCGCAATGGTCACCACCGCGCTTTGGCCCTCGGCGAGTCTGATATCGCGGACTTCTCCCCATGCACGGCCGACGGTGTGTTTGCCTTGTAACAGGTTGAACGACAAGTACAGGCCGGTCAGCGTGCCGGGCACATGGCTGCGCACGGTTACGTCGAGTACACGTTTGCCTTTGTTCAGGGAGGATCCGGAATGGTCGTACCCCTGCTGAACGCCGAGATCCTCGATATGCACGATCTCCAACGGAATGGTCGGCGCCTTTGCCGCCGGCAAGCCGAGCTTGCCACGCAGGTAGGCGTCGGCTTCGCTCGCCCGGTAGGCGTCGAGCTGAGTGAGCTCTTCACTGGCGGTGTCGACGATGGCAGAGGCTACGTAGTCGGCCTGCTTGGCTTTAGTCGTATAGTTGTCGGCGATGGTCGTGACGGCATTGGTCACGGATTCGGGCCAGGTGCGCGACCGTAGCGCTTGTGCCGTGGCCTGCAACGCTTTCGCCGCCTTCGCCGCGGCCTTCTGCGTGGCAGCGAGATCGCCGCTGAACGATATGGTCAGCGCGTCTTCGAACGGCTTGGCGGATGGTTCGACGGCGTCAAGATAGTAGGCACCGGCTTCCGACGTGCTTAGTGCCGGGCCTTTTGGCTCCACTGAGTCGGATAGGCTACTGGTTGGTGCAGTGCCGTCCAGATCCCATTTCGCATCGTTCGGGCATACTTCCTTGCTGATCGCGCGCACACCGCCAAGCGAATAACCGAGCGCCAGCGATATGACCAGCAGCACGACGATGCCGATTGTGCTGCGAATCGGATGGCGCGATGTTCTGGCGCGGCTGTTGGCAGCGCGCGTCCTGTATGGCTTGCGCGTGTGCGAATGACCATCGTTGAAGTCGCCGTGTTCAGCACGGTTACGCATGGCTACCATCCTTTTTCATGTGGCCCGTCATTCATGTGGCCCGTCATTTGCTGCACGAGACTAGTTGGTGTAGAGCGAACTGGAGATATCGATCACATCGCCTTCACCGGCGCCTTCCCATTGTGCACTGTTGCTGAAAACGAATTCCAGTTTGAAATACCGCAAGGCCGGGCCGGACAGTTCACCGGACTGACGACCGATGTGCCACCGCCGTTTCTCGATGGACTTGTAGTAGCCCTCCCACTGCTCGTCGGCGGTGTACAGCATTTTTCCGCTTTGGTATCCGGCACGGAATGTGACGACTATCTGATTGTTCGCCAAGTCGACTTTGCCGGTCTTCACATAGTCGCGGTCGAACGAGGCGACCGTGACTCCGCGATGCTCGCGCACGTCCTCTTCTGCGAGCCGGTCCTCATCGGACATGTACGACTTGTAGTAGTCGTCATCGCCGTTCGCATCGACCTTGATCTCGTCAACTGTCATGTCGCCATATGCACGGACGAAATCATCCCAGCTGGAGCCGGGGCGGATGCCGCGCGAAGTGACCAGCGCGTGATTGCATCGCTTCTTATTGACGCTGCAATGCGCACCGTCGCTGTTATCGTCCCATTGCGTGAACTGACTGTATTTGGTCGTGCGGGTCGACGCGACCGGCTTGCCGGTGGACGGGTCCACCAGCGAGTATTCGCTCGCCGGTAGGTAGCCGGCCGGTACATCGCCATCGCCATTACCAAGCAGCAACGTGGAATGGTCCGAAACGAATACCCAGAGTGCGACGGCAACGAATAGTGCGATGAGCGCAAGGAAGCCCAAGCTCGTCTTGCCGATTTTGCGCGGGCGGTGCGCGCCCGGTTTATGCTCCGGTTTGCGCTCCGGCTTGCGCTTGAATCGATGTTTCGCACCGGCTTCCATGCCCATGCCGCTGTTATACATGCTGCCATTGGGGTCGCCACCACTCAAATCGCCGCCGTCATCATATAGCGGGCGCTGCGCCTCGTCTTTCATTGCACCTCCCCAATCTGATAATCGTTGATCATGCTAAACGACTGTGCCTGCGCAGCGGTGAATGCGTCTTGGTGGTGGTCGCCGTGAATGTCTTCCACGGACCAAGTCGACAGCATGAACCGATCGCCCTTGCGCAGCAAGCTCGGGTCGATGGTCATGTTCAGGGTCACGGTGCTGCCTTTGCGGATGCCGCCATGTTCGATGATGTTGTCGTTCTTGTCGAACTGCACTCCTGAACTGGCATTGGCACCGATATCGCGAATGGTGCCGTCACTGCCGAGCACTTTGAAATCCAGGGAGATATAGCTGACTTCGGCTTTCGTGCGGTTGACTGCGGTGACGGTGAAGCATCGGTGGGTGGCCTCGACCGCCTGACCGGTGTCGAAGTTGTAGCCCGTGCATGTGCCGGTATCGTCAAAACCAGTGATGTTGATAGGTAGGGCCGGCGCGGGTTCGCTGGGCAATTCGAGTGTGTTGCGTATCAGTTGTTGGGCGGCCGAAGGCTGGAACTGACTGAACGCCATCCAATCGATGGCGTCGGCATTGCGATTGGTGCTCAGGTTCTTGTAAATCGACGCGCGTTCCTGATATTCGATGATGACCATGCGAATCGGCTTGTCCAACGATTTCGGCCAGATGCGGGCGGCGAGGGTTTCGGCCGCTTGCTGTGCACGGTCGCGGGCGATGGCCGCGGCTTTGTTGACAGCGTCTTTGTCGCCTCTGACTGCGGCGAGGCGTACGGCATCGTTTGCGGCATAGGTGCTGTTCACGGCTTTGGTGAAGTACGGGCCGGCGTTCGTCAGTGTGAGCCGCTCGCCCGATGGTTGCAACGGTTCGAATCCGCCGAAGCAATAGTCCTTCGCGTCGATGGCGCTGTTTTGGCTGGAACAGTTCAGGGCTGACCCGCCTTGGCGGGATCGGTGCCAGGCGAATCCGCCGGCGGCAATGGCGATCATGGCTATGATGACCAGCACGCTCACCCAACGGTGGCGATGGTTGACGGCAGAGGCCCGGACATCATCATTCAGGCCATTATCGAAGGGGTCCTGCGAGAAATCGCCGTCCGACGGCAAGTCTGCACTGTCTACAATGTCTGCGATTGATGTGTCATCGGTGGAATCCTCGACTGGAGAGCTCCAGTCTCGTTGTGCTTTCATAGTTACTCCCCATCGGTCCCGGCCCGTCTCTGGGTGCCATCATAGCGGGTGAAGAGGCAGCCGCAACAGCCCCGTCCTAAAAAAAATAAGGCCCCCCTCATCATTATTGAGGGGAGCCCCAAAGGCCGAATCAGAACTCGCACCGTGGACAGTCGCCAGACTGCCCACCAGACAGCACAGCTACGGTCGCAAGAACCGCGAATTCTGACCGAGCGAAGCGAATCAGAACTCGCGCCGTGAATGGTCGCCAGACCATTCACCAGACAGCACAGCCGCGGTCGCGCGAATCACGAATTCTGACCGAGCAAAGCGAATCAGAATTCGCGATTTGCGCGGTAGAACTTGATCAGGCTCTGGGTGGAGGCGTCCTGGGCGGCGAGGGCGTCGTCGTCCTGGGAGATGGCCGGGGTGATCTGCTTGGCAAGCTGCTTGCCGAGCTCGACGCCCCACTGATCGTAGGAGTCGAGGCCCCACACGGTGCCTTCAACGAAGGTGATGTGCTCGTACAGGGCGATCAGCTCGCCGACTGCGAACGGGGTCAGAGCCACACCGAAGATGGAGGTGGTCGGACGGTTGCCGGTGAACACGCGGGCCGGGACGATCTCCTCCGGGGTGCCTTCGGCGCGCACTTCGTCGGCGGTCTTACCGAACGCCAGGGCCTTGGTCTGGGCGAAGTAGTTGCCCAGGAACAGCTCGTGCACGTCCTGGTCGCCGTCCTTGGTCGGGTTCGGGGTGTTGACGAACGCGATGAAGTCGGCCGGGATGAGCTGGGTGCCCTGGTGAATCAGCTGGTAGAAGGCGTGCTGGCCGTTGGTGCCCGGCTCGCCCCAGAAGATCTCGCCGGTCTCGGAGGTGACGGGGGTGCCGTCCCAACGCACGGACTTGCCGTTGGACTCCATGGTCAGCTGCTGCAGGTAGGCCGGGAAGCGGTGCAGGTACTGGTCGTACGGCAGCACGGCGTGGGAGGCGACCTTGAAGAAGTTGCGGTACCAGACGTTCAGCATACCGAGCAGCACCACGACGTTCTTCTCGAACGGGGTGTTGGCGAAGTATTCGTCGATCTCGTGGAAGCCGTGCAGGAACTCTTCGAAGCGTTCCGGTCCGAACACCACGGCGAGGGAGGTGCCGACGGCTGCGTCCACGGAGTAACGGCCGCCAACCCAGTTCCAGAAGCCGAAGGCGTTGGCCGGGTCGATGCCGAACTCGGCGACCTTCTCCAGGTTGGTGGAGACGGCGACGAAGTGCTTCTTGATGGCTTCGGCGTTCTTCTCGTCGGAGCCGTCGATGGCGCCCTTGGCCTTGAGCTCTTCGAGCAGCCAGGTGCGGGCTTCACGGGCGTTGGTCAGGGTCTCCAGGGTGGTGAAGGTCTTGGAGACGATGATGAACAGGGTGGTCTCCGGGTCGAGGCCCTTGGTCTTCTCGGCCAGGTCGTTCGGGTCGATGTTGGAGATGTAGCGGGCGGAGATGCCGGCGTCAGCGTACGGCTTGAGGGCCTCGTACACCATGACGGGGCCCAGGTCGGAGCCGCCGATGCCGATGTTGACCACGGTTTCGATCTTCTTGCCGGTCACACCGGTCCACTCGCCGGAACGGACCTTGTCGGCGAAGGCGTAGATGCGGTCGAGCACCTCGCGCACGTCCTTGACGGTGTCCTGGCCGTCGACGATGTACTTGCCCTCGTCTTCGACCGGGCGGCGCAGCGCGGTGTGCAGCACGGCGCGGTCTTCGGTGTTGTTGATGTGCACGCCGGTGTACATAGCCTTGGTGCGCTCATCGAGCTTGACGGCCTTGGCAAGGTTGGCGAACAGCTGGAGGGTTTCCGGCTTGATCAGGTTCTTGGACAGATCGAAGTGCAGGTCGCCGGCGTCGAAGGACAGCTTGTCGACACGCTCGGCGTCTTCAGCGAACCACTTCTTGAGGCTCACGCCTTCGGCCTGAAGCTCGTCATAGTGCTTCTGCAGGGCAGCCCACTCAGGGGTCTGGGTGGCGTCAACGGGCGGATTGATGGCCATAGGATTCCATTCCTTTCATCAGTGACTGGAGCGCCTTCGCTCACGGCTCGGATGCGCTCCGTATCACCAAACAGAATACTCACAAATTCGGACATGAACAGAACAAAAATCAGTCAGCGATGTCGGATTGCCATCGTTTGCATTATCGAACAGTTCGTGGCGCGGCGCAACCGTCATCTTCAACCGAGCGGTCACGACACAACTGCCAAGCCGCCGATTGGACTTTTCGCGGAGATGTCTTATACTTAATTTCTTGTGCGCGGCTGGCGAAATGCCTTCCGCGAACCAAGCCACTTTAGCTCAGTCGGTAGAGCGGCTCACTCGTAATGAGCAGGTCGTCAGTTCGATTCTGACAAGTGGCTCGGATGCCCTAGGCTGGCTGGTCTGTAATGGCTGTCCGGCCTAGGGTTTTGTATATCTTCCACACCTGTGGAAACGCGGATATGCACGCGCGAGTGGCGGAATTGGTAGACGCGCAGGATTTAGGTTCCTGTGTCTTTGACGTGTGGGTTCAAGTCCCATCTCGCGCACCGGCTTGAGCCTCCTGGAAACATTGGATCGCCAACGATTCCGGGAGGCTCTTCGTATATGCGTGAGGCAATTGCAAGCCCTTGCGGACGCCTCTGCATATGGCAATGCCAAGGCGGCAAATATAATGGTCACAGCATTGTGGGTCTGAGCCTGTGCGCCGTGAGCCTGTGTGAGTCAAGGAGAGAAGTGTATGTCCGCCATTCTTACGCCGGTTGGCCTATTGCTGATCATTCTCGCCGGCTATCTGTTCAAGCGGTTCGGCCTGTTCGGGCAGAAGGATTATCGCGTGTTGCAAACCGCGGAATTCAACATCGTGCTACCCGGTGCCATCGTATACTCGTTCGCCACCAATCCGCATGACATCTCGCTGCTGCTTATTTCGGTATTCGCATTCCTGTTTGCTTTTATCCCGATCGTGTTCATCTTTCTGGCCACCCGCAAGCGCAATGTGACCGACCGCGCCTTCCTGATGCTCAATGGCGCCGGCTTCAATCTCGGTTGTTTCTCTTTCCCGGTCGTCCAGTCATTCTGGGGTGCGGGCGCGGTGGTGCCGGCTGCGATGTTCGATATCGGCAACTGCGTGATGGTGGCCGCCGGCACCAATGTGCTCACCCAGCAACTGCTGCATATTCAGCCCGGCAAAACACTTGCCGAACAACACGCCGGTTCGGTTCCCACCTTGCCGTACGAAAAGCCCAAGGATCGCGACGCCAAACGGCTTGCCCGCCGCGCATTGCTGCGCACCATCGGCAAGAGCTTCTTCGGCTCGGTGCCGTTCGACACGTATCTGCTCATGATCGCGTTGACCGTCGCCAACGTGAGGATTCCCGATTGGATCGCCTCTATAACCCAGCCGTTGAGCGGTGCCAACGCGCTGGTGTCGATGCTGATGGTGGGCATGCTCATGGATTTGCCCCAGTCCAAGCATGATGTGAAGGAAGTCATGGCCGTCATCGCTTGGCGTATACCGTTCAGTGTCGCCTTCGCGTTGATCTCGTGGTTCCTGCTGCCGTTCTCGGCTTCGATTCGCGCCGTGATGGTGATCTGCGCGTTGGCTCCAATCGCCATTTTCTCCACGCTGTTCACCGACAAAGTACTCGGCAACGCCAAACTGGCCGGCTTCTCGCTGGCAATCACCGCGATGATTTCACTGGTGATGATGGCATTTGCTCACGCGCTGATGGGCGTGTGAGCAAATGCGCGAGTAGGCACACGACGGGCGCACGGCGGGCACACGGTCAGGCGAGACGCAGCCCACATAGGTTCGTCCCCCGGCCGCCAGCTGCTACCGGTGCAGCAGCTTGTGCGCCAGATTGCTCACGCCGAAGCGGAACTTGTCCACCGGCAACGTGAATTTGCCTACCATCTGCTCGACGTAGCCGTTGAAGCCCTGCTTGAATTCCAGCACGCCGCGGCCCTCGTCGTTCGGATCGTCGAACACGCCGGAAATGCCGTAGAAGTTGTAGCGGCTCACACCCTGTTCCACACACAGGTGCAGCATCGCTTCGTACTGAATCAGCGCCGAGGCGTAGAACGGCTTGTACTCCTCCAACGAACCGGAATACTGATAGACCACCTCATTGGGGTGACTGACGAACATTGAAGCCGCTGCCGGCAGCACATCGCCCTTCTTGGCATATCCCTCCACCTCAGCCAGACGCTTGTCGGCGGCCGCGAGATTGCGCGATTCCTCCCCCAGCTGACGTTCGATGCGCGTGGTCGGACGTTCATCGTATTTCGTCTGCAGCTGTGCGACCTTGGTCTGCAAGGCCTCGCGCTTGGCGGTCATATCCGCCACATATTCGGCGATGTGGATTTCCGCGAGCATGAAATGCGCATCCGCGCCATACGCCTGCTTGAACTGGCGGAAATAGTCCGCGCCGCGCGTCGCGAACCCGCGGCGTTCACCGGTCCGCCGTTCGATATCGGCGAACACGTCGAACTCGTCGGGGCCGATTTCGCGAACGTGCACGCCCATCGACTGCGCCCGCTTGACGCTCCATTGAGCGCGTTTGCCGAATGATGCCAGCAGTTCCTTGCCGTTGGTGATGCCGGTGAGATCCTTGACGTACATCCACTGGCAGACCACGTCATAACCGGTATGGAATCCGCCATGCGTCCAGCCGGCATCGGTGAATCCGGTCAGCAGTGCATCGTTCGGCTCGCCGTCGGGCTGCCCGTCCGAGGAATACAGACGGTAGGCGACGTTAGGCCAGCATGCCACGGAAACAGCATGGTGGCGACGGGCCGATTCACGAATCGCCTCGGTTATGGCCCGCAGCAGAGCCGGATCATCGCTAATGCCGATGGGGCCGAAATATACGGAGCCATCTGCACCGAAACGACCATTGAGGTACAGAATCACGCAGCCGGCTACCAGATTGCCGGATGCGTCGCACACGCCAACGCATTCGGCTTCATGCCCACGAATCTTGGCAAGACGGACCTGCCCGGACCATTGCTGAAAGCTGCCCTGGCTTGTGGCTTCGGAAAGCCGGTCGAACTCTTCGGGCGTAATCACGCCAAACGTATACGTCGTATCTGTTCGATTCGCAGTCGCGCTCATCTCGTCGTCACCTGTGCCTTATTTCTGTGTCCGTGCTCGCCACTGTTTGTCAGCGATGCAGCAGCTTGTGTGCGGCTTCGGATACACCGAAGCGCAGTCCGTCCACCGGCAGCGTGAACTTGCCCGGAAGCTCTTCCACGAATCCGCCGAAGCGAGTCTTGAACTGCCAGACGCCGTAGGAAGGATCGTTGGCGTCGAAAATGCCGGAAATGCCGTAGAAGTTGAAGCGCTCCACGCCACGGGCGATGCAGTCAAGCATCGCCTCGAAGTGGATTAGGGAAGACGGGTAGTAATCCATGAAACGATCGTCCTCGCCGCTGGACAGGCAGACGACCTCGTTCGGATGCCAGAAGTAGACACCGGCTTCCACCGGAATGACCGGGCCGTCCGAGGCGATGATGCCATTGACTTCGCCGATGGTCTTTTCCAGCGCCGTGATCTTCTTGTCTGCGGTGGCGATGCGCTTTTCCAGCGTTGCCGGGTCGGAGGCACCCTTCTTGGCCGTGCCTTCCGGCCGCTGTTGCGCGCGCTGGAGCAGGCGTTCGAGGTTGCGCTTGTCTTTGGAGGCCGCATTCAGCTTGGATTGCAGGGTGTCCAGATATTCGTCGAAATGGGTTTCGACCACCTTGAACTCGATCAGGTCGCCGAAGGTATCGAACAGACGCTCATAGTAGGCCAGATCGCGGCTCTTGAAGCCTTGACGTGCGGCGCTCATATCGCACAGCTTGACGAAAGTGCTCAGTTCGCCGCGTTCCAGCCGGCGCACGCGCAGACCGGAATCCTGGGCGATGCGGATGTTCTTACGGCGGTACTTGGAGAACGAGGCCAGCAGTTCCTTCTCATTATGAATGCCGTCAAGCCCCTTGACGAAGTTCCAGCGGTTCACCACGGATTCGTAGCCCACGGTGAAGCCGCCATGTTTCCAACCGAAGCGGGCCATGTTGTCCATCATCGTGGTGTCCGGGTCGCTGGTCGGCTTGCCGTCCAGATCATGCAGACGGTAGACTGCGGCCGGCCAGCAGGATACGCTGATGGCGTGATGGGCCTTGGCCGAACGACGCAGGGCTTCGGTCATCGCCTCAACCACCTGTGGATTGTCATAATCGCACAGCGGTCCGCACCAGACCGAGCCTTCCAAACCGAAACGGGACTGCGTGTACACCACGTAGCAGGCGGCAATCAGCTTGTCACCGCGCTTGACACCCACATAGTCCACCGGACCGTTGAACGCACCCATGGCGGCCATCTGCGAGGTCTGCTGGAAACTACCTTGCACTTGAGCTGCGGAGAACGCATCCAGCTCGGCAGGAGTGATCTTGGTAGGGGTGAGTGAGGCGACGCCTGCATCGGATTGCGTCATAATCGAACCTTCTTACTTGTCGTTACTCTGATCGTTACTCTGGGCTCTGGAACGGCCTGTGTGCTGCGTCCGTTTACCGCGACAGCAGCTTGTGCGCAAATTGCTTCATGGCATAGGCGACCGGTTTGACCGGCAGCACGAACTCGCCCGGAAGTTCCTCGACATATCCGTTGAAGCCCTGCTTGAACTCCAGTACACCACGACCCTCGTCATCGGGATCATCAAAGACGCCGTCGATGCCGTAGAAGTTGTAGCGAGACAGCCCGTGTTCCACGCAGAAATGCAGCATCGCGTCATGCTGAATCAGCGCGGAGGCGTAGAAGGGCTTGTACTGCTCGACGCTACCGGAGAACAGGTAGATGACCTCGCGCGGATGCTCCACGAATAGTGATGCCGCAGCCGGCAGCACATCCCCGTCTTTGGCGAACTCGGCCGCCTCGTTCAGGCGCTTTTCGGCTGCCGCCAGATTGCGGGTCTCCTCCCCCAGCTGACGTTCGGTTTTGGTGGTGGGGTGTTCGGCGTTTTTGGCGGTCAATGCCGCCACCTTGGCCGAAAGTGCTTCACGCTTGGCCGTCATGTCCGCTACATATTCGTCGATGTGGATCTCGGCAACCATAAAATGCGCCTTGTTGCCAAACGCTTCCTTGAAACGGTGGAAATATGCTTCGCCACGGTATTCGAAGCTACGACGTTCGGCGGTTTGCCGCTCGATTCGTGCGAATACCCCCAACTCGTCGTCCGACAGCTCACGCACATGCACACCCATCGATTGGGCACGCTTCACGCTCCACTGGGTGCGCTTGTCATAGGACTTCAGCAGACTTTTCTCATCGGTAATGCCGGTCAGATCCTTGAGGTAGCGCCAACGTGGAACCGCCGTGTAGCCCACGGTGAAACCGCCATGAGTGAAGCCGATCGCCTCGAGCCGTTCTATCAGCTTATTGTCGGGAGCGCCGTTCTGGTCATCCGGCAAAGAAGCTCCATTGGTGTCGCGAAGCCGATACGGGGATTCAGGGGTGATTTCCAGCTGTGAAGCACCCTTTGCCTTGGCATGGCGTTTCAGCGCATCCATGAAGAAGGTCAATGCTTCGGTGTCGTGATAGTCGCACATCGGGCCATCATGGATGGCCGCAAATGTAGAGAATCGAGAGCGGTGAGTTTCGAACAGCGCCGCCGCGACGATCTTCTCGCCCTCCTTGAGGGCCAGATATTCGACGTCGATCCCCTGCGCGGCGCGAAGGCGTCCCATCGCCGAGGTTTGTTGGAAATTGCCTTGTGGATGCCTGGCGGAGAAATCATCGAACTCTTCGTCTGTCAACTTCACCAGCACAAAATCACGCATGCTTCCCTCTGCCTCCGAGTCAATCAGGCTCACCATGCTAGCATAACGCGCACACGACGAATGGGGTCCGAGCAGATGAGGTGTGCACATCGTTCGCACTATTGCCTCCACAATGGCTCAAAGAACAATGGCCCGAAGATGCTGAACGTCCGGCTTGCGTTGAATCAAACGCAGTGCTATATTCTCTACTTGGCTCTTGGAGCCACGCCACCTTAGCTCAGTGGTAGAGCATCCCCCTCGTTCGTGGGAAGGTCGGTAGTTCGATTCTATCGGGTGGCTCTTGTTCATCAAGAAGGCCGACGCACTAAGCGCCGGCCTTCTTTCGTATCGCCCTTGCTAGGTCATAGGCGCTTGCTAGACACTTGCCCGATTCGGGAGGGGCTGAGTTGCTGAGCCGCGACTCAACTGTGGCTTAGTCGCGGCTCAGTACAGTTAGACAGCCTAGACGACTTAGTGCAGCAGCGCCTCGATAGCGGGGACCAAGGCTTTCAGCGCCTTGCCTCGGTGGGAAATCGCATTCTTCTCGGCCGGAGTCATTTCGGCGCTGGTCAGCGGCTCGCCTTCATGGTCAGGCTCAGTGCTGACGCGACCGGCAGGCTGGTCGTCCGGGACGAACAGCGGATCGTAACCGAAACCGTGTTCGCCACGAGCCTCGCGGATGATACGACCCGGCATGTCGCCGAGTTCCACTGTCTCCGACTTGATGGCGTACCGGGCATGCACCGGGGCAGGGCTCCCATCTGCAGCTGTGGTGTAAACGGTGATGCCGTCGGCAGCCACTCCACCGGTCACGTCGGCACTGGCCTCGGTGTCCGGGACCACCAGCGCGGCGGCGCAGCGGAAGCGCGCGGTACGCTTGTCATCCGGAATATCTTCGATTTGGGCGAGCAGCAGCGCATTATTGGCCTTGTCGTGGCCGTGAGCACCCGCCCAGCGAGCAGACAGAATGCCCGGAGCGTTACCCATCACATCAACGATGAGACCTGAATCATCCGCTACAGCGGGCAGACCGGTACGGATGGCCACGGCGCGGGCCTTGAGCAGCGCGTTCTCCTGGAAGGTGACGCCGGTTTCCACCGGGTCCGGCAGGTGAAGGCTGCCAGCGGACACCAGTTCGATGTTTTCGGCATCCGCGCCAAGATCCTCTTCGAGAATGCGGCGGATTTCCACAAGCTTGCCTTCGTTATGGGTTGCGACGACGATTTGCATGGGTTCTCCTTTAAGAAGGCTCCCCTTGTCAGGGGAGCTGGACATTGCAGACCGTACGGCTTCCAGCCGACAACCTCCCCTAAAGGAAGGGGAGCTGGCTTAGTCTAGGGACAAAGCGGCACGCTGGGCGGCTTGCAGTTCCTTGTTGCCCTTTTCGGCCAAGTCAAGCAGGGTGCCGAGTTCGGCACGGTTGAACGGACGGTGTTCTGCGGTGCCCTGAATCTCGATGAAGGTGCCGGAACCGGTCATGGCCACGTTCATGTCGGTCATGGCCTGACTGTCTTCAATGTATGGCAGGTCAAGCATCGGGGTGCCGTTGATCACGCCCACCGATACGGCGGACACATAGTCCTTAAGCACGCGGCTGGCGGACTTGATATGGCGGTGCTTCTCCGCCCAATTGACTGCGTCGACCAAAGCCACGTACGCACCGGTTACGGAAGCCGTGCGAGTGCCGCCATCGGCCTGAAGCACATCGCAGTCAAGCTGAATCTGATTTTCGCCGAGCGCCTTCATATCGATGACGCCACGCAGGCAGCGGCCAATCAGTCGGCTGATTTCGTGGGTACGGCCACCGATTTTGCCACGTACGGATTCACGGTCGGTGCGTTCGGCGGTGGCACGCGGCAGCATCGAGTATTCGGCGGTGACCCAGCCGAGGCCGGAGTCCTTGCGCCAACGCGGCACACCAGGGGTAAAAGTGGCGGTGCACATCACGCGCGTGTTACCGCATTCGATGAGCACGGAGCCTTCGGGGGCGTCGGTGAAGTGGCGGGTGATGCGCACGGGGCGCAGCTCGTCGACCTTGCGGCCGTCGGCACGAATTATTTGGTGATTGCCAAGCATGTCTTTGATTTCAACCATGCGCCCCAGCATACGCCATCCGCTCTATGCCTGGATAGCAACTCGTCAACCATCATCAAACCCCAGCGCAATGTCATTCCCTGCTTACATATCCATTCCATGACACTTGGCTGCACGCCACTATTTTCTTATGCACCACTCGCTTACAGAGTCAATGCCTGCGTACCTGATGAGGATTGGGAAAGATCGTCCGCTGGAATAAGAATGCCATATTCCATGAAATCTTGGTTGAATTGCTTGCGCTGCATAGCGTTGAGTTCGTAATCGATTAACGGCAAATATGTATAGTCCATGTCATGCAACGGCTCTTCATATCGATGAAGCACGTGCATAATTGCTGCGCTCGGCAGTGGGGACCACCATCCATCCAAGCCATACCGGTACGGAGGAACCAATGTCAAGCGTCTGTTCCTTGGGTTGATATCCCAACGCAGAAAACGGTATAAACCAGCGAGAAACGCAATCCAGCACGCATCGTTCACCCGTGCAACCGCTCGGACGAACGATATACGTTGATGTTGAACATTCCGAGCATGAATCAGATTGACGCAGAGCATCTTCAACGTAGACCAGGTCGCTCCGCTTTCTATTGCATCGAAATCAGGAGGCCTATGCAGTTGCGCCAACAACATGTGCAATTCGTCTTCCGGAATCGTTTGCGAGGGGGCCACGGCTTCTAGGTGAAGACCAAAACCAGCCCGCTCAAGCCCCTCGGCCAAAACATCAAACAACATACCTCTTTGCCCACGCAATACGCGACCAATTGCAGACCGATCCAAACCAGTACGCTGTGCAAGCTCATAGGCATTCCAACCAGTCTGCGACATCACTTCATTCAGCACAGCCGCACACGAATTAACAGGGCAACCAGATACCACACCGTGATGCACGACATCGCACTGTTCTAACGCTCGATGCTCTACAGCGCGCCGCTCTGATACGTCATCGTTGCCCGCCGCGTTCTCATCATTGAGAGTTTCACTCATCGAAGTCACCTTGCCTCGGCCGATTTCCCGGTCATTTCATCAAACCGCAATCATCATATCCCACAATCCCATGACGATACGATTCGTCATATCCCACAATTCAGAGACGGTATGATTCGTATCGCATCAGTTCACACGATTCTTCAACGATTGCTCCGCAAACGATTGCTCTGCACGCATCACGGCATTCTATCGGCACACTATTCCTCCCAATCAGCCCAACGCAACATCACACGCAACATCACACGCAACACCCCTCACGCAACACCCCTCACGCAACACCCCTCACGCAACA
>OIXX01000350.1_pt1 | contig 30533 bp, 36 predicted proteins | sample 1588161 | NCBI WGS metagenome assembly OIXX01 (sample SAMN03283274) | human gut metagenome | biome: human-associated habitat; material: feces | host: Homo sapiens | place: Peru | collected 2012
TGCCGAGTTTCAGATTTTATTTGTATCTTTGCCATACTTAAAGAAGTTTTCTGCAAAGATACAAATCTTTTGCGGAAAGGCAAAGCCCGAGCTTGTGAAAGTTTGGGCTTTGTTGTAAATAAAAACAATTTTTTCAGTTCCGTATCTGGAAAAAGGAGAAAAAACGAAAAGGGTGCGCCATAGACTTATGACACACCCTCATTTATATTTCAAAACATATTTTTTCCTTGATTCTAATCTTTGTCTCCTCTGGAATTGGAGCACACAAGGATTCTAGTGCTGATATGATTTTTGTGGAAGACAATTCGCTTTCAACATAAAATTCAATAATAAGATCCGTGTCTGTAAATTCTTTAATTATCAACTCTTTTACCCTTTCAGATGGAATGGTTGAAAATGAAGACAAAGAGAAGGATATTGAAGAGATTTCTCTTTCTTTATATATACTCTTTATTTTTTTGAGAACGAAACAAAACGTCTTTTCATCGGCTTCCTGTTCTTGATTTTCAACGGATAACAGCAAAATATTCCTAGTGTAAGTTCTGTAGATCCAAATTTTTCCGGGAGAAAACAGATTCCCCTTACAGAAATTTTCGTACTTCTGTCTCATAATAGGTAATTTATTCATAAATCTACGTGTCATGAGAATATTACCGGCCCCATCTGGTGAGACCGGCAATACTACTACATTTGTATTGGCGAACATTAGATCGCCTTTTACTTCTGATATGGAGCAATTCATCTTCCGTTTACTTTAATTCACCTCTACACATCCCTTCTGCATATTGCAGGGCATCCTGTATCAATCCATAGTTCAATCCCTTTACTTTTGCTTGGAAGAGTACCTCTAGTTGCTTGTTGAAGATTTCTTGATCGTATTCATACGCATCTTTGAGATAGTATTTTACTAACGGCTTGGTGCTAGCTGGACGTGGAAGATTCAGATATCTGATAATCAGAACCGTAATTTTCTTCCAGTCGAATGGTGTGAGGATGATGCTGTCATATTCCTCGTTCAGCCAGACAAACTGGAGATACACTCTGTTATCTTCTCTATCAATCGATATTTGAAAGCACTCAATCTGATATTTTGCTCTTATCACATTGCAGAGTAATCTTATATTTTCCATGGTGATGGAAGCTTTAATGTAAAAAAACAACACTCTGAATAACTTCATATTACCTAAAGGAGTATATTTTTTCTTCTTGTAAAACTCCCGGGATATTGAGAAAAACTTATCCTCATAGCTGGATGATTCCCAGTATTCGTCCAGCTTTTCTAGATTTTTCTCGCTTCTTGTTAAACTTAAAAATTCTAATTCCATATTGCTTATTAGTTTTTGTTAATCTACTTCCACAACCCACCGTCTCTATAAGTGTATTTTATCTCATAGATGATGGCGATTAATAATACTACAATTAAGACTGAAAAAATAATTATTATCATTGGCTAGTTCTTTATGTTGTTATAATACTCGTAGAGAGTTTTGTATCCACCATAAAAAACATCGTAGTTCTTTATGTGATCCGGATTTCTCTCTTGCATGGTCTTTACGAGAGATTTTCCAAATACCGAATTTGGCATGAATACATTTATATTCTCATATTCATCAGTGTCAACAACGAGTCCGAAGTAGTTGGTCGCTCCGCATAAAATAAAACAGTCGGTTCCATTAGGTAAACTAAGGGGACTATTTTGGTTAATGCCCAGATACGACAGATAATCCTTTAAATCGAAAAAGACGCAGCAATCTTGCGTTCTTTTCTTACCTTGTACTCCTATAAACACGTATCCGGTTTTTACGAGTCCAAATTGCTGTTTCTTTGTATCTTGGTTAAGAAACTCGTATCCATAATTGGTATTTATCATTCCGATGCCTTTTTCTACTCCAGACAGGGAATATAACTCCATTGAAAACAATCCGGAAAGACAGTTCTTTCCTTTTATTCCAAAAGAGTTTAGAATCTTCTCGTCTTCGGGAGACAGATTGCTAATTTCTATCTTTTTTCCGTACCCCATAGCCTTCTTTTTTGTATTTCTTCCCATTTTTGGTCTCTGGGACGTTATTTTTCTGTTTGCCATATCGTTTATCATTAACTAATTAATATTCTGTTCTACACCCCTTATTTTGCCTTATAGGGCGTTTATTGAGAGTTTATAACCTCTAAAAGATTCTCGGCGGTCCTCCCAATCTTAAAGAAATCACTTATATCTTTTTCTGTTTTGTCTCCTTTCAGCGGCAAAACCACACGCTTGATAGATACGAGGTCTTTATTCTCCTCGCAACGTGATGCAGACTCTTTAATTCCTGTCTCGTCGCTATCGAACAGGACAATAATGGATCTGAACCTTGAAGAGAGATCTTTCAGTGCGTCTGTTGGAATCTTGGCGGTCTCGCTGTTAAACGATATTGCGCTGAATCCGTGGGCGGCTAGAGACATGACATCTTTTTCACCACCGGTTATGAAGACCATATCTCCACTCGCCGGAAGCTGCTCCCACCCGAATATGTATGGATTTGGCAACCTGCCTAGATACATAAACCTGCTAGCTGCTTTCGGTCTGTATATTTTATATCCTTTGCCGTTGTCAAAACAATAAGCAAACAACGGTAGAAATATAGACGAGAAAACCGAAAAGCTTTTTCCGTCTTTTTTTACGATTGTACAGGATTCAACTCCTTTAACATTGAATCTATTCAAAATTTCCACAGTTATGCCATACTGCATCCAGTAATCCAACTCCGACTGATTAAACTCTCTTATCTTAAGAGTGAAAGATTCAATAGACGTTTTCTCCATTCTCTTGTATTTCTCTTCCATTCTCTTTGCGTAGTCAATTGTACCTTTGACGGCTTTGGGTGTTCTGTCAAATACTCCTAACGACAAATCGTGGTCTATGGTCTCCAGGATTGACTTGAAGTCCTCGGAGAGGGAGAGATTGAGATATTTGCTGACCATCCAGAAGCAGTCTCCGTAATAGTCATCATTGGCGAAATCCTTCATGTAGTATCTCGTTGTCCCGTCGGCAGCCTTGTTACGATATAACCTGCAGGACGGATGGTGATCTTCCCTGAATGGATTACAGAACTTCTTGGAAAGACATTTCTCTCCAAGATAGTGTGTGAAAACGGTAAGTCCTCCGCTAGTTCTGCTAAGTATTTCGCTTAATTCTGTCTGTCTCATACTTGATTAATATTTCTAAAATTAATATCTGGGAGAGTAATCACTTGCATCATTTCGTTGAATCGGTCAGCCAAGCGGTCTCCATACTTATCACGAATGGCTTTTCCTCCAAGATTGGTTGTCAGAATGGTCGGGAGCATCCTGTCGTAGCGATAGGACAGCAGCTCTTCGAGCGGCTTGTATCTGTTTCCATACTGGCAAAAATCAGATTCTTCGGTTCCGAAATCGTCAATTGCAAGAATATAAGTGTTCATACACATTTCAAATCTCTTCCTGTTAGAGGAGTATAGATGGTACAATTCCCTAGAAGTCTCAAACCATATTCCTGCATTAGGGGATAATGATTCACCTTCTTCGCATACAGGATCTTTAATCTTGCATACGTTGAAAAAGCTTCTCATTGCCTTTACCAGGGTGGTCTTGCCATTCCCGGTTATGCCGTTAAGGACAAGACCAAAGTGATTCTTGGAATTAACCAGCCATCTTGCAACATTAGCTATAGCTTCTTGCTGCTCCAGATTGGCTTCATATCCTCGATTTCTCTTTTTTACTTCTATCGCAAACAAATGTACTAGCCATTTGGAGCAGTAATTTTCGTCAAAGCTTAAATCAAAAAGGCCCATTGTATATACCTCCTTCCGAACTTTTAGGAACGAACTTTTCTCCTTCCCACCTTTCGCCTTTAGCTTGTGTGGAAGACGAAATGGTGCGTAGGGTGTTGCTTCTCAGTTTTAGCCAGTCGAAGAAATGGCACTTGTAATCCTTGAAGCCTTTGTCTTCGTTGTTCCCTCGACAGATGAGTTCCAAATCGAAATCGTCCAGCAGTCTTTTTATTTCGCCTTGGTCAAGATGAAACTTCTTTTCCATGGCCGTCATCCAAACCCCATCTTCAAGAAGTTTTTCTTTGTAGGTTTCTTTGCCTGCTTTCTTTTGTAGGTTTTCTTTCTGCTCGTCTTTGACTTCCTCTGCTTCGACGAAAACAACTCCCTCACGCGCGTCGTCGTAGTTGATATTCTTTATTTCTTTATTTCTTATATTATTATATTCTTTTAGTGTTGCCCTTGTCGTGCCCTTGTCGTGCCCTTGTCGTGCCCCTCTCGTGCCCTTGTCGTGCCCTTTGAGGTTTTTGCGCTCTCGTAAGACGTTGGAGGACAATGACTTGTGGAGATATTTAGGTTTGTTGATTTTTTTGCTATTTTCAAAATCAACATCTAACTCACCTGGTATCGTGCCCTTGTCGTGCCCCTCTCGTGCCCTTGTCGTGCCCTTTGAGGTTTTTGCGCTCTCGTAAGATGTTGGAGGACAATGACTTGTGGAGATATTTAGGTTTGTTGATTTTTTGCTATTTTCAAAATCAACATCTAACTCACCTGATATCGTGCCCTTGTTGCCATAGCTATGGTTGTCTATTACGCCCCTTACCTTGTTGGTTACTTGGTAATTTTCGTAGTTGCAAACCCTTATGGTACTAAAGAGGTTTGTTGGTGATGGCAGAAACTCAATAACTCCACTTGACTGCATCTTTTTTATGCATGTTCTCACACTTTGAACAGATATTCCTGTTTCTTTGCTGAGCAAGTTATAGCTTGTCTCCAGTTGAAAAGTAAAATCGTTCCCCGATAGAATCGCTTTTGCCTTAATAAGGAAATGAATCAGCAGGTGTACCATTTTAGGGTGAGTGTACCAACGCCATTGCTCTATCTTTCTGTAGAGCTTTACCCAGTCTGGGGCAGTTTCATCAATTCCTATTGGCTGAAACATATCGTAGTTGACTATGATTATGATTCTGCCATGGTTGAGGTTGCGGTATTCTATCTCGTGAGTACGTTTCAACCTATCAAGACAAGTTCTAAGTGTCTTGATAGATAAATTAGTGTCCGTTGAAAGTCTTGAAAGAGATATCATAATTTCTCCCCTTTTTATATTAATGTCAAAGTAATTTTCGGACAGCAAATTGGCATTCATAACGAGATACAGGTATAAGTGAACCATATTTGATTCTTTATACCAACGCCAGTTTTGAAAGTTCCTTGGCAGTTTGATCCATGTGTTATTACCATTCATTTTTGTTAATCTTTTCAATTTTAAATACCAATTGCACTTTGCCGTATGAGGACCGGATCTCAATCCTGTCTTCACGAAGCTCAATTTGCTTGACCTTTCTAAGTGCCTGTCTCTTATTTGTATATATAACTTCCGTCGTATTAATTACTTTAAGGATGACTTTGAGCTTGTCTCTACATTCTTCCACCGTTTGACAAGTGTCATATACAAAAGGTGGTACTTCATATAGTAATATGACTATCCACGAAGGTCTCAAATGTTGTGAATAAGTCATGCTTCTTTTTATTTTGTATGTCATACATAAAGATAATCTTGTTCAACATTACTTAGCTTCACCAAATCAGCTACTAAATATTCAATTTTACCTGGATGTTTGGCAACAGGTTTGAGTCGGTTGGTTCTAATCCATCTTTGTACATTCCCTTTGCCATAGGTGCGGAAGGCTTCATTCTGAGAGACTCTCACCTTGGCAGGTTCCTTCATCTGCTTGGCTAGCTTATGAGCTATTACGTCAGATAGTTCAGAAACAAACTCCTGAAATGTCACGGCTTTGTCACTTATGATAATTGCTTCCATATTTATGAATTTAAAGATTGTTTGCTCTTCATTTTGTATAAACCGGCATTCGCAAGGATTCTTGTTATTCCGTAGCGTGAATATGAAAAATCCTCAGCGAGCTTGATGAACACCCGGTTTGGCGTAACCTCTCCGTTTTCAACGAGAGGACGATACTCTTTCTTATATGTATCTATAATCAAGAGTCTTTTTTTGTCTCTTTCTGACAACAAATTTATTTTTTCCTTCATATAATTTGTTTTATTAAAAAAATAATCGTACCTTTGTGCGCAATATGTGCGCACTAGTTGCGCACTCGATGCATCTTCGGTGCAAAGATATATAAAAATATAATAAGTTGGTATATGCTAATATAATATTTAGCTATATTTAACTATAATACTACATATTTAACAGTTACGAGTATGACAGGTGAAGAATTGGAAAGAATACTGTCTGACATGAATATCAGAAAGTCAGAATTGGCAAGGATTCTTGGCGTTCAGCTAACGCAAGTTAATCAAGTCTTAAATGTAAAGGATGTAAAGACTGGCTATTTGGAGAAACTCTGTGACAGCCTTGGTCTTACTATTGACAGCTTTTATAAAGGTACTAAATATAGTCCTTTTTTTAAAAGTCAAGAGACTGGCGGAGAAAGTAAAGCTGCTGATGGAAAAACTGAGGATTCCGAAGAAGAAATTGTTGATATTTCGATTTGGAAAACAAAGTATGAAGAAGAAAAAGCCAAAAAACATGAACTAGAAGGAAAGTATGCAGCTATGAGTTCTGCCTATAATATGTTATTGAATAAAATAACGGAGATAGGATCCAAGGCTGTATAGGTAAGTCAGCCTGTCCAAGGCTGCATAATAATTGAGCATGATTTCAAAAGCGATTGAAGGAATAATCTCTTGTCTAAACATAGTCTTAGTTTCTAAACAAGACTCTCCTTTTTGTTTAAACTGCTAGAAGCGGATAAACGGAAAAATAGGAAAGTTTAGAATATCCTAAACGCCAATGATTTTATACTTAGATGTTGTGGGTTTTTATGTTTCGTAAACGTTTAGAGTAAGACAGAGAAAAGCCCATAAACAAACGAATTGTATCTTTGCAGGGAAAATAACAATTAAAATGCTAAAATTTATATCCTTTGGCAGTGGAAGCAGTGGCAACAGCTACTATCTTTACACTGAAACGGATTCGCTATTGATAGACGTAGGAGTAGGTATCAGAACCCTGAAGAAGCACTTCCATAACTATGGATTGCGCTTCGAGGATGTGCATCATATCCTCATTACCCATGACCACGCCGACCATGTAAAGTCGGTGGGGAGCTTGAGTACTGACTATCATCTACCAGTATATGCAACCCGTAAAGTTCATGCAGGTATCGAGCGCAACTACTGCGTCCGAAAGAAAATCGTGCCTAATCATGCGCACATCATAGAGAAAGGTGTGCCGTTCCAGGTGGGCGAGTTCAGGGTTACTCCGTTTGGGGTGCCTCACGACAGTACGGATAATGTGGGCTATTTCGTGGAGCACGAGGGTGTCACATTCTGTCTGATTACGGATGTGGGACACATCACGGAGGAGATTCAGGAGTTCATCGGCAAGGCGAACTATCTGGTGCTCGAATCGAACTATAGCGTGGAGATGCTTCAGGCTGGAAAATATCCTCAGTATCTGAAGGACAGAATCCTGGGGCCGAACGGTCATCTCAGCAATGATGAGTGTGCCCATGCGCTTGCCGACTTCGCCACTCCGAGCCTCCGCCACGTATGGCTCTGCCATCTCAGTGAGGAGAATAATCATCCCGAACTGGCGAGAAAGACCGTGGAGCAGATTCTCAGGAGCAAGGGCATCGTTGCCGGAAAGGACTTCGAGCTGGAAGTGCTGAAGCGGAAGACGCCTAGCGAGATTTTTAAATTGGTATAAATTCCCGGCCCGCCCAGAATCAATGATTGCTGGTTTAAGAGAATGACCGGAATTTCTATTCCCGGCATGCCCTGAAAGGGCAGAAGCTCCTAGCCCAGGGTAACACCCTGGGTTATACATAAGCAAGAAAGTCGCCCTGTAAGGGCAAAAGCTTGGTATTAAAAAGCTTTTGCCCTTACAGGGCGACTCTGTTATATCCCTATGTACCCAGGGCGATGCCCTGGGCTAGGAGCTTCTGCCCTTTCAGGGCGTGTGGATGCAAACAGGGCATGTGGATGCAAACACCACTTGGAACATGCCGGGCATTGCCTAAATCATACTGATTTTCTAGATCTTATCCAATGCCTGCTTGATATCATCCAGGATATCCTCTACATCCTCGATACCTACTGACAATCGGATCAAATCTGGGGCAACGCCTGCCTCCTTCAACTGCTCGTCTGAAAGCTGACGGTGGGTATGGCTGGCAGGGTGGAGCACGCAGGTGCGGGCATCTGCCACATGGGTTACGATGTTGATCATATCCAATGAATCCATGAACTTGATGGCTGTCTCACGGTCGCCCTTCAATCCGAAGGCGATGACGCCGCAGGTGCCGTTTGGCATGTACTTCTGGGCAAGGTCGTAATACTCATCGCCCTTCAGTCCGCTATAGTGAACCCAAGCCACACGCTCATCATTCTGCAGGAACTCAGCCACCTTCTGCGCATTCTCGCAATGCTGGCGCATACGCAGGTGCAGGCTCTGGAGACCCAGGTTCAGGATGAATGAGTTCATCGGCGCAGGGATGGAACCCAGGTCGCGCATCAGCTGTGCCACGAGCTTGGTGGTGTATCCCATCTTGCCGAATGCCTTCACGTAGGTGAGTCCGTGGTAGCTCTCATCCGGTGTGCAGAGGCCAGGGAATTTCTCGGCATTCGCCATCCAGTCGAAGTTGCCGCTATCCACTACTACGCCTCCTATCTGCGATGCGGTGCCATCCATATACTTGGTGGTAGAGTGGGTAACGATGTCGGCACCCCACTCGAATGGGCGGCAGTTGATAGGTGTGGCGAAGGTGTTATCTACGATGAGAGGCACGCCGTTCTTGTGAGCGATGCGGGCGAACTTCTCGATGTCGAGCACGGCACAGCCAGGGTTGCTGATGGTTTCGCCGAATACCACCTTGGTGTTAGGGCGGAAAGCCTTCTGGATTTCCTCCTCGCTGGCGTTAGGGTTTACGAAGGTGCACTCGATGCCGAGCTTCTTCAGGGTAACGCCGAAGAGATTGAAGGTGCCGCCGTAGATTTCGTTAGAGGTAACGATGTGGTCGCCAGCCTCGCAGATGTTGAATACGGCATAGAAGTTGGCTGCCTGACCGCTTGAGGTCAATACGGCACCCACGCCACCTTCGAGCTGTGCGATTTTCTTTGCCACAGCATCATTGGTAGGGTTTTGGAGTCGGGTATAGAAGTAGCCCTCCTTCTTCAGGTCGAAGAGCATCGCCATCTCCTCAGAGTTGTCGTATTTGAATGTAGTACTCTGATAGATAGGCACTTCTATCGGTTCGCCGTTCTTCGGCTCATAGCCTCCCTGCACGCAGAGGGAAGCAACACGTAATTTCTTTTCCATTGTCGGTTATTCTTTTATTTTGTGTTGTTATAATTTTCTTCTTTCTTTGTTGTTAACGCCCTGAAAGGGCAGAAGCTCTTAGCCCTGGGCATCGCCCTGGATATTCATGACGCAAGCCTGTCGCCCTGTAAGGGCAAAAGCTTTGTTATTTCATAAAGACGAAATATACGGCAGCGATGAGGCAGACGAATGCGGCAAAGTGATTCCAATGCAGCCCCTGCCCCTGGAAGAGGATGTTGGCGATGATGGCGAAGACGATGAGCGACACGCACTCTTGTATCACTTTGAGCTGTACCAGATTGAATGGACCGCCGTTGTCGATGAATCCGATGCGGTTGGCTGGTACCTGGCAGCAGTATTCGAAGAAGGCGATCGCCCAACTGAAGGCGATGACTCCGATGAGTGGCCAGTTGCTGCTGGTGCCCGTTTGCTGGAGTTTGAGATGTCCATACCATGCGAGCGTCATGAAGATGTTGCTCAGCACGAGGAGCAGTATAGTGTATATTCCGTTCATATTCTCTTATGTTTTTGATTTCTTAATTGATAAGATTTCTTTTATATTCTCTTATGTTCTTTGATGCTCTACATATATAATAATGTATGAGTGGCTGCAAAGATACACTTTTTCTCTTGAAAATGTATGGAAAATCATGAAAATGCGCATGAAAAAGAAAAAAGTTGCCGAAAAATTTGGTGGTGTCAGAAAAAAGCAGTACCTTTGCAACCGCTTTTGAGAAATAACTCAAATGCTAAGCTTGCTGCACCCTTAGCTCAGTTGGTAGAGCAACTGACTCTTAATCAGTGGGTCTAGGGTTCGAATCCCTAAGGGTGTACAAAAAAGCTCCGAAGAAGTTCATCTTTCTTCGGAGCTTTTTTTGTTGTTGTAAAAAGAATTGGCATTGCTTTCAGCGGAGCCTCTTCCTTTTGAATAGGCATTGCTTTCAGCGAAGCCTCTTCCTGCACTCAGGGCATACTCCCTTGATGACGAAGGAGACGGAGTGGGGATAGAATCCTTCCGGCAATTCGAAGCTCGGAATATGGATATCCTCCATGCAGAACGAACGGTGGCATGATTCGCAGTAGAAATGAATATGACCATCATGATGATCACACTCTCCTTCCTCCTCACACACTTCGTAGTTCAATATCCCCCTTCCATCCTCGAAGGCATGAACGGCATCATGCTCCAGAAAGAGCGTCAGCGTGCGGAAGATGCTCGACTTATCCATCGACACCATCTTCTGCTCCAAATCCTTCAGACTCAGTGGATTCTGCTCATTCGCCAGAGTCTTCATCACCAGTATGCGGTTGGAGGTGGGCTTGATGCCCTTTGCCTCCAGCTTATGGATAATCTCTTCTGTTTCCATTTTTTTCACTTTTTAAATCCCCATCCCTTTATAGTACCTGCATTTTTGCGCCAAACGACAGTCCGAAGACATCCCAGAAACCTGCATTGCCGTTGCGGTAGAATCGCATGAAATAGATATCATTCGTACTCAACTCATAGAAGAGCGTGAGGCTCTTCACGCGCTTGCGCCTGTTGTTCGGAATCTGATACGTAAACCGTTCGCCAAATCCCAGATTCGGGCGGATTCGGGTAGAGAAGGGATAATATCCGCTCTCGTACTTGGTAGGCTGCTTTGTCCAGAAATCGTGCCCCAACACCGTGTTCAGGTACAGCGTGCACTCCAGGGGTTCAAACTGCCAGCCCTTTCCCCAGTCCTTTCGCCAGGGAATGAAGTTCTCCTTCAGCGTGATAGTCATTTTTACTTCATCCGAATCATATTTCGGAACGATGCCGAAGAGCAGATGCGTCTCCCACTGGCTTCGCTTGCCGTAGTCCCATCCGATACCCAGCGAGATGATACCCATGTTGCCGCAAGTCTGTATCACGCTCTGCGTAGGCATCAGCACATCCCAGTGTTTGCGATAGCGGAGGATGCGCCTGTCGTATCTGGTGAGTGAATCTTCTTCTGAACTCTCCTTTCCTAACCCCTCCTCAACGGCGCTTGCCGTTGTGCTTGCCGATAGCAGGAGAAGCGCCCATGTACTGAACTTAAAAATCGATGACTTCAACATGATAATCCTTTGGTGTGATGGTGAAAATGTAATATTGACGGAAGTGTACGCTGCTTGCCATATAGAACAGGGTGCCGTTGTTGTAAAGGTCTTCCGTCTTGGTATGATGACCGTGACCGTCCAGGCAGAACAGCAGGCGAGGGAACTCGTGGATGTAATAATTGAATACCTTCGCTACGTTGTTGTTAAACTGCTCGGAGTAGGGAGGTGCATGCATGCACACCACGGTACGGTCGAAGTCGAGCGAATCGGCAGAGCGTTCCGCCTCCATGAAGTCGAAGTTAGGCACCGGACGGGAGTAGTCATACTCGATGGCATTGGTGTTGAGGCAAACGAACTTTACCTTTCCGGCGATGAAGCTGAAGTCGGGGTCGCCGTAGATGGCCTCGTAGGTCTGGTTGCCCGTGCCCAGACAGTCGTGGTTGCCCAGCAGCACCACCGAAGGCATCTTGAGTTTCAGCATTCTTTCTCGTGTCCACTTCATTTCGCGGGTAGCGCCGAAGTCGGAGATGTCGCCGCAGTGGATCACGAAGTCGATGCTGTCTTGGCGGCTGTTGATGTCATTAACCGCCTTCTGCAGGTCGTCGTACCACTGATGGCTGTCGCTGATCACGGCAAACCGGATGGTATCCTTGCTCTTCACCGTCTGCTCTATCTTCTGTATGTTCTTGGCATTCAGATTGGTTTCGCCCTTTATGCGAACATCGTAGGGGTGAACATCGAATACGGTATCGCAGCCCGTAAGGAGCAGGGCGGCGATACAGACAAGTAGATAAATTTTGATGTGAGATTTCATATCTTATATCTTATTTTAAATACATATTCATATTCTAGTCTATCTGATATTCTAGCCAGTTTGATATTCCAGGCTGTTTGATATTCTAGTCTATTGATTTCACATGCAAAGGTACGAAAAAAACTTGAATAATGAATGAGGTTTTTCCAAAAAGACCATTTTTAGGGAGAAAAAGATAAAAAAAAGAAGGTGCGCCAGATTCACTTCCTTGTAATCTGGTACACCTTGATGGTTTTAGAGATCTCCGTTGTTTTTAGAGATCTCCGTAGTTTTTAGAGATCTGCGTTGTTTTTAGAAATCTACGTTGTCGCCGTTACCATCGCCATCGGTAGAACCGCCACCCTGGCTGGTGTTGCCTCCCTGGCTGGTACCTCCGCCCTGCGAAGTACCTCCTCCCTGATTGGTGTTATTCTTGTTGTCATCCTCCCCGGTGTCGTTCTTGTCGGCAGAGGTAACCTGCTTCACGATCTTGCCGTTGCGGTCGTAGCAGGTGATGTTGACGCTGGTCTTGGCGAGCTCCTCCTTGATGTCGGCGTTAGGCACGAAGATGATGTAGCGGCGGTTGATGAGCGAGCTGCTCACCTTGTTGACATCCTCCACGGCGGTAGAATTCAGACCGAATCGGAGGGAGCCGAGACCCGGCACTGCCACAGAGTGACCCTCGGTGGCCCATGCGGTGATGACTGCTCCGATGGCACCCCAGGCGGCGTTGATCACCTGCTTGGCGAGTCCGCTGCGCACGGCAGCTTCCTCGATAACCTTACTCTGGGTAAGCTGACCGTAGAGGTCTGCCTGCATAACGTATGCCCACTTCTGCTTACCCTTCTCAAAAGCGACGTTGCGCTCGATAGCTTTTACTTTGATACCCATAATTCAAATAGTTTTTTTAGTGAATAATTTAATTTCTACATGCACTACATGCAGCTCGTAACTCCGAGTGAAGTACAGAGTGCAGTGAGTACAGTCACGATGATCTGCAGAATTGATTTCCATGTTTCCTTTTTCATTTTCTTCATTCCTTTCTTTTTTAGTGAATAATCCAGTTTCTGTATCGGGCATCCCCTCCCTGCAGTTCCGCGGTATCCTGCCCGGCAGCGAGCCCCATCAATGAGTTTCATTGACGATGCAAAGATACAACATTTTTGGGCGAAATGCAATAGTTGTCCCGGCATTTGAATCGGCTTGTCCCGGCAGTTGTGATGTGAGGCATGAAATCCCCTTCGATAGAGCTGCCATTTCCTGCGTCCCGACGTAGGAAATATTACGTCCCGACGCAGGAATTGCTACGTGGCGACGCAGGAAAAGGGGCGAGGAGGGGAGAGGGATCAAAGGAAAAGGTGAAAAAGTGAAAGTGAAAAGGTGAAATTCACAGAGGTATCAAGGAACAGGCGAGAAAGATGTCAGTTTCAGAGATTCCGTGTACGATGTAAAAGAGAAAAGAAATACGATATATTAAGGTACACGTATATAATAATGTACGCGCGTAAGTACTACTCCTTTTTTCTTCACTATATTTCTTCTTTTATCCCTTAATAATACATAATCCTTTAAAGGTGTGTTTTTTTGTTCTCATTGAAAATTCACTTTTTCACTTTCACTTTTTCACTTTTTTTCAAATATATTTTGTTGTTTGTGATTTTTTGTGTACCTTTGTAGGGTGAAAGAGCATATTACTCTTTTATAACAATTTTAAAAATAAAAACTAATATGAATAATCCTAGATTTACGATATATAGGTTGAAGATTGAACCCTTTATGTCTGGAGCCCCTATTTCTGAAGACGTCGCAGAAAAGGTGGCTGAATATATCCTAGCTCATCTTATGGATATTAAGTTTGTTGATGGTAATGGAGAACCCATAATCACCTATGGATCTGAAGTTTTTGATACTCTGGGTTATGTTACCATCGAAAAGAAGAAAAAAATGACCATAGATATGAAGGAATGTCGAAAGCAGGAAGAGCTGCCAACCTATCCCGATTTTGCGCTTGTGTTGGATGCCAGAAAACCTCAGAAAGAAGGTATTCTCATTGGTATTCAAAACCAGTCAAAGTGTTTTGCTAATCTTGATACCGTTAGAAAAAGACTTGAGAAGTATTGGAGTCAGACCATTTGGGATGAATTCAATTGTAATGTAGAGTTGCGTCAGATAACATCATCTGATATGTTTTGGAAAACACTAGATAGAAAAATCCAAAATGGTTGTAAATTGACAGGTCTTCATCTTGATGTAGCCCAGATTTTGAAGAATGATTTTATTAATGAGCAAGTCAAAGAAAAAGCAAGCTTGGTCACCTCGTTTTTCTCGTTTTTAGAGGCCATTGATGCAGGGGATGGTGGCTTCTTCTTTAATGCGAAACCAGGGAAAGAACTTGATGTGACGGAAGTTAAACATAATCTTGGTATGGTGATAACTTTATCATGTAAATACGGATTCGTGGTCAAAGCACAGTTTGACCAAGAAAAGGATTGGATTACCTCAGAGGCTGCCGCTCCTTTCGTAAAGCGTCTTGACAGTTCGGCTTTTGTAAAACCAGAAGGAACAAAAGCAGCAGTGAAAGCCGCTAAACTTAAGCAGATGGCTGAATTGACCCGTTGGTTTGATGAGATTGTTGTTGAATTAGAGAGGATAAAGAAAGATAAGCAGAATGAACAGACTAGACATACAGTCAAGAGATAAAGTCAGAAAGCGTTATGCTGCTAATCCCTTGTATCTGATGATACAAAGCATTGGCGGAAAGTATATTCGGCCTGATTATAGATTGAAGTTGCGCCCAGAGGAAATTTTTCAAATCCTGATGGGGTGGATAGACGAAATCAAGTGCGAATCTGATAATGAGGCGGTATGCAGAAAGATGAAAGAAGCTTGGGATAAGCAGTGGGAAGCCTTTTGCGATATGGCTGAATTGGCTAACTGCGAGTGTCCTGATAGTGAAGTGGAAGAGTATGTATGTCTTATTCTGGGATTATTGCATAATTGTCTGGGCAAGCTGAGTGATGAAGCTTGTCCAGGGAATCTCCACTATCTGCGTTTTGGAAATCACCTGTTTGCCTCTGCCTGTGAGCAATCCAATAAGATGATGAAGTTTATGAGAGACATCTATCATCATGAATCTTATAGACTATATAGTCAGGATGTAAAGGACTGGCTTCTTGATTATATGAATAATGATGACTCCTTGCTTACTGATTCTGAAGGATGCCTTGTCTTGCAAGACGATGAAATCGTAATTGCTCCTCCTCTTACGGAGCATGATGATAAATTATATACTAAGCAGGCTAAAGCTATTTGGAGAAAACTCATAGAAAAAGGATGGTGTGAGAAGGATGGTTCGATGCTCGTTTGGAAAAAATCTAAACGGTCACTAGGCTATATGGTAAAACTGGTGGCACATGAGTTGAAGGTTTTAGATCCTTCTACCAAAAATATTGTATGGGATTCGTTTAAGCATTTATTTAAGGATTTAAATAATTCCTCTGTTCTTAGTCAGGCTAAGAGTGGGGCGGGAAAATTTAAGTTAGAAAGCCGTCCTAATTCGTGGCCTAGTGAAGCAGATGAACTGCGCATTTTGCTAAGATCTCTATAACTGAACTTCTATTGGTGTGTTGTGTTGTTGTTGTGCCAATAGTTTTGTTTCTTTCCTTTTTAAGCCATGTAAAAGGTTGCATGGCAGTTAGTTACTTATGAAATTTGAGGTGTTGCGTCGTGTTGCGTAACACCTCGCTTATGCCCTTTTTTACTAATTTTGCAGCATCAAAATCAAATTGTTGATGATGATGCAAGATTTAAATAATACCATGCAGCAGAACAAGTCGGGGACTTGCCCTGCTCACCAGCCAAACGATTCGACCCAGGCTGGAAACCAATCAGAGGTCGAGTGTAATAAAGAGGATACTGCTAAGTCCCATTCAGACTCCATAGAACTTCAACCTCTCATTCCTGACAAGGATTATCCTGCTGGAGTAAGAGAGTGGATGATGACGGCACCCAGTGAGCTCAAGTTTTCCACCTTGGCGGTGGCGAGTTCTATGCTTGCCGTATATGCCACTCGTATCCGCCTCAATTATGTTTACGATAATTCGCTTTCAGCCATTCTTCTTCACGTGCTGGTATGTGGTGATCAGAGCTCAGGAAAATCGTTTGCCCGTTATCTGATGCGTTATCTGATGGATCCATTCATCAAGCGTGATACCGAGCAAAGGGCAGAGGAACAGAAGTATGCCGAATTGAAACGACGCCAAGGTAAAAAAGATGGCAAATTGCCTCCGGAGCCAAAGACAGACATCACCTTGCTCCACGAGAATCTTTCGCTCTCTATGCTCATCAAGAGAGCCGATGCTCCAATGAAGCTGTTTGGTACGCCGAAAACGCTTTTCCAGTTTGCCGATGAGATCGGTGCTATCGTGCAGGCCAGCAAGCGACAGTTTTCTGATATCAAGCAAATCAATAAGACTGGCTATGATCTGGGCTCAGAATTTGGTCAGGATTATTTGAGTGAAGCCAGCTATTCGGCTGTGGTAGATTTGATGCTGTGTTATGTCTATACAGGCACGCCTGCAGCCGTAAACCGATATATGGATAAAGCAGCCATAGAAGGTGGTAGCGTTACCCGTACTATCCTTTGCAACGTGAATTCTCAGCTTGGAGAAAATCCATTGATATTCAAGCCTTTGACAGAGAAACAGAAGCAAAGTATAGATACTACTTTGCAAAAACTCATGTCGCTCTGTTATAGCGAAGACAGAAAATCTTTACGTAAGGAAAGCTTGCTTGATACGAGTTGGTTGGATCCTACGGTGAAGAAATGGTGTGAAGCTCGCAGGAGTGACGTAATGAAGTCGATGTCAAAAGCTCTTGATGTCTTTTATAAACGCAGCAGTGTAAGTGCCTTTCGCATAGCTTCGCTTATGCAATACCTTTATCAGGTAGAGGGTGTAAAGACACAGAAGGAAATCCGCCGCCTGGTGAAGCAGATATATTTGGCTTGTGCCGATCGTATCTTGCACAATATGTTAGGTAAATGGGGAGCCATCTATGATGAGATTAATGCAGATTTTGAATCTCACCCCTATAAGACCTGTAATTACTTTGACGAGTTGCCGCAAGAGTTTTCTCGTAAATTTCTGGAAGAGTTTTTAACTCGTAAAGGAGTGCGTACACCATTGAAGAATGTAATATGTAATTGGAAACGTAAAGGATGGATTGAGAAACTTGCTACCGGTAACTTGCGCAAGAAAGCTTCACGCGCCATCAGTAGTTCTAAGAAAAAAAAGTAATATCAGTTAGTTTAAGATATGATTAATAAGTTTGACATTCAGAAACTTCGCGAGCTTGACATCTTGCAGGTGGCTGATCTTCTGGGCATGGGGCTCCGCAACAAGCGAGCCCTCTGCATCCACCACGATGATCATCATCCGAGCCTCGCCTTCAATGTAAAGAAGAACACCTGCCACTGCTATAGCTGCGGATTCTCTGCCGATACCATCGGACTGGTGAGAGAGCGACTGAACCTGGGATTCAGCGAGGCATGTCATTGGCTGGCAGATCATTTTGATGTGTATATCGGCGATGACAGGTATTGGAATTCAGCTAAGTATTGGAATTCAGCCCGATATGCAGATAAATGTGCTGATAAGAAAGTACTTACGGCATCAGACAGAAGAATGGCTTCCCTGATAGCACATTTTGCGGAAACCCATGTCTCACATGGACATCTGGCAGAATCTTTCAGTAGTGGAGAAAGGAATAGAGAATGCCCATCATCGGCTTATGTTGCCCCATCATCCGTAGATGTGGAGTTTTATCAGCTGATGTTCCGGCAGATGCATCTTTCGGAATCGGGACGGAGATTCCTCTTCGAGGAGCGGTTGCTCAGCCCGGAGGCATTGAAGGTCTGCCAGATAGTGAGCACGGAGCAAAGTGTATGCATGGCGAGAGTGGGGCGTGGAGTGTTTGACGGTCCATCGCTCATCTTTCCCTATCTCGACCAGGAGGGAAGACTGGTTTCCGTGCAGAGCCGCTATCTGGGAAAGCCGAAGGAGATTCCCCGATTCAAGTTTGCACCAGGCAGTCATCGCATGATATATGGGCTCGACCGATTGAAGGATTATCCTCCTGGTGAACCGCTGCTCATCACCGAGGGACCCTCTGATTGCTGGACGGCATTGACCCTTGGCATTCATACCATAGCCATCCCCAGTGCCACGCTTTTCGACCGCCGCTTTCAAGGGCTTCTTGCCGGAAGAAATCTTCACATCTTCCCAGATCAGGACGAAGCAGGATTGAGCCTTTACTTTGAGCTGAAGAAAGCATTGCCCAGTTTGGTTTACCATCAGTTGCCCGAAGGGTGCAAGGATTTGAGTGAGTATTATCTCAAGCTCCGTCGTAGTGAAGGGATGACGCTGGAGGAGGCGAAAGCCAAGGTGCAGGGGTGCGTAAGTATCTGATAATTATGTTTTTTGTTATTATGTTTATTATGCTTTTTATGTTTATTAATTTGCTTTTTAATTTAATTTAGGTAGATATGGAAATTTATGTGAATCGTCTATTGCGTGAGCGTGGCACCATCATGGGCACACTCAAAGTTGTGAAAGAGGTTGCTGGCGAAGAGATTGAGCTGGTGAAGGTTTGTGGCACGGTGGAGCGTGAGGCTGATTGTCTTCCGGCAGGTAAGTATTGTGTGCGCATTGGCAAGTGCAAGCGTCTCAACCGCAAGATGCCGTATCTGGTTCCGGTGGATGATGCTTCCGCCAAATCGGTTGCGATGATTCAGCCGGGCAATGGTCCGTTTACGATGAGCCGTGGCAGCATCCTGGTGGGTGAGGTTCATGCCCCCGGCTATGTGTTGAAGAGCCAGCCGCTTTTCACCACCCTCTACGAGCGCATCAAGAAGGCGGTGTGGCGAGGCAACGAAGTAACGCTGGAGATTAAGGAGGTGTAGGCAGGAGAAGGACGCTTTTGTTATGATACAGTAAGTATTGTAGTAGAATAGCTGGTGATATTGTAAAAGAAAAAGCGGTTGTTGCGGTAAGAGGCAACAACTGCTTTTCTATTGTCAGAACCACCGAATATCCCGAAAAATACACTTTTTCGATGATAACAAATGTTAAATCATACACTTTTTCGAGGATAAGGTTGATTTATGCTTGAAAAAATCGCATTTTAATGGTAATGGAGATTGATTATTTGTCAGTTAATTTGTAAGCCGTGCGCAAATGCTCTGACTGCATTTCCTGCAACTTTTCATTGCTCATTTCGCCAGATTCCCAAAGCTTATCCATTTCTCGCTGCATACGCTCGTTCATGAACTTTACTAATTGTTTTGCCATAATCGTAACTTTTAGAATTATGATATGATAACCCATTTGCCTGATTTCTGCGAGCCTTCTCTGCGGATGATATGATCTTCCTGCATCTTCTTGAGATGCTTGGAGATAGCACTTCTGTTGATATTCAGAGTGCTAGCGATTTCTCTGGAAGTGATATTTCCATTGCTGGTGATAAGTTGCAAAATGGCATTTCTCGTTTCTGGTCCACCTTTCTGGTCCACCTTTTTGATTTCTGGTCCACCTTTCTGGTCCACCTCTTGCTTCTCCTTTTGTACCTTTCCATCTTCTTCCGGCTCCACTTTGATATCTGCTATTGCAATATCTTCTTCCATAGATTTCCTGTATTCAAGAATCTCGTTTCTCAGGTTTTGCGTGTGCTCTTTCAGCATGAATTCCTGGAAGGGTGCCATTGCCTCTTCTTCTCTCGATTCATTGAGGGCTTTGATATACTGCGCTTTATCTTCTTTGATGATTTTAGCAGGCACCAGTCCGAATTCAAACTGCAGGTGATTCATGATGAGGCGCGACATTCTGCCGTTGCCATCCACCCATGGGTGAATAGTAACGAGAATGTTGTGGGCATCGAAACTTAGCAGGTAGGCATCTATGGCGTTGGGGCTTTTGATGAGCGCTTCTCTCCGCTGGTTGATGTGGTTGCAGAGTTCTTCCAGTTTCATCGGAACTTTGCGGTAGTCCATATAGGAGCGCCCGCCTGCTCCTGCCGTAACGCCAACAAGGCGCAGGTCTCCCTTTGATGAGTCGAATTCGCCCATCAAGGTGCTGTAGTGGCTGCCCGTATTTCTCATTACCAGGGCGGAGAGGTTCTTGAGCATTTTCACGGTGAATGGCTTATGTTCTCTTGCCCATCTGATGGATTGTTCGTAAGCTCTCTTCAGGTCGAGGTTCATGAGTTGTTCCACCATCGGTTTGCCTTTAGCCGTGATGCCTTCGTCGAAGAGAAGCTGGTTCTCTATCTCGGTTACGGTGGAGCCTTCGATGGCGGTAGAGTGGGTGATGATAGAGTAGAGATAGAACTTCTGATAGTCTATCTGCTCAGATATTCCCAGCTCCTGGTATTCTTTCAGAACCTCTAGGAGTTCATTGATCTGCTTGTTCATAACGCTTCTTTTAGTAACTGATTGTAACTGAATTTTTCTGCAAAGATACGATGAATATTTAGAAAGCAAAGAATTTCTCTTGCATTTTTTCTTTGAGGTTAAACTTCTTTGTTGTATCTAGAGCACGTTCAATGCAGATGAACTTCTTATCAGTATGCTGCATAAAGTATTCTACTGTTTCATCGTTGAGATTTGCATCTACAGTAATATAGGCCTCCTTTTTTCCATCTGTTGCCCAATAAACTGTGTTTTGGGTAAAGCTGGCTTGCTTTTCCAGTTTATAGGTAAGCATGAAGCCTTGTTTGATAAGTATTTCTGTTATCAGTTCCTCTTCATTAAATACGAGTGTAAGCTGGCTCTCTTTTTCCTTGATGTAATTATGGAAAAGGGCAAGATTCTCTTCCTCGTTCTTTGTTGGGTCAGGTGTAAAGTCTGTTCTTGGGAAACTTGACTTTGACAGGGTGAAGACCTTGAAGCCTAACTGGTTGAGCTGCTGCTTGTATTCCTCGTCAAGGATTTTACCTTCGCTTTCTTTCTGATATCTTTCAACCACAGCTTTATTGCGGGCAATGGTTATTTCGCTGATAGTTTTGTAGCCAGCTTTATAAGCTGGAGATTTTTTATCTGTGAATTCTGGGATTTGTACAAGGATGAATTTTCTGTGAGCTAATTGTTGGTTGTTTAGCTTAACCACCGAGTGTCCCGTTGTACCAGAACCTGCAAAGAAATCCAGAATGATATCATTTTCTTTTGTTGCAATTTCAAAAATTTTGCTTAACAGTTTTGTTGGTTTCGGATTGTCGAAAATATCAGCAGCACCTAATAATTCTTTTAATTCTTTGGCAGCTTCTTGGTTATGACCGACTTCCTTGTTTGTCCACCAAGTCCAAGCATTGACTCCATCCACTTCTGACAAAAAGTTCTTTTTACGAGGACGAGAAGTACCATCAGCACCGAACCAAATTCGATTGTCCTTTACTAAATCATTAAACGTTTCTTTAGATAAAGCCCAACATCTTCCTATCGGTGGTGTATACTCTATTCCTGCAGGAGTGGTAATTGTATAGAATTGTGATTCGGTTGCATGACCTGTTTGCCCTGTGATGTCAACCGAAGCCCATTTTCCACGAGGATCATTATCAGGATTCTTATATTCAGACGCTCTTTCCTCTGTTAATTCAATCTTGTTTAATGTTGGTTTTAGCTTCTCGATATTTTTGGCATAAACTAATATATAATCATGGGCTGGACCAAGATTGCATCTTGCATCAGGGGAAGTACGTTTTTGCCATACAATATTTGCCACAAAATTTTCTTCAAAGAATATTTCATCGCATAGCTTATGAAGATGATGTATTTCGTGATCATCAATAGATATGAATATGACACCATCTTCTTTTAATAAATTGCGAGCAATTAAAAGACGACTATACATTAAGTCTAACCAACTGCTATGATAACGACCTTCTGTATAAGAATTAGTATCAATGTTTGTACCGTGTTCGCTTCTTTCCCAGTATTGTTCTTTACTCTCGTAATAATTATCTTTATAAACTCTGTCTTCTCCTGTATTATATGGTGGATCAATATAGATACACTTCACCTTATTTCTGTAACTGGAAGTCAATACTTTGAGCACTTCGAGGTTTTCACCTTCAATGATGATATTCTCGGTAGTCTCTGCATTTACGCTTCGCTTCTCATCATAGTGTAATGTGGCACGTGTTGGGGTGAAAGCGTTGCGTTTTGCCGCTGATTTTCCAAACCAGCGGAACTCGTAACGCTCTGTTTCTTCTACACTATTTGGGTTCACTGCCTTTTTCACCTCGTTAATGTCGAGATATCCCTCCAGTGTAAACCAGTCTGGGAACAACTCACGCAGTTTGCTGAGTCGTTCCTCGTTCATGTCGGGTGATAGGGTGATATGTTCTTTATATGTTTCCATTTTCTTTATCTGTATTTATAGTTTGGTCGGCTTGCGACTTAAATGTTTTGTATTCACGAATAGGAGCTTTATAATATGCCTCGATGCCTATTGAGCGGAAGTGCTTGATGGCGCATTTTATTCTAGCTACTTCGTGAGGTGAAAGGGCTTTGGTGTCAGTAATGTCGTTCGTTCCCTTTATCTCCACAACGAAGTAAAACTCCCGCTTGTCGTTTGTATCTTTTAATGATACTCGTTTCAATACCACTCCAAAGTCAGGATTGTAAGAACCTATTGGGGTCGGAATCTTGTACCATGAAGGGAATTTCAGGAAGCACACGACGTCTGAGTTTTCTTTGTCTGCGTCTGCTGCGAAATCTCGTTCGAGTGTACTGTCATATAGAGTCTTGTCCCATACTCCATGATTAGGAGTAGAGACGTAATTCTCACATCCGTCTTTTGTAAAGTCCTCAAAGTTGAAAGGAAAATGCTCTTCGGTAGGTGAGTATTCTACGCACCTGGTTAACTCTTCCAACTGAATCTGCTTGATTTTGAATACTGCTTGTTCCATATATACAGGCGGATTCTTTAAGTATTGTTCTTTGTTGGTGATACCAAGTAGAATCTGCAGTACCGAATTGTAGCATAAACCAGTCTTCTCGCTCAAATCTTCAAGTAAATCCTGTGGAGTAAAACGGCCATGCAATTTATAATCTTCTGATCCTATGTATTCGCGAGACAAGTCTTCGATATTGTTCACTCTATAGCTAGCCACCTCCGCTTTATAATCGCCGATGTTTATCTCGCTCAGTGCTTCTATAGAACGGCGGATGATAGCATCTTCATCGAAATGTACACGATAGGTTGTCTTCTTAGCAATGACATTCCAAAAACGGCGGAACATGCTATTAAAGGACTCGTCCTTTTTCAGTGTGAATGTTACTCTGTTCTTGTGCATTCCTTTATGAGTATGCTTCAACTTGGCAGATGCATCCTTGGTGCCGAAAGCCTTCTCATTCTCGTTCTGATAGCTGCGAGCGAAAGTTTCATAAGTTTCGTTTGGAACTACTGTGAGCTGGTTGATGATTTTATCATCCTGTGCATCTTCTGGGTCATAGATGCGCTGACCTTGTTGGTTCACGCAAATTCGAAGACCACGGCCTATCTCTTGTCTTTTTTTGTTTTCTGAGTAGCTTTCGTTGAGAGTAGCTATTCCGAATACATTTGGATTATCCCATCCCACGCCAAGTGCTGAATGAGAGAATATAAACTCTATAGGACTATCGAACGACAATAACAGTTGCTTGTTATGCAGTATCTGGTCGTAAATGTCCTTATTGTCTTTATTGGTTCTCTCATTATCCGTGTATTCTCCTTGTGTGGTTTTGGCAAAGTAGAATCCCTGTACAGCCTTGATTTGTTCCTTTGAAGGAGATACGCCATTATGAAACTCCGCATACACTTTGGTAAATTGCTCTTCGAATATATTCTTGATGACAGGATTGGTGGTGCTCATATAGTTTGCCACCCTATCTATGAATATGAGAGATAGATTCTTGATACCTTGTGGGCGTAAGCGAAGTCGGTTCTCAAAGTGGCGACGAATAAGCCATTCTAGTTGTAATGCCCAAATCTGTTCCTTATTGGCTGAAGAATTTCCTTGTGTAATACTTGTTCCGTTGGTAAATTCCACGGTCCACTTTCTTGTACTCATCTTCTTATAGATGCGGCTGATAGTAAAGTCTGTATAGGAATCATTTCCTGATTTTACAGCCAGATTATCTCCTTTTTTAAGGAAATTCGAATCCTTGAACAGGAAGTTTTCCTTTGACTTATTGAATCTCCACAGTTTCAACTTAATTTTTGGTTCGCCTTTTGTTTCTTGCACATCGCTGATCTCAATTTTCAAGGTTGCTTCATCGTTTTTCTCCGTCACGGTGAGCACTTCTATCTTCTTGACAAGTCCAAGACGATAGCTATCGTTAGGCGTGAGTTGATAAAGCATATTCATTTTTACTGCATGGGTTGCAGAATAACGAAACTTGAACAATGGATGCAACTTTGAAAGCCACTCCTTGGAATTGTCTGTGTCCATTCCTTCTTGTGGTTCATCCATAAAGATGATAGGATGGGTTCTGCCCACAGCTTCAATATGAGGCTTGTTATTAAACAAGTCTTCACGTACAGCTTGATTAAGAATCTTATCTTCAGAATTGAATGAAGCCATGGTCATTATCATCAACTGAGGAGTTTCTGCAGTGATGAAGTCTCTTAGATAACTCAATTTAGAGCTATCGTAAACAAATGCATTCAGTGAGGCTTCGTATCTTTCTTCCAATTGTTCCTTAAAGTTGTAGAAGGTATCTATAACCCCTTGTCTGATAGGAACAGACGGAACTAATACTATGAACTTTGTGAGTCCATATTCTTTGTATAGTTCGTATGCAGTTTGGATATAAGTAAGCGTCTTTCCTGTACCTGTTTCCATTTCGATGCATGCATCTTGCGATTCTTGCAGGTTTGCATTACTCTGGGAAATATGGTTCTCTTCAATGATTCTTTGGATGTTGGCATACAATTCTTTCGGAGGCAATGAGCAATAGTTCGCCCTAATGTCTTCGTCTGTAGAATTGTCATATGTATTCTTCTCCATACCTCTAAAGACTTCCACTACGCTATGAATGGCAATCTTTTGATGTTCTGGGTTTTCTAATCTAAATTGCATGAATCTTCGATGTTTTAATGATGTACTCACAATTGTCTTTGCGTGATATAAGCTTCTTTTATTCTTGAATATGTATCTAGAAAAATCAGCTCTTCTTTGCAAGTTTAGTGCAAAGTTACATTTTTTTTTTGAATTATTTATCCAAAAATGACTTTTAATTCTAAATCAGACTATTTTTTGTATTTTAAGGCATAAATGCTTGTAATTTTCAATATTTCTTCGTACCTTTGCCACTTGAAGGATGCGGAATCGGATTAATAGAGGGTTCGGAATCATCCGGAAGGTGGAAGAAAGCAATGTAGAACTTTAAAAACGAAAGAATAATGGAGGAAAAAAAATATCATATCGAGGAATCGAAGATAGCAGGGGATAAGGTCTGTGAGCCATCGCTTGCTTATGCATCTGTTGCATCAGAGCCTGTGTCTCATCATGTGATTGATTCTGGAATAGAGCAGGAAGATGAAATTCCAGTTCTTAAAAATCATTTTAGTTATGAGGGGCTTATGGATAGTATCGATTATTGTGAAACCATAAAGGATGATCCTTCTAAATGGGAGTCCGTTGAAGCCTTTAACGAACGTTTATATGAGGAATTCCCATGGCTGAGATAGTTGTTCACAAACTGTATGAAGAAAAGGAACGCCAGTATATTATCGATGCTTATGAGAATTTTGGCAAGAAAACAGCTCGAAGATGGAAAGAAGAACTGATGAAAATTCAGAACTTCCTGAAAAAATATCCTGAAGGTAAACCCCCTTTTCTTGGTGCTCCAAAGTTTAGTTATTTGCTTCGGGGTGCTAATTTTATGCGTAATTTCAAGTTGGTTTATTATTATGATGAATCCTTGGATGTGGTGCATATTGTTGACATTTGGGATATGAGACAGAATCCAAAAAGGCTCTCAGTCTCAAAATATAAATGATTATGTGGAACTTTAAAAGCGAAAGAAAATATGGAGGAAAAGAAATATCATATCGAGGAATCGGAGATAGCAGGGGATAAGGTCTGTGAGCCATCGCCAGCCTATCGTTCGGCAGCATCATCTGCATTATCAGTATCATCAGTATCATGGGATGAGGCTTACGACACCGATTCCTATCCTATGGGGCGCTCGCTGGAGCAGGTGATGGAGCATTGTGCTGAGGTTGAGAAATACTTGGATGATCCAGACCATTGGATTTCCATAGATGAATTTGAAGCGCAGATGCGAAAGGCAATACCGGGATGGAAATAGTGGAAATTAAAGTTGAAAGGCTTTTTCTTGTAGAATTTCGAAAGTGTGTGGCATATGCACTCTCTGAATTTGGAAGGAAAACGGTGAAAAATTGGAATGCTGAGTATGAGAAAATTAGGCATCGTTTGGAAATGATGCCTACCGGCTATCCTTTTGTTCCTGAATTGCAGAAATGGCAAAAGTATCGTGGTGCTATCATCATGAAGAACTTCAAGATTATCTATTTCTATGATGAAGATTCAAATCTTGTTAGAATTGTGGATCTCTGGGATTTACGCCAAGATCCTCGTAAGCTGAACATGCGAGACAGGAGGATAGAAAGAAAGGATTATCATTAGTCTTTATGATAAACAAAAGAACCCGCCAGGTGTCCCAACGGATTTTGAATCCGGTAAGACACCGGGCGGGATGTTTGTTTGGAGTTGTATTTTACAAAGACTCATCCACTTCTTTCCAATCTATCAATCCCTTGCCCTTTTCATCAAGTTCCACTGCCAGGGCGATGACCTTGCGCTTATCGGCCTTGAAAGGTTCGGTGTAACTCTTGTCCTTGATCTGATTCTCGGCAGCAGAAATGCCGCCATTGTTAGATAGCTTCAGCTCCAGGACGTAGATGAAGGATGGAACCTCCACAATCATGTCAATCCTGCCAGTGGCCAGCATTCTCTTAACTTCCACTCTACAGCCGATGGCATTGAAGATGGTGCTCAGAATCAGGCGGTAGCGCTCCTCCATGTCCATGCTGGCAAGCTTCTTGTTGCTGTATGGCACATCCGCAACAAGGGCTTTCAGACACTTCATTGCTTCTGGTAGATTTCCCATGTTCAGGTAAAGATTCAGAAAAGCTTGTGGTGACTGAATGTCATTACCCTTACGCATGGAAAGGGTTGGCAAAACTATTTCATTCAGAGCCTGTCTTACCTCGAAGTTTGGAATACCAAGGAGGTAAGTTCCGTTCATGTAGCCCTTTATTGTGAGATAGCCAGACTGATAAAGAAACAGTTCTGCTCCACCGCCCGTCACATCGGAAGTTTCTATGGTTGTACTCAACAGGGCACTATGGTCAAAATCCTTTAAACGAATCTCCAGATCATCCACAAACTTTGGAAGCAGCGAGGTTGCTCCAGATGAGGCCCAGTAATTTCTCAATTTCCTATCCTCCAGGGCATTGATGAGGCTGAATGGATTGAAGATATCAATCATATTTTCATGACAGAAATGATATCCGTCGTAATAGGCCGTGAGCTGCTTCAGCGTTTCCTCCGGAGTCCATCCGTTTTCTTCTCCCATCGCCTCAATCTCAGGCATGAAGTTGTCGGCAGCTTCCTGCTTTGAAATGCCGCAGATCGTGGCGTAAGGTGCATCAAAACTGATGTTGCTCAGATTATTGAGAACAGAGAAGAGAGAAATCTGAGTGAACTTGGTGATGCCCGTGATGAAGACGAAGCGCTCGTGCTCGTCCTCTTTTTTCAAGATGGCAAACACGGATTTATAGATGGCTGTGCAGGCATCATGCTGAGGAGTCTTCCAGGAATGCTGCAATGGAGAATCATACTCATCGATGAGGATAACCGCCTGTTTTCCGGTCTTCTGAAACATCGTTTCTATGATGTTCTGGAAGCGGACGGCAAGGGAAGCCTCCGGGCGGACCGCTACTTCATACTTCTGTTCGTATTTATAGAAAGCATCATCGAGATAGGAGTTGAGTTCTTCTGGTGTAGCTCCTCCGCAACTCATGTCGAGTCGAATGACGGGATAGCAGGTCCATTCTTTCTCCAATTCCATCACTTTCAATCCTTCGAAGAGTTCCTTTTTCCCCTCGAAGTAAGCCTGGAGTGTATCCACGAGAATCGACTTGCCAAAGCGGCGTGGGCGGCTCAGGTAATTATACTTTTTTCCCCTGTTGGCAAGTCTCCATATCATATCAGTCTTGTCAACATACAGGTAACCTTCTCTTCTTATTTCAGCAAAGGACTGGATACCTATCGGCAATCTTCTATCGTTCATTTCTGTATCTGTCATAATCTGATCTCCTATGTTTTCAGGATAGCTTTTTGCGAGCCATCCACCTTTCTGCAAATTCTTTCTGCAAAGATACGACGAATATTTTGATTTCGCAAGAAAAAATGGGGGATAATATTAAAAAGGTGGCGAATCTTTTTGTAATCTCTGATTTTTGCAGTATCTATTACTGTAATAATGATAAAAAAAGCCAGCCTTTTCGCAGGAGAAGGCTGGCTTTCTTGGTCTTTACATGGGAAGATAATCCGTATAATCCTTTAAATTTCAGCGTTCTCTGCCATTTTCTTGCAGATTTTCTTGCGAGTTCCAATCTTTCTTCGTATTTTTGCACCAATAAGTAACGTGGAACTTTAATAGCAAAAGAAATATGGAGGAAAAGAAATATCATATCGAGGAATCGAAGATGGCAGGGGATAAGGTCTGCGAGCCATCGCCAGCCTATCGTTCTATAGCATCATCAACATCATCAGTATCATCCGTATCATGGGATGAGGCTTATGACACCGATTCCTATCCTATGGGGCGCTCGCTGGAGCAGGTGATGGAGCATTGCGAGAGCATTCTGGATAAATTGGATGATCCTAATTATGGAGAGCCTATTTCCGTTTTGGATGCTGAGATAGAAAAGATGATTGCAGAATGGAAATAAAAACTGATGCCCTTTTCAAGAAGGAGATAAAAAAGTGCATTGAGTATGCCTTGCAAGAGTTTGGATTAAAAACTGCTCGTAAGTGACAAACACAATATAAGGAAATTAAGCGTTTATTAGAATTTATGCCTAAGCGTTATCCTATAGTAGCTCATTTCCGTAATGAAACAATGGAGTTTCGTAGTGCCATCATCATGAAGAACTTCAAGATTATCTATTTCTACAATGAAGAGAAAGATATCCTCTGGCTGGTGGATCTCTGGGATTTGCGCCAAGATCCTCGTAAGCTGAACATGCGAGCCAGGAGGATAGAAAGAAAGGATTATCATTAGTCTTTATGATAAACAAAAGAACCCGCCAGGTGTCCCAACGGATTTTGCATCCGGTAGGACACCTGGCGGGATGTTTGTTTGAAGTTGTATTTTACAAAGACTCATCCACTTCTTTCCAATCTATCAGTCCCTTGCCTGTTTCATCGAGTTCCACTGCCAGGGCGATAACTTTGCGTTTATCGGCTTTGAATGGTTCGGTGTAACTCTTTTCCTTTATCTGGCTCTCGGCTGCAGAAATGCCGCCATTGTTCGATAGCTTCAGCTCCAGGACGTAGATGATGGTTGGAACCTCCACAATCATATCAATCCTGCCAGTGGCTAGCATCCTTTCTACTTCCACCCTAAAGCCCAAGGCTCTGAATATTGTGCTCATTATCAGTCGGTAACGCTCCTCCATATCCATGCTAGCCATTTTCTTGTTGCTGTATGGAACATCGGCGATTAGAGCCTTTAATGCCTTCTTGGCTTCAGCGGTGTTGCCGTCCTGCATCATTTTTCTGAGGAAGCTCTGCGCAGAAACCACTTCCGAATTCGACTTCATGGTCAAGGCTGGAACCACTACCCGGTATAATGCCTTGCGAACTTCAAAGTTAGGGAAGCCCAGGATGTAAACGCCATCATCGTAACCCTTGATGGTGAGATAACCCGACTGGTAGAGGAAAAGTTCGGCTCCGCCATTCACCACGTCCGATGTCTCCAGGGTGTCGTGCTCGATGAAGCAATGGTCAAAATATTCCATCTTCATTTCCATGTCATCCACGAACTTTGGCAATAGGGAAGTGGCGCCAGATGAAGCCCAGTAATTTTTCAATTCCCTATCATCCAGGGCATTGATGAGGCTGAACGGATTGAAAATATCCACCATATTTTTGCGGCAGAAATGATATCCGTCGTAATAGGCCGTGAGCTGCTTCAGCGTCTCCTCCGGAGTCCATCCGTTTTCTTCTCCCATCGCCTCAATCTCAGGCATGAAGT
>OIXX01000352.1_pt1 | contig 30402 bp, 36 predicted proteins | sample 1588161 | NCBI WGS metagenome assembly OIXX01 (sample SAMN03283274) | human gut metagenome | biome: human-associated habitat; material: feces | host: Homo sapiens | place: Peru | collected 2012
TGCGAAAATATCATTTCGTTTTGCGCTCCGCGAACATTTCGTTTTGCGGATTATATTCGTTCGCCAAAAGTGTAACAAATCACAAAAATGACGAATAGCATGATATATTCTCAATCAAAAAGCTTACCTTTGTATCTACAAAAGTATCTGCAAAATGTGTAAAATTAGTATAGAGCAATGAGAATCAGAAATATAGATCATTTCGTCATTACCACGGCAGACTTGGAGCCATGCCTTCCAAGGCGTTATGCAAAGCATCTATCTCCGTGACCCAGATGGCAATCTGGTAGAACTGAGTAGCTACCTCTCGAATAGAATAGAAATTTAAAGTCTCAAAATAATGACACTCACATATATTTTTCATAGTTGCTTTGCGCTGGAGACAGAAAGCTGTATATTGGTATTTGACTATTGGATGGATCCAAATGGAGCCATCCCTACCCTTTTGTCCAAGGACAAACCGGTATATGTCTTTGCCAGTCACTTTCATGAGGATCATTTCAACCCAGAAATCTTCGATTGGCGAAAGGCTTATCCTCACACCTCTTTTATATATATACTCTCAAAGGACATATTGAAACATCACAGATGTAGTAAGGAAGCTGCTGATGTATGGCTTGTAAAAGAAAGCACGTGGAGTGATTCCATAGTCAATGTACATGCCATGGGTAGCAATGATAGTGGTGTTTCTTGGATTGTAGAGGTAGAAGGTAAACGCATCTTCCATGCTGGCGACTTGAATAATTGGTATGCCCGGTTCCTAACCGATGATTATCAAGGTGGAACCATCTGGAGTATGGAGTTTGGCGAGATAGATCCATTAAGAGATGAGAAACAATACTTGGGTGAACTGAAAGACATCCACAAGATAACCGATAGCTTTGACATAGTGATGTTCCCTGTAGATGGTCGCATTGGCAATGGATATACACGAGGCGCAAGGCAGTTTGTCGACCAGTTCCATGTGGGCTTGTTTGTTCCCATGCACTTTGTGGCGAGTGGCTTCAAGAGTGCATGGAGAATGAAGGAGTTTACAGATGCCAAGGGGATTCCTTTCTGGAGAATTGAGAGAAATGGAGATAAAATTATCGTTGAATTATGACAACAGAAAAAAAGCAGTAACCATCTCTGCCATTGTGTTTCTATGTGCTTGGAATCTCATATACTTGTATGCTTATTATAGCATGAACACTCATACTCCCATTTATATTATAGTCCCTTTTAAAACTCATTACTCACCACGGCATGGTGATTGTGTCTCGTTTTCTTATAAAGGATATAAGTTTTACAGAAAACTAAGACTTAGGGATGTGCAATCAAAATATGGAGAGAATTTAACTAGTAAATGTAATCTTGAATTGTCATTGTATAAAGTCGATGCCTTTCCCTATTTTTATTACATCAACTATATTGATATTGTAGAGAAAAATAACTATCAATAATAAAAGGCAGGGAAAATCCTGCCTTTATTCACTCTTACATAGATACTTTTTGACCATATCCATCAATTGCACTTCCGACAGATTGACCATTCCATATTTCTCAATGATGGCAAATTCCTTCTTGTTTTTGCCAATCACAAATTTGCGCTCAGTTGTTTTGGAGTGCAAATTACTAAAAAAATGCGATATGCTGGCATTTTTAAAGGAAATTTTGAAAATATTTTTTGTAGCACAAAAAGACTGCATCCGCCCTTTGTACCTTTGCACACGAATCAAGAAAGCAACTGCTTTTTGATTCTAAGAAGGAACTTTGGCAGAATATATGTATATGCCTTCATCTTATCATTCCTAATCAAAATTCCTAACTGAATTTATCCAAGATAAGCGCACAGCTTTCCTCGTCGGTGCTAACAGGCAGTATCTTGCATAGATGCGCAACTATTCTTTGCTTAGACTCCTCTGGCGAACGAGTGATGTGGCAAGCCTCCCTGCCAAACAAGTTCTCAGGAGTATTTAGCAATGCCCAACCAAATCCATACTCCCTGCCATGCTTGTCCCTTGGATATACGAAGTCCTCTGTCACGATATAGCCACCCATCTGCAGACGAGCTACATAGGCATCAAACTTGCCACGCATCTTGGGTTGCGTGAATCCACATGCCTTGCGAAGGTCACGGGTAATCATGCTGCCATTGAACTTCAAGGTCTCCAAGATGGCTTCCTCGATGCTGCCTGGCTCAGGGTAAGGATACTTGCTGCGGCGATAGTTGCAGAAGTCTGGCCACCACTCCTTACTGATGAACACAGCCTTCTTGCAAATAAACTTGCCGTAGGCACAGCCTGTCTCCCTGATGATGTCTCCCTTCCAATCCCACAGAGGCCACTCAAATCCACCCTCAGGCAATTGGACATACTGACAATCCTCATCCACCACCTCTTCTGCTGACCATCCTCTAATGCCGAGGGGGAGAAGAGGCAGAAAGCCAATCTCATTGATATATTCCATTAACTCTGCACATGAGTGCAGCTTGTCTTGTAAAATCATAGTCTTATTCTTTATAACCTTCAATAAAATGAAGAATTTGCATTATCTTACAAACCAAAAGAAAGGTTGCTATTGAATCTATCCTTAAATAGTTGTTGCTCTTTTGGGCTGATATGAAGTTCACTAGCAAGCTGCTCCCATCCTTTCATTGCTCCTACCACTTCCGATATAATCTCCTTTGCAGTATTCTCGTCAAGCATATAATCATCGTATGAGTCGAGCAAAAACATTAAGTCGGCCTTGTTGGTGGATGAGTTGATGAGCAAGCTCTGATATTCATTGAGCGTTGGATTCATGTCATAGGCAGGTGACAATGTCCATCCTTTCTGTGTAAGCAAGAATCCATGGTTTCTGAAGTGATCATCGGAATTGCCAATGCAGATGTTGAACGCCACTCGGCGATAAAGCTCACGAAGATTCTTCTCCACATCACAGCAACCTTGGAGAATGAAATCCACAATGTCAAGATAACCATATCCACCACTGCTGGCATTGTCTCCATCCGTCAGTCCTAACAGAGACAAAGAAGAGGCAAAATGAATTCTTCTACCATCTGCAGTTCTGTCAAATCGGGTAGAAAGGAGAGTGTGGTACTTACCTAATCCTGCCAATACCCTTGTCTTTGCCACTTGGATTCCAGCCTTTTGAGCCAGCTGATGAGAGAAGTGCTCCCATAATCCTACGTCATAATCATCTTTTCGGGATGGAAACTTGGCAATGCACAAATTCCCATTCTCATCCATCACGCCAGACTTCGGACGCGCGCCACCAAGGGAAGTACCAGGTTGAATCAACTGCGCTATCCATTTTTTCTCTGGCAGGATGTCTGATTCCTCGCTCTTCTCTATCTCCTCACTTGCAGTAAGCAACTCCCTTATATCTGTCAAAGGCGGTATTTTAAGAGAAGGGGTGGAATTGATGAAGTCCTTGTCATCAAGATTCTTCTTGAAACGGAAGCCTCCCATCCTTGAAAAGTCATCAATACCTATCAAAAAGTCAAAGGAGGACAAATTGCGAGGAGCCCTTTTCTCGTCCTCTGCCAAAATTTGCTCCCTTCGCTTTAGCAAGGTTCTACCCCATCTGTCAGGTAAGGCATCAGAGAAACATCCAAAGATGTCCTTTCCTGGTTGGGTATATTGCATCCCTGAATAATTGTTGATGTCTGCCGACAAGGCTATGTCTGCATGTTCACGCAGCCATGCTGTATCAAACTGAAAGGCATAGCTGTCTGAGCCGCGCAATCTTTCATAGCACAGCTCACCTATCAGCTGAGATTCCTTCAGCCAGTCAAAATCAGCAAAGACAAATATCTTTTCCATTGTTCTTGAATTTTCTATAATCAGGATTATTCCTTCTTCGAGGCTCTTTTTCTGTTTTTGAGCTGCAAATCTTGCAAGTCCCTGCCCAGCTTGTCTTCCTTGGCAAGGAGCAGGATGTCATCATCGAGCTGCAAGGCATAGAGCACACGCAAGTAGATGCCCATGGAAACCGTGGGCAGTCCTTTCTCCACCTTGTTCAAAGTTACCTCAGAGCAAGAAGCCCTCTCAGCTACCTGTGCCATAGAGAGGTTGCGGCGAAGACGAGCCAGCTTGATTTGCTCACCAACAATTGCCATCTTTTGCACCAGTTTTCTTGGAAGCTTAGTCCCCATCGTATTCTTTGTCATACTTTATAACCTTAAATATAATTTGCAAAGTTACAAAAATAATTCATTTAATAATGTATTGCACCGAAATATTATGGATTATTAAAATATCCGACATCCTTGTCAGCAATGATTAAATTATTTATCCTTTGCTGCCAATCTTGCTTACCTCTTTCCCAGTTTTGGCAAAAAGTGTTCACCATGAAGTGACGTTTCCATTTGGCACGCAACTTGCATTCGCATAGGGTGAAGATAAACAAAAAACAATTAGAAATCCCGACGGAATCGAAAGACGAAGAGAGGACGAAAAAAGATAATTGGAGGTTTTACATTATGTTGTTAGCTCGTAGAAATCAGAATGTTTCAAATTGGTTGAACAATTGGTTTAATGATAACTTCTTTGATACTGCCTTGATGCCTCACATGAGTGCCACAGCTCCTGCTGTCAATGTCAAGGAGAATGCCACTGCCTACACAATGGAAGTTGCCGCCCCTGGCTTGAAGAAGGATATGGTCAAGATGAACATCGACAAGGATGGTTACTTGAATGTATCCATCGAGCAGAAGGCCGACAAGAAGGATGAGAAGAAGGAAGAGCATTACTTGCGCCGTGAGTTCTCTTACAGCAGCTACTCTCAGAGCTATGCTTTGCCAGAGGATGCCGATGCAGAGAAGATTTCAGCCGAGGTGAGCGATGGCGTCTTGAAAATTGAGATTCCAAAGGTAGCCAAGGATGAGAAGAAAGAAGATGTAAAGCAAATTGAAGTGAAATAAGCCTTCGCCTTAGAAAGCCAAACCGCTTCAATAAATCGAGAAACAGTAATTAAAGCTGGAGGAGGTAAGTTCCCATCGTGGGAGCCTACCTTTTTTGTGTTATATACATAAAGTTTTGTTCTTGAAATTTACAAAAAAAAACGAAGAAAAATTTTGCTTTCATAATTATTTGTATTACTTTTGCATAAGATAGGCTGCACTCGGCCTTTTGAAAGCGAACTTTCATGTCCCATGTTTGCGCTATCTTCGCATCAAATTATCTACTTCCCACGATCTAGTGAGAGGGGAAGCCTCAACAACTAAAAACGTAAAACGATGGAAATGAGAACTTATACAAAATCGGAATTGGCAAGGCTCTACTTCCCCATGCTGGACGCAGATCTCGCCATGAGAAAACTGCGCCGATGGATCAAGCAGAACCCTGCACTGGATGAGGCTCTCTCGCTCTGCCACGTCAGCAAGAACGCCGACTTCTACAGTCGCAAGCAGGTGAGCCTCATCGTAGAATATTTCGATGAGCCATAACACCGCCCATCCGATAACCATATCCCCCTACCCCTTGGATAGGCAATGGCCAAACAACTTTGCCGCATCCAGGCAAGGGCAATCCTTTGGCGTAGTGCCAGGCAAGTCACGATGCCCCACGATCTCTGCCTCAGGGAAAAGTTGGCGCAACTCCACGAAGAGAGCCTCCAATCGTTCGTATTGCGCAGCGGTGAGCGTGTTGGCAGATTTGCCATTCTCATCAAGACCGCCCTCGTAACAGATGCCGATGGAGCAACGATTGTAAGGTCGGGCATGCGCCCCCACCTCCAGGAGACGACGATGTTGCGTCATTGTTCCGTCACGGCGGATATAGAAGTGATAGCCAATGGTACGGAAGCCACGAGCCTTGTGGTCGCGCATCATCTGCTCCACGGTATAACTTCGATTACACCTCGTGGCAGAACAATGGAGCACGAGGAAGCGAACGGAGAATGGCGACTGCATCCACTCGCCGTCTTCCATGCGAGCAAGGAGGGCACGCTCGCTGCGTGCTACCTCCTCGCCTATCGATAAAGGAAAATGACCAGTAATCATCAGATAGAAATTTTTAATTCTTAATTACAACAAGAGCTGACTCCCAGAGCGGTGAGTGCGGCAATGATGGCTTGCACGACAGCATTGAGGATGCTCACCCAAGTAATCTTGGAAGGGGAAGTGGCTGCATCTTGATTAACTTTAAACAGTTTCATAAGGCAATGATTTTAAGGATGAAAAATGATATTCATAAGCCGTTGTCCCTTCATTGCCCTTAGTCAAACTCCTTTGGAACGTCGGTGCCGGAGTCAGAGGTGGAACCGCCGCTAGGGTTACTGCCGGTATCAGAGCCAGATCCGCCGCTTGGATTGCTGCCAGTTCCTGAGCTGGATCCGCCACCCTCCTGGGTGTTGTCCTTTTGGTCGGTAGAGCCAGCACCCGGTTTCAGTGGAGTGCCGCCATCGCCATCCTTCTCACTGTTGGTGCTGACCATCTTCTCGATGTCCTTCAACGAAGCATCAAGGTTGAGCTTGGCACGGGTCAACTCACCAGTGGCTCTGGCACGAAGCTTCACGCTCTCGATATTCTTCTGCACACTGAACTCAGCCTTGGTAGCAGCACCCGCCTTGTTGACGATGCCGAGTGTGAAGATGGCGAGATCGTCTATCTTGACTGCTTTTCCATCCAAGACAAGTTGTTTGATGCACTTCACCATGTCGGTGAGCATACCCTTCACCTGACCAGCCGAGAAACCCGTGTTGTGCTCAGCCATCATCACGGCAAGTTCTGCGATGCCCATGGTTTGCAAGATGACCGGCAACGCATAGTAGTTGCCATAGGCTTCCTTCATCTCAGGGTTGTTGTTTTTCTGCAATTTAAATAACATCATAGTAGTATAGATTTAAGGTTAACAAATCGAGGCCAACCTTTCTGATTGGCGATGCAAAGTTATGATATAGTTTTCATACCGAGGTGCCCAGATGGTCGCCATGTGCCGAAGTTGGTAGCATAAATCCGCAGGTGGTTTTACGGTTTGGCAAATAATTGCGGAAAAGCTTGCGAGTTTTAAATTAATGTAGTAACTTCGCCGATGAAAGTATATCAACAGATGCTCATCTAAACATAAAAAACAGAAAAGCCATGCCTAAGAAACTTTACACATCCGTCCCCCCACGTTATGAGGTTTGCCTTCACGCCGATTGCCCGAAGGCTGATGTCTGCTTGCATCAGATAGCCTATCAGAAATTGCTTTCAGAGCAAACGTTCCTGCACATTATTAATCCTAAGATGTGCAAGAAGAACGCTCGCTGCCCATTCTATCGCAACAGTACTCCCATGAGGTATGCTAGGGGATTCACTAATTTTCAGAAACACATGTATCCCGACCAGTATGCGGCGTTCTCCTCGATGCTGAAGAGCGAATTTGGGCGCACCCTTTACTTTGAGCGAAGAAGGGGCGCAAGGGTGCTATCTCCCACCGAACAGACACTGATAATCAAAGCCTTACAAGAAGTTGGCGTGAAAGAAAAACTGGAGTTTGATGGCTATGAAGATGTCATCAATTGGTATGACTGATTTCCTCTCAGTACTTCTCAAAAGTACTCCCTACAGCGTACTCCAGTTTTCCATACTAAGTACTGGAGTATTCCAAGGTGTGTACTGGAGTATTCCATACTATGTACTGGGAGGGAAAATTTGCCTAGTAATGGTGGAACTATGGTGATAGCTTGTTGGCAGGCGTATTTTGACAGTATATACCCTCTTGCAAGCATCCTCATTAGTTATATCATGTTAAAGAATTATCAAACACGACTTCTTTCTCAAAATAAATCATTATATTTGCATGAATTACAAAACGTGAATGTCAGTGAAATTATAAATTTCGACTAATTTAGAAGGACATGGGAAAATTCAACGAAGCAACGAGAGTACCTGGGCTGGTGTGCCAAAGGTACCTGCCAAGAAAAAAGATAGCATGGCGATATATACTTGCTTCATTCAGCATGTTATCAACTCGCTGAAGGAAAATTCTGGTAAGGGAGCTATCGTCATCCCTACAGGATTCATCACTGCCAAGAGTGGCATCGAGAACAAAATATTGAAACACATTGTTGACAAAAAGATTGTATATGGTTGCGTTTCCATGCCAAGCAATGTGTTCGCCAATACAGGTACCAACGTATCCGTACTATTCTTTGACGATTCTAAGAAGAACGACAAGGTAGTTCTGATTGATGCCAGCAAACTAGGTGAAGAATACAAGGACAGCAACGGCTTGAAGAAAGTTCGTCTGCGTGATGATGAGATAGATAAGATTGTCAATACATTCCAAAATAAGGAAGCTGTAGATGACTTCTCCGTTACAGTCACATACGACGAAATCAAGGAAAAAGGTTATAGTCTCTCAGCCGGTCAATATTTCGACATCAAGATTGATTATGTTGATATTACTGAAGAAGAGTTCAATAAGCGAATGAGCGATTACAAGAATACGTTGGCACAACAATTTGAGGAAAGTCATCATTTGGAGAATGAGATTATGAAGCAATTGGGTAGCCTCAGCTTCAATAATAATGCAGGAAAAGAATAATTGCGTATGGATAAGTCAATAAATATATTAGACCAAGACTATTCTCTTTGGATACAAGACCTCAGCAAACGCTATCGTAGAAGCCAGGTCAAGGCATCCATTAAGGTAAATGTCGAGATGCTCAAATTCTATTGGAGTTTGGGCAGGGACATTGTTGCCATGAAAGCAGAGAGCCGTTGGGGAAGTAAGTTCTTTAAAAATCTTAGCAAGGACTTGAAAGAAGCTAACCAGAAAGCAACTTGTTTTTCTGAAGGTAATTTAAAGTACATGAAGAATTTTTACTGCATGTATCAGCCTTATTTTGAAATTGGTCAGCAAGTTGCTGACCAATTTCAAAACGGAAAAAATACTCAACAACTTGTTGAGCAAAATTCTAAAAATAAATTTGGTCAGCAAGTTGCTGACCAAATTTGGAAAGATATAATATCTATTCCTTGGGGACATCACATGTTGCTCATAGACAAGTTTTTATCTAATCCTGAAAAAGCCTTGTTTTACGTCCATCAAACAGTGGAGAATGGATGGAGCCGCAATATGCTGCTCAACTTCATCGGTACCAGATTATACGAGCGACAAGGCAAGGCTTTGACTAATTTCAAACAAGCTTTGCCTAGTGAGGATAGTGATTTAGCACAAGAACTGACAAAAGACCCATACTGTTTTGGATTCACAGGAATTACCAAGCCATACAATGAACGAATTCTAAAAGATGCATTACTCAACAATATCACCACGTTTCTAACCGAACTTGGTACAGGTTTTGCGTATGTTGGCAAAGAATATCGTTTAAAAATTGGCGAAAAGGAAAATTTCATAGACTTGCTTTTCTACAATCTCAACTTATCCTGCTACATCGTGATAGAAGATTGGTACATTCACCTTTGCCGATGTAGGTCAGTTAGGTGGCTATGTTGTGGCTTGCAATCACATTCTTCGCAAGGATGGACGAGATAATCCGACCATCGGCTTGCTCATCTGCAAGGAGAAAGACCGCATTCAGGCACAATATGCTCTTGAATCAAGCAGCCAACCTATCGCCATTTCAGAATATGACTTGGAAAAATTCTATCCCGAAAAGTTGGAAGGAACAATGCCTACGATAGAAGAGATAGAGGCCAAACTGAGCAAGAAATAAAATTTGGCAAGTACAACTTGCCAAATTTCAGATACGTAACATAAATAGAAAAATGGAATTGAAGAAATATAAATTAAGCGACATCGCAAAAATAGAAATTAGCGGAGTTGATAAAAAGACAAAAGAAGGAGAGTTGCCTATTCGCCTATGCAACTTTGTTGACGTTTATCATAATTGGGCTATCACAAATAGTCTGTATGATAACTTTATGTGTGCTTCTGCAAAGGAAGCAGAAATTGCCAAGTGTTCGATACGCAAAGGGCAAGTAGCAATCACCAAAGATAGCGAAACAAGAGATGACATCGGTATAGCGACTTATATTGCAGATGACTTCACAGATGTCCTATTGGGGTATCATTGTGCTTCGATAACCCCTAACGAGAATTTCTTAGATGGAAAATACCTGAATGCATTCATGCATACCAGCTACATCCAAAAGTATTTTGAAAACAATGCCTCTGGTAGTGGACAGCGATATACGCTATCCAACGATACCATTAGCAATATTCCTATTTTGCTACCGTCATTAGAAAAACAGCACAAAATAGGTGCTATTCTATCTAACATTGACCGCAAAATCGAACTCAACAAGGCGATAAATGATAATTTATCATCCACTCCTACAACTGCTTTCGGAATGATAAATAAGGCTTCAACCGGAATTATTGGAACAGCCAAATTTGATATGGATTAAGCCGACTTGATATATCCCAAATGGGCCATTTTTACGTGAGAAAACATATAAACATACATAAAAGAATGCAAATAAGAGAAGCCATCATAACTCGACGATGCGTTGTCCGATGTTCAAATAGACCTATATAATCTATCCCTCCTTGTCATCATTAGTCTTATCTGCATCATGATGGATATAGAAAGCACGTTCTTCCAAAGTATCTGTCTTGGCAAGAATCTCACAGTGATGAGTAAAACTAACAGAGAAGAAATCATGCCAATCCAAATCATCAGCCAATGGCTGACGATTTAACATCATAAGTTCCTTTAATGGGATAACACTTTCTGTATCTGATACTTGCAATTCATCAGCCAGCGGTGGATGATTTTGTACACAAAAGGTTGATATATGCCTATCTATATGTTGATGTTCTTGGAGAAAGAACTAGTGATGGATTATCAATGCTTTAAAACCTCTTCCTATTGCCGATGCTTCATCCTCCAGAAGAAATGCCAAAGCCGATAGAACGGTTCCACCATACATTCACCAGGATAATACCACATCAGTTCCCAGTCCTTCTGCAAGCGATAGATGTTGTGCCGCCATGTAAAGGCGCCACTTCGATTCTCCGCATGATGGCCAAAGTTGCCACCTTGCAATATCTCATCGAGCAGCATCTTGCCTCGCTTCTCATCCATCGGCGCAATCATCTGCGCCTCCGACAATCCCATCACCTCATGCAACACATACATCACCGCACCGGCAAAATTCCACAACCCCAACTGCCGCAATGTCTTTTGCTGCATAGCGTCATTCAAATTGGCTTTCCCTTCGGGCACCAAACTTTGTTTCTTCACTCTTCGTTCTTCACTCTTCACTTGCATGTAGTAGTCCAGAAACTGCCTCAGCCCGATTCCCTCATACAAGTAATGGTGATAGAGGTGATAGAGCTGATACACCACATTGAAGGAAGCCGTAGGAATCGCCGCCTCGCATACTCTATCTGAAACTACACTCGCCAGCGGAACGATATGGCTGCATTGCTCCTCCACGTTCGCCCTCAACCACTTTTGCATGCGATGATGATGAAGCGGATTACACATGATGGCAGGAGTCGAATGGAGTTCCACGGAGATGCCCTTGATGGTCACCACCACGTGGTTGAGGCTCTCTTCCTCCACCTTGCCCATGTTATCGGCAAGTCTCTGGGCAAGCTGGCGAATCTCCTCCCTGCTGGCATTCACCCAGACATCGACATCACCAGGCGTACGAGCGGCAGGATTGGGATACAGCACTGCATTCCCCTGCCCCTTCAAGATGCAACACTGATACCCCTCAGAGACTATCTTATGATAGATCGCCGTGGTGGCCTTGTCTAGAATCACATTCTGCTTGGCTAACTTCTGGCTGACGAAGAACCACCTCATCAAAAGCTCCTGCTTGGGAGCGACCTCTCTTGGCAACCGCTGCACACCATCCATGATGATACCTAGCAATGTCTGCTGACCAGCAAACTCATAAAACGCTTGCCAATCGAAGTTCTTCAAAGCAGAACCATCCAGGAACTCCTTTCCCTCCTCAATGCCCAAGGAGAAACGGATAAAACGAAAATATAATTTGTTCATACGATACCTATTAAAAAGCGAAGACATACATCAGCACCCTTCATTCATGATATGGTTACAATAACTGTTGGGATTCTCCATCGCCTCACCCACCTTTCGATAGTTCATCTTGTGGATGCTCACATGGGCTATTAAGTCCTGCCAGGCTGCCTCTTGATAATCTTTGCCTAGCGCAGAACCCAACAAGATGCTATGGTTACTGTTAGCACGAGGCATGGCTGCCCAAACATCCGGGAACTTACTGAGTACCTTGCCAAAGAATAAGTGGCAGATGTAATAATCCACCGTGCAGTCAAAATCTTTCCAATAAGCCAAGAGCATGTCAAGGACGATGGAGATGACCAGCTGCTGTGGAATGGCGGCAAAGAACCATGTCGATAACCCAACCGCCTCCTTGCGTCCTCGCTGGAAATACCTGAACAAGGTCAGTTCGCTACCCATGATCTGCTCCCATCGCTCTCGCAACTTCTCATTGCCAAAACCTGAGCAATACACGGAAGCATCCATCCACACGCCACCATATTGCTTCAACAGAGCCAAACGCAGCAAGTCGCTAAACAAAGCTGGTGGAATCAGCCCCATTCGGAATTTCTCCTCGACATACTGAGGCAACTGCACCCAGTTGTGATAATTCGTCAAGTCAACGATGCGGAACTCATAACCCATCAGATGTCTCCTTTGCGATCGCAAGCAGACTTTCACGATGTCGGGCGCTTGCTCCATACCTTGCAGCCATGAAAACCAAACCACCTTGGGAACACGAGTTTGAGAATCCGATATTTGTCCATCTGCCTCAGAGGACTTACTCTCTAGTCTGTTTGCCTCAGAAATCTTACACTCCCCAAGCTTAGCCAACGCTTCATCCAAGACATATTGGTAGCGATCCAAAAGGATGTCATCCACCTTTTGGGTAACAAGCGCATAAGCCGTTTTCAGAGATTGCCCATGCCATGCGCAATGAAGCAATGCTTTTCCACCGCTCCATAGCACACCCATCTTGGCATATTGCCATACCAAGCGCAAGCCTCCGAATTGCAAGAATCGTCTTAATATCATTCTTCAAAATCTCAATTTACTGCAAAACTACACAATATTTTCGACACCTCCAAATAATTTGCAAAACATTTCTTTTGGCATCAGCCCACTTAGCCAAAAATATTTAAATATGAAACCTGATTCACCTCATTTTTACATTTTTTTGCTACATTTGTATCCAACAATCTTTAAACACAAATAAAGTAACTAGTTTAAGGTGACGATATAGAGAACTATCCAAAAGGAGAATATCGCTACCCAAAAGAATCACTAATAAGGAACCTTTATGAAACAACTCATCTTAACATGCATTGCACTGTCTTCTGTCATAGGCAGCCATGCACAAAACCCTATCAAGGTAAACCAAGTGGGCTACTATCCACAAGAAGCTAAGTATGCCACCATCGAGCCATCAGCAAAATCCAAGACATTCCAAATAAGGGATGCCAAGGGACACATCGTGTGGAAGGGCAACGCCATTCAAACCACCACTTCACCTTTCTCCAAGAAGCAACGCCAAACCATCAACTTCAGTAAAATCACCCAACCAGGCACTTACTTGCTGACAGCTGGCAAATACTCCCAACCCATCACCATCAAAGAGCAACCATACCAAGATGCCCTCACAGCCGCTATCAAAGCGTTCTACTTGCAACGCTCTGGTATGGCCATCGAGAAGCAATACGCTGGTGATTACGCAAGAGAAGCCGCTCACTTAGACACAGAAGTGATGGTTCATCCATCTGCCGCTTCCAAGGAGAGACCAGCAAGAACCATCCTATCCTCCCCAAAAGGATGGTACGACGCAGGTGATTACAACAAGTACATCGTCAACTCCGCCTTTTCCATTGGCTTGATGCTGCAATCCTACCAACTCAACCAGAATTACTTCAATAGCATTCATACCAATATCCCTGAATCCACCAACCAGATTCCTGATCTTCTCGATGAAATCATGTACAATCTAGAATGGATGCTTACGATGCAAGACCCTTCGGATGGAGGGGTGTATCATAAGCTCACCACTCCTAACTTCGAGGGATTCGTGATGCCAAAAGACTGCCATCAGCAAAGATACGTGGTGCAAAAGAGCACGGCAGCCACACTTGATTTTGCAGCTACCATGGCTCTTGCAGCACGCATCTATAACGCCTATCCACAATACCAAAAATTCTGCCAACAAGCCATCCAAGTAGCTGAACGAGCATACGCTTGGGCTGTCAAGAACCCAACTGTCTATTATGACCAAGACGGTATCAATGAAAAGTTCTCACCTAAAATCAGTACCGGAACCTATGGTGACAATCATGCTGAGGATGAGTTCTTCTGGGCAGCCACAGAAATGTACCTCACCACAAAGGAAAATGCCTATTTAGAGCAAGCCAAGCAGTTTGCCCCTATCCTCTTCTCTATCCCTTCCTGGGGACAGGTGGAGGGATTGGGGCTCCTTCAGTGGCTAAACCAAGACATCTTGAGCACCCCAGAAAAGGACAAATTCCCAATAGAATCCATCAAAGAATCCCTCAAAGAGCAGTGTGAACAGGATATCCAAGCCCTCTGCACATCATCCTTCCATAGCGTATTCGGCAACAAGGCAAGCGATTTCATCTGGGGTAGCAACTCAGAAAAGTGCGCCGGAAGAGGCATCGCCCAAATGTACCAGTATGCCCTATCCAAAGACAACCGATATAAGGATGCTGCCCTTTCCACCATCGACTATCTCTTTGGAAGGAACGCCACTGGCTACTGCTACCTCACAGGATTCGGCACTCAGCCAGTAATGCACCCTCATCACAGAATCTCCACGGCAGATAGCATCGCAGCCCCAATACCGGGTCTCTTGGCTGGTGGAGCCAACGTAGGAAAACAAGACGCAGCCTTCGTGCCCCCTTACCCATCAGATGCTCCTGACGAGTGCTATCAAGACAATACGGGCAGCTATGCTTCCAATGAAATCGCCATCAACTGGAATGCCTACCTGGTGGCACTTCTGGGATGGATGAGCTAACAGAAAATAGGAAATTTCTTTCCAGACTTTGTTAGAGTCATCCATAGCAAAAATAGAGAAGCCAAAAAGCCAGACCATCCCAGAATAATAATCAAACCTTCCATATTATACCTCAGTTCGGGATAACGAACTGAGGTAAACTTTCTTCTTTTCAACATCTTATCCTGGGTAGATGGCTGTCTTAATGACACCATCTTTCTTATTCTCGAACACATCATACGCCTCCTCTATCATAGAAAGAGGAAAACGATGTGTAATGAGAGGAGTGGTATCTATCTTGCCCTGCTCTATCAGCTTCAAGATTTCCTCACAGTCGCAACCATCTACTCCGCCAGTCTTGAAGGTAAGGTTCTTGCCATACATATCAGGAAGAGGAAGCACCTGAGACTTGCCATACATGGCCACGATGGTAACTATGGCGTTTGGACGTGCGCATTTCCAAGCCAGTTGGAAGGTGTCCTCGCCTCCTGCCACTTCCATTACCACGTCTGCTCCACCATGGGCACTCAGTTCTTTGGCGATAGATTCGCAATCTTCTGGCTCAACAACCTGCACATCAGGATAATGCAGCTTGATAAAATATCTTCTATCCTTGGATTTCTCGCAAACGATGATTTTACCAGGCTTTTTGAGCATGGTACATAAGAGACAGCAAATGCCAGTTGGTCCGGCTCCAATGATGAGAACTGTATCTCCCTCTGTAATCTCTGAGATTCTGGCTGCCCAATATCCTGTGGCAAGGATGTCTCCCACGAAAAGAGCCTGCTCATCAGTTACAGAATCGGGTATCTTGTTCAGTCCTGTGGTAGCGTATGGAACCCTTACGTATTCTGTCTGTCCGCCATCAATGCGGCATCCCAAAGCCCAACCACCATGTTCCGATGTGCAGTTGTTCACATAGCCGTGCTTGCAATAGAAGCATTCTCCGCAGAAGGTTTCCACATTCACTGTTACCCTGTCACCTGGTTTCACATGGGTTACATTCTCACCCACTTTCTCCACAATGCCCACCATCTCATGCCCTACGGTAATACCTGGCACAGAGCGAGGAACGCTACCATGCTTGATGTGGAGATCGCTGGTACAGATACTGCTCAGAGTAACCTTCACGATGGCATCATGTGCATCCAATATAACAGGCTTTTCCTTTTCTGTGAAGCCAAATTCACCTTGTCTTATATATGTATATGCCTTCATCTTATAATTTCTAATTTAAATTTCTTTCCTTTATTTTTCTTGCCATACCAGTTCCTCCTACATGATTACATTAGGCAATGCGCCAAACTGGCCATTCATATATGCACGATGAATGGATGACAACTTGTTCAATCCCCTGAAGTCAACCAAAGAATATACCTTGTATTTGTCCTTTTTAAAGGCAAAGGTATAACTTTTCCTAAAAAAAACGAAATTTTAGGATGATTTGTTTCTAAAATCACTACCTTTGTGTGTTGAACTAACAAGAATAACCAAATATGAGAATGAAAAGACATCTACTTACAGCCGCTCTGGCACTCTTTTGTCTATCGGCAGCAAATGCTCAACTGCTAAAAACTACAGTGGAGCAAGGAGAAATAGAAGGTGTGGAACATGAAGGATTCGCCCTTTACAAGAGAATCCCATACGCAGAAGCACCAGTGGGTAACCTCAGATGGAAAGCCCCAGTGAGCAAGAAGCCTTGGAAGGGAGTATTCAAGGCAGACAAATGGGGAGACCGTCCACCACAGCCCATCGACCCGAACCAGAATGGTGGTGAGCTGGGCTTGAGCGAGGACTGCCTTTACCTCAGTGTGGAAACACCTGCCAAGAACAAGGATGACAAACTCCCGGTATTTGTCATGATTCATGGAGGAGCCTTCCTCACAGGCTCTTATAGTGGAACCCAGGAAAGCTTTGTCAAGGAAGGCATCATCTATTGTAGCATAGAATACCGCTTGGGAGCCTTGGGATTCATGGCACATCCTGAACTTAGCAAGGAATCTGGCAAGAACATATCAGGCAACTATGGCATACTTGACCAGGTGATGGCTTTGAAATGGATACACGACAACATCGCTGCCTTCGGTGGAGACCCTGACAAGATTACCATTGCAGGCGAATCAGCAGGTGGTATCTCGGTAAGTATGTTATGCGCCTCTCCACTTGCCAAGGGACTCTTCAGAGGAGCCATCAGCGAAAGCGGCGGTTCTTTCTGGCCAGTGGGTGAAGCAAGAAACGGCAACACCGCCATGCTCACAACTAAAGCAGCAGAGGCAAGCGGACTGGCACTTCAAAAGAAACTTAAAGTAAAGAACATTAAGCAACTCAGAAAAGTTCCTTTCATGGACATCGTGAAGAATACCGCCATGGAATCCTTCTGGCCTAATGTGGATGGCTACAGCATCACAGATGACCAGTACAAGCTTTATGAGAAGGGGAACTACAATGACGTGAATGTTATCATCGGAACTAACAGCGATGAAGGAAGCATGTTCTGCCGCCCTATCAGTGTGAGCGACTACGAGAAAAGAATCCATGAGGTATATGGCAGCTGGGCTGATAAAGTACTGAGAATCTATCCTGCCAAGACAGAGGAAGAAACCTACTTCGCTCAATCAGACATCTTCCGTGATGGCTCCTTTGCATGGGGTACGTATGCCTGGGCAAACTTGCAAAGTAAGACTGGCAAGGGCAAGGTGTATATGTATTACTTTGACCAAGACTCAGAGAATACCATCGTAAGAAGTCGCAAGGGAGGAGCCAGCCATGTGGCAGAGATGCCTTTCATCTATGGCTATAAGTTTGGCTCTGGAAAGATGACCGAGACGGAGCAGCACATGGAGCAAATCATGTCTCGCTACTGGATCAACTTCACAAAGACAGGCAACCCAAATGGGGATAGCCTTCCATTCTGGACTACCTATCAAGAAGGTAAGCCAACGGTGATGATCATGAAGGAAGGACTGCATTTGGGGCCTGTACAAAATCAAAAGCAGATGGACTTCTTCGAGGAGTTCTTCAAGGCAAAAAGAAAATAAACCATCAAGTTCCAAGTGGAAAAATGCCACTTGGAACTTTTTCATTTAAATCAATAGGTACTGCCAATGCTTTCGGGTCTATCTGTATGCACTTGCAGTCAAAGGTTTGGTCTTCCTTTCTGCTTTTGATTTCTTCTATAGTCATATTATACTGTGATTTAATCCGTCATGCAAACATTTTTGCATGACGGATTATTTGCATTTGTGCATCCACACATTCATTCATGCCATCTTGACAACATTTCAAGTTAGCTATCTGCATATCAAAGACTTACGATGGATTCTTCATGTATTGCACCAAAGCATCATGCAAGATTTCCTCAAATTTCTTCTTCGTTCTCAGCTTGGTGAGCATCAACTGTTCATACTCCTCATCGTTCAAGTAGGTCTGAACACCATGCAACTGAGCTCGCCTTTCTACCGCCTTCATCTTCTTTTCCTTAACCACCGGAGCTGCAGGTGCTGGAACTTGCTGAGACTCCCCTACCCCAGGACGAACTGCCTGGTTCATATTATTGAATGCCGCACGAAAATCCTTTGCCATAATCATTTAAGCTTTAAAGATTAAACAATTCCTTGATTACCTCACTATAGTCGATGGCTGCCGTGCAATAAGGCGAATAGTGGAAAAGGTCAGTCATCTCTGTCTGTGCCTCATTCACCTTCACGCAGCGGCGGATGCCATGTTTCAGGACTGCATCACCATAGCTTTCCTTTAGATAAGCCAATGCTTGACGCACGATACGTGGCCTCTCATCCAACATGACTGGTAACAACCCCAAGAGTTCCAAATCCTTATTCAAGGCGAAACGACCATTTTTCACCTCATTCATTGCTCCAAGGATGGCAGCCAAACCATTGACAGACAGACCCTCCATCTGGACTGGCACCAAGAGATGGCTCGCCACCACCATGGCATTATAGGTGGATTGCGACAAGGCTGGAGGACAATCAATGAAGATGTAATCGAAATAGTCGATCGGATTTTTGATGCCCTCACCCGTCATATCTATCGAATCACTGTTGATGCACGCTCCCAACACTTGTCTAGGAGCGCCGGTGTTCTGCAAGAATGGATCCACATCCTGCATCTTGGCAGAACCAGGTACATAATACACCCCAATCTCTGACTTATAGATTGGCAATCCCTTGCACTCTATCATAGATTCGAAGATGGTGGCGCACCCTTCTGGAGCATGATTCAGAAGCGTGAGGTTGCACTGAGGGTCCAAGTCGATTTCGAGGATTCTCAATTTCTTGTTCTTGCGAAGCATACCGGCAGCTAGATTCTGCACGGTTGTGGTCTTGCCAACCCCACCCTTGTTGTTGACAATGGCCAATATCATTTTCAACTTGCTTTCCATATTTTCACCAATTATATTTTATAAAGACGCTGCAAAGATACGATTTAATATTCATACAAACAAATTATTTTGCAAATTTGTTTGCATGACAACAAACCATTTTTCAAATATGTTTGCATTTTTGCATCCAATCAAACAAACATTTAGGCAATTTTGAAAACAAATATTTACATTTGCAAACTGACAAATTAATCTCCAACTTCACTTGCAAACATGTATGGATTCATTTAATACTGCATGCAAAATTGTGTGGATGCAAAATTGTTGTTTTGCAAGTATGCAAACACGCAAACATGTCGGATTTATAAGAATTCAGATAAAATCAATAAGGAAACTGAGAGTTTTTTGGCATTTTATTTGCACATAAACAAATAAAAACGTACCTTTGCAGCATGACAGACAAGAAAAACGAAATCATCCAGTCGAATGAACAGTGGATCAACACCCCATTCAGCTTCACGAAGATAGACAAGCAATACTCCTTGTCGCAGCAGCATGTGCTGTTTTGCGTCAGTTCGCATCTTCAGGAGTATGTCACACGCTTCTTCAACGAGAAGAGAGAGAAGGGTGGACTTCGGTCAGACTATCTCTTCGAGGTCGATAAAGAGCACGTGGCGATGAATGTGCCAAAGATTCGACTGAAGCTCAACGAACTGGGCATCGACTCCAGCCATTATAAGGACTTGCGCAAAGCCCTCAAGGAATTGTTGGACTTCAGCGTCAGGATCAAGATTGACGGTAAGGTGGTCATCCAGCACGTTTTCTCCAACATTACGGAGGATGTGGTCATCAATGGATATACCAAGGAAGGCGTGGCATACGACCGTTCTAAAGGGGAGGTGGAACTGAAAATCGACCCTGTAGTGGCGAAATATGCCTTCGACATGAGCCAAGGCTTCATCCATCACATGGCGATGATTGCAAGATACGCCAACAGGGCCAATACTCCGCGAATCTATTTGTTTTTATTGAGACAGATGGGCATCAACAAAGGCAAGATGACGTTCCAAGTTCCCTTCATGGCACTGAAAGAATATCTGGGCATGGCAACCCTATCGGCTGATGGTACGGTGGTAGAGGAGCAATATCCGAAGTTCTCACAGTTCAAGAAGCAAGTATTGGATGCTGTCAAAGCAGACTTCGCCAAACTCAGCAAGGAAGACAAGACCGACATCGTCTTCACCGATTGCAGTCCGGTATATAAACGTGGCCAGACGAGAGGTAATCCTGAGGCTCTTCTCTTCAAGGTAAAGAGGACGGCACTAGGAAAGGCTCACATCGATGGCAAGGTCTTGGAGAGAAAGGAACAGAAGATGGGAAAAGCCAACAAGGAACCAGTGATAGGCGACTTGTTTGCCCATGTCAATACAACGGAATCACACAAGATCAAAATCGTGAAGGGTGGGGAAGACAAGTGGCAAAGTTTCCAGGCGATGATCATCGACCCAAGTCAGCAGGCTTTGCTTAAAAGATTCAAATTTGTAGGAATGAAAAACGACAGGTTTTGCGTCAAGGCCACACAGGAAGACTTTGACTTGCTGAGAACTCTGGGCGTAGAAGATATAGCTAAAGAATTTTTTAACTGTAAAGGCTCGTATTCACCGACATTTTATAGAGACTAATAAAGACACGAGTCGAGTTTCCTTTGGATGAAGAGATTTCCTTCTCCAAAGGAAACTTTTTTATATATCTACGAAAGTGTTTACCTAGTTTTCGCTATCCATCTGATAATCGGTATGTTATGCCTCATATTTCTAAATTAAAATTGTTTTTATAAGTTATGATTAAAATCATTATATAATTACAAAGAAGCTAATTTACTTATTTTCAAGAAGTTATAAGTTACGAGGTAAACAGTTTCGTAGTTTTAGGTAAATGAAATCGTAGATATAGGTACATAGTTTCGTAGATATTTGTAAACAGTTTCGTAGTTGAAAGTACATAGATACGCAGATAGGTTGCAGGGTAGGGGAGGATAGAGGTTGGAAGCCCTGCTCGGCATGCTTTTATCTTCATATTATGCTCTTACATCTACGAAAGTATTTACCTTATTTCTCTATATATCTGATAATGAGGTATTTAGTATTGTATCACATAGACTTTTGCAAATGAAAAATGAAAACAATTCTGTAAAGAAATAATTCATCTAAAAGGTACAAACCTCTCATTATTAGTGATTTCTACAAACTAAGGTAAATAGTTTCGTAGATATGGCGCATGGGCAATAAGGAAATCAAAGCAAAAACTACGAATCTGTTTACCTAAAGATTACAACTTGCTGAATATCTGACACTTATAGCAGCTATTATTTTATCTTCAAAATAGGGTGAATCAAAATTAAAACTATAATGATGAGGCTTATCCTTCTAAATATCAGACAATTACCACTGCGAAGTAAATGGTTTCGTAGATATTTGTGATGATTGGCTTATTATATCATCATTTCAGTATTTACTGGCATCAAATCTACGAATCTGTTTACCAATATCTACGAAATCGTTTACTTGCAAATAATTAAGTATCTGAAAATCAAATATTTACTTCTGGCCATTCTTTCGATAAAATCTCTTTTATAAATTAAAAATTAGAATAATATTTATAATTACAAGTAAGTCAACTTGTTGATTATTAGTAGTTTACATTCATTAAGGTAAATGGTTTCGTAGATGTTGGTAAACAGATTCGTAGTTTAAAGTACATGATTTCGTAGATATAGGTGCATGATATCGTAGTTTTTGGTAAACGGAATCGTAGATGGCAGTTGAATGAATGACGGATTGTTTGTTTACATACATGTTTGCATGTTGCTTGTCAGCCTTGGTCATTGGTGTTCACGTCATCAAGTGTGACAGGACTGACACCTGTGATGAAAATCTTCTCGAAGGAACCTTTGAACTTCTTGAAGATATCGCGGTAAGCACCATGCCTTTGGGCAGTGAGGCAGAGATATCGGAGTTACCTTGTCTATTTTCTTGACATATCATAGTTTTCCGCTCCCATTTCGATGCGTGCCACATCCTCGCCATCCTTCATTATCGACTCATCTGATGAAACATCTCTCATAGCATCCAAGGTTTCGCACAGGTGGCGCTGACACGATACTCCGTGCGATAGAGGAACTCACTTGCAAGAACACCACATTTCTTATATACCGTGCTCGTATGGATTGTGACTCATGTTCGGAAGAGATTAATGGCAATTTCGGATCTAAAAAATCAGTCTCATTTGATACCAAGCTACGCCGCCATGAACAGAGGAGGAGATACCTTCATTTTTAAACCCAAATTGCTCATAGAAGGTAATCTTCTCTTCCTTGCAAGTGAGTACGATGCCTTTCCTTCTTTCTATTCATTTGTTCTTAATCTTTCTTTGAGCTTAGTGTTCCTTTGCTCCACAGTGAGATTCTTCACTGCATATCCCAATGCCTTCATTTGTCCGATGAGCACACAGATTTTCTTTGCTCTGGTGATGGCGGTATAGATGAGATTGCGCTGCAAGAGAGTGAAGAAACTGTAGAACACAGGAATGACCACGATGGGATATTCCGAACCTTGGCTCTTGTGGATGGTGGTGGCATAGGCAAGTACCAGTTCATCCAGCTCGCTCTTCTCATAGGTTACCACCTTATCACCAAAGGAAACCAAGAGTTCGTTTTCTTCCAAATCCACATCCGATATGGTTCCGATGTCACCGTTATATACATCCTTATCGTAATTGTTGCGTATCTGCATCACTCGGTCACCTGAACGATAGAGGGTTCCACCAAAGGAAAGACTCACACCCATAGGATTCAGTGCCTTCTGAAGTTCGATATTCAGATTGTCGCTTCCACAATAGGAGCGGCGCATCGGGGTCAATACCTGCACATCGCTTACTGGGCGACCGTATGCCTTCGGTAAACGATTCTTTACCAGATTCACTATCTGAGGCACGGCATCTTGTGGCTCCTCGGCACGAATGAAGAAGAAATCTGTGTCCTTGCCGTTTTGGATGTTAGGAAAATATCCCTGGTTGATGGCATGGGCGTTCATCACAATGCGAGAGGACTGAGCCTGACGGAAGATTCTTGTCAGTCGGGTGACTGGTATCGCTTCGCTCTCGATGATGTCACGCAGAACATTGCCAGCTCCCACAGAAGGCAGCTGATCGATGTCACCCACCAAAACCAATCGCATGGTTGGTGGAATCGCCTTCAGGAGCGAATACATTAATATAATGTCTATCATGGAGCATTCATCCACGATGAGCGCATCACCGTCCAATGGATTCTCTTCGTTGAACTTATACCCTTCCGTAGGCTTGAATCCCAAGAGGCGATGGATGGTCTTTGCCTCCATACCCGTAGCCTCAGACATTCGCTTGGCAGCTCTGCCTGTAGGAGCGGCAAGGAGAATGCTAAGTCCTGCCGTCTTCCATGCAGAAATGATACCTTGGGTGGTTGTGGTCTTTCCGGTACCAGGACCGCCAGTGAGTACCATCACCTTGCTTTCTGCTGCCATGTGGATGGCAGCTTGCTGCACATCATCATAGGTAATGCCCGATTCCTTCTCGATGGCTTCCATATTCACCTGACCAGCGAAAAGGTTATCTTGCTTGGCATTCCTGAGTTCCAATAGTTTCTTGGCCACACCCACTTCCGAGTAATAGAAGGGTGGGAGATAGATGCACTCGTCCTCCACTTTGAGTTCTTCTGCTGAAATCAACTCTTCCAAGGCTTGTTCCACGGGTGGACGCATCTGGGGAGTTGGCTCGGCAACCATACCCAAAGGGATTTCCTCAGTAATAGGGCTTGATGCTGATGTATTCGGCACTGTCGTTTGGGAATTGGCAGCGATTTCTGCCAACCCTAATCTTTCATTGGCATCCTTGATCAGCTGTTCCCTGGTAGCATAGACGTGTCCATCATTGGCGAGCTGGTTGAGTGAATAGATGATACCGCTCTTGCATCGGCGAATGTCGTTCTCTGCATATCCCATGCTCTTGGCGATGGAATCGGCTGTCTTGAAACCAATACCCCAGATGTCATCGGCAAGTCGATAAGGATTCTCCTTCACCTTGTCAATGCTTTCCTTGCCGTATGCCTTGTATATCTTGGCGGCGTAAGCACTGCTCACTCCATTGCCTTGTAGGAAGACCATGATGTCCTTTACGTCCTTCTGCTTCTCCCATGACTTGGCGATGAGGTCGATGCGTTTCTTGCCTATGCCATCCACTTCGGACAGTCGCTGGATGTCTTCCTCGATGATGTTGAGTGTTTCCTCACCAAACTTAGCCACGATTTTCTTGGCATAAACAGACCCGATGCCCTTGATAAGTCCGCTGCCCAAGTATTTCTCGATACCCACGATGGAAGATGGCAGTTCCTCCTTCCAATTGACGGCTTGGAATTGCTTGCCAAACTTGGCATCCATTCTCCAGTTGCCCTCCACGGCAAGTACGGCACCTACCTTGGTGTCACAAAAGTTGCCTACAAGGGTTACAACATCCTTGTATCCCTTGACGTTCACCCGAAGAACAGACCATCCGTTCTCCTCATTCTGGTATGTGATGCGCTCTACCGTGCAGCGAATATTCTCCATATACTATCGTGGTAAAAGTGAAAAAGTCCTTACTCAGGCATTGGCTTGATGTATGCCAAGAAATTCTCAGGAGAGTAGTTGAGTACTAATTCTTCTGGAAAATCGCATTTCTTAGCCAATGGCATGATGTTTTCGTAATCCGCAATCATCGTGGAGAAGTGGGCATCACTTCCGAAGATAACAGGAGTCTCGTATTTCTTGGCAAGTTCCAATAGTTGTAAGTTATTGGGTGCCGCCACGGTCTTGTGACGAATCGGTGCCATGGAGTGGTTATTGATTTCGAGCAAGGTGTGGGTTTCCTTGGAAACCTTCATCAGCTGTTCGAAGTCTAGCTCTGCCGTTCCATCCCCTGGGTGAGAGATAATCTGAATGTATGGATTGCGCATGGCGTTGATAACACCTTGCGTATTCTCTTCCTTGCAGCCTCCCTTCCAGCAGAGGCTGTGAATGCCGGCGATGCGGATGTCCATCAGTCGCCAATAGTTCTCGTTCAGATCGATGTCACCTTGGGTATTGAGGATGTTTAGCTCCGCACCTAACATAAGCTTGATGCCATAGAGGTTGCGAGGCACCACATGTAGGTTGCGAAAATAAATAGGGTCACAAGTTCCTGGGATATTGGGACCATGCTCCGTGATGCCCAATATCTCCAATCCTTTTTCCTTGGCTGCCAATGTCATTTCCTGCAAGGTGCTGAAGGCATGACCAGAGGCAATGGTATGTGTATGTACGTCTAATAGAGTCTTCATTATTCTTTTAATTTCTTGCTTTCATAAAAAAATTAACCGATATTGTCGTTATTTTTATTGATAGTTGCGTATTCTTACCTCGATTCCACTTCCTTTCAGCAGTTCTTCCACCTTATTGATATGTGTCTCACCATAATGGTAGGCGCTTTTGCCAAGGATTTTTTCGCAGTTGAGGTTGGTGATGATGCGAGTGCTTGCCTTGGTCATAATAAGTGCCATTAATATCGTTTTTATCCATTTCATATAGCAAGATAATTTTAAAAGTTCCACATCATGTTTAACATGTCTATGGCTGATGGTGAGCGAAATACGTTCTCTCTGAAGCTGGCAATGGCTTCCTTGGAAAGATTATCCTCAAAAGAATTTACCAAGAAATCAGCCTCCAACAAGATTCTGTGGTCTTGTGAGGTAACATTTGTATAGGTGTGATGGTGGGCTATGAGCCAACAGATTCTCTCAGTTTGTTGCTCTGTGAAACCGCCCACCTCACATATCCTCTGCCACGCCTATCATGCGTGCAAAGTCATGTACCTTTACGAAATGTTGGATGCGTGGCACATCGCCACCATCATATTTTATCATCGCTCTCATCAAGAGCGATAGCTTTGTTTCTTGTTCTTTATCCATACTTTTGGCTTTTTCTTATGGCAAAAGTACTGAAAAAATCAGAAATAAGCAAATCTTTGCTGAGAAATGCAATCATAAGCCACAATTATAAAGCAAAAAAGCCGGACTTCCTTTGAAATCCAGCTTTTTAGGTAAACTCTTAATCTTCCATTCTTCCAAAAATCTCCTTCCATTCCTCTGGTGAGTATGCTGTGGCAACTGCCAGCATAGTTACGAAAACAATATAAATTCCTTTCGGAGTTTCAAGAGCAGATGTTGAATGTCTCCAGTACTTAGTATGGAATACTGCAGTACATAGTATGGAATACTCCAGTACTTAGCATAGAATACTCCAGTACGCTGTAGGGGGTACTGAGAATGAGTACTGGAAGAGAATCTTGAAGGTGTTGTATCATAATAATTCCCTTGCTATCCAAGCACAAGCCTCCGCATCAGCCAAGGCGTTGTGATGCTGTGTGAGGTCATAACCGCAATATGCCGCAACCGTCTGGAGTTGGTGGTTGGGGAGGCGAGAACCGAGTTTGTTTCTCGAAGCCCTGCAGGTGCAGAAAAACTGATAGTCTGGGTAGTCCATTTGATACATCTGAAATGCAGCCTTGAGGCAGCTTTCATCGAAAGGCGAGTTATGGGCCACCAGTGGAAGTCCCTCTATCTTGGGAGCAATCTCTGCCCATACTTCCGGAAACACCCTGGCATTCATGGTGTCTTCCATGGTCAGTCCATGCACTTGCGTGTTCCAGTAGAAGTAATACTCAGGCTCAGGCTTGATGAGGGAGTAGTAGCTATCCACTATCTCGCCATTCCTTACGATTACGATACCCACGGAGCAAACGCTGCTACGCTCACTGTTGGCTGTCTCAAAGTCTATAGCTGCAAAATCTTTCATGTCGTCAAAGTTTCTTGTTTTGTTATGAAATCCTAATCAGTTCATTGATAACAGCTGCAAAGTTACAAGAAATCTGAAACAAATCGTGTCATACATCGAAGATATTTCTCCCATGTCATCATCTTTTGCAATCATTTTGCGAAATTATCCCATAAAAGTTTGGAAGAACCGATTCTTTTCATTACTTTTGCACTTGTCATTCTGCGGATTGCTGGCGATGAGTCGCTGGCGTGAATCCAAGGCTTGGCCTATTTTAACAAGAAAGACGTTTGCTTTACGTTTTCTTCTGATTCAATTGAAACCTAGGAAATTTCAAAATGGCAGGTTTTGAATGTGTTGCAACTTGTGAGCTATTGCCACGAAGAATTGCAATTCAAAGATATAATCACAAATGTAGATATGATAGTGGGTACATTTGTGGTGATATGACATTGGATGAAACCAAGGTAAAACTCGATAGGGAATTTGCTTTTTGGCAAAAGAACCATAAGGTGAAAGAGTTGGATGTCTTGATTGCAACGCCTCCTTGTCAAGGAATGTCTTATGCCAATCATAAGAAGACCAATCAAGAGCGTGAAATGAAGCGTAACTCATTGGTTGTGGAATCTCTCGTGATGACAAAACGTCTGAAACCACGGTTCTTTGTCTATGAGAACGTGAAGGCATTTTTGGGTACAGCTTGTCTTGATACTGATGGAAAATATAAATCCATAAAGGATGCCATCGCACAGAATCTTGATGGTAATTTCAATTGGTTTGCTTGATGGCAAAGTCGCAAACGATAGAAGATTATATCAAAGAGCATGGGGAGACTTTCTATACCAAAAAGTCATTTGTTCATGTTGTCAATACTGGCTTAGATACAAATAGATTAGAGGAGGATGCTTCTTTCTTGGAAATCAAAAAGTGCATCTACAATATATATAATGGTGTTCAATTTCCAAAAGACTTTGTTCGGTATGAGAGTGTTGCCAATGTTCATCATTGATTACTTCATTAAAAATGAAAATCAAATTAAGAGAAATGTGGGTGAGACTTCAAACGCCTCACCCACATGTTGACCATATTTTTTGTGAGATTTATCCCAAGATTTGGGAAGCGTGCTCCTTTACCTTGATTTCCTTAGGCCCGATGATGCGAGTGATGGTTCCAGTTTCATCAGCGATGAAGGTGGTGCGGAATACGCCCATGGAAACCCTGCCGCACATTTTCTTCTCCCCGAATACGCCCAGTTCGTTGACCAAGACCTTCTCTGTGTCGCAAATGAGGGGGAAGGGGAGGTTGTTCTTCTCAATGAACTTCTTATGGCTCTTGGCATCTTGTGTGCTTACGCCAATCACCACATAGCCCAATGAGAGAAAACGCTCGTAGTTGTCACGCAGGTTGCAAGCCTCGTTGGTGCATCCTGGGGTGGAGTCACGAGGATAGATGTAAAGTACGATCTTTTTGCCGCTCAACTCAGCGAGCGTCCATTCTTTTCCGTCCTGGTCGATGCCAAGAACCTCTGGTAGTTTTTGTCCAATTTCCATTGTCTTCATATTTTAAGGGGTTAATGAATTATCTCTTGATGAAGTGGGGATGAGAAGCATCGCCATAGTCCTTGTCATACTTGAATCCTTCCAGCTCGAAATCCAATATGTCGGAAGGGTGGGAGAGGCGATTCTGAATGATGTGTCGGGTCATGGCTCCCCGGCAACTCTTGGCATGTACGCTCACCACCTTGATGGTGTCACCCTTATCCACATAGAAGAGTGGCTGAATGACCTTCACTTCCTCTTTCACTCGCTTCCAGTCAAAGAGGTGCTCAAACTCCTCGGTAGCCAAATGAATGAGTATGCCATATAGGAAGGAGCTGATGAAGAGGTGGTCTTGGGCAAACGCAAAGTCATCCTTGGAGAAAGTCTCAACCTTCAGATATTTGTAGGCTTGGCCAAAGTAGGCGAGGATGGCAGGCATCTGTTCGCTTTCATTCCAAAAGCTCTGGTATCTCTGTAGATTTTCCAGGGCTATGGCTTGGCTGCATTTGAGTTCCTTCATCAGATGCTTGGTGTCCCATGAGGACAGTTCCAAGGCAAACTTGCTAGCCTGTTCCTTATATGTAGGCTCACTCATCAACGGCACTTCCACCAATGAAGAGGAGTTCATGATTTTTGCAGATGCTAAGAGTATTTGCATAATGTATCCCTTTATAAGCAGTTGATTGTTGTCACTTTCCTTTATTAATAATGTATATGCCCATTGTTGCCAAAGCACCTGCCAACACATACTTCCAGTAGAAACTCTCGCCCAGGCAAAGACAGGAGGTAATGGCTCCCACTACAGGAATCAGGGAATTGAAAATGGCAACCTTCCCTACAGGATTGCAACTTAACAGTTTGTTGTAAAGGGAGAAGCCGATGGTGGAGATGGCAATGAGCAAGAGTAGGTCGATAATGCCCATCAAGTTGATGACAGGAAGATAACCTCCTGCCAGTAAACCCGGAATCACCAACAAGGCTCCACCGATGCTCAGCGAATAGCCTGTGCCCACAAATACATCCATTCGCTTGTTCAAACCTCTGGTAAGCAGTGAGGCACTCGCCCCACAGAGCGCATTGAGGATGATCATGCCATCGCCCAGGAAGGTAAATCTGCCGCTGTCTTTTCCACCAAGATTCAAAGCGAGAATGCCGAGAAATCCGATGGTACATCCCAATGCCTTCCTATAGGTCATCTTGTCACTTTTGAAGAAGATGCAAGCAAGGATGACCACCGTGAATACACTCATGGAGTTGAGTATCGCAGAACGTGCTCCTGCATTGTGTGACAAACCAAAGTAGAAGAAGGCATAGTGCAAGGTGGTGTTGAGCAGGGAGTAGAGGAGGATGAACCATGCGTCCGCAGGCTTTCTGATACCGAACTTGCGATGGGATGGCTTGGCAATGGCAAGGATGATGAGTCCAGAGATAAAAAATCTGATGCCGGCAAACAACATCTTGCTGCCAGTCATGTCGGGCTGTATGCCAAAATTCCTCATTCCCATTTTGATGAGTGGGTAAGCCCAACCCCATGCGATGGCTGCGGTGAGGGCAAAGACCACCACCCAAAGTGGACGTTGGAAGATGCTTCTTTTTTCTATCGTTTCTTGTGTCAATGTCATTTCCTGCAAGGTGCTGAAGGCATGACCAGAGGCAATGGTATGTGTA
>OIXX01000353.1_pt1 | contig 30381 bp, 21 predicted proteins | sample 1588161 | NCBI WGS metagenome assembly OIXX01 (sample SAMN03283274) | human gut metagenome | biome: human-associated habitat; material: feces | host: Homo sapiens | place: Peru | collected 2012
CCGACCACGCTCGGCAAGGAGCTCGCCGTCTACGTCTACCGTCTGAACCGTCAGCTCAAGCACATCGAAAACCAGGAGTACTTGGGCAAGATCAACGGCGCGACCGGCACGTTCGGCGCCCACCTGGCCGCATGCCCGGATGTCGACTGGGTCGCCGTCTCCCGCGAATTCGTCACCAACCGCATGGGCCTGACCTGGAACCCGCTGACCACGCAGATCGAAAGCCACGACTGGCAGGCCGAGCTGTACTCCACCGTCTCCCACGCCAACCGCATCATGCACAACCTGTGTGTGGACGTGTGGATGTACATCTCCCGTGGAGTGTTCGCCCAGGTGCCGGTCAAGGGTGCCACTGGTTCCTCCACCATGCCGCACAAGGTCAACCCGATTCGTTTCGAGAACGCCGAAGCCAACTTCGAAATCAGCTGCTCGCTGCTCGACACCCTCTCCGCCACGCTGGTGGAATCCCGTTGGCAGCGCGATCTGACCGATTCGACCACCCAGCGCAACATCGGTTCCGCGCTCGGCTACTCCTTGCTCGCCCTGACCAACCTCATGGGCGGCCTTGAGTCCATCCACCCGAACACCCACGTCATCGAGCGCGAGCTGGATGAGAACTGGGAGGTGCTTGGCGAGCCGATCCAGACCGCCATGCGCGCCTGCGAGCTCAAGGGCCTGCCCGGCATGGACAAACCGTACGAGAAGGTCAAGGAGCTTATGCGCGGCCACACCATCAACAAGGAACAGGTCGAGCAGTTCATCGACCAGCAGTCCTTCGACCCGGAAACCGCCGCTCGCTTGAAGGCTCTGACCCCCGCCACCTACACCGGTGTGGCCAGCCAGCTCGTCGCTTTCGACCGCTGAAATAGGTGCGATGCGAGTCCCTCGAGCCCATCGCATCCACCACACTACTGCGCTGAGTCACAGACCAAACCGCAAACTGAACCGAACAAGGACAGGCGTCAGGTAACTATTTCATGACTACTGAACAGGAGCAGTCCACTACGGAAGATCGCCCGGACAAGGCGACCTCCTCCACTACCGACCGGCCGATCGCCTCTGGTGACGGCCGGTCGGCCAGTTTTGCTGTCAGCGGACCGGACAGCCCGGCAACCGACGACAGCAACGATTCCGGACCGTACATCGACGACATCGCTCCGCGCCGCACGCGCGACTTCGGCGATCTGACCCGGGCCGGTCTGTCGCTGTTGATGGCCGCCGTGGTCATGGTGTTCGCCGTGTATCTGGGCGGCATGACGCACGGCGTCGAATCCGACGCACACACCGCAGCCCAGGTCATCAACTGGTTGGCTGACTTCCCCTCCACCGTGCTGACGCAGCTGGCCACCATCGTCATCGTGATCATCGTGCTCGCTCAATTGCTACTGGCCCGGGAATGGCTGCAGGCCGCGGTGTCCGCGCTGGCCATGTTCGCCGGCTACGGCATGGTGTGGGTCGTATCGACGGCAATCAGCAGTCTGAACGATTTCACCCTGCCAATGGCACTGGTCTCAGCCGCCACCTCATACGGCTCCGGGCTGTTGCCCGACATCTACGCCGGCATGGCGTCCTTCCTGACCGCCGCCGGGCCACGCCGCACCCGCTCCACGGTCAAATGGAGCTGGAATATCCTGTATGCCATCGCTGCGGTGATGGTGGTGCTGTCGTGGCATTCGGTCACCGGCATGCTGGTGTCGATGGCCGCCGGCCGCACAGTGGGCATGCTGATCCGATTCGTGGTCGGCACGCAGAACAAGGGCGTGTGGGGCCAAGATCTGGTCGCCGCCCTGAAAGGCATCGGACTGGACACCGCCTCGCTGATTCGGCATCAGGAGCCCGGCGTCGGCCACGGTTCACTGGCCGTCACGCTGGACGACGATCTGGCCGAAGGCTCGCGCATCTACGATCTGGATACCACGGACAACCGTCGTTTCATCGTTTCCGTCATCGACGCGCAGACCCATACCGTCGGCTATCTGAAGCAGTTGTGGGACTGGGTGCGTTTCACCAGTGTGTCCATCCGACGTGACCGTTCCGTGCGTGACGCCGTCCAGCATCATTTCGCCATGCTGCTGGGTCTGCACAATATCAAACTGCCCGCGCCCGCGCCCTACGGCATCGCCGATACCGACGAATCCGCGATTCTGGTGCTGGATGCACACACCATCGAACTGCCCGCCAACCTGAACACGCTTACCAAGGCGGATGCCGTGGCCTACATGCGCTACCTGTCCGTGGCGAGCCGGCGCGGCTATACGCACCGGCGCATCACGCCGGACACGCTCGCCCGGCTTGAAGACGGCACCGCCGTGATTGCCGGCTGGCTCAACGGCGACAACGCTTCCGGTCCGGCCAACACCGCGCTCGACAAAGTTCAGCTGCTAGTGCTGTTCGCCGCGCTGATCGGCGTGGAACCGGCGGTGGAGGCCGCCCGCGAGGCGTGGGGAGACACGACTCTGACGGCCTTGGCCCCGTTCATTCAGAAGGTCGCGGTTCCCTCCCCCACGCGCGCGCTGGAATCCTGGGACAAGCAGCTGCTCAAGGGCCTGAGGAGTCGTATCACCGCGCTGGCTGACGAGGAGACGGTGGAATCCGCCGAACCGGTGACGCTGGCCCGATTCTCCTGGCGTTCTATGATCACCATGCTGCTGGTCATCGTGGCCGTGGTCGTGGTCTTCACCCAACTGAAGCCCGAGGAGATCATCACCGCGCTGACCAACGCCAACCCGTTGATGGCGGTGGTGACGCTCGCGTTCGGTGTCTGCGGCTGGATCGGCTCGTCGATTTCGCTCGGTTCCCTGATGGCGCGGCACAAGCGTGACAATATGGGCGTCTTCATGAGCCAGGTGGCAGGCGGCTTCGCCACCGTATCCATGCCAGCCGGCGTGGGCCCCTCGTTCGTCAACCTGCAGTTCCTGCGCAAATCCGGCTATCGCAACACCCAGGCGACCGCAATTATGAGCGCCGCGCTCGTGGTGTATTACGCCGTGTACTTCTCCATGCTGGTCATCATCGGCCTGTTCACCGGCCGCAACATGTTCTCCGGCGCAATCCCGACAAACACGTTGGTTATCGTGCTGGGCGTTGTGGTCGTGGTGCTGTCCATTGCGATGATGATTCCGCCGTTGCGCCACTGGGTGACCCGTCGTCTTATGCCGCTGGCCAAGACGTATATCAACCAGCTGCTGGACGTGCTTTCCCAGCCCCGACAGCTCACAGTCAGCTGCCTGGGCGCGCTGTTCCAGAACGCGACCACTGGGCTCGCTTTCTGGGCGGCCCTGCAAGCGTTCGGCCATTCATCGAATCCGATTGAAACGACGTTCGTCTTCCTGCTGGCCTATGCATTGGGTTCCGCAGTGCCCACTCCAGGCGGTCTGGGCGGTGTGGAAGCGGCGCTGACATTCGCGTTCGTGGCGGTCGGAGTGCCGCAGGGCGTGGCGCTTTCCGCCACTTTGCTGCACCGCGTGGTGTTCTACTGGCTGCGCATTCCGCTGGGCGCGGCGGCCATGAAGTGGCTTGACAAGCATAATCTTGTCTGATTCGTCTATTTTCATACCCCCTTCGGGGAAATAGATGTGAAAACCCTTATAAAACGCGGGTTTTCGCAGAAACATGCGCTAGTATCATTGATGACAACATGGACTAAGCAAAAGTGCTTGTCCCCTGACCCAAGAAGGATGCTTTATGGCATACAACAAGTCTGACCTCGTTTCGAAGATCGCCCAGAAGTCCAACCTGACCAAGGCTCAGGCCGAGGCTGCTGTTAACGCCTTCCAGGATGTGTTCGTCGAGGCCATGAAGTCCGGCGAAGGCCTGAAGCTCACCGGCCTGTTCTCCGCTGAGCGCGTCAAGCGCGCCGCTCGCACCGGCCGCAACCCGCGCACTGGCGAGCAGATTGACATTCCGGCTTCCTACGGCGTTCGTATCTCCGCTGGCTCCCTGCTGAAGAAGGCCGTCACCGAGTGACCTTCTGCTCGTAGCGATTACTTCGAGCATTACTGACGACAAAGACCCCGACCGAGATGGTCGGGGTCTTTTTGTTGTGGTGCTGTGACGTGTTGTCCAACCGTATTATTCCGGACTAGTTCAGCGCTTCCATAAGCTGCTCGAATCCCAGGGTGGGCTCGGCCTCGAAGGGATCGAGGAGTATGGCTTCCCGGCGTTCGGGGGCGGTCAGGGTCAGGTGGGTCCAGTCGGCGGAGAACTGGGCTCCGACGTTCAGGGCCGCGTCCACGAACCGGCCACGCAGGGCGGCACGGGTGTCGGTCGGCGGATTGTGCACGGCGTATTCCACGTTGTCTCCTGTCAGTAGCTCACGCATCTGGTTGCGGGCTACGAGCGAACCGTACAGGCGACCGTTGGCGATGTCGTGGTAGTCGAGCTCAAGCTGTTCCATCTGGGCGAAGGTGACGTCCGGGCGACGGCGTTTGAGCGCGTCGAACAGACGCTTCTTGGCGGCCCAGTCCACGCGGTCGGCGAGCGCATCGTATGCACCACGCTCCAGCGCGTCCAGAACGCGGCTCCACTCCCCCATAATCGTGTCGATCGTGGTGGCCGGCAGCGAACTTGCCAGCGCATCGCCATGGGTTTCGATGAAGGCCTTGACCGCCGCATAATACCGGCGCTGCAGACCCAGTGCGGACACGGATTCGCCTGATTCGAGCGTCAGTTCGGCGCGCGGATTATCAAGGAATCGACTGACCGTGCGATTGGCGGCAGCCGGATCAGCAAAGGCATACTGCTCGAATCCGGACGGAACGCCATGGCGGAAGGCGTCTTCGATCGCGCACAGCACAAGGTGCGTGACGGCAAGCTTCATCCATGTGGACCATTGCGAACGGTTCGAGTCGCCGATGATCACATGCAGCCGGCGGAAGGAGTCGGGGTCGGCGTGCGGTTCGTCGCGCGTGTTGACCATCGGGCGGGAGCGGGTGGTGGCCGAGGAGACGGCCTCGTCCAGGAAATCCGCGCGCTGGGTGATCTGGAAGCCGTCCGGGGTCATGCGGCCGGCACCGGTGTACAGCTGGCGGGTGATGAGGAACGGCAGCAGCTGGTGTTCGATGGTCTCCAACGGCACGAAGCGGCGGACCAGGTAGTTTTCGTGGCAGCCGAAGGCGTGGCCGGCGGAGTCGACGTTATTTTTGAACACATGGATCGTGGCGTGTGCGCCGTAGGATTCGCGCAGCTTGCGCTGGGCCTTCAGGGCTAGGTTGCGCATCACGTGTTCGCCGGCGAGGTCCTGGGCCAGGGCCTCGCGCGGATCGCGCGCTTCGGCGGTGGCGTATTCGGGGTGGGATCCGACGTCCAGATACAGACGTGAGCCATTGGCCAGATACGTGTTGGTGGAGCGGGAACGGGAGACGATGGGCTGGAACATGGTCATCGCCACCTGGCCGGCGTCCACGGGGCGTTCGGCACCGGTGACCGCCACGCCGTATTCGGTTTCGACGCCGAAAATACGGCAGAACCCGTCCATCTCAGCGGATGGTACGGGTTCCGTGGCGTGCAGGGAGCGGGTGCCGCTGTCACGCAGTTGGGGCATCACTCGCCGCCTTTTTGCACGAAGCTGTTGACGTATTCCTCGGCGTTGGTTTCCAAGGCGGATTCGATGTCGTCGAGGATGTCGTCCAACACGTCGGCTTGGTCGGTGGACTCGGTTTGGGTGGCGGCCTGCGTGGTGGCGAGGGCGTCGTCTTCCTGGGTCGCGGCCTGCTGTGCTTGAGGTTGTTCGAATTGTTGTGGCATGTTGTCTTCTTTTTGGGCTGTCAAACTCCCCTCAGTCAGCCTTCGGCCGACGGCTCCCCTCACCCGAGGGGAGCCGGAGGAGTCAAAAAATTATCGCTGGTTGATGGAGTCGAGCCACGGATACTGCTGCAGGTAATGCTGCAGTTCGCGGATGATGAGTCCATTGGAGGCCACTACATCGTTATCGTGACGCCAGTGGATGCGTTCGCCGTCCCAACGGCTCAGCGTGCCCTGTGCCTCCCAGACCACTACGGTGCCGGCGGCGATGCCCGCGATATCCCACACGTGCAGCATCGGCTCGAAGTAGGCGTCATAGGTGCCGTCGGCCACTTTGCACAGGTCGAGCGAGACGGGGCCCACGCGCTTGATGTCGGCCGGGCGTCCGGCGAGCGAGGAGGCCACGTCGAGCGCACGCTGCGATTCGCTGGGGATGAAGGACATGCCGTAGCTCAGCACAGAACCATCCAGCGAGGAGGTCATCGACGGCACGACCTTGTCGCGCTTCTCGCCGACCGCGGTTTTGTGGATGCGCACGGCACCCGCTCCCCTGGCGGCCAGGTAGGTCAGGCCGAGGGCCGGGGCGTGCACGATGCCGATGATCGGCTTGGGCTCGTTGTCCGGGCCGAATTCGAACAGGGCGGCGGTCACCGTCCATTCGCTCATGCGACGTACGTAGTTGATCACACCGTCGATCTTGCCGATGTACCAGTAACGCTGGCCAGGGCGGCTTTCGGCGGGGCGGGTGGTCCAGAAGCCGTCGAAGTGGGCGATGTCGGCGATTCTGGCGCTCATGAAGCGCATGATCTTGTTGTCCACTTCAAGCTTGTAGCGGGGGCCACGGTCCGCGTTCTCGGTGCTCGGCTGGGCGAGGTTACGCGGATTGAGTTGGTCGTGGAGGGCATGCTGGCCGGCTTCTTCGAGCAGGCCGGCGACTTTGAGCGCAAGGTTGCGCAGGTCCTGTGGGGTCTCTTCGCGTGTTTCTTCCATAGCTACCAAGTCTATCGTTCGGCGTTGATGGCCAGCGACTTCAGCAGATCGATGGCGTGTTCGGCTGAATTGAGTTCGGTTTCGCAGTGCGCCTTGGTGAAGGCGAGCGGATCGGAGATGTCGAGGGAGAACAGGTGATGGTCGGTAGCGGCCATATGGCCGGCATTGCCGTAGAATTCGACCGCCTCGCCCTCGTCTGCGGCGCGCGGGTCGCGAACAGTGAGTCGGGACCAGCTGGCGGCGGCCACCTCATCGCCGAATTGCGCCACGAGTTTTGCCCTGAGCCAGGCGCGGGTGTCTTCCGGCGGTTCGGTGGTGGCGCGTGCGATGTCGGCGGCGCTCACCACCCGTTCGGTGCGGGGTTCGAGTTTGGTGAAGATGCTGTCCGCGGGGTCGAGCGCCGCCCATTTCAGGTCGATGACCTTCAGTCGCGGATCATTCCATCCGTTGGCCACGCCGGGTGCGGACGTTGTGGTGATTTTGCGGCGCAGTTTTTCGAGCAGCTGCCATTTGAGCAGCCATTCGATGCGGCTGGCCTCGCCGGTCAGGGCCAGACGTTCGTCATCGTCGGCGGCATGGCGGATGGAGGCGCAGTCGATGAGCGCCTGCTGCCACATCGCCATAATGGATGTGGTGGATTTATCCGGCCAGGCGGGTTCGCCGGCGGTGTCGGTACCTTCGACCAGTGCGGCAACCTGGTAGACGGCTTGGCGCAGTTTGAGCTGGATAAGCCATGCGTTGGTTTCGCCGCCGTTGGCCAGCGGCAAGATTGCCCCCAGCGTCAGGTCGCGGGAAACGGTGTGTATGGCCTCGACTGGGTCAGACAGTTCGAGTTCGTCGAGGAAGGCGTTCAGGTCGAATCCGGCCTCGTCCGCATGTTCGAGCAGCCACAGCAGCATGCTCGTGGTGCCGAGTTTCAGTGCCTGCGGCACCTCCATGCGATTGGCGTCGCCGACGATGACGTGCAGACGGCGGTATGCATCGGTGGAGTGGGATTCGTCGCGCGTATTGATGATCGGGCGTTCGAAGGTGGTTTGCAGGCCGACTTTGGCGTGGATGTAGTCGGCGCGCTGGCTGAGCTGGTAGCCCGGGATCTCGCTGTTCTCGCCAATCCCTACGCGGCCGGAGCCGGTGTAGATCTGGCGGGTGACGAAGTGGAGGGTCATCAGGCGTGTGACCAAGTCGAATGGCACCGCGCGGGCCATCATATAGTTCTCGTGCGTGCCCCAGCAGGAGCCCTTGCCATCCACATTGTTGCGATGCAGGGCAATGGGAGTGCCAGTCTGTTTGCGGGCGCGTTCGGTGGCGGCCTGCATGATGAGGTCTCCGGCGTGGTCGTATCGGACCGCTTCGAACGGGTCGGTGGTTTCCGGCGCCGAGTATTCGGGGTGGGCGTGGTCCACATAGACGCGGCCGCCGTTGGGGGCGATCACGTTGGTGATGTTGAGCTGCGGGGCGTCGGTGAGCATGTCCGGGCGGGCGGCGGCGCGTTCGAGACGGGTGCCGCGCGCGTCGTTGACCGGGTCCTCCTGCCGGTAGTCCCAGCGGATGGATTTGCTGTGGCTGTCCGCGGCGCCGTTCACCACGTCGAAGGACAGTTGCACCGGATTGTAGCGGTCCGGGGTGTTCAGGGATACCGCGTATTCGGTTTCGGTGCCCATCACTCGTTTAACGGTCATGTAGTGCTCCTTGAGCTTGAGCTATTCGGCGGTGCGGATGCGGCGGATCGGGTCCATGCCGTTGATGCGCGACCATTGTTCGGGGTCCACGTCGGCCATGGAATCGCGGGTCTCGCGGTATTCGTCTTCCACGGCGGCAGCGAGCAGCGGCACGGTGAGTGCCACGTCCAAGCCGGTTTCGATGGATTCCTTGACCGCTCGGGTCTTGGCCCGGTCCACGATGTTCTTGAGCATCGCGCCGGAGACCACGTCGGCCAGGAACAACGCATGCCACTGGCCGTTCTCCTCCTGCACGTCGCATAGATGGCGGCGTTCGGAGGTTCCGTAGATGTCATGCACCAGCACGGCGGACAAGGCGTGCGCGTCGACGCCATCTTCCAGAGGCAGGTCGTCGGTGAGGTAATGGTCCACGATGGCGATGGCCTGATTGGTTTTGGGCCGGCCGACGCGAATCTTGACGTCGAGACGCCCCGGTCGCAACACAGCCGGATCGATCATGTCCACGCGGTTGGAGGCACCGATTACCATCACATTGTCGAGTGATTCCACGCCGTCGAGTTCGGAGAGGAACTGGGGCACAATCGTGGTCTCCACATCGGAGGAGACGCCGGAGCCGCGGGTGCGTAGCAGCGAATCCATCTCATCGATGAACACGACCACCGGATTGCCGTCCGCGGCGCGTTCACGGGCGCGCTGGAAAATCAGGCGAATCAGTCGTTCGGATTCACCGACGTATTTGTTGAGCAGTTCCGGGCCCTTGACGGACAGGAACACGCCCTTGACATGGGTTTCGGCCGGACTGATTGCGCCGTCGCCATTCGAATCGTAACCACCCTCGCATAGGGCGTTCGCCACGGCCTTGGCAATCATCGTCTTGCCGTTGCCGGGCGGACCGTACAGCAGCACGCCCTTTGGCGGCTTCAAATCGTAGCGCTCAAACAGCGCACGATGCTGGAACGGCAGTTGGACGGCGTCCCTGATACGACCGATCTCACTATCCAGGCCGCCGATGTCGGCGAACGTGACATCCGGGGTCTCCTCCAGCACCAGATCCTTGTCGCCCTCGGCGGGCAGCACTTCGATGGCGAGGCGGACGGACGGATCGACGATAATACGGTCGCCCTGATTGATGCCCGCATACGCGAGCGCGCCGGAACGGCGGATGAGCACGGGATTGCCGGAGGCATCGGTAACGATCAGTCGACCGTCGTCAAGTACCTGCTTGACACTGCGAATCTGGCCCACGGTGTCAGCATCGCGCTGCTCGACCAGCACGAGCTTCTCGTTGAGCATCACGGTGGCCCCGGCGGTCAGGCGGGCGGCGTTGACGTTGGAGGCCACAGGCACCACCATGCGGCGGGTGCCGGAAATGACTTCGGCCGACGCGTGCTGGATGCCGTCTTCATCGGTGCGGGTGGAATCGACCTTGACCATGGTGGCGAAGGTGAGCGGCGGCTGAGCGAGCTGGGCGAGCTGTGACTTCGCCTTGGTCAGTTCCTTGCCGGCGCGGCTCAGCGCTTCGGCGAGCGCATGGTTCTTGGCCATCAGGCGATCGTTCAGCGCGGCGAGATCTTCGGTGTCGCTCATGCGGGTTCTTCGCTTCCCTTCTATCCGGGATTTTCGGCAACTTATGGCAGTCGGCAGACCCTATTCGTTGCCGTCGGCGGATTTCCTGTTACGTATAACAGTACGCACTTTTCGCACCACGAACCATACGATGACCACAATCACGGCCGCGATGACCACGTCCTCGAACACGCCGAGCGCGCCTTGAATCGAGCACCACTGGTCGCCGAGCAGGTAACCGGCGGAAACGAGGATGGTGTTCCACACGGCCGAGCCGAGCAGGGTCCAGCCGGTGAAGTGCAGGAAGTTCATGCGGTTGAATCCGGCGGGAATCGAAATCAGCGAGCGTACCACGGGAATCACGCGGCCGATGAGCACCGACCATGTGCCGTATTTGGTGAACCAGTCGTTGGCTTTGCTCACGTCTTTGCGGCTGACGCCGGGGATTTTGTCTGCCGCGAGATTGATGCGATGCAGGCCCACCCAGCGGGAGATGCCGTACAAGGTCCAGGCACCCAGTACGGAGCCGATGGTGGCCCAGATGATTGCGCCCGGCAGACTCAGGGTGCCGCGTGCGGCGGTGAAGCCGGAGAGCGGAAGGATGACTTCGGACGGGATGGGCGGGAAGATGGATTCGAGGGCGATGGCCAAGGCCACGCCGATACCGCCGATGGTTTCCATCAGCATGATCAGCCAGTCGGTGATGGTGCCGATCAGGCCGGGTTCGGTGGTGGTGCAGATGGGTGTGGGGTCGGTTGCAAGAATAGTGGCGGCTGCCATGGAAAAACTCATAGAGGGCATTGTCCCAAGGTTTTCCCAGAATCAGAAGCATGACGCAAGAAGATGTGCATTTTGTTGACAAGTCCGCCGAGAGCGAAGTTGGGAGCCCGGCTGATTCTGCGGTTTCTGTGCCGACGCTGAGCAAGCCCGGCCTGCTGGTTATGGATGTGGACTCCACGCTCATTGACGAAGAGGTTATCGACGAGTTGGGCGTGGTGGCTGGCTGCGGTGAGGAGATTGCCGGAGTGACCGCACGCGCCATGCGCGGCGAACTGGAGTTCTGCGATGCGCTGCGCGCACGAGTGGCCCTGTTGGAGGGCCTGCCGATCTCCGTGTTCGACACGGTGCATGACAAGCTGCATTTCACCAAGGGTGCACTGGAGCTTATCGACACGCTGCATGAACACGGTTGGAAGATCGGCGTGGTGTCCGGAGGCTTCCATGAAGTGGTTGACATGTTGGCGGCCGAGGGCCATATCGACTATTGGATTGCCAACCGGCTTGAGGTTGAGGACGGTCATCTGACCGGCAAAGTGCTTGGTGAGATCGTATGCAAGACCGTGAAGCTGCACGCCTTGCAAGCGTGGGCGGACCGTTTGGGTATTCCGATGAGCCAGACCGTGGCTGTGGGCGACGGCGCCAACGACATTCCGATGATTCAGGCCGCCGGTCTGGGTCTCGCGTTCTGTGCCAAGCCAAAGACCCAGCTCGCCGCCGACAAAGCCATCAACGACCGCGACCTAACCCACGTGCTCGATTATCTGCGCCGGTAAAATTTTACCGACCTCGGCTCCGGCACTTATAGTTGAGCCATGACTACTTCAGGCGCAGAACAGTTGACGCTTGCGGGGCTGGCTCCCCGCAAGCGGCGTAAACGTGCGCCTGCGGAGCATACGCCGGCCGAGCAGCATCCCATAGCGCAAGTCGTGTTGGATGTGCAGGCGCTCCACCTCGGCCAGACATTCGATTACTTCATTGATGAAAAAGACAGCGAGGCCGCACAACCGGGTGTGCTGGTGCGCGTGCGGTTTGGCGGTCAAAGGGTCAGCGGCGTGATCTGGGCACGCACCGATACCAGCGATACCCCGCGCTCTTCGATTCGCTATATCGAACGGGTGTTGAGCCCCGATGTGCTGGTTCCCGCATCGATGCGTGAGGATATCGGTCTGATTGCCAAAGCCTATGGCGGCACACGGGCCAATATTCTGCGTTTCGCTGTGCCACCGCGCGTGGCCAAGGTGGAGGCCGAACAGCGGTTGGCCGCGTCGTTCCGCCGACCGGTCGGCGGCTCCCTACCAGATAATACGCAAGGCGGTTTTGCCGGGCGTGGCACCAATCCCGATGGGACCATGCCTGCTGGCTCTACCTTTGCCGTTGCCAGTACCGTTTCGGAGGGGGCTGCGCAGGGGTATCGTCGTCTGACCGCCAATTACGCCGACGTCAATGTGCTTCATGATGCGCTTACCGGTCAGCGTTTCCAATCTTTTGTGTTTGATTCGCTGCCCGGTGCACAGGAGTGGCAACGGAACATGGCATGGATGGTGGCCACTGCGCTGAGTGCCGGTAAAGCTGCCGTGGTTGAATTGCCCACCATGCGCGAGGTCGAAGACCTGATGCCTATGCTGCGCAATTATGGGCTCAAACCGTTCGCCCCTGCTCCGGCCGGCGGCTGGGTGGGCGACGTCGCCGTGCTTAACGCGGAGACCATGCCCGCGGCCGACCGGTATCGCACCTATCTGGCTGTGGCGTTGGGACAGGTGAAGGTGGTGATCGGCACCCGTGCGGTGATGTATGCGCCGGTTGAAGGCCCGGCGCTGTTCGCCATTCTGGAGGATGCCGCCTATCAGAACATGGACGGTATGATGCCATATCCACAGGCCCGTGGCGTGATGCGGCTGCGCGCCAAGTCCCATGGCGGCGTGTTCGTGGCCATGGCCAATGCGCGCACCCCGCAAAGCCAGTGGGAAAACACCGGTCCAGGTACAGTGGAGACCCCAGTGAGCGGCTATTCCACCACAATTCATCCGCTCGCCTCGCCGCTGAAGGACGCCACTCCTTGGGTGCGTTGGCTCAATCGCGATGAACTTGCGCGTCTTGCCGACCCGTCCATCGGGGCGCGCGTGCCGCATACGGCCGTCCGCGTGCTATCTAAGGCTTTGGAGAGCGGCCCCGTGCTGCTGTCCATTCCGCAAGACAGCGTCAGTGAGACTCTGAGTTGTGCGAAATGCCATCGTCAGGCGCGTTGTGCCAAGTGTTCTGGACCGTTGCAACTACCGGCCGACCGCCGGGATTCCACACCGCGATGCCGCTGGTGTGGGGCTGCTGCCATCAATTGGAAGTGCCCGGGCTGTGGGCATGAACGTATGCGTGTGGTGCGCGTGGGTGCTGCAGGCACTGCGGCTGAACTGGCCGGGTTGTTCCGCGGCGTGCCAGTAGTTTTGTCCAGCAAGACGCAGGGCCTGGTGCGCGATGTGGCTTGTCAGCCGATGATCGTCATCGCCACTCCCGGTTTCGAACCGCGCGTGCGTCCGGTCAGTGCCGAGCAGGGATCGGCTGGCCATGAGTATCGTGCCGTGGCCGTGCTCGACGCTTGGACCAGCTTGTATGCGTTGGGCGTGGATGCTCGCTTGGATACATTGACCGCGTGGATGCGTGCGGTGTCGTTGTGCGCGCCGCGTTCCCGTGGCGGCCAGGCGTTGATTCTCGGCGAAACCGACCCGGCCATCGCCCAATCGCTGATGCTCTGGGATTCGAGGATTCTTGCAGCCAAGGATCTTGAGGAGCGTGTGGAGACCGGTATGCCGCCGGCCGTGGCCGCCGCCTGCGTATGGGGACGCCGTGATGCGGTGATGACGCTGATGCAGCGTATCGGCGCGCTGGGCGGCGATTGGACGGCCTGCGGCGAGCTGCCCGGCATGTTGGGCCCGGTGCCGATCGCGCAACCGGACACGGTCGACGCCCGGGAGCTCGAAGCCACGGCCGACCGGGTGAAGGCAGTAATCCGTGTGCCGCAGAGTCGGCGAGCCGAGCTGGCGGCCCGACTGCACCGGGAAACCGCTCGTCATGTGGCGTCCCGCGAACCCGGCGAGCTTCGCTTCCGAGTAGATCCCAAGGACCTGATCTAATCGTCTTCAACACGTGAAACGATAATTACAGAATGAACATCGCTAGAAGGAGGACACTATGAAGGGTTGGCCTGGAGAGCCGGATATGGATTACGACGTGCTGGTCGCGGATGGCGAGGCCGCTGCGAACGCCGGCAAGCCGATCACCGACGTGATCTTCGATTTCGGCAACGTGCTGATTTACTGGGATCCGGTCGCCGTACTCATCCCCCGCTACAGCCAGAAGACCATCGACGAATTCCTCGACAACGACATCTCCGGCTTCTACGATGTCAACGACCTGATGGACGGCGGCACCAGCACCGACGAGGCCATCGCCATCATGCGCCGTGACAAGGGCGATAAGTGGGCGGACATCCTCGACTACTACATCAAGAACTTCCGCGACTCCCTGACCGGCATCGTGCCGGGCGCGCGCGTGCTGGTCAATGACCTGAAGGCCGCCGGCATCGGCGTGTGGGGCCTGAGCAACTGGGAATCCAGTCTGTTCCACGTGGCCGAGGAACAGTGCGATATTCTGCAGCAGCTTGATGGCAAGCTCGTCTCCGGTTTTGTCAAGCTGCGCAAGCCACACAAGGAAATCTACGAGGCCGCGTTGAACCAGTTCGGCATCAAGGCCGATGGCGCGTTGTTCATCGACGACAAGGCCATGAACATCGTCGGCTCGAATGCGGCCGGCATCCGTGGCGTACGTTTCCAGGATCCGGTCAAGCTGCGTGAACTGCTCATCGCCAATGGCGTGAACATTCCGGCCGTGCAGTGAGCATCGACATTTCAAGGAGGACCATGCTCAAACTCGTGTTCGCCGGCACCCCCGACGTGGCGGTGCCCTCGCTCAAGGCCTTTGCCACCGATCCACGTTTTGATGTGGTCGGCGTCATTACCCGCCCCGATGCGCCTACCGGTCGCGGCCGCAAGCTCACGCCCAGCCCGGTCAAGGCGACGGCTCTGGAGCTCGGGTTGCCCGTCATCGATCTCAAACCCCGCTCCCCCGAATTCATGGAGGCGTTGAACGACCTGCATGCGGATATCGCCGCTGTCATCGCCTATGGCAATATCCTGCCTAAGAACGTACTCGACGCAGTACCCATGGGCTGGTACAACCTGCATTTCTCCAACCTGCCGAAGTGGCGTGGCGCCGCGCCCGCCCAGCGTGCGATTTGGGCGGGCGATCCGACCACCGGCGCCGACGTGTTCAAGGTCGGCGAGGGTTTGGACGATGGCCCAATCGTCGCTTCCCTGACCATCGAACTGACCGGCCGTGAGACTTCCGGCGAACTGCTTGACCGTCTGGCCGAAGAAGGCGCACCCATGTATGTGGATGCCTTGGCCGCCGTGGGTGAGGACACTGCCACATTCACCGCGCAACCGGCCGAGGGCTTGGAATACGCGCACAAAATCACGGTGGAAGATGCTCGCATCAGCTGGACGGATGAGGCCGAGGCCATCGATCGCCAGATTCGCGCCTGCACGCCACATCCTGGGGCATGGACCGAACTGTTCGCGGAGGGACCGATCGCCGGCGATGACGAGACGGCCGCCAAACCCCTCACCCTGCATATTCTCGCCGCACAACCGACCGACCGGTCCAATCCCAATACTCCGGCCGATCTCAAGCCCGGCGAACTGAGGATTGACAAAAAGAACGTGTGGGTCGGCACCGGCAGCACGCCACTGGAACTCACCCAAGTCAAGGCGCAAGGCAAGAAGGCCATGCGCGCCGCCGACTGGGCCCGAGGCGCACGCCTCTCCCCCACCGCCTGCGTGCGATAAACAGCAATGTTGCTCCCACTGGCGGGACGAGCCGTATAGCAGACAGCCCAGTGGGCTGTTTGTAGGCGAGTGTGAGCCGTCAGGCGAACCAGAAAGAACAAAGCCCGGCATCTTCACGAAGAAGATACCGGGCTTTTCAGCTATGCAATCGGCGATCAGTCGAGACCGGAGAGCTTGTTGATCAGCTCCGGGTCACGCGTCGCACCCTTGTCTGCCGAGCGGGCGAAAGCGGCGTACGCCTTCAGCGCCTGGGAGACGTGACGGTTGCGGTGAGCCACGTAACCGTCGCCGGCCTCAAGTTCGCGGCGACGCTCGTCCAGCTGCTCGTCGGTCAGTTCGACGTTCACGGAACGGGCTTCGATGTCAATATCGATGATGTCGCCGTTCTTGATGAGCGCCACCGGGCCCTTGTTGGCAGCCTCAGGAGCCATGTGGCCGATGGCCAGACCGGAGGAACCGCCGGAGTAGCGGCCGTCGGTGAGCATGGCGACCTGCTTGCCGATGCCCTTGCCCTTGACGAATGAGGTCGGATACAGCATCTCCTGCATACCCGGGCCGCCCTTCGGGCCCTCGTAACGGATTACAAGCGCCATACCGGGCTTCAGGGTGTCGTTCAGAATGACCTCGATGGCCTGCTCCTGGGAGTCGACCACCAGGGCCGGTCCACGGAACTTCCAGATCTCCGGCGGAACACCGGCAGTCTTGACCACGCAGCCGTCGGGGGCCAAGTTGCCGCGCAGCACAGCGAGACCGCCTTCGTGGATCTCCGGGTGGTTGATGTCGTGGATGGCACCGTTGGTGCGGTCGCGGTCGAGCGAGTCGAACAAGGTGGTGTGCGTCCAAGGTTCCGGGGAGATGATGTGGCCAGGAGCGGCCTTGTACATCTGCTGGGCTTCCTCGGTGCAGGTGGGGCGCATGATGTCCCAATCGGCCAGCTTGGCTTCCAGCGTCGGGTAGTCGATGGAGTGCACGTTGGTGTGCAGCTTGCCGGCGCGGTCGAGCTCGCCGAGGATGCCGGTGATGCCGCCGGCGCGATGCACGTCGGAAATCTCCCACTTGCCGGACGGCGAAGCCTTGCAGATGCACGGCACGGTGTGGGAAATGCGCTCGATGTCGTCCAGGGTGAAGTCCACGTCGGCGGACTGGGCCATGGCGAGGATGTGCAGCACGGTGTTGGTGGAACCGCCCATGGCCACATCCATGGTCATGGCGTTCTCAAAGGCTTCCTTGGTGGCGATGGAGCGCGGCAGCACGGAATCGTCGGAATCATCGTAGTACTGGTGGGCGATCTTGACGACCTGCTGGGCGGCGCGCTTGAACAGGTCCTTGCGGTAGGAGTGGGAGGCGAGGATGGTGCCGTTGCCGGGCAGGGCCAGGCCGATGGCCTCGGTCAGGCAGTTCATCGAGTTGGCGGTGAACATGCCGGCGCAGGAGCCGCAGGTCGGGCAGACGGTCTTCTCATAGTTGAGCAGTTCCTCATCGGAGACGCTGTCGTCGGCGGTGGCGTACATCACGTCGATAAGGTCGGTGCTCTTGACTGTGCCGTCGGCAAGCACCGTGGTGCCGGCCTCCATCGGGCCACCGGAGACGAACACGGTCGGAATGTTGAGGCGCAGGGCGGCCATCAGCATGCCCGGCACGACCTTGTCGCAGTTCGGGATGCAGATGAGGGCGTCGGCGCAGTGCGCGTTGCACTGGTATTCGACGGTGTCGGCGATGATGTCGCGGGAAGGCAGGGAGTAGAGCATGCCAGTGTGGCCCATGGCGATGCCGTCGTCCACGGCCATCGTGTTGAACTCGCGCGGAATGCCGCCGGCTTCCTTGATAGCCTCGGAAACGATGCGGCCGACCTTGTTGAGGTGAACGTGGCCGGGCAGGAACTCATCGAACGAGTTGGCGATGGCGATGATGGGCTTCTTGCCCATGTCGTCTCCGCTGACGCCCGCAGCACGGTAGAGGGCTCGGGCGCCTGCAAAGACGCGCCCTGACATAATTTTTGCAGATCGCATTTCAGTCATGGTTCCATTCAAGCCCTTGCGAGGGACACGCCACTTGTCAAGAGTCGAATAATGGAATTTGCAAAAACGTAACGTTTCTCACACATTTTTTTGGAATACATTCCTCTGGCGAGAGTCCGGTATAGGGCTGACAGAAGTCCCCCCAAACGGCTACACTTGCTTCGGTTGAGATAGATTTTCCAATGTTTGGAGATAAGAACAATGGCTTTTGGTACTGACCCGACACCCGACGGTCTTGCGAACCCGCCGATCGACGATCTGATGAAGCACGCCGATTCCAAGTACGCGCTGGCCATTTTCGCCGCTAAGCGCGCACGCCAGATCAACTCCTACTTCACGCAGCTCAACGAGGGCCTGCTGCAGAACGTCGGCCCACTGGTCGAATACCAGAACAACGAGAAGCCTCTGTCCATCGCCTTCCGCGAGATCGACGAGGGTCTGCTTGAGGAGACCTTGGGCGAGGACGACGCCAACGAGGGCAACTGATCGATTCAGACGATTCGTTTGGATTGTTTGGACAGTTCGTCGCCGAATGATGGTGTGAGAGTTCTCTCACAACTGATTTTGAGCGACACGCTTGCCTGAGTTATCGCAATCAGCTATAACTCATCATCAGGAGCGAACAAGACGTAAGGCTCGAGCCACCGCGCTGGTTGGCACGAGCCTTTATTTATGCCCGCTTCCGCAGTGACAAGTAAAAATTGACACCGTATCATTGTGCCTCGCATCCCGCGGGGCGATAAGTCCTGAAGAAAGGGATGATATGACAGAAGAACATCGGCTTATTTCCGCCGAATCCGTGACCGAAGGCCACCCTGACAAGGTCTGCGATCAAATCTCCGACGCCATTCTTGATGATCTGCTGGCCCAGGATCCGTCCAGCCATGTGGCCGTGGAGACCTCCGCCGCCACCGGCGTGTTCCTGGTCTTCGGCGAAGTCACGTCCAAGGGGTACTGCGACGTGCAGTCCAAGGTCCGCGAAACCCTGCGCAACATCGGCTACACCTCCTCCGAAGTCGGCCTTGACGCCGATTCCTGCGGCGTTGTGGTGGCCATCACCGAGCAAAGCGCCGAAATCAACCAGGGCGTTGCCCGTCTGACTGGCGATCAGGAGACCGCCGCCAGCCGCGAAGAACGTTACGAAGCACAGGGTGCCGGCGATCAGGGCGTGATGTTCGGCTACGCCACCGACGAGACTCCGACGCTGATGCCGCTTCCGATCTATTTGGCACATCGCCTCGCCTTCCGTCTGACCGAGGTCCGCAAGTCCGGTGAAGTGCCGCACCTGCGCCCGGACGGCAAGACCCAGGTAACCATTGAGTATGACGATAACGATAAGCCCGTTCGTCTGGACACCGTGCTGATCTCCACCCAGCATGATCCTGAGGTTACGCAGGATTGGCTTGCTGTTGAGCTGAAGAAGCACGTGATTGACCCGGTGCTTGATGAGGTGCTGGGTTCCAAGGTGCCGCATGACAGCTACCGCCAGCTGGTCAACCCGACCGGTTCGTTCATCCTGGGCGGCCCGGCGGCCGACGCCGGTCTGACCGGCCGCAAGATCATCGTCGACACCTACGGTGGCGCCGCCCACCACGGTGGTGGCGCGTTCTCCGGCAAGGACCCGTCCAAGGTCGATCGTTCCGCCGCATACGCCACCCGTTGGGTTGCGAAGAACATCGTGGCTGCCGGCTTGGCTCACAAAGTCGAGATCCAAATCGCCTACGCTATTGGTGTTGCCGACCCGGTATCCGTCAACGTGGAGACCTTCGGCACCGAGCAAGGCGTGACGCGCGGCCAGATCGCCGCCGCCGTACGCAAGGTCTTCGACCTGCGCCCCGCCGCCATCATCGACGAGCTCGACCTGAAGCGCCCGATCTACTTGAAGACCGCCGCTTACGGCCACTTCGGCCGCACAGACGTCGAGTTCCCGTGGGAAAAGACCGACAAGGTTGAGGAGCTTAAGGCCGCAATTGCTGCGGAGTGAGGGGCTCTAATTAGGGCAAATGAACTGAGGTGCTTTCCGCTGTTAGCGGCGGAAAGCACCTTTCAATATAAAGGAGCAAGTTTTGTCGTAAAAAGTGAGCATGGAACCGGTATCTCAACAGAATCCTCGGTACTAATATAACAATCAGAGAAGATGGCAGTCGAAATGATATTATCCCCTACCATCATTAATGGCTATCACATCAATCTTTTTAATAAACGTACTATCTAAGGTAATTTTAGTAGAAATATATAATTTTATGCCAACTTTTAATCTCCACCCCACGAACCCCAGTCAATGGGGTACCTTACGCGGGAATATGCTCTATAGCTCATTCTTGCATCTCAGGGAAACACCACCATACGATCCAGGATTCTGGCAAATGCATGACGAAGACTATCCACTCACAGATATCGATTGGCGCGTTGTACGCAACATATTGAAAACCATCGCCGATGATCTTTCAAAGAATAAGACATTGCCCCTCAAAAAAGTTTTTATCGTTCCAAATGACAAAGATAAAGCTTTTCTTGATTTATGGTTCCATGCTCACTTATGGATAGATACCTCTGAGATTGACCCGAAAAGCAACAAAATAGAACAAGCTCAGATTATCGATGGCCAGCATCGCATCATGACGGTATTAAACCTCACCTTCACTGAAGAAGATGCAAAGATATTAGGAATTCCATTCCAGCAAAAATGTCAAGCTTATCGTGTTACCGATTGTCCTGAATTACGCGATTTACGTTTACCTATCCCCCTATGACCGCGTAGGAATCGAAGATATAAAAGGAAAAATTAATCTTGCAGGCCTGCCTTCATTAAATATAACTCTGTATTTGTAAACAAAAATTTATTTGTTTTTTGAGAGGAGGCAAAAACCACAGTAAATTTTTTTAGTAAATTGGTCAGAGATAAAGCAGTTCTTGCAGATGATTGGAGATAAGATGATGTTGTGGCTAGACCTACGCTCCACTTCCACTGACACGTATCTATTGTCCAACGTGACACATCTTGCCATGACACAAACGTGGGTCGATTTGCATGGATTCCATATGGGCCTGATTAGGAAGCAGCCACGAATTTTTCTCCAATCAAAGATCTAAATTTTGCGACTCTATCGGCAATACGATACTGCTCGGCAAGTGGAGGGATGGGTATGAGTAAATCACGGATGGCTGATACGTTGATATGCTTCACGCCGGTACCTTGATTCATGGCACGATACAAATCCCATGCGTAAGGCGAGGTCAACAACAATTGCAGGTACGCGGAGCAAAGATGGTCTCCACCACGGATAAGCATGACTCGCTGTCCTAGACAATGGTTTATATCCTGAAGTATCACGACTCGCCCGATGGAGGCCTCACGGGAAAGAACCAAATCACCGGGTTTCGGAACCAGTGTCATGGTTCTTGCCTCGTAAGAAATTCTGTCTAGATTTCGGGACGCTGTCTGGTTCCAACTGTAGTCCATGCAATTCGTATCGATTGCATAATATCCAGTGTCCTCCGTAAGGTATTTCGGCGTGGAATGAGGACAATCCACGACTGCTCGACAAACATGAGCCAGTCTCGTCCATGTCCAGCCGTCAGGGATTTCAAACGGGATTTCGTCATCAATGCAGACAGGAGCGTTCTTGCCTCGTGTCTCTAACCAGTGTCCATCAAGATTACAGCTGATGATGTTTTCACCACCTTTGATTGTTTTGAGCTTCTTTTCGGCGACGAGCCGGCAATGTTCCTCGCGAATACTCCTCACCAGTTCAGCGCCGGTTCCTTCAGCGGGATCTTGAGGCACGAGTTTACCTTGAACAGCCCACTGAAGAACGGTGCGAGGCAAATCCCGCCAGAACGCAAAATCTACAGCATCGCTCTCTCTCTAGATTTTCGAGTTGGTCAAGCATCGCTGAAAAAGCATCGATTTGCATTGAGATACGACGTTGTTCTTCAGTTGGTGGAATGGGTACAAGTAATAGTTTAACGTCGTCCACTCTTAGACGGGGCATCTTTATTCCAGTTGTATGAGAGTCCGCAAATCTAAGAAAATACGGCGATCTGAAGAAGCCGATGATGTAAGAATTCTCCATCTGTGTAAAGGTAAGAGGAAGAATCTCTGAAGTGCAAACGCCATCTTCATCGGCTTCGGTCACTTTATTGAGATAAGGACGAAGCTTGCTATAAAGAACCATACCTCTTTGGAAAACGTGTTTTACGCTTCCCTTGTCTCTGTCGGTTTTCCTTTTCTTGCGTAGGATTTTACCTGTATCTTTTTCTAAATCCTCTAAATCCAAATTCCAAGTTCCTACTTCAACATTGGCATATTTGATATTCATGCACATCCCAAAATCGCAAAGCGATAGCATCCGTGTCCATACCCAGTTTTCTGGAATGTCGAATGGAATTTCATCGTCGATGCAGGCAGCTTCACCTTTACCACGGCGCTCCCACCACGAGCCGTTGTCATCCTTCCAGATGATGCTTTCACCGCCCTTCGGAGCCTTGGCCTTCTTCTGCTTGATAAGCTCAGTGCGATCCGCTCGGATGCGTTCTACCAACTTGCTGGCGGGTTCATCATCGGGATTCTGTGGCACGAGCTTGCCTTCGATGGCCCGCTGAAGAATGGATACGCGCAGTTTCGCCGCGATGGGCGTGGTTTTAAATCGCTCATGCACTTTCCTCCGTGTCGTTGCCGATGAGGTCCATAATCTGTCCGAGCAGGATGTCGATCTCAGTCTCTATGCGCTGCTTGTCGGACCGGTATTTGCCGATGAGCTGGCCTGGGGGCAGAATCTCCTCGTCCTCATGCGGGTAGCCGCACTTGTCGAGCCGATAGTTGCCCTCAATGAGCTCATCCACCGTGTACTTCTTGGCCTTCCATGAGCCTTCCACATCCGGGTCAGGGATCTCCACGCGGTCTTTCCACCATTCGTCGACTGGCTGGAAGTGCTGCGGAAGGAGCGGCTTGGTCTTGGAGAAATGCTTGTATCCTTCGGGCTTGTCAAACCGGTAGAACCACGTCTCCTGCGTGGAACCGGTCTTGTCGAAGAACAGGATGTTTGTGTCGATGCTTGTGTACGGGGCGAACACGCTTTCCGGCAACCGGATTACTGTATGCAAATTGCACTGCTTGAATAGAAGTTTCTTGACGGAGATGCGCGTATTGTCTTCACCCTCAAGAAAGCCGTTAGGCAGTACTACGGCGGCACGCCCATTGATACGCAAGCGGGTGATGATGTACGACATAAACAGGTCTGCAGTCTCTGAGCTACGTAAATCGGCCGGGAACGCAGCTTTGTCCGCTTCGGTGGCGATGCCACCGTAAGGCGGGTTCATAACGATGCAATCTACACAGTCCTCATCCTCGTAGTCGAGCAGTCGCTTACGGTCGAGGGAATCACCATACGTGATGTTAGGCAAAGCGATGTCGTGGAGCATGAGGTTAGTGACACCCAACATATACGGCAGCGGTTTGAATTCCTGACCAATCAGACTGGCCGGCAAGGACTCCATAGCCTTCGTGTCGCCGGGCTGCACCTGTTGCTCCAGATGACGTAGGGAGTCGACGAGGAAGCCCGCAGTGCCACATGCGAAATCGCCCACAGTCTCACCGATCCGAGGATCTACATGTTTGACGGCAAACGAAGTCACAGCTCGAGGCGTGTAGAATTCGCCTGCCTTACCCGCCGACTAGAGGGATTTAAGCAGGGTCTCGTAGACATCGTTAAACTCGTGCGTTTCGTCAGCATCGGAGAAGTCCACCTCATCGAACAGGTTAAGCACCATGCGTAGCTGGATACCATTGGCCGCATAATTGTGGCTGCGGTTCATGAACTCTTTGACCAGCAGGGCTCGAGGATGAGTACTCGGGAACGGGATGATACGTACGCCATTCCCATTCTCCACAGCTTCGCCGCGTAACGCGGGGAACAGCTGATTGTTCACGAAGTCGATAAGCTCATCGCCGGTTCGCTGATCCTTTAATGATTCGCCGGTCGCCCAGTCACGCCAACGGTAGCCTTCCGGAATCACCGGCTGGTAGTCGTCGTCAAGTTCGGCTTCCTCCTCCTTGTAGTCGAAAACCTTGAGGAACAAAATCCACACGATCTGTGAAAGGCGCTGCGCGGTGCCGTCAATGCCAGGATCCGAACGCATGATATCCTCAAGACGTTTAATCAGAGATGTCAGGCTCAATGCTTATTCCTCCTCGTACAGGGCATTCTCCAGTTCGCCCAGCAGTTCGTAGTATTTGCTCTTCCCACCCAGCATCTTGACGGCTTTTAGCTTGGTATAACCAGCCTCTTTGAACTGCGGCAGAGTGAAGATGTCCAGGTTACGCAACGACTCGAATCCAGAGGCTGCGTATGCATCCACGAGCAGACGCAATAGTTCGCGCTGACCATTGTCGAATCGGTCCTGGTCGATAAATCGCTGCACGCAGGCCAAACGAGCCCTGTGCTCGCGGCTGATGGGTGGATCCGTTTCGTATGCAATACACAGGATGATATCGAACGGGTCTACCTCATAGCCGTAGCGGATTCGGAAACTCTCCGCCCAATCCGTCTCCAAAAGGAGGTTTTGAGCAAATGTGACCTTCGCATGATTATCTAGCCACGCCTTACGGAACGATTCCACAGTCGGATATTGACCGAGGATGTTGTTGCATACACACGAGTTCAGGTTCTGCTCGACGAGATTACCGTCGGCATCCAGATATTTGACCATCTCACCGACGATTTCAACATCTACGCCCGAGACGCGCGCCACTCTGCGATTTCCCGGCGGAATGGGAGGCACGTTCGGTGTGGTGGGCTTAATCGGCGGCTTCGGAATCGGCACATTCGGTGGAACGGTGAGTATGTCCACAGGATCACCGTCAAACGAGGGATCCTTGAACTTCAGGTAGTTGCTACGGAAATCGAGGATAGTGAAATACATCTTGCTACGGTCCTCGCCGTCCAACGTGTAATGATCGACCACACGGGTACCACGTCCAATAATCTGTTTGAACTCGGTCATCGACCCGACCGTGCGATCCAGCACGATTAACTCACAGGTCTTCGAATTCACGCCTGTGGACATAAGCTGACTAGTCACGGCGATGACCGGATACCGGCATCTGTTCGTCGTGAACTCGTCCAACCGGGCCTCGTTGTCCGGCTCACCGGAGACGATACATGTCACGTAGCGAGAATCCTCGGTCACCAAATCCGAGTTCTCGTTCTCTAAAAGCCGCTGCATAGCATGCGCGTGCTCGATGGTTTCGCAGAATACGATGGTCTTCGAATAGCGCATGTCGTTGGTCTTCAAGTATTCACTGATACGTTTGGCAACGATCTCCCGCCGTTCTTGAACGATGATATTACGGTCAAACTCTCGCTGCTCGTATCGTCGTATCTCGATGGGGTTGCCTTCAACGTCCGTAGTACCTTCGGGAGGCAGGTATCCATCCCAATCAATGTCTAGTTCAGGGACAACAACTTTGTAAGGAGCGAGAAAACCGTCTTCGATACCCTGCTTGAGCGAATATGTGTAAATCGGCTTGCCAAAGTAGGCTATATTGCTCTTTTTCGGGTCTGAATCGTCCTTCGGAGTAGCAGTCAAGCCGATTTGCGTAGCTGAATCGAAATAGTCGAGAATGTCATGCCAGTTCGAGGTACGATCTGCGGAGCTGCGGTGGCATTCGTCCACGACAACCAGGTCGAAAAAGTCACGGGGGAACTTCCGATAATGACGGTTGATCTGACCATCTTTTGCTGTGATGAACTGCTGGTAGATGCCAAGGTATATCGGGTGTGCATAATCCGGTTTCGAATTCTCGAACTTGACCATATTGTCCTCGAACGGAGCAAAATCACCATGCATGGTCTGATTAACCAGATTGTTGCGATCTGCAAGAAACAGAACACGCTTCTTCAAACCGCTCTTCCAAAATCGCCAGATAAGCTGGAACGCCATGTAGGTCTTTCCGGTCCCAGTCGCACAGACAATCAAAATCTTCCTCTGCCCCCTGAGCACCGCTTGCGTGGCCTTGTTTATGATGATGCGCTGGTAATAGCGTGGCGTGATGTTGTTACTCGGCGACGTGTAATAGGGATACGTGTACTCATCCACCATGTCCGGCGTCATGCCGTTCTCCGACACGAATCGCTGCCACAATTCATCGGGACCGGGAAAATCCGCCATCTTCAAATTCCGGTTCAAACCGGAAATCATATCACGCTCGATCAAATCATCGCCGTTAGTTGCATACGCAAAAGGTACCGACAGTAGATTTGCGTAATCGACCGCCTGCTGATAGCCCTCATCGGCCGAATGGTCCCGCCCCTTAGCCTCAACAAGCGCTAATGGAATGTTCTGATGGAACAACAGCAGATAGTCAATCTTCTTCGGCTTGCCACGATGCGCGATGCCGTACTCGTCCACTGTGATGCGCCCATCATTGACATAGTATTCCATCACGATGCGATCCTGACCAGGCCAGCGCTGTTCAAGAATCGGCGTGATGAACGCCTTTTTCGTGTTCTCCTCATTGCGGAGTTGCTCGGCAATAACAGCCGCGCTCAATGGTTTGATTCCCGTGGACTTGTGGAATATGCCTTCCAATGACGAATCACTCATCTTCGCCTCCGCAGAACCGTTCAATCCACTCGTGGACCACACCGGCAACCGTGGTCTCCCTATCCGCGGCATACTTTTTCAGCCGCTTCTTGTCCTCAACCGTCAAAGACAGGCTCAACGTCGTCCTGACTTCACTGTCCGACATAAGCACTCCTGCTTAAATAAGTATTTACGTATTTGCTTAATTCTACAACGATATTACCATTCCAAGGCTGATTTCATGGTCTCGACTCAAACAACGGCCGATAGGACTGACTCTAAAGAAAACGATATGTATGCGTTTGGATATGGCGTAACTGACTGGTTCTTCTATTTTGAAAAAACTGCGTAAGTTTACTTTTTCAAAATAGGGGCGCTCTCACAAACTCCACGAGAATCGTGGTTGCTCCTACCATTAGCTACACTTACTGAAATAAGTGTGGCTAATACACTATCCTTCCCACACTTCTCTGGTATGCAAAGGGTGGTCTTGCGGCTTAATCAGCAGCAAGACCACCCTTCATAAGCAGGCGAAATCAGAGCCTCAGTCAACCCATCAGCCTCCGCCTTGGCAACCTCCACGGTCAGCTCGCGCTTTCCTTCACCTCGGAGGAAGGCGCGAGCGTCTCGTGGGCAACCGGGTCGTGAAACTGCTTGACCTTGGCCACGCCGTCAGCACCAGAGCAATGTGGAGATCAGCGATGTCCAGATAAGCGTCCTTACGGTCGTCCTAGATGACGCAAATGGCATCGCAGACATAGCCCTAGGCCAGCAAATCGGCATCCATGCGACGCCGATATAAATCATCCATTGCTCAACAAAATAAAATTACGTTTCTCTTGAATATTTTTTTCAAACATCATTTCTTGGTTTTTTTCCTCTAAACGAGGAATTCTTGAAACCATTACCATGAAAAGACTGAATGGGATATGTCCCAAATCAGAAATACTCCGAAGAGAATATCCAGCTTCTTGAAGAACCTCTACCGCCCTAGGTAATAAAGAGGGCTGTTCTAATATCGATATTTCTCCAGGCTCATTACGTCTCCAACCCCATTTTGTCAAAGAAATCATTGCATTACGATAAACCGCGTCTCGCATTTTTCCAGTTTTACGTGCAGCCATTAATATTGCTTGCATACTAATTAGCCATTCTTCTTTCAAGCTTTTTACCATCCTCCACGCATGATTGTTCATACTTGAAGGCAACTGGCTGAAGACAATTTCCGACGGCATTAACAATTCTGAAGCAAAACGGTTGGCCTGCTCCTCGACCAATTTCCCTCCGGGCTCAGCATCCGTATGCATGACAATATGACCAAGCTCATGCGCAACATCAAACCTCTGCCGATAGTAATCCTTTTTTTCTGGATTCAGAACAATGACCGGCCTAATTCCCGTCTGCACTGAATATGCATCAAGCGCAGCCGCCTGAACAGGCGAAAAAACAACCAACACACCATGATTCTCTAATAATCGAATCATATGAGGAATCGGATCTTGGCCAAGCCCCCAGTCAACCCTTATTTTCCGTGCCGCTCTCTCCGGAGCATCCGTGTCCATCGAATCAGGGGCCGGTATTGTTGGAACATCCACATCAGGAAATTCCACTAGTCTCTCTATCGCCGAACTAAATTCATTAACCAAATGAGCATATGCTTCCGCATGATCTCTCTGAACACGGGTGGTGGAACGCAATGCACGGTAATGGGGTAGCGTCTCTACACATCCAGAATCTGGTGCCGAGAAAAAAGCAGGAGGAAAATTAAGCCCAATAGATAAAGCTGCGACATTCTTTGCAGTGGGTTTTTTTAATCCACTTTCCCATGCTGAAATCGCTGTCGGACTTTTACCTAAAGTCTCCGCTAATTCGCTTTTTGTTTTTCCCGATAGCTTACGAGCCATCGTTAAACGTGCACCATTAAAGAACCGAGACACATCTTCGGTACTACTTATCGGCACGATTACTTAACCTCCATATATCTTCTTTCACTATTCTTTCTCAACCGAACCTTGGCATCAGGAACAGTAGATGGATTCTTCGGCATCGGGGATGTAGGCAGATCACCTCGGCCGTCGTCATAACCACGGCTAGTGTTGCCACCGCCCAATATATCCTCTTTCCATCGCCAACCTTTTGGCCAAGTTGGAACGCCAAACCAAAGTTCTGATTTACCAGTTGTGACCTGAACTGAGTGCGCAATCACAAAAACCGGACGTTGAGTCGAACCGACACTCGGAATAGTTTCATATCCTTCATTGAACAAAACTAAATCATCAGGAGACTGCTGACTAGCGATTTCCGCTTTCGTGACACTCTTTTTACTCCAATCGATATTGTCGGAATCATCGGGGAAGGACTGAATCATCCAAGGAATATCCTCAACTATCCAGCCATGCCAGTTTATAATCTGAGTGCATTCCACCAATCCACTAGGAATCTTCGGCATGGAGGTGAATTCTTTGTCGGTCAGCCCTTCCCTAACAAGATCCATGCTTGACGTTGCATCAGCGCCTTCGGACAATGAATATGGCCCAAGCGAGAAAACTTTGTTGATGCGATCTTCAAAGCAAGATGTTCGCATTGAGCCAAAAGCCGAACGATTATACCCCGATCCCGGAGTATAATCCGCCCAACTACTTCTCGCCGAAGCCTTGAATGCCCAACGAATCCCATCAAGCACGCCCAACTTATCAAGTCGGCTCAACTTATCTTCTGCATATGTCATGCTGAAAAACATATCACACAACAGTATTTTCTGCAAAAAAATAAACTAAGAAGCTATCTGCGCTCAGCGCCACGTCTTCTATATCACTCTACGTAGTCACATTCGCGCACGCACCACCTACGTTTGGCCGGCTGCCAAGTTACTCATCAGCCGGCCAAAACAGCCTCACGCCTTAACAACCTCCACACCCAGCTCGGCGCCTTCCTTCACCTCGAAGGAGGTGGCCAGCGTCTCATGGGCGATCAGGTCTCGGAACTGCTCGACCTTGGCCACATCGACAGCCGGCACGGTCAGCACCAGCGAGATACGGTCCGCGATGTCCAGATCGGCAGCCTTACGTGCGTCCTGCACAGAACGAATCACGTCGCGGGCGTAGCCTTCGGCCAGCAAATCGGCATCCAGCGCGGTGTCGAGGATCACGAAGCCACCGGTCGGCAGAGCGGCGGAGACCGAAGCGGCGGCCTCGGTGGCGTTCTCCTCCTCCACGCGGTTGATCAGCTCGTACTCGCCTTCGACCAGCGCAAGGTCGCCGGACGGCGTGGAGACCACCGGCGCACCGGACGCAGCATCGACATGCCAGTCGCCGGACTTGGAGGCCTTGATGGCGAACTGCACCTGCTTGCCGAGGCGCGGACCCGCCGCACGGGCATTCACACGCAGCTCGTGAACAATCTTCAGACCGTGGGCGGAGGCGTCCTCCAGAGTCGAGAACTCAATATTCTTGATATTAAGTTCGGACTTCAGCAGATCGTCGTACGCCTTGACGGCGTCCACGTTCTCGACCACCACGGTGAGCTTGGAAAGCGGCTGGCGCACGCGGATCTTGGCGGCCTTGCGCAGGGACAGGGTGCCGGAGACGACCTCACGCACCTTCTCCATCGCGTCCACCAGAGCCGGATCGTCGACCAGCACACGGCCGAGTTCGGTGTCTTCACCGGTCTTCTCGTCCACCACGAACGGCCAATCGGCCAGGTGCACGGACTCGCCACCGGTCAGACCACGCCACACGGACTCGGCTTCCATCGGGGCCAGCGGCGCAAGCACGCGCATGAACGCCTCAAGCACGGTGTACAGCGTGTTGAACGCGGAAGCGTCCTCATTCCAGAAACGGTCACGGGTGTTGCGGATATACCAGTTGGTGAGCACGTCGATGAAGTCGGAGACCGCATCGCAGGCGTCGGAGATTGCGAACTCGTTCAGCGACTTCTCGGCGGCCAGCACCAGACGACGGGTACGGGCCAGCAGGTAGCGGTCCATCTCCGGCAGACCGGCGACCTCGTCCGCGCGCAGCTGGCGAGCGTCGAAGCCAGCCCCACCGTTGGCCGCGTTGGCGTACAGGGTGAAGAAGTAGTAGGAGCTCCACACCGGCAGCATGACCTGGCGCACGGTGTCGC